>Ga0209636_10004476_pt1 | contig 14237 bp, 15 predicted proteins | sample DeeMarSWOR152_54_FD_187464 | JGI IMG/M metagenome (GOLD analysis project Ga0209636, IMG submission 187464) | Marine sediment microbial communities from White Oak River estuary, North Carolina - WOR-1-52-54 (SPAdes) (version 2) | ecosystem: Environmental > Aquatic > Marine > Intertidal zone >...
CCGGCCCTGGATCATTGGAAACACTAAAGGCAGACAAGGTAAACCCCTGGGGACCAGGGTCAGTTGACTACTTTCGATTTGTATCAGCCGCCCAGGGGACCATGGGACTGGTCACCTGGGCAATAAACAAGGCCGAAGTTTTGCCATCGATCCAGAGGCTCTATTTCATTCCCATCGAGGGCATTAAAGGTCTTATAGCACCAGTGAACATGCTCCTGAGAAAGAGGGTTGTCGATGAATGCCTGGCACTGAACGATGTGAACTTAGCCACCATACTGGCGGAGGACTGGCCGGCGGATTTCCGGGAGATAAAGGAGAACCTCCCATCATGGACCATAATGGTCTGTGTGGCGGGCTACCAGAGACGCCCGGAAGAGCGGGTAGCTATCCAGGAGAAATACCTGATTGAGGTTTGTCAAGACCTCGGCCTAAAACCCCAGACCACCGTGCCCGGGATCGAACAGGATGGAGATAAGGTTCTTGAGATCTTATCAAACGCCTGGAATAAGGATCCCTACTGGAAATTGCGCCATAAGAACGCATGCCAGGATCTTTTCTTTCTGACTCCTCTGAGCCGGGTCGGCGGATTTATCGATCTGATGGAAGGAATTGTCTCCAAATACCGCTATCCTTCTGATGATATCGGGATGTACCTTCAACCCATGGTTCAAGGGCGCGGTTGCCACTGCGAGTTCAATCTGCCCTACGACAGCAATAATGCCGAAGAGGTCGCCGAGCTGAAAACGTTGTTCATGGAGGCCTCGGAAACCCTCATGGACAATGGTGGTTTTTTTAGCCGACCCTACGGCCCCTGGGCTGAGATGATTTTCAGTCGGTATGCAGAGGGCGTTGCGGCCTTGAAGAAACTCAAAGACATCTTTGACCCAAATCATATCCTGAACCCGGGCAAATTGTGCTTCTCGGAGGAGAGACATGGATACATTGAGTGATTATACCTATACCATGGAATCCTGCAATTCCTGCGGGCAGTGCCGTTTTCTGCTGGGACCGAAGATGAAGGGATGGGAATACGTTGAGATATGCCCGATCTACTCACGGTATAAGTTTGAAGCCTATTCCGGGCAGGGATTAATCAATATCGCCCAGGAGCTCATTGAAGGGAATCTTCAATACGAAGAGGCTTTGATTGAGCACATCTATACCTGCACGACCTGCGGTGCCTGTGATATTAACTGTAAATCGGTCAGGGATATGGAGGTGCTTGACACAATTCTCTCGTTGAGGGCCAGATGTGTCGAGGACGGCCAAGGCCCGATGCCTGCACATAAGGAATACGCGAACCATGTTGAAAGCAGTCAGAATATTTACGGAAAACCCCACGATCAGAGGTTCAGCTGGTTATCTGAAGATGTAAATATTACCGAAGGGGCCGAGGTAGCCTATTTCGCAGGCTGCACCACGTCATATATGTTCCCTGAAATTGCCCTGAATACGGCGAAAATCTTGAACGCCGGAGGCATCGAATTCACAGTACTGCATGTCGAAGAGCACTGCTGTGGCGCAACCCTCTGGAGAACGGGACAGAGAAAGGCCGCTCAAAAGCAGGCGGAGTATAATCTTAAGGCCATAAGGAAGTACGGCATAAAGACGGTGATAACCAGTTGTGCTGAGTGTTTCGGTACCTTCAGGGGATTCTATCCGAGAATTCAAGAACTGGACTTTGAGGTACTCCATATCTCCCAGGTTATTCAAAAGATGCTTCAGGAAGGCAAAGTAAAGTTGAATAGAGAGCTGAACATGAAGGTAACCTATCACGATCCCTGTCTTCTAGGCAGGCTTGCCGAGCTCTATGTTCCCTGGAAAGGACAGATTAAGGCGTTTGGTTATCACGACCCACCGAAACAATGGAGACGGGGAACAAACGGTATTTATGAAGCCCCTCGGGAAGTATTGAACGCCATTCCCGGGATTGAACTCCTTGAGATGACCCGGAATGAGGAAAACGGATTCTGCTGCGGCGGGGGCGGTGGGGTACCGGCAGCCTTTCCCGATTTTACTCTCTGGACCGCCAAAGAGAGACTCGGCGAGGCCAGATCCACAGGCGCCGAGGCCGTTATTTCCTGCTGTCCGTGGTGTGAATCAAGTTTCAATAGGGCTATCGATTCAGATCCACGTGCTCTGCGTTACTACGACCTTACCGAGCTCGTTGTCAGGGCACTATAGCGGCAGACGAGGAGAAATTGATCATGGCCTTACCGAAGAATATTTATCAAGAGCTTGAAGATATTGTTGGGACGGAAAATATTAGCGATCGCCAGCATATTCTGGCCGCATACCGCCACCCGGATCCTTCAAACGGGAGAAAGCCACCCAGCCCCGAAGCCGTCATTATGCCGGGGAGTACGGAGGAGGTTCAGAAAATTGTCAGGGTATGCAACCAATACAATATCAAATACAATGCCGTAACATCACTCTTCGTTCCGTTGGGTATTACCAATCAGCCGGGGAAGTTACTCATAAGCATGAGGCGTATGAATAGAATACTAGAGATAAACGAAGAGGACCGCTACGCCGTAATTGAGGCCGCCGTCAGGCAGGTCCAGCTCAAACCTGAGGTATTCAAACGGGGTCTGACTTACCCAACAGCCTCTGCAGGGCCCTCCTGCTCGGTGCTGGCGAATTTTATCTTTTCCGGAGATCATCATACCCAGCAGAGCAGTTCCCGGTGCTCACGATACCTGCTGGGCTACGAGTGGGTTACCCCAACGGGCGAGGTTATCAAGGTCGGTTCCCTTGCCAGTGATTGTGGATGGTTCTGCGCCGACGGGCCTGGACCGAGCCTCAGGGGACTAATCAGAGGATTTAGCGGATGGTCGGGAGGTCTCGGCATTGTCACCAAGATAGCCATAGGCCTGGACGCCTGGAAGGGGCCCAGGGTGCTACCGACCGAGGGGCACTCACCCAACTATAAGATACCTTTCCCACAGGACTGCCACAAGGTCTTCATTTTCAAGTTCCCCACCCTGGATAATGTCCGTGATGCCATGATTGAGATGGGCAAGGCGGAGATCGGTTTTGCCGTCCTGAAGTTTTTCTATGCCACCGAGGCAGTGTTGTACACCGTATCAGCCAATGACTTCTGGGAACTATGGAACAGCGGTCTCTATCAGAAGGAATTGCAACAGGCACTATGGGTCTATCTGGCTGCCTGGACCCCCGAAGAACTGGAATATGAAGAGCGCATCATGTGGGATATCATAAACGAGATGGGCGGAGAGCCGGTTGACGAAACGATAAGGAAAAAATATGAAGAGAATATGGACTTCTTCATCCTGGTAAGCTTTCTCCAGCGGGTTCTCAAACTCGGTGGTGGCTGGAGTCCTACCAAACTGGGTGCAGACTCAATATACCACATGTTTGAGGTGGCCAAGTCGATTCCCGAGTTCTTCTCCGATTTCATAGAGAAGGGATTGGTACTCAATGCACCGCATAACTGGCAGATTATCCCTATGGAGTATGGTCATTCTGCCCATATTGAGCTACTCTTCTTTTTCGACCATGGTGTTCCTGAGTGGCCCAAGATCCCAATGGAGGTGGTGCAAAAGTCTATGGAAACCGATATCAGACACGGATATCATGCCGCTACACCTCCGCCTGTCAAGGCATTGATGGAAATGTTGGGTCCGCTCTACAGCAATTTTCAGATATGGAGAAACAAAATCAAGGAGGCATTTGACCCCAATATCGTATCAAATCCCATACCTTAACCTTTTACAGGGAAAACACCTTCTGGACTAAAAGACAAATCGTATTTATTATAATAACAAAACTGCATGAAGAATGGGAGTTTCACTATGGATGGGATACCAGCCAAAAAGACCATATCGGTCATTATTACGATCTTCTTCCTTATGGGGATTGCGAACGCCTTATTCCCCGGTAAATTCGCCTTGGCCAAGGACAAGGAGATAGGGCCAAACGAGGTGCAAGGAAAGGTTACACAATTCCGTACGAGGGCTAAAAAGGGAACCATCGTGGTCAAGAGCGACCAGACGGGTAAACCTTACACCTTCTATGTGGGGTGGAGTACCTTCTATACCCCCCGGTACCCCGGGATAGGGGAGACCGTCAAGGTACAATACATCAACGATAGGGGGTTCCTAAAGGCTACCCGAGTGGAAATAGTCCCGAAATCCTGAGCCTCCCTCAAAGGATCTCTCTTCGCTCTAAGAAAGAGAAAATGGTCGGGGCGAGCAGATTTGAACTGCCGACCTCCTGCTCCCAAGGCAGGCGCGCTAACCAGGCTGCGCTACGCCCCGATATATCCTTTCAATTTCTTTCTCAATTTGTTGAGCGCCTTACCTCTGTGGCTCAACCGATTCTTTTCCGCAAGGGTAAGCTCGGCTACCGTCTTACCATATCGCGGGATAACGAAAATCGGATCGTATCCGAATCCCTTTTCTCCCCTCTCCTCGAGGCCTATCCATCCGCGACATTCGCCCTCTACGACCTCTTCATCTCCCCATGGGGCTACCAGGGCCATTACACATCTGAAAACCGCCCCCCTTTTAGGAGGAGAAATACCCTCCAACTCCCTTAAAACCCTGCGAATATTTTCCCGATCATTCGCGACCTCCCCTGCGTATCGGGCCGAAAAAACACCTGGTTTCCCCTTAAGGTAATCAACCTCCAAACCGGAATCATCGGCCAAGGTGAGTTTTCCCATCCATCTGGCAAAAAAACGAGCCTTTTTTAAGGCATTATCCCGGTAAGACTGTCCGTTTTCAACCACCTCGGGTGCATCGGGGTAATCCCTCAGGGAGGTGATACGAGTATCACACCCCTTGAGAAGCTCCCTTATCTCCCTTATCTTTCCCTCGTTTCTCGTTGCGAGAAAAAGCTCCAAGGAACCTCCCCTCAAGGATTGCGGTGCAAGGCCCTCCTCTGTATCCGGGCAAGCTCCCGAATTCCCTTCAATGCCAGTATGGTCATCTCATCCATCTCTTGCTTGGTGAAGCTGGACTCTTCCGCAGTCCCTTGAAGCTCAACAAAATTCCCACTCCCGGTGACGACAAAATTCATATCCACATCGGCCAGAATATCCTCCTCATAATTCATATCGAGGAAGAAATCGCCTCCTATCCTCCCAACGCTCACGGCCGCCACTGAATCCCCGATGGGAATTTCCTCGATCATCCCCCTCTCCCTCATCGTATGGAAAGCATCTACCAATGCTACATATGCCCCCGTTATGGCAGCGGTTCTGGTTCCACCATCGGCCTGAATCACATCGCAATCGACCCACATCGTCCTCTCCCCAAAACCATTCAAGTCCGAAATGGACCTCAGCGACCGTCCAATCAACCGTTGAATCTCGAAATTTCTTCCATCTGTCCTCACGATGGACTCGCGGATTTTCCGTGTTTCGGTAGCACGGGGTAGCATGGCGTATTCGGCGGTAATCCAACCCTTTCCCGTATTTTTCAAAAAGGGAGGAACCTTCTCATCCACGCTGATCGCACAAACCACCCGCGTATCCCCCATCTCGATCAAAACCGATCCCTCTGCATGTTTCAGGTAATTTCGGCTTATCCTCACCTTCCTCAATCTATCCGGGGGTCTGCCGTCCGCTCTGATCCGTCGGCCTTCCATGATATTTGTCATGAAAGATATATTACAGAAAAGGCAAATCCTGTCAATGGGATATGACTGGAGTTTCATGGGTCTGGTGAGAACCTGCCTGTGCCTTTCCCACTACGATTAGAGTTATTAATCTTTCTTGACAGAATAGAGATTCCAATCTATTCTCGGGAAACGACGATACGCTAAAACTACTATCCAAGCCTTTAGCGTGAAGAAAGGAGGGGGCAAATGCAAAAAACAAAGCGTATTACCATCACTTCCATCCTCGGTCTTATTTTCGGATTTATCTCATGGGCTATCTGTAACTTTGCAATGGGACACACTCAACCTCTTTCGATCAATTTAGTCATGATCCTCTTCAATGTGCTCCTCGGTTTCTCCATTGGTATTAGCTCCCTGCTCTGGCATTGGGCCCTTCATGGGCTCGTCTTGGGGGGAATGTTTGGGGTAATATTGGGGCTCGTCGCATCAGGGACGGGATCCGAATTCATATGGCCTCTTATCTTCGGCTTTATATATGGCTTTCTGATCGAACTAATCAGCACAGTAGCTTTTAAGGCTGGCATAGCCAGCTCGTAAGCAAAATAATAGCCTAGAGAACTCACTGAGCTTACTGGCGAGGCAGTGAAAGCGTTCTCGATATTGGGTGTAGTCGGTGGCTGTTGATCTTTTTTACCCTCATGGATGTAGCTACGGGTAATGCGTTTGGGGGACGTATGGGAGCACAAGGATCAGCCCGGCGACCGACTAGGGAATACATGCGCAGAAGCACGGGTTGAGCCTGTTTATAACCAATCCCTTCCCCTCAACTATCCCCTCAACCAATAGCCGACCATATTCGGGAGAAAACCTTCCTATCTGCCCTTCAGTATGATATCTTTTGCCTAAAAGGGAGGTAATTCGAGAGATGGATGAAGAGAAGGACTTTGTGATGGTAACCGTTTCGGGGGCAGATCGGCCTGGAATCCTGGCTGCCCTGACCAAAATCCTCGTGGATGGCAACGTAGAGGTGGTAGATATAGAGCAGGCCACGCTCCAGGATTTCTTAGGCCTCTCCTTCCTTCTGGATATGAGCCGGGCACGGGGTTCAAAGGACAGTGTTCTCAAGGAACTCCTCTACAAGGCGACCCAATTGAACCTCAACCTTAACTTCCGCCTCTTTACGGAAGGTGATATCAAGGAGAGAACACATAAGAACCTCTTCGTCTTGACCTATTTCAGTACCGAAATAAAGACAAAGGTCTTGGCCCAACTCTCAAGGACCCTCGCCGAAGAGAACGTCAACATCGAGCTCATCACCAATCTGACTGGGCATTACGCCCACTGTGTGGAGCTGTCCATCAATACCTCCTCCGTGAAAAACCTCTCGCGCCTCAAGGAAAGGATTATGTCCGCAGCCCACGAACTGAATATCGACTTGGCCCTTCAAACGGCCGAAGCACATCGAAAGAGTAAAAGGCTCATTGTATTTGATATGGACAGCACCCTCATCGATATGGAGCCCATTAACGAGTTGGCCAAACGTGCCAACGTGTTCAAAGAGGTCTCCCGTATCACGGAAAAGGCTATGAGGGGGGAAATGGACTTCGAGGACGCCCTGCGACAACGAGTAGCCCTCTTGAAGGGGTTGACCATCTCCGACTTGGAGGGGATCGATCAAGAGCTTCCATTATCCGAGGGAGTAGAGGAACTCATTGCCGTCGTCAAGAAGCTGGGATACAAGCTGGCCGTCGTAAGCGGGGGGTTTCAGTTCTTCGCCGATCATCTCAAGAACCGTCTGGGCTTGGATTACGCCTTCGGCAACCAATTGGATTTTCGGGGAAACTCCCTAACCGGCAAGATAAGGGGAGAGGTAATTGATGACGCACAAAAGGCAAGGCTTCTGAACTGGATTGCGGATCAGGAGGGAATCCTCCAAGATCAGACGGTTGCCATTGGTGACGGCGCCAATGATGCCCTTATGCTCGGCCAGGCTGGGTTGGGAATTGCCTACAATGCCCGGCAGACCCTCAATAGGGTTGCTGATGGGAATATCGCCCACAGCCGTATCAGAAATATCCTCTACATCCTGGGGGTCACCGAATCGGATATCGCTAAGATTATCTGATTCCCTCAATCTGCTACAGCGCTGGCGCGCTTCCGGCGCCAAGTGAGCTTAGTCGTTCGGCATAGACGGAATAGGCATGAAGGAATCTGATCTCTATCTGCCCCTGAAGCGTTTTCTGGAATCTCAGAATTATGAAGTGAAGGGGGAAGTCCAGGACTGTGATGCCCTGGCAGTACGCGGCAAGGAAACTCCTGTCGTCGTAGAACTCAAGCTCTCTCTCAATCTCGACGCAGTCCTTCAGGCAGTTGAAAGGCTATCGCTGACTCCGAAAGTGTACATCGCTATCCCTAAACAATGTAAAATGCTGAACAGACGACGGAGGCACATTATCAAGCTGCTCAGGATGCTGGGTTTGGGGTTGTTGGTGATTGATTTGGACCAGGAGACCAGCAGCGTGAAGGTGCTTATCGATCCCGGCGAGTATAGACCTCGCAAATCGAAACACCGTCAGGAGCGTTTGCTTGGTGAGTTCGTGAAGCGGTTAGGTGACCCGAACCTCGGCGGGATAGAGAAGAGAAAGGGCATCATGACCGTCTATCGACAACGAGCATTAGCAATTGCCCGGTTCCTTCAGAAACAAGGGCCGACCAAGGCTTCACATATTGCCCTGACTCTCCGAGAGCCGAAGGCCAGGGATATCTTGTACAAAGACGTGTACGGATGGTTTGACAGAGTGTCACTTGGTGTGTATGAACTCTCTCCTCGGGGAAAGCAGGAGATTCCTCTTTGGCGAGGAGAAGCAGAGGATACAATTTCCAAGAATTAAACAACTCATCACAGCTCGGCCGAACAATCTACTATACGCGGCCGCGCTAAAGCGCGCAGGTGAGCCGCAGCGTTAGGTGCACAGGATTGAGCCAATGTACGAGGTCGATACCAAGACTGCCGCGAGAACCCTCGGCTTCCTGAATCCCAGGCGTCTCTACCATCGGGCCGAGATCGAGTTCGCACACAGGCTACCGGCGAGCGGCGGGGCCGTTATCGTCAGCAACCACGGTCGACTCGATTTCGACTCCTTTATCCTTGTCGGATTGATACTTCACTTTCGAAAGCGTCTCGTCCGCCTCATGGCTGACCATCTGTGGTTCAGGCTGCCCGGCGCAAGGCGAGTCATGTCGCTTGCCGGAGCTGTCGACGGCACTCGAGAGAATGCGACGCAACTCCTCGGATGGGGAGAGATGTTGCTGACCTATCCAGGCGGTGTCCGGGAGATCATGGGTAGCCGGTTCGGCCAAGAGCACATCGATTGGCGGGGACGGACCGGGTTTGCTAATGTCGCGAATACAGCCGGAGTCCCCGTGATCCCAGTGGTTGGTGTCGGGGTGAACAGCGGATTCATCTTCTTATCCAGCGGCCGTCTGCTCGGAAAGCTACTGTTCCAGCGAGTTCTCAGACTCGGCTCCGCATACGATGAATATCGAAACCCTCTAGTGATCGGCTTGATACCTCTACCGTTGCCGTTTTCGATGGCGGTTCACTTCCCGCTGCCCTGCAAGGTGCGCTACGTTGTCGGTGAGCCAGTTTACCCTGCTGGAGACCGGCAGGATACCAAGGGACAGGAAGCGGAAAAGGAACTTGCACAGCGGGTCGCTGAATCGATGCAGAGACTGATCGAAAAGTACGGTCGGGCTACGCAAAACACCTAACAAGGTATGATATGGACAATAAAACATACGACGAATTCCCTCTGTATTTAGTCCTATTCTGTATCGTAATCAATATTTCGATTTACATAGTTGGTGCATACCTTATTGCCCCTCTAGGTAAAACCTTTATCGCCCTTTACCTTCTGTACTGTTTATGGATGGAAATAAGGGTTCTCATAATGAGCTGCCGTGATTGTTATTATTATGGAAAACTGTGTGCTTTTGGAAGAGGGAGGATCTGTTCCTTGCTTTTTAAGAAAGGTTCCCCAGAACGGTTTACAATGAAGAAAATAACCCGGATACATTTAATACCATATTTCCTTGTCTCGTTAATTCCTCTTGTAATAGGAGGATTCTATTTGGTTCAAAGCTTTACTTGGCTGAGACTATCTTTCATTCTTGTTTTGGTTATTATCGCTTTCCCGGTTACTGGTTTTATGCGAGGTTCGATTTCTTGTAAGTTTTGCAGACAAAAAGGAATGGGTTGTCCTGCTGTACAATTGTTTGACAAGAATGCTCATAGTGCATAGTATACCCAACCTGTCACTTCACCCGACACTCAACGGCTTTGCCGTTTCGTGCCGGTGAGTTTGGCGTTAGGTTTTGTGAAGCTCCCCGCCCACAGGGCGGGGCTTGCGGTCCATTTGCTGGTCAAATAGTACCTCTGAGGAAAGGAGACCATTATGGCTAGAGCCACAGCACGTCATATTTTGGTTGCCACGCAGGAGGAATGTGAGGATATCAAGAAACAGATTGAAAATGGAGCTGATTTTGCCGAGTTGGCCAAGGAGCGCTCTCAATGTCCTTCCGGACAACAGGGAGGGGACTTGGGCGAATTCTCCTCAGGCCAAATGGTTAAAGAATTTGATCAGATTGTATTTACCGAAGAAATCGGAAAAGTCCACGGCCCTGTTCAGACACAGTTTGGATACCATCTAATTGAAATTACCAGTCGAAGCGAATGAACGCGTAGAAAAGCTCAAAGTTAGGGCTTCAATCACAAAGATAATAATTTAACTACGGGTTGAACGACGACTCCGAACTCCACACCAAAAGCGCGTTTTCCGGAGCGTGGTAACCCAAACGTTAGCCAACAGAGAAAGAATATGTTATGACCGAGACAAATGCTGTTGTTTTCGATCTTTATGGAACACTCATAGAAGATTTTCCATTCGACCGTCTGCAAGATGTTCTGGGGGTAATCGCTCGACAATTCGGCATTGATGAGGAGACCTACAGAAAGGAGTGGGAAAGGATATACCCAGCCCACGAACTCGGAGGGCCACCATCCATAAAAGAAATGATATTCCAAACTTGTGAGCAACTGGGTATCAACCCGTCTGATTGCAGCGTGTCTGCTGCGAGTTCAACGATTCAACGTTTTTACATCAGTACACTCATTCCGCGCGATGAATCCTATGAAACACTTCGATTACTAAAGTCTCGTTCAATTGGTATTGGTATGGTAAGCAATGCCCCACCCGCAGTACCTAAAGTATGGTATACTATGGCGTTGAGCAGGTTCGTAGATGTTTCCGTGTTTTCCTGTGAAGTCAAAGTTAGAAAACCCAGCAAAGAGATATATGAACTTGTAGCCTGGAAACTCAAAGTTCCCACAAATGCTGTGCTATTCGTTGGAGACGGCGGCAACTATGAATTGAGGGGCGCAAGAGAGGCCGGTATGAAGGCTATTTTGCTGAGATTTCATAATGGCGAACGGCTAGACCCTTATGGCCTTTTTGAGGAGTCGAGGACGTGGACGGGCTTTATAATCCGCGACCTTCAGCAGGTTTTTGACCACTTGGGTGAAAACGCCGAATAGAGTAACTGAAGCATAATAAATGACGAGATGGACTAACAAATGGATGGAGTGGATGGCTTTTTGATTGGCGCTGTATAGCCACCATTAATCCTCCTCGTTAGAGTTCGATAGGGGCAAAGGCTGATGAAGATAGAGCTTGAACCTATTGCTTATGTTCGTGGGGGACGAGTCGAGGTAAGGGACGACGATTGGGGTGAGGTTCTGGCGGATATTGAGATGGACGGTAATCGCTTCACCCCTGAGGCGATTGCTGGTCTCGATGCGTTCTCCCACCTGGTCGTCGTGTATTACTTTCATAAGGTCGACCCGAGCACGATAGAGCTAATGGCTCGACATCCTCGGGGAAATCCTGCGTGGCCAAAAATCGGAATCTTTGCCCAGCGCGTGAAGAATCGCCCGAACCTTCTCGGGGTCTCAACCTGCAAGATTTTACGAGTAGATGGGCTAAAGATCCATGTCCAAGGTCTCGATGCGGTAGACGGAACCCCCGTGCTGGACCTCAAACCACACATGACGGGGTACGAGCCCCGGGGCAAAATACGTGAACCTGAATAGGCCCGCGAAATCATGTCCCAGTATTGGTGAATAGGGCTCTCACAACTTCGTCGAGGCGGACGCGGTAACCCGTGCCGCTCAGGCAGATAGGTATCTATATAAGGTTTGAGGAAGTCCAATGACAAAATCAACAACAATCGAAATTGAGGATAAACATACCCCACCTTTTTTCAAGAAAATCCCGATTTCGATTGAGCGTGGTGAGGGGGTACAGGTCTGGGATGAAGCTGGCAAGAGATATCTCGATTTTACCTCAGGTTGGGGCGTGACTTGCCTTGGACACGCTCATCCGGTCATAACCAATGCTCTCTTGAAGCAAAGCCAGAAGATCATTCAGAACCCCAATTCTGGGGCGACGTATTCCCCGGCACGTGCTCGGCTTCTGTCCCTGATGCAGGAGATTCTGCCCTCACACTTGATCCGTGTGTTCTTTACGAATAGCGGAGCGGAAGCAAATGATGCCGCTATCAAGTTAGCCCGCAAAGTAACGGGCAGACTGGATGTTATCTCCACGCATCAAAGCTTCCATGGTCGAACGATAAGCACTACTTCAGCCACAGGCCAGGCCAAACATCGGGAGAAATTCAACCCGCTAATGCCCAATTACCGATTCATCTCCTATGGAGACCTCGATGATTTGGAACAGGCACTCGATCAGGATGTTGCAGCCTTCATCCTTGAACCAATCCAGGGAGAAGGCGGTGTCCGTGTGCCATCGGATAACTATCTGACAGGAGCTGAGGACTTATGTCGAAAGAATGGTACTCTTCTCATTGCGGATGAAATCCAAACCGGCTTCTGCAGAACCGGCCCTCTGTTTGTGACGGGGTCACTTGGCGTTGAGGCGGACTTTCTGACAATGGCAAAGGGAATAGCGGGTGGATTTCCATTCGGAGCCTTTGCGATATCGGAAGAAGTCGCTGAAAAACTTGAACAAGGCGATCATGGGGGCACGTATTGCGGCAATCCTCTCGGCTGTGCCGTTGCATACGCGGTGATCAAGTATCTGGTGGAGAACGACATTGGTACTCATGTCAGTCATATGGGTGATGTTGTCATGGATCGTACGCGACAATGGCAACGGAAATACCCCGACATTGTCTTGGACATTCGTGGCAAGGGCCTCCTTATAGCGATAGAACTCCGACACGAAGAGGCGGCTACTCAAGTCAACGAATACTGTGTAAACAGAGGCTTACTCATCAATGTGACACAGAGCAGACTCATGAGGATTTTTCCCGCCCTCACTATTGAGAGAAAAGAGCTTGAGGAAGGATTAGCAATCCTCGAAGAGGCATTTGAAGCAATCGAAAACTGAAAAAACTAACAATGCCTTAAAGTCGGGCGTGCAAACCGCTGGCACAGTTTCCACGGTGCTAAGGGCGAATGGTATACCGATACTAAACATAAGTGTGCATAACCACTATTGAGGAGAAAGTCTACGCTCTATTTACAAGGAGAAAAAAAGCATTACGATGTTAAAAATCAAAGGAGTTATGCATAATGGAAGGCATTAACATAATTGATACAAACGCGGATAATATTCTTGAATACGGTGTCTGCGGGTATAAGGATATAAAGAGACCAGGTTACCCGGAAAAGATTGAATGGTTAAAAGATCGCTATCAGGAAGGTTTAAAAATAAAAATAGTATATTCGGATAGAGATAGTACACAGGGCATGATAGAATACATTCCAGGTGAATATTGCTGGAGGCCCGTTGAAGCAAGTGGATACATGTTCATTCACTGTATCTTTGTTGGTTTTAAACGTGCTTACAAAGGGAAAGGTTATGCTTCGCTTTTAGTTGATGAGTGTTTGAAAGATGCTCAAAACGAAAATATGTGCGGTGTAGCAGTAGTTACCCGAAAAGGCGCATTTATGGCAGGTAAAGAATTATTTTTGAAAAATGGTTTTGAGGTGGTAGATAAAGCGCCATCTGATTTTGAGTTACTTGTGAGAAAACTGAGGAAAAACGCACCTACACCATATTTCAGGGAACATGTAGGAAAAAAACAACATCAATTTAACGAGGGAATTACCATAATTAGAGCAGATCAATGTCCTTACACGGTAAAAAATGTTCATGAAATTTATGAAACTGCGGAGAAAAAATACCATATAATACCAGACATAATTACTTTACAATCTTATAGGGAAGCTCAAAATAGTCCATGTCCTTTTGGGACTTTCTGTATCTTATATCATGGAAATATTATTGCGGAGCATCCGATAAGTAATACAAGGTTCATGAATATTATGAATAAGGTACTTTCATAACCATCAATATTGAATTTTGTATTACATCTCAAGGTCAGCAGGTCTAAGCCCTTCAGCTGCTGACGCTTCTTCGTTACGGGAAAAAAGTGAAAACAGTTAACATGAACCTCATAATGTATAACCCCATTCTGAGGGAAAACAATGAAAGAGTTGTTCTATTCCATAGCTGATGAGGTGTTCACCCAATACCCTGGATATGTACGCGGGGTCGTATTGGCCTATG
>Ga0209636_10004477_pt1 | contig 14237 bp, 13 predicted proteins | sample DeeMarSWOR152_54_FD_187464 | JGI IMG/M metagenome (GOLD analysis project Ga0209636, IMG submission 187464) | Marine sediment microbial communities from White Oak River estuary, North Carolina - WOR-1-52-54 (SPAdes) (version 2) | ecosystem: Environmental > Aquatic > Marine > Intertidal zone >...
GTAAAGCCCAGGTTGTGCAGCGCCCCTTTTATGGTCAGTCCTTGCGGGTCATTTACCGTTGGCTTTAGCGTTATATAGACTTTAGCCAGGTACATCTTGTAATGTCCTCCCAGTCAGGCGTTGATAGGCTTCGACATAGCGGCTGGTTGTAGCCTCGATTACTTCAGGCGGCAACGCTGGTGCTGGCGGCTCTTTGTTCCAGCCCGAAGCTGTCAGCCAGTCGCGAACCGGCTGCTTATCGAAGCTAGGTTGAGAACGTCCAACAGTATATTGAGCGGTATCCCAGAAGCGACTTGAGTCCGGCGTCAGCAACTCGTCAATGATGATAAGCTTGCCATCAACAATGCCGAACTCGAACTTGGTATCGGCGATGATTGTCCCACGTTCCTGGGCATAGTCTCGGGCATACTGGTAAACAGCCAGGCTTTTTTCTTCCAGGTCGCGAGCTGTGGTTTTGCCCACCAGGTCTTCCAGCTCTTTTTTGCTGAGAGGTTCATCATGCCCGGCTTCGGCTTTGGTGGTTGGTGTAAATAAAGGTTCAGGCAGTTGCTGGCTTTCTTGCAGCCCTTCGGGTGCAGGAATGCCTGATATGGTGCCGGCCTCTTTATATTCTGCCCAGGCTGAGCCCGAAATATAGCCACGGACTACGCACTCAACAGGGACACGTTCAGCTTTGAGGGTAATCATTGACCGACCGATGAGGTAATCAGGCGGGGTGGTTTCCGCCGGGAAATATCGCTTGAGCGAATCTGAAGTGTCAACTGGTGCTACCAGGTGGTTAGGCATAACGTGCCTTGTCTTTTCGAACCAGAAGCATGATAGCTGATTGAGCACCGGCCCCTTATCGGGAATGGGATCAGGCAGGACGACATCGAATGCTGAGATGCGGTCGGTGGAGATGATGAGCAGCTTATCGCCCAGGTCGTAGGTGTCCCGTACCTTTCCTCGACAGAATAGAGGAAGAGACAAATTTGCTTCAGATAAAATTTTTGACATAATGTTGTAAAACTTAAAGTGCTTGAGGTGCCAGTTCACCTGCCTTAACTGCTTTAGCCCCCTTTTTCCCGGTTAAACCTAGCCGCTGAAATACTTTGTCTACGTGTTTGATGAAGTGGTTGTAGTCGAACAGAGGCTTTATTTCTTTCTCAGACAAATTAGCCATTACCTCAGCGTCAGACATGAGCAGGTCTAAGAAGCTGGTTCTTTGTTTCCACGCTTTCATAGCGTTTCGCTGGACTAACTCATAGGCTTTCTGCCTGCTGAGCCCTTTATCTATTAGTGCTATGAGTACCCTCTGGGAGAAAACCAGGCCTTGAGTAAGCTCGAGATTTCGGCGCATATTCTCGGGGTAAACCTTAAGTCCTTTCATTACTGAAGTGAAGATGCTCAGGGTGTAGTCGAGTACCAGGCAGCCATCTGGGAAGATGACGCGCTCTGTGGAAGAGTGACTGATGTCTCTTTCATGCCATAAAGCGATGTTTTCCATAGAAGTCAAGGCATAGCCTCTTACCAGCCGGGCTAGACCGCAGACGCGCTCACAGAGCTCCGGATTGCGCTTGTGGGGCATAGCTGAGGAGCCGGTTTGTCCGGCTGCGAATGGCTCTTCGGCTTCCAGAATCTCAGTTCGCTGCAAGCCCCTGATTTCCGTGGCAAACTTTTCCAGCGAGCTGGCGATGATGGCTAGCGTGGTGATGAACTGAGCATGGCGGTCACGCTGGATAATCTGGCTTGATATCGGCGCTGGAGCTAACCCTAATTTAATACATGCTTTCTCTTCAACTTCCGGTGGCACGGTAGCGTAAGTGCCCACAGCTCCGGATATTTTGCCCACGCTGATAATTTTTTCTGCTTCAGCTAACCGAGCAGCATTGCGTTTCATCTCCTGTGCCCATAGAGCCAGCTTGAGGCCGAAGGTAATAGGTTCGGCGTGGACGCCATGAGTCCGCCCTATCATGATGGTGTGCTTGTGCTCAATAGCTTTGTCTTCCAGGACGGTGGTAAGCTCAGCGACGTCTTGAGCCAGAAGACTCGAAGCCTCTTTCAGTTGTAGGCTGAGGGCAGTATCAATGACATCGGAGGAGGTTAGGCCAAGGTGAATGAAGCGAGATTCTTCACCAAGGCTTTCGCTTACTGCTTGAAGGAAAGCAGTTACATCATGATGGGTCACTTTTAGGATTTCAGCAATGCGCTCCAGGTTGAAACGTGCCTTCTTTATCTTTGGAATAGCTTCTTTGGGGATAGCGCCCAACTCTGCCCAGGCTTCGCAGGCGGCTATCTCTACCTGAAGCCATTTGTCGAACTTAGTTTCCTCAGACCATATTTTTTTCATCTGTGGCCGTGAATAACGTTCAATCATATCCTTCTCCAGAACTTATCCTTGGGACAATTTCTGTCGGTATTTTTCGAAAGCATTTCTTATTTCCTTGTGCTTCACGCCAAGGATTTGTGCAGCCAGCAGAGCGGCATTTTTAGCGCCTGGTGTGCCGATGCCGACGCATGCCACAGGCACTCCGGCCGGCATCTGGACTATGGAGTAGAGGGAGTCAGCGCCCTTGAGTTCGCTGGAAGGTAGAGGCACTCCGATTACTGGCAACGTAGTCCAGCTAGCTAAAATTCCGGGGAGGTGAGCTGCGGCGCCAGCAGCAGCAATAATGACTTCTATGCCTCGCTTTTTCGCTTTAGAGGCGTATTCGCGAACCCTCTCTGGATTTCTGTGAGCTGACATAACTGAAAATTCATATTCGATGTTCAGTTGCTGCAATATATCCAAAGCTGGTTGTATTAATGGCTCGTCGTTTTTGCTGCCTATGACTATACTGGCTAAAGGCATTTAGTTAACCTCCCTAGCTGCGATGTCTTTGCGGTAGTGGCAGCCATCGAAATGGATGCGAGGCAGATTCTGGTAGACTTTGGCTCTGGCTTCAGCCATGGTTTTGCCACTAGCTGTTACTGTGAGCACCCGCCCTCCGTCGGTATATACCTTTGCGTTTTCGCCGAGCTTGGTTCCGGCATGAAAGACAAGGATTTTCTCATCCAACTTGTCCAGTCCTGTAATAGGAAAGCCTGTTTTGTAATTTCCGGGGTATCCGGCAGACGCCATCACCACACTAACGCAGGCGTCGTTGCTCCAGTCTACAGCCAATCCGCTGAGCCTATTATCTACTATAGCCAGAAGAATGTCCACTAAATCGGTTTGCAGACGAGGTAGAATTGCCTGAGTTTCCGGGTCTCCGAATCTGGCATTAAATTCTAACACTTTTGGCCCATCGGCGGCCATCATGAGACCGGCGTAAAGCACCCCTTTGTAAGGCATGCCTTCGTGAGCCATCGCCCTTACTGCTGGTTGCATGATGGTTTTCATTACTTGCTGGGTTAATTCAGCGTCAAAGAATCCGGGTGGGCTGTAGCTGCCCATACCTCCAGTATTAGGTCCCTGGTCATTATCGAACACTCTCTTATAGTCGCAGGCTGGAATCATTGGGATAACAGTTTTACCATCGGTAAAGGCTAAAAGGCTTACTTCTCTGCCGGTGAGGCATTCCTCGATTAGCACGCTGTCACCGGCTGGGCCGAAAATCTTGCCTTCCATAATGTCTGATAGGGCTTTTAAAGCCTCTTCTTTGGAAGAAGCTACGGTTACCCCCTTGCCGGCTGCCAGTCCGTCGGCTTTTACAACAACCGGTGCTGATTGAAACTCCAGATATTTCCTGGCATCGGAGTAGTTTGAGAAGGTGATACCATTGGGGCAGGGGATGCCATATTGCTGCATTAGTTTCTTGGCAAAGACCTTGCTTGATTCTATCTGGGTAGCGGCTTTTGTCGGGCCGAAAATAGGTAGACCTAAGCGCTCGAAATATTCCACGATGCCTGAGGCTAAAGGTGCTTCTGGACCAACAACTGTAAGGTCAATGCCAATGTCCTGGGCAGCTTTGGCTAAAGCATCTATATCATTGGGGCGGATATTCAAGTTGTGGGCAATGGGTGCTGTGCCAGCGTTACCTGGTGCTACATAAAGCCCCATGATTTTAGGGCTTTGGGCGATTTTCCAGGCGAGTGCATGCTCCCGAGCCCCACCGCCGATAACCATTACTTCCAAGCCGATATTCTCCCCTGTTATCTATATGCCGTTCTGGTCACAGTATCTCTTTGGTGAATTTTTCCGCCTGGACGGGGTCGAGCATTTGAATCACCTTGACCAGTTCAGCAACATGTTCCTTTTCATCATCACGTATGTGTTCCAGAACTCTTATAGCCTCCTCGTCTTCTAAGGTGTCAATGTGCTCCTGGTACTGGTTTATGGCCTGCAATTCAGCTATTAAATCCTCGCGGAGCATCTCCAAGTCTAGCTCTCTCCCATCCTCAATACCTGTCTCCTCATTAAAAGAATAACTCATCTCTGCCTCCTTACATACTTGATAATTGAAAGGACTATTGCTGCACGTGGCTGCGCTGAAATTGGATTGGAGAATCTCCCACGTTTCGGCCAACTAGTTGAGTATAGCCACTACTGAAGGCAAAATCAAGTACTTTTTCTATGATACAATATAGGCGGTGCAAGGCTTGCTCTATATACTCTACGGGAAAGACGATTTCTCTCTCCAACAAGAGTTGGAGGAGATAAAAAACGAGCTGGGCAACCAGGAGATGCTGGCGGTTAATACCACCCTATTAGATGGCCAGCAGCTAAGCCTGAGCCAACTCATGGATGCTTGCAGCACTGTTCCCTTCTTGTGCTCTCACAGGCTCGTCATCGTTGAGGGCTTGCTGGGACGCTTCGACTCGAAATCTAGGTCAGAACGGCGAACGACTCGCTCTCGAGCAAAACTCAATTCAGGGCTGGAAGAATGGATGGGTCTGGCTGACTGTGTCAGGCAGATGCCACCGACCACTGTGCTGGTGTTAATTGATGGCGAGGTGAAGGCTAACAATCGTTTAATGAAGTCTCTGGCTTCGCAGGCTAAAGTCAAGGGTTTTGCGCCGCTGGGCGATAGGAATCTGAGCGACTGGATACAAGACCGGGTAAAGCGAGGTGGCGGCACCATCTCACCGGGAGCTGTGAAGCTGTTGGTTGGGCTTGTCGGTGCTGATTTGTGGACTATGAGCAGCGAGATTGATAAGCTTCTTGCCTATTGCTCAGGTCAGGTTATCACCGAGGACAGCGTCAAGCAAGTAACGAGTTATGCCAGGGAGGCCAGTATCTTTGCTCTGGTAGATGCTATTCTTGAGGGGCGAAAGAATGTGGCTCAACAATTGCTACATCGATTAGTTCAAGAAGGCGCCTCTCCTTCTTATGTTCTAGCTATGATTACGAGGCAGCTCCGTTTGATAGTTATTGCTAAAGACATGGGGCAGAAGTTGTCTAGACCCGAGAATCGAGGTAGGTTGGAGCCGACTTCGGACTATGGTTTGGAGAAAGCAAAAAAGCAATCCAAGGCATACACTTTGGAGCGGATAAAAAGGGCCTATCGCAAGCTCCTGGAAGCTGATATTGCTATCAAGACGGGGAAATATGATGGTGAGCTTGCCCTTGACCTTCTGGTTGTTGAGCTAGGGCAGGGTTGAAGATATCTTGAAGTTCTTAATTTAGTTTGGCGGCAATTTTCTACGTCTTTTTCGCTTGGTTTGATGTTGTGCCTCTGCGTCAGCTGGTGGTCTTTGCTTGATAAGCCCTTTAATTCCGGTTTCAGCAGCATCACCAAAGAATACTTTGGTGTGGGGCCAGGGGATTTCGATGCCCTCCTTATCGAATACTTTTTTCAGCCTGAGGCGCAGCTCTCCCATCACATCCCATTGAGCCATTGATTTAGTCTCGCCAAGTATCTTGATGGCAATACCCGAATCTTCAAACTCCTCTACTCTTAGCACCTCTGGCGCTTTCAAAATCCGAGGTGCCCAGTCAGGGTCTTTTGCCATTTCTTTGCCCACCCTGTTGATGACTTTGATAACACGGTCGAGGTCTTCGCCATAGCCCACCGAGATATTCAGGTTCACCCGCGACCACTCTTTAGTGTAGTTGCTGGCAACACCGATTTCACCGTTGGGTATACTGTGGGCTACGCCGTCCAGGTCTCTGATGACTGTCCTCCGCAAAGTAATATCCTCGACTAGCCCGACGATTCCAGCGATTTTGACAATGTCGCCTATGCAGTAATGGTTTTCCAGCAGGGTGAGAACGCCGTTGAATAAATCTTTGACTAGACTCTGGGCACCGAAGCCGACTGCGATGCCGGCGACGCCAAGTCCAGCCAAGGCTGGGGCTATGTTTATACCCAGCTCAGATATGATCATGAAGATGGCAACAATGCCAACGAAAACCATCCCGGCTTCGATAAAGACGTTGCTTAGAGTAGTGACCCTTTTCTTTATGGCTGTTTTTCTCCTTCCTGCCATGGTCCGTGACACGGTTCTCTTTACCATGATGGGTACAAAGTGACGCAGGATGTAATAGAGAGCTACAGCCATGACGATGATGAGCAGGATACGTGGGCCGTGCTCTATGAGCCAGTTGATGAATGGTGTCCAGTCCATGATCACTCAGATGCCTCTCGATTCTAACAAAATGATACACAGCTTACAAGTGATTGTCCTCATCGAAGTCTTAGATGACTATTTTTAGATTCGACATTCGAGGCGAGTCTGGATTAAAATAGGAAGTGAAGTCAGTGGGGAGGTGATGACATGAATCGGGTAGTAGCTATTATTTTGGCCGGTGGTGCCAGCGAGAGGCTGAGTATTCTTTCTGCAGAGAGAGCTAAACCGGCAGTGCCTTTTGGTGGCAGATATAGGATTATCGATTTCACCCTGAGCAATTGTGCCAACTCCAGTATATCTAATGTTGCTGTGCTTACCCAATATAATCCTCGCTCTTTAGCTCAACATATCGGTGTCGGTAGGCCTTGGGACTTGGATAGGGTTAGCGGTGGTATTGTCCTGCTTCAACCTTTTTTGAGCCGGTCAACTCGAAACTGGTATAAAGGCACGGCTGATGCTGTATACCAGAATCTATATTATATAGAAGACCAAAAAGTTGACGAAGTCCTCATTTTAGCCGGTGACCATGTTTACATAATGCGCTATGACCATATGATAAACGCCCATCGTAGCAGGGGGGCTGATGTTACCGTGGCGGTAACTGAAGTGCCCTTATCAGAAGTTTCGAGATTTGGAATTATTACTCTAGACCACAACGAGCGTGTAATTAGTTTCCAAGAGAAGCCGAAAACTTCTAAGAGCAATTTGGCTTCAATGGGAATATATGTTTTCGACAAGAATGTTCTTATTGGTTGCCTTGAGCAGTATGGTCAGAACAAGGGTGGTCATGATTTTGGACATGATATTCTGCCGGAAATTATTGGAAAGTATAAAGTCTATGGCTACAGGTTTCGTGGCTACTGGCGAGACGTGGGTACTGTCGAGTCTTACTGGCAGGCTAATATGGATTTGATTGCTGATTTGCCTGACCTGAACCTCTATGACGCAGGAACTGAGGTTCGGACCGTTTACCGGGGTAAGCCGCCGGTGAAGATAGGACCAACAGCCCAGATAGTGAGGAGCCTGGTGTCTAACGGTGCTATCGTTAATGGCCATGTGGAAAAGTCTGTTATCTTTCCTGGTGTATTTGTTGAAGACGATGCAATGGTAAAAGATTCGATAATTTTCGATGATACTACTGTGGGCAGAGGGGCTGTTGTCGATAAGTCTGTTGTTGATAAGCAGGTTTGGATCGGCCCAGGATGTCATATTGGCTATGGCGATGACCTTGTGCCTAACAAAGAAGAGCCCGAGAACTTGAATGCTGGCATAACCCTGGTGGGTAAAGGAGCCAGAATACCCGGTGATGTAGAAATAGGCCGAAATTGTAAGATAGGCTGCTGGGTGGAAAGTGCTGATTTTACGTCTAAGGTCATCCCTAGTGGGGAAAGCATAGCCAGTAAAACGCCACGACTTCACCAGTTGTAGGAGGCAAAAATGAAAGTTGGAGGATTTACCTTTGTCTTACATAGTCATCTCCCTTATTGTCGCAATGCCGGGCGCTGGCCGCATGGCGAGGAGTGGATTCATGAGGCGGCTTTAGGGACTTATATTCCCTTGCTTGATGCCCTTTATGACCTAAAACAGGAAGGCTGTACTTACAAATTGACTTTGGGTATCACCCCTGTGCTAGTTGAGCAGTTGGCTGACTCTCTGGTGATTGATCATATGGCGGAATTCATCGAGGACAAAATCAGCCGGGCTCAAGCAGACGTGAGCCGTTTCGAGAAAGATGGAGAAGGTCATCTCCTTTACTTGGCTCAATTTTACCTTGACAGATATCGGCATATATTGAATAGCTTCAACGAGAGGTTCGGCAGAAAAATAGTCTCTGCCTTCAAAGAACTGCAAGATGAAGGGTACGTAGAGATAGCCACCAGTGCTGCCACACATGCCTATTTGCCATTGCTAGGGCGTGATTCCTCTATATATGGTCAGTTGCAAACCGGTAAGGTAAACTATCAACGTCATTTTGCTAAAAGTCCATCCTCAATCTGGCTTCCCGAATGCGGTTATCGTCCTGCTTATTATGCTGGCAGCTCCGGCAAGAGCCATGTTAAGCCTGGCTTGGAGTCATTCCTGGCACGACTTGGCTTGACTTGTTTCTTTGCTGAGACCCATACGGTGGAAGGTGGCGAGCCTGTAGGCAAAGCCAGAGAAGAGGTTATTGGTCCCTACGCCAGTATATCAAGACGCTATGTTGTACCATTGGCTCAATATCCAGAACCAACGCAGAGGACTACCTATTTGCCCTATTGGGTACAAACTCCCGAGGTTGCTGTCATCGGCAGAGACAACCGAACCAGCATGCAGGTATGGTCAGCAGAATGGGGTTATCCGGGGGACTTCAACTATCGCGAGTTTCATAAGAAGGATGGCATCTCTGGGCTTCAATACTGGAAAGTTACAGGAGCCAAGGTAGACCTGGCCAACAAGGAATATTATGACCCATACTGGGCTGGCCAGCGTGTTGCTGAACATAGCTCGCATTATGCCAGTTTAGTCGAGGAGCTGGTTACCCATTTTTACCAGGAAACTGGCAAATTTGGTATTATCTCCGCAGCTTATGACACTGAGCTTTTTGGGCATTGGTGGTTTGAAGGCGTCGATTGGATCAAAGGAGTTCTACGTCAACTCAGTGGGAGTGAGCTTGTGGAGTTGACCACAGCCAGCGAGTTCATCCAGAACCATCCGCCAGAGGATGTGCTGGCTTTGCCAGAGAGTTCTTGGGGATTGGGTGGTGGTCATTTTACCTGGCAGAATGCTGATACAGACTGGATGTGGCCGATTATTCACTCAGCCGAACTGAGGATGGAAACTTTGGTTGCCAAGTATCCTAAAGCCGATGGGGCAATTAAAGAGATTCTTAATCAGACGGCTAGAGAGCTGATACTATTGCAGTCCAGCGACTGGTCATTTTTAGTAACGACTGGTCAGGCTCGTTTCTACGCTGAAAGTCGCTTCCTGGAGCATGTGAACAGGTTTCAGCAGTTAGCTGATATTGCTGAGTCAGGACGGCCGGATAAAGCCGCCTTAGCTATTTGCCATCAGTTATGGGAGCTGGATAAAGTCTTTCCTGATATCGATTACCGTTCCTTCGCTCAGAGGGAAGGCTAAATCGAATAATGAAAATCCTCTTTGTCGCCGCTGAAGCCACTCCGCTGGTCAAGGTGGGTGGTTTAGCAGATGTTATCGGCTCATTACCCAAAGCACTTGTTGAAATGGGACACGACGTGCGGGTGATTATGCCCAGATACGGTACTATAGACCCTGCTGATTTTACAATGTCACCAGTAATTGATGGCTTGAATATCGAGATAATGAACAAGACTGAGCGAGTATCTCTGGAAGTCACTGAGCTTGGTGGCAAGGTCACAGTTTATCTGGTGGATAGTGATGATTTTCACAATTCTATCGAGGTTTACGGCAAAGGCGAGCTGGAACGTTTTCTTCTCTTCTGTAGGGCTGTTTTGGATGTATTGCCTAAATTGGACTGGCATCCTGAGATAGTCCATTGCCATGACTGGCATACTGCGTTGATTCCCCTGTGGCTGAAGAAAAATAGTTGTCAGTATGCCTCCGTTTTCACGGTCCACAATTTAGCCTATCAGGGATTTTTTGATGGCAATTTCTTGGTTGATGCTGATCTGGAGAAGGATTGGCAATTGCGCCAGACAGGTATGCCTGACCCACCGCTCAATTTCATGTGTCAGGGTATCCTTTGGGCAGACTTGGTGACTACAGTCAGCGAAACGTATGCTAAGGAAATATTGACCCCAGAGTATGGTGCGGGGCTTGATTCTCTGTTGCGCTACAGGGAGGATAGACTCCTTGGTGTAGTCAATGGCTTGGATTATGACGAATATAACCCAGCAATTGATGATTTCATACCAGCTAGGTACGATGTTTACGCTTTAGATAAGAGGATCGACAATAAGAGAGCTCTCCAGAAACGAGCAGGTTTTGCTGAGGATGTTGAAGTACCACTTATTGGAATGGTTTCGAGACTTGATGAGCAAAAAGGTCTTGACATTTTAACCTCCAGTTTTGATATTTTGTTCCGGAAGACGGGAGCTCAGATGGTTATTCTAGGCAGTGGTAGGGAAGAGTATCACAATTTGCTCAGGCAGGCAGCCAGCAGATATCCTGATCGATTGGCCGTGTTTATTGAATTTGATGATGCCTTAGCTCGTCTTATTTATGCGGGCTGCGACATGTTTTTAATGCCGTCTCGTTTCGAACCGTGTGGCTTAGGGCAGCTTATCGCCATGAGATATGGGGCGATACCTGTAGTTCGCCACACAGGCGGCTTGGTCGACACTGTCCAGGACTTGACTCAAGACATGAGGAAAGGTAATGGTTTTGTCTTTAAGGACTATGATTCTGAAGCCATGTTGGCTGCTATCCAACGGGCGGTAAACAGCTATACGAAGAAAGCTTGGCCCAATGTTATGCGACGCATAATGGCACTCGATTTCTCTTGGCAAGCCTCTGCCAGGCGGTATGAATATATTTACCGTAAGGCTATAGAGTTGAAGAATTCATGATTATGGCTGACCAGAGGCCGGTATTAGCTGTAGACTTGGGCGGCACCAAGATTATCGCTGCTGTGGTTTTACCTGACGGTACAATAATATCTAGCAACTATTGCCTGACCATGGCTTACAAAGGTCCCGAAGCTGTAAGCAATAGGATATCATCTGCCGTGGATAGGGCTATTGCTCAAGCGAAACTCAAGACCTCGGAGCTGATTGGCATTGGCGTTGCTGCTGCCGGAATTCTAGACACGAATAGAGGAATCGTAACCACCTCACCCAATTTGCCGAATTGGCGTAATGTTCCACTGCGCGATATTCTGGCTGATAAATTGGGTGTTGTTACTTATATAATAAACGATGCCAGTGCTGCTGCTCTCGGAGAGCATCGATTTGGGGCTGGGGTGGGGTTTGATAATATAATCTATCTTACGGTGAGCACGGGTATTGGTGGTGGTATAATCATAGATGGTGAGCTTTACTCCGGCACTGACGGATGTGCCGGAGAGGTGGGCCATATGACGATAGAGGCTGGTGGACCCCAATGCCATTGTGGCAATTTCGGTTGTCTCGAGGCCTTGGCTTCGGGTTGGGCTGTGGCTAAAGCAGCCATTAAACGTATAAATAATGGGGAGAAGAGTTCTGTTATCGAGCTTGTTGATGGTAGGCTTGAGAATATTACTGCGGAGACGGTAGCGGTGGCAGCCAGGCGAGGTGACCGTCTAGCCGCTGATATAGTAGCTGAAGCTGCCGGATATCTTGGGATTGGCTTGGCGAATTTGGTCAATATCTTTAATCCCGAGCTTATTGTTATTGGCGGCGGTTTGTCTAAAATGGGAGATATGCTGCTGAAGCCAGCCCGAAAGGTGCTTAAAGAAAGGGCCTTTCAGTTGCCTGCTGATACAGTGCGTGTGGTTCGGGCTCGCCTTGGTAGCAATGCCGGTATAATCGGTGCCGCCGCTTATGTTTTTGCAAAACGAGCAAAAACAGGAGCCAAAGCATGATTTATTGGGCACCCCTTTTTCATTTTTATCAACCTCCTACTCAAACTGCCAGCATGCTGATGAAGATAAGCAATGAAGCGTATCGTCCGTTGCTGGATGTCTTCGGCGAATTTCCACATGCCCATGTCACTGTCAATATCAATGGTGTGCTTACTGAGATGCTAGGGCAATGTGGCTATTCTGATGTCCTGGATAAGTTACGTAAATTAGCTGGAGAAGGGCAAATTGAATTTACCGGTTCGGGGAAGTACCATCCGGTGTTGCCTTTGATACCGACGGAAGAGATGGAGAGGCAGATTAGGCTTAATTATCAGACTAACCGCGGTTTCTTAGGCGATGCTTATGTTCCTAGGGGATTTTTCCCTCCTGAGATGTGTTATTCCAGGGATATAGTTGCTCCGATTATTGAATCCCGTCATGAGTGGATTATCCTCAGTGGCATTGCCTGTCCAGTGGACTGGCCGATGGATGTGATTCATGAAATTAAGAGTGGAGAGGATAAGCTGGCTGTTTTTTTCCGTGATGACATATTAAGCAATAGGATTAGCTTTCGGGATATTGACGGGCCTGGCTTTATTGAGCACCTGAAGAGGCTGTATAGTGGGGTGGGTGATATATATGTTGTTACCGCTATGGATGCAGAGACATTCGGTCATCATATTCAGCATTGGGATAAGTTATTTTTATCGCAAATTTTCGAGACCCTAGAGCCGATGGCAGACGACGATAAAACCATGCATGAACAGAAACCTCTTGCTGAGCAGCACCGACGATTGTTCGAGTTCGAAAAAGACAAAGAGGACAGGCAGATAAGGATAGTCACCATTGGTGAGTTGCTCGAGATTTTCCCCAGGGGAAAGCAGGTTGAGCCAAAACCGTCATCCTGGAGCACTTCGGCCGAAGATATAAAAATGCAAAATTACTATCCGCTTTGGAAAGACAGTAATAACCCGGTGCATCAGATGCAGTGGGAACATCTTTCTATTGCCATGGATTTAACTCACAAGGCGGCAGAAGTGGTGGACGATGACACCGGCCATCAGTTTGCCAATATCGCTAGGGCGAGTCTGGATGCAGCGCTCCATAGCTGTCAATTCTGGTGGGCGAGCAAGAAGCCGATGTGGGATGTAAATATGGTCTACCGTGGCTTAAATCTCCAGCGCGAAGCTTTGCTGAATGCTTACAAGGTGATATCTGCTAGCAACAGTAAACCGGATTTTAAAAAGGAATGTTATTACAAGGCACTAGCGGCAAGGCATATATTTGTCCAGCTCACAGACAGCCTGTATATGGATTAGATGTGATGGGGTGAAAATATTAATTTATAAGGAGGTAACAGATGAAGGCAAAGGATTTATTAGGAAAAGAAGTTATTGATGTAGATGCTAAAGTGGTGGGCAAGATTGTGGATGTAGATATGGATATAGATAAGGCAACAATTCTTGGCATTTCAGTTAAGACAGGATTTACCAAAAAAATATCAATATCACCACGAGATGTTGATAAGATTGGTGATAAGGTTTTGCTGAAAGTCGCCAAGGATAAGAAAAAGAAAGCATAATCTGGTCAGTGGGCATTAATTGAAGCATATCTACATTGGCCTAGCCATCCATAATCATCAGCCGTTGGGTAACTTCCCCTGGGTCTTCGAGCAGGCTTACCGGCAAGCCTATTTGCCCATGCTTGAAGCGCTGGAGAGACATCCGTCTATACGCCTTTCTTTGCATTATAGCGGTTGCCTTATCGATTGGTTGGAGCAAAACAACCCTGAATTCTTGGAGAGGCTAGCTGGGTTAGCAATGCGGCATCAGGTGGAGATCATCGGTGGCGCCTATTATGAGCCTATTCTGCCGGCCATTCCAGACGCTGATAAGCTGGGGCAGATTGACAAGATGGCTGTTTTCATCAAGCAAAGGTTTGGTGTCAATCCGACCGGACTATGGTTGGCGGAGCGGGTTTGGGAACCACATCTAGCTAAAATCCTGGCTGAGGCGGGTGTGGAATGGACACTGGTTGATGATAATGCCTTTAAGTCGTTGGGGTTGGAGGACGAGAATCTCTTCGGTTATTATCTCACTGAGGAACAGGGGCATTCAGTAAAGATATTTCCCATAAGTAAGTATCTGCGCTACTCCATACCCTGGCACGATGTCGAGGAAGTCATTAG
>Ga0209636_10004479_pt1 | contig 14234 bp, 10 predicted proteins | sample DeeMarSWOR152_54_FD_187464 | JGI IMG/M metagenome (GOLD analysis project Ga0209636, IMG submission 187464) | Marine sediment microbial communities from White Oak River estuary, North Carolina - WOR-1-52-54 (SPAdes) (version 2) | ecosystem: Environmental > Aquatic > Marine > Intertidal zone >...
TGTTTTTGATTTTGCCATTTTACATTCCACAGATTTCGCGTAGAACAAACTACAAGTAAAACAAATATAAAAGGTATTTGCCTTTGTAAGAGGTGGTTGGTGGGTGGTTTATAGGCCTAGGTATATCTCTCTGACGTCCCTGTTCTTCATTAGTTCTTTTGCAGTTCCTTCAACGGCTATTCTTCCATGCGCAAGAATATAGATTCTCTGTGCTGTGGCAAGGGTTATGCTCACGTCTTGTTCAACTAGTAAAACTGTGACTCCTGAACGCCATATTTCCTTGATGCTCTCGAGTACGTTTTCTTTCAATGTTGGCGCCAATCCCAGCGATGGTTCATCTATAGCTAGAAGTTTAGGTTTTGACATTAAAGCCCTTGCGATGGCGAGCATTTGTTGTTCACCGCCGCTCAAAGTTTGGGACATCTGATCTGCTCTCTCTTTGAGTATGGGGAATAACTCGTATATCCATTCTAGGTCTTTCTTGATTCCTTTTTTATCTTTGCGTAGATAAGCTCCCATCTTTAGGTTCTCGAGGGTGGTCATTTCTCCAAAGGGTCTTCGTCTTTCTGGGCAGTGGACGATGCCCATTTTCACGATTTTCCATGCCTTAAGTTTGTCTATTCTTTTTCCATCAAACGTTATGGTGCCTGATACGGTTGGATGTTCTTTCTTGCCCGGCGCAACCTCCTTTATTACACCGGATATCGTGCGAAGCAGGGTTGTCTTTCCGGCGCCGTTTGGTCCAACAACACCTACGAATTCTCCGTCTTCGACTCTTAGGTTAACGCGGTTTAAGGCTAAAGCGCCATCGTAATGAACTATTAGGTCTTTCACTTCGAGCACGTCACATCGCCTTTCCCATGTATACTTCTATTACTTTTTTGTTTTTGGCTATTTCTTCCGGTTTTCCTTCAGCTATTTTTTCTCCTTGGTGAAGCACTATTACTCTTTTAACTATCTTCATGAGAGCATATAGTTTATGTTCAACTATTACTATACCTCGCGTGGGATGATCTAGGTGAATCCTTTGAATGGATTTCGTCAGAAAATCTGTTTCGAGCGGATTTAGTCCGCCGAATGGTTCATCTAGCATTAGTAAATCCGGCTCGAGGGCAAGTGCTCTAGCCATCTCTAATCTTTTCAAGTCTCCGTGGCCCACGTTCTCAGCTGGTTCAAGCATCAACTCGGTAAGCCCCACATCCTCTAGCATATCCACTGCTTTTCGTTCCACGGTTTTGATCCATTCGATTTTCCTTTTTCCTCTAGGAGACTGAAGGGCTACCATGACGTTAGCTATGACTGGTAGGTGGCGAAAAGGTCTGACGACCTGAAATGTTCTAGCGATCCCTTTGCCGACAATTTTGTGGGGTTCGAGTCCGACGATGTTTTCGCTCTTTAATTTCACGGTTCCTGAATCAGGCTTGAGGAACCCGCTTATTAGGTGAAACAGCGTGGTCTTTCCGGCTCCGTTTGGGCCGATTATGCCAACGATTTCACCTTCATCAATGTTGAAACTGATATTGCTAACTGCTGTTAGTCCTCCGAAACGTTTGGTTAGGTTTTCAACTTCTAGTAGATGCATAGTCAACACCTTTGGATTAGACTACTCCTTTTCCTTTTTCTTATATGTTTTCCAGATTCTAGGGCCTCTCTCATCTATGTCTCTTGCTTCCTCAAAGTCTTCGAGTTTGTCGGTTACAAACCTTGCTAAGCCTCTTCCACGCCACAAAATAAGGAAGGCGATCACGAGGGCAGAGTAGGATATGAAGCGCCAAGAAGAACCAACGTGTAGTAATTGCGTTAAGACGTACCTGTCTAAAATCACTAGGACGTAAACCCCTACTATCGGACCATAAATCGTTCCTATTCCTCCGAAAATCGTGTAAGCGATTACCAAGAAAGAGAGAGCAATCCCCAGCGACGCTAAACTCGCAACATGACCGCTCACTATCAAATGCGTGTTGACGCTTCCTGCTAGGGTTGCGAATACGCCGCTTATAACAAAAGTCATCAACTTGTACTTGGTTACGTCGATCCCAGAGGCTTTAGACGCCAATTCGTCGTCAAGAATAGACACGAGAACAAATCCTGTTTTTGAATTGGCGATTTTGTACAGTATGATTCCTGAAACAGCTAGCAAGAGCAAAGTGAAGTAGTATTCTGCTATATGTTGCTCGTGGTAGGTCAGAAAGGGGAAAAATTCGGGTAGATACCAGATACCGAAATCGCCCAATGTGTAGTCCCTAAAATAAAGGATTAGACCCGTGAGAATTATGGGGAAGGCCAGAGTTACCAATGCTAAGTAGTGGCCCTTCACCCTTAGGCAAGGTAAGCCTATGATCACCGCGACACCGGCGCCGAAAAGCAAACTTAAAGGTATAGTTATCCATAGTGGCCACCTTAACCAATAAAATAGCATGCCTGTACCGTAGGTGCCTACTCCGAAGAAAAGGGCGTGACCAAGACTTATCTGTCCAGTGCGGCCTACGAGGAGGTCCCAGCTAGCTGCAAAGATCGCTGTAATATTTGCAGTTGTGAGGATAAGCAGCATTGTTCGTGAAATCCCTGCAACGGGCAAGAATGCAAGAAGCAGAGTGAGCAGAAGGGCTAATAGTCTTGGCGGGATGTCGACGATATGTGCAGTGAAACTCGAATAAAATCTTCTGAGGTAAGTTGTTGCCATTTTGATTAGTCCTCAAGTTCTACACGCTTTCCAAATAACCCTTTGGGCCTGATTATGAGAACCACCAGCATAGTACCCATAATGACTGCGGTGCTAAGAGTCGCCCCTTTCGGAACGTTCATGAACTCCGACATGAAGGGATCAATCCCTAAAGTGAAGATGTTTTCGATGTATCCGAAGATAAAGGATCCGACAAAAGCTCCTTTGATGCTTCCTAAACCACCCAAAACAACGATGGCGAAGGCCATGAACAGCGGACCTGTCCAGATCTGTGGATATGTTACTCCTCCGCCGGTAGCAGATGTGATCAATACGCCGGCAACGGCAGCGAATAGTGCAGAGATAGCCATTGCTAGCATAGATAATCTTTTTACGTTGGTTCCCATTAGCATTGCAACTTCGCGATCTTGAGATAATGCCCTCATCGCCCGTCCGATCTTTGTTCTTTCGATGAATATTAATAAGACGGCGAAGAGAACAAGTGCGAATAAAGCGGATAAAACCCTTGAGTATGTGGTCTTTACGCTCCCGATCACCAGAAAATCCTCCTTCCCTAACATTTCTAAGGCTCCTTCCCAAATGGATGGAACCCTTCGACGATACGAACGAAATATCAGGATTGTTGACTCTTGAAGAATCATGGCCAAACTGAGTGTGACCACCATAACCGAGAGCGGGTCCTCCACCACGGGATCCAAGCTCAACCTGTAAATAACGCTAGCTAAGATGGCTACTGAAACTCCGGCGATAAGTAAGGCCAAAAATGGATCTAATTGAATACCTCCGTAGGGGGTGGCAAAGAAAAAATACACATAGCTTCCAATCATGAACAAACAACCGTGGGTTAGATTTGTTATCTCTGTTACCCCGTAAATCATAGAGAATCCAACAGCCAGTAAGGCGTACATTCCGCTTGTTATTGCTCCGTGAATTATGATGGACTCGACAAGCTCAATCATCAGCTTTTCCACCGCGACTATGCTACATGCACATGGAATTTCAAGAGTGAGAATATGAATTTCAAGAGTGAGAATATAAATCTTTTGTCAATGTCATGTCAAGTTTCTAACGTTACACTCGTATAGCTCTGCGGGGAATGTGTTTATTCCTCTGTGGAACCGTGCGTAGTTGAACCATTCCTTGCATTCGTGTAGTTTGCCTTTCAGCCATCCGGGGAATTTCCTGAGGTGGTTGACGAACTCTCTGTTCAGGTTCTGTATGCATCTCTCCACTTTGCCTTTGTCTTGGGGATAGGAGGGATGGGCAAAGCATGGTTCGATGCCGTGTTGTCTGCACCACTTCTTCCACTTCTCCTTGAACTGTTGGCCATGGTCTGATAGTATTGCCTTGGGAAGCCTGTTCTGTTTTTCTAGCAGGGCAGTTACTTCCTTTGTTTTCGGCTCATGGTTAAACTGTTCGGCTACGACTAGGAATCTGCTGTAGTCGTCGATGCACACGAGAAACCAGATCTTCCTGCCCTGCACCGTGAACGGACCTTTGAAGTCGATCTGCCACAGTTCGTCAGTTTTCTCGGCTCTGAAAAACTTCCAGCGCTTATGTTTACGTGGATAGCCGTTCACGCCATGCTTTGAGAGAACGTTGTTTATGGTCTCTCTGGATAACCTGACTTCCTGCACGCAGTGTGTTGCCTCCCGGATGAAAGGAGGAAGTTTGTACAAGCCTTGTTGTATGCGGGCGGTTCCCCACCCAAACGTGTTCCTCAAGGTAAGGATGGACAACTCAACTTCATCCGTGACCTTGCTTGCTTTGGGTTCCCTAGGTCTGTCTTTATATTATTCTCTGCCTACGTGTTTGCCTCTTATTAGCCACCTGTGTACAGTCTGCCTTGTGGTATCGAACAGGTATGCGATGCGGGTCACGGTTAACCCCTTCTTGAGAAGCTTTCTGAAGGTTCCCCTAATGTCAGGAGACAAACGCATAACATTGCCCGACAAACAACTACGAGTTCGCTGACAGAAAAGTGTCACGTTAGAAAGTTGACTTTACAGTCAATGCTTATTATTACCTGAAAACTGTCTTGTACTTGAGTTAAAACAAAAAAGGGGGAGCTGGTGCCTGTTTTTAGGAGGCGCCATCTACGGGTCCATTGGGAGAGGCCATTCGTCTGCGTAGTCTCCGTATACCAGGGCCGGAATCATGACGTCGTCTATGTCAATTAAGCCGTCAGCCGTAACGTCTGCTTCTATATTCCATGGTGGAAGGGGTGGCGTGCAGCCAGGATAGGCTCCGTATCCCAGGGCCGGAACCATTACGTCGTCTATGTCAACGACTCCGTCAAAGTTCAAATCGGAGTTGGACAGCTCATACATCCATGTAGGAATCTGGTATTTTCTTGAGTATGGCTGGTCTTGAGGCCATACGGTCACTAGGTTGCCGCCGCCTGTGGCGTTTTTCTGCCACTGGGGTATAAGGCTTCTCGTTTGTTGGCTAGCCCACGTGGGGGCGTAGACGTCAGGAGCGCAATACAAGTCGTGGTATATGCCTCCTGGTCCTGTGTATCTGAATTTTCCGACAATGCCGTGTCGATCGGTTGATTCGATTAGAGGTATTAGGGTGTCGGCGGGTATGCCAGGACTGTGGGTAGGATCCCATGAACCGTGTGCTTCAAGGTTATCATTCAACGCCATTATCCCGTCGTATGTACCCCACATCGTGTATATGGGATACGTGCTTTCCCCACCCAGTATCCTGTCTGACTCTTGTTTGTACAGGTCCCACAGCTCTGCTGTACTATATGGTTCTGCGTTTGGATTTATGTCGTTTCTTGTCCCAAGTGTTGAGAGGAATGCCTCGTACTCGCATTTCCCGACTACGCTGTCAAAGAATTCCTGCATCTGGCTTTCAACGTTGATGCCAACGCAAACAGCCTTAGGTTGCCTCTCTCCGTACGTCGAGATGAAGTCGACTCCTGTCACCGCTGAGTATATGTGGACGATGAGACGAACGTCTTTGTCTTCGCAGTCAATGAGTACCGCGTCCATGTTTGGGCTCACTGGGTCAGTGCGCCAAACTGTGACTACCTCGGCTTGTGATCCCAAGACAGCACTGGGGTGTGGCGGTGAAGGATATGGGTTAGGGATAGTGTTAGCCGGTGGGTCGAAATAGGGGAATATGCTATTGCCCGCCAAGCAAGCCGTCATTACCCAGGTCCAGGTGAGGCCCTCTGCAACGATGGCCGTCTTAACTGGAGCCTGATACATCGGGTACAGCCTAGTCGGCAATATGTAGGTTTTCAGGAACGCCGCTATCTGCCTGAAAAGGGTTGTTCCATTCATCGGTGTAACTCTGAACATGTATCTGCCTTTGCTATAGTCACACCGGGTGCATGTGCCCATGCATGCTCCTGTACCGCCGCAGTCGATCAGTTCGTCGGTGGATGCCCCAGCAATAAACCATAGAGGAGCGTATCCATCCGTTGCATACGCAGCCAGGCAATGGGTGATGAAGTTGGCTCGCATCGGAGCGACACACTCTGTTCTGAATCCTCCTATCACAAAGTCAGCGCCGGCGCCTAGTGCAGCGGACAATTCTGTCCACCCGGCTGAAGGGTTCGGGGGATCTTCAGCTGCGTGGCTGTCAACAGGAATTAACACAACCTTGTAGTTGAGCCCGCCAATCACGATGCCGTCGTCACCGTCTCCTCCATCGTCAACACCGTTGGGTCCACGATTGATTGCCTCCATCGCTAACGTAGCGCCAACCCATTGGCCATCCCACTGTATCCAACCGTGAGGACCTACCACAGCGATTTTGATCTCGCCATCCCAGCCTTCCGCCGCTTTTAATGGAATAACAGCGAACAATGTTGTTGCTAGAACTAATGTCATGACTATTCCTATGAATGCTTTCGTTTTCATTTTATTTTCTCCTTTCTACTTTTCAGCATGTAATAGAAGCCTCAACGATATTTAAAAGGTTTATGGAAAATTTTTCCATTTCAAAACTCTAACCGAATTCTTGATGTGCCACGCGCGATTTCAAGGGAGAGTAATTAACGCACATAGGTATCTAATGAAAACCTTTCGGTAACTAAGTTGGCTAAATTCTGTTGTAAGAATCCTTGACCATATAGAAGATAATTCCGGAATACTTAAATTTGCCAAACACGCTCTTTATACTCGCTGAAAAAAGAGAAGGGAGAAAAATGCAGAAGAAATTACCTAAATTTGCAGGGGTTATTTTAGCGACTTTAATTGTGCTAAGCGTGTTACCAATAATTCCAGCGTTCGCCGCGACACCAAACATTTATTTAGACCCATCACATGTTAGCTACACCACAGACACTGCCCCACTAGACAAGAAATTCACCGTTACTGCTATGGTTTCTGATGTGGCCGACTTGTTTATCTTCCAGGTTGCTCTATACTTTAACGCCTCAGTAATCAACGCGACCGACGCAGGGTTGCCTACAGACTATGTCCTCGCCGGGAGAGCTGGATCAATTACAGGCCCAGCGTACGATTACTTTGACTCTTGGGGCGTCGTCATGATCGGATTCACATGCTATGCAGGTGAAACACCATTCACCGGCAGTGGAAAACTAGCTGAATTCGAATTCGAAATGATAGCGTCTCCACCTAAGTGGGGCAACGTGACCAGCGACCTAATCATTTCATATAAAGTTTCAGGAGGCGTGTATGAATCAAAACTCAAAGACTCAACAGGAGCTGCCATAGATTTCACAGGTACAGACGGCGATTACATATACGAATGGGCTCCTCCAACAACAAACCCGTGGCTTTCAGTAGACCCAGATTCAGTCCTAAAAGACCAATATACAAATTGGACCGACACAACGTTCACCATTGACATAGTCTTGAATGACGTGGAGGTTGCATGGGAACTCGTGAGCGTTTCATTCGAAAAAACTTTTAACGCCAGCCTTCTGGAAGTGGTGAGTGTTACTGAAGGAGGCTTCCTAGCAGGATTCGGCGATACAATCTTCGACTACACGCTATACTCTGATTATATATTCATAAACTGCTCGCTGGACACTCCATACCCAATGGGCTTCCCAGAAGGAACCGGTGTAATCGCCACAATCGAATTCAAAATCATATTCCAAGGCGAATTCGGAGACAACCGCGAGTGCGATCTTGGCTTCAGAAACATTGAAATGTTAGACAAAGAAGGCGTTGTAATAACCCACGATCCGGCAGATCCAGGTGCATACGAAATCAAAGGATACATGGTAATGCCGGCTCCGTGGTATGAAGCAGAAGACGTCACAGTTGGACCAGAACCCATGCAAGGAGCATTCGCCGACGTGGACGTTTCGATTAAAGGTCTAGACGTCCGCTGGAAACTAGTCGGCCTCCAATTCCGACTAACCTACGATCCGGAAATCCTAGAAGTCGCTGAAGTGATTGAAGGACCGTTCCTACCAGCGTTCGGCGAAACGGTTCCAATGAGCAAAGACTACCCGGAGGGGAACACAGCCCCGTGGACTGACCCCCACGTCATGTTCGGAGACATGTTGCAACCTCCATGGACGGTCTTCGCTGAAGGAGAAGGCGTAGTCGCAACCGTCAGATTCAAAATATTGAAGCAATACATGGACCCAGACGACATAGTAGTTGACCTAGAATTCATTGAAATAAAGTTCAGAGACAACGAAGGCAAAGCTATACCAGTTGACGATGGCGCCGTCAAGAACGGCACGCTCACTATCCTCGGGTGGTCACTTGCAGGACGAGTAATCGACTTGTTCACGCAGTACCCTGCGCCATATGGCGGACAAGGACCTGACAATCCAAGCGACATGTTCTGGCCTCAAAAAGAGGTGTGGCTGTACGCCGAGGTAACCTACAACTGGTGGCCGGTCCAAGAGAAAGACGTAGCGTTTGAAGTGAGGGACCCCAGCGACCAGCTGTGGACAACTCTTGTGGGCAGAACAAACGAAACTGGCGTAGCACTAGTCAAATTCAGAATTCCATGGCCATGTGACGACCCGGAGACTCTATTCGGAGTTTGGACGGTAACCGCCTCCGTGGACGTAGCCTGTGAAATAATAGTGGATACATTACAGTTCCACTTCGACTACCTAGTACGCATCACGAGCGTCACACCGGACAAGCTGCCACCTGAATACTACAAACACTGCGAATATATCACGATACAAGTTGACTTCTCATCCCACGCCATGCAGACCTACCCAATAGTCTTCACCGTGGTAATCCACGACGAGCTGAATGTCCCAATAGGCGAATTCGACGTCTCAGGCTCCGTTGGAGGAGCAGGATGGTGTCAATACAAGAGCTGGTATTTCTGCACTGAAATACACGTTCGGAAATTTGCCTTTGCTGGAACCGCAACCATCCACGTGAACTGCCTTAGCGCCTTTCCGTCAGAAGGCGGAAGCGCCTGGTGCCCAGAAGAAACAGTAGAAATCGTCATCTACCCCGGATGGGTACCGTAGTTAACTGAAACCCCAACCCCCCCTTTTTTTATTATGTTTTTGATCCCAATTAGGACGTTTTACTATGTTAAATCGTCAACTAAAACGTTGCAATTCTCAATATGCGTGCAAATCAATTCCAGAAAACCTTATTATAATCGAGTTGCCCATTTATATTGCTGAAAGGGGAAGGATCGAACGTGTCTAGGACAACGGAAAAAGTAGCATTCATCCTTTTCGTAATTCTCCTAACACTTGTTTTTTCAAAAAATGCGTATGGTCAATTTCCATTGAACGTTACCGTAACGACAGACAAAGAACTATACGATATTATGGAACCCATTCTCGTCACCGGAAACCTGACACTAAGCGGCGCACCGGTTTCAAACGGTCTGGTAGCGATACAGGTAGACAATCCTGAAAACAACCTTTTCGCCATACGAACCCGACCAACAGGAACCGCCCCTACAGGCGAGTGGTCTGTGGAAATCCTTGAAGTAATTCCCTGCGATCAAGGAGGCAACCCAAAGGATAGTTTCCGCCCAGGAGAGAACGTCCGCTTTAAAGTAACAATAAAAAACAATGACCCGCTTGCACACACCGTAACGGTAACCCTCAACGTCTATGACCAGCGTGAAGCACCCTTCGCGGCACTCATAGTATACGCTGGCTCAATAGATGCAAAAGACTCAATAACCATGACAAGCACGTCTATACCCATACCCGATATGGCTCCCAAGGGCAACGCAACAGTCTACGCCAATGTCCTCACCAAACTTCCGAAGGACGGAGGATTCGCCTATTCCCCCGAAAAAACAGAAACCTTCACTATAAACGGCAGCACAAGCACGACAGCCTCCACGACCCGAACAACTCAATCCGCATCTGAAGAAGGAACCTACAACCTAACCTTCAAAATTGGGAGTAAGTACGGAGCAAAGTTAGGCAACTACATGGTCTACCTATGCTCATCCTACGAAATATGGATAGTGACCAACAGCACAACATTTGAAGCAATGTTAATAGGTGATATTACTGGTCCTGAAGGCGTTCCTGACGGTTTAGTTGACATAGACGACGTGATGTTTATAGCTCTGCGTTATGGATCCTATCCGGGACACGACGTCGGCCTAGGATGGGACCCCCGAGCCGACTTAACTGGCCCAGACTACTTAGTTCCAGACGGCATCATCGACATAGACGACGTAATGATTCCAGCCCTAGCATACGGAGTATACGTGTAACAGCTAATTATCTAGAATCAACTCAACTATATGCCACAGGGGCTAAGTAAAAAATCCACAATCTTTTTGGCTTATGGGGAACGCTTCCAGAACGCTTAAATCATGCTTAAGTCCAAATTATTTAATAGTAGAGAAAGGAGAAATGAGAAAATGACAAATAGATCTTCCAAGTTTAGAAAATGGATACTAGCGATAACCATAATCCTGACTATACTAGTCCCGACTTTCATATTAACCATAAAATCCCAACTTGTGACTACTCAAACCACGACCATTTATCTGAATCCATCAGAAATCATACTTAACACGACCGATGCTTCCGTTGGCGATCGTTTTAATGTTACTGCTATGGTTTCTGATGTGAGCGACTTGTTTATCTTCCAGGTTGCACTCTACTATAACGCCTCAGTAATCAACATGACTAGTGTACGGTTGCCTTCAGACTATGTTCTCGCAGGGAGATCTGGATCGGCCCCAGCTCCATCGTACGATTACTTTGACTCTTGGGGCGTCGCCATGATCGGATTTACATGCTATGCGGGTCAAACACCGTTCAGCGGTGATGGAAAACTGGTTGTCTTCGAATTCGAAATCATCGCGACCCCACCTGAGGGAGGCAGCCTAACCAGCGACCTAATAATTTCATACAAACCTTCGGGAGGCAGATATGAATCAAAACTCAAAAACTCAGCAGCGCAGCCGATTACTTTCACAGCCACAGACGGCCGCTACGAATACGTGACACCCGGGTTTCCCCCTCCCCCTCCAGAAGGAACACAACTATACATTGACCCTCCAGAAATCGTCGACCCAACGCTTTTACCTCCCGCAACCGTTAGAATCAACGTAACCATAAATAACGTCACAAACCTCTACGGCTACGAATTCTACTTGAACTACGACACCAACATACTAACATGCACAAGCTTAACAATAAACTCGGTTCTAGGCGAAGTACACTTCACACCGAAAATGTCGGTCGATGACGAAACAGGGACAATATACGTTAAAGTATCATACTACGAACCAGCTGAACCCATCGCCACGTACACGCCATTAGCATTAGTTACAACGACTTTCATAATAGACTCACTAGGCTCGAGCACCTTAGACCTAAACAACACGCAACTCACTGATCCCTCAGCACAACAGATCGAACATGAAGCAAAAGACGGCTTCATAATGACACTTATCCGAGACTTGGCGGTCATAAATGTCACCCTTTCCGAAAACATAGTGTATCAAGGATGGCCTGTAAACATCACAGTCACAGCCAAAAACGAAGGATATATCAATGAAACCTTCAAGATAAACGTCTACTACGATGACACCTTGATAGAAAACCTAACCATAGCAAACCTAGCTCCAGACCAAGAGACAACTAAAACCGTTACTTGGTACACTTCAACTGTGGAACCATATATAAACCACACAATAAAAGCCGAAATTCCAACAGTTCCATACGAAATAGACACCACCGACAACGCTTTTGCTGACGGAGCCCTCATGGTGAAACTCAATGGTGACATAAACGGCGACCAAATAGTTGACATAGATGACATAATGGTGGTAGCGTTAGCATTTGGAAGTTATCCTGGAACTCCAAGTTGGAACCCCGAAGCAGACCTTAGTGGAGACGGAATAATAGATATCGATGATGCAGTGTTGGTAGCGATAAACTATGGAAAACACTATCCATAACCTACCGAAACCTCCATACTCTTAATATACATACAAAAACCTTAAAATGCCATTGCGGGTAAATACTACGCGTGATCGAACATAGGTGAAAACCTTGCGAAAAAGAACAATAACAATAATTGTAACTTTGATAATGGCAGCCCTAACGTCCACGTTAAGTATGTCGACTACGCCAGCACAAGCAGTGCCGTTCACAACAATCTACTTAGATCCTTCAGAAATCACATTTAATGTGACTGATGTTTCTGTTGGTCATCGCTTCAATGTTACTGCTATGGTTTCTAACGTTAGCGACCTGATGGTCTTCCAGGTTGCGCTCTACTATAACGCCTCAGTAATCAACATGACTAGCGCCTCGGTGCCCGCAGACCATGTCCTCGCCGGGCAAAATGGAATGAGTCCACCTCCAGCGTACGATTACTTTGACTCTTGGGGCGTCGGCTCCGTCTCATTTACCGCCTTTGCGGGTGAAACACCGTTCAGCGGTGATGGAAAACTGGTTGTCTTCGAATTCGAAATCATCGCTGCCCCGGAGGCTGGTAACCTAACTAGCCCCCTAATAATTTCATACAAACCTTCAGGAGGCGTGTATGAATCAAAACTCAGAGACTCAACAGGAACTCCTATAGAATTCACAGCCGAGGACGGCGACTACGAATACGTGTTACTTCCAGACATATATCTTGATCCTTCAGAAATCGAATTCGATATCATTGATGTTTCTGTTGGTGACCGTTTTAATGTCACTGCTATGATTTCTAACGTTAGCGACCTGATGCTCTTCCAGGTTGCGCTCTACTATAACGCCTCAGTAATCAACATGACCAACGCTTGGCTGCCCACATGGAACTCATCTTATGTCTTCTACGGACAAAACGACACAGCCATAGGTCCATCTTACACTTACTTTGACTCTTGGGGATGCGGTCTCATTGGATTTAACGGCTCTACAGGGACAACTACGCCCTTCACCGGATCCGGAATGCTCACCGTCTTCGAATTCGAAATCATCGCTGCCCCGGAGGCTGGTAACCTAACTAGCCCCCTAATAATTTCATACAAAGTTTCAGGAGGCACGTATGAATCAAAACTCAGAGACTCAACAGCAGGCGCGATATCCTTCGTGGGCACAGATGGTAGCTACATCATAATACCCGAATTTCTCAGCCTTCTGATACTTCCGATGTTCTTGATTCTAACACTAGTTGCTCTGGTTCTGACAAAGAAACTACAGCGAAAACGAGGATCTGAAGATAAGGGTTAATGCATCAATACACCCATCCTTTTTTTTTATCTAATTTGTCGTAGAAATTGTTGGAAACAGCTTTTCTGGGATCTCTAGAACATAACTGCTTGATACACGTGTGAATGACCAAGCGTCTACATAAAGGTTAAATATGTTAATGTGTCTTCTGTAAAAAATGCAGAGGGTTTCCACATGATAAGTAAGAAAGTCATGGCAATTATTGTAATAATCTTGGTAGCCGGTATTGCTGTAGGATACTATGTGACAACATGGGAAGGAGAAGAGAAACCACCGCCGGAGGATCACGAAGAGACGCTCTATTTTAACGTCACGGGAACCGTCACCGCTGAAGATACGGAACTTCCCATCGAAGGAACGGAAATGACGCTTCTTGCACATGTCGGCACTTCAAAAGAGTTTAGAACGTCTAACGTTACAGATTCAAATGGGATCTATTTACTTCGTTGGGAGTATGATATACCTACAAACTACACGATAAATGTGGAGAAGACAGCATACGATACGAAAACTTCAACAGTGTATATAACTGAGGCAACAGAGTACACTGTCAACTTCGTCTTAAAACCATCAGAAACAAGCGTCTATCTGGAACCATCAGAGATCACATTGAACACCGGTGATGTTTCTGTTGGTGACCGTTTTAATGTTACTGCTATGGTTTCCAACGTTGACGACCTGATGGTCTTCCAGGTTGCGCTCTACTATGACGCCTCAGTGATCAACATGACTAGCGCCTCGTTCCCTGCAGACTATGTCCTCGCCGGGCGACTTGGAGCGCCTCTCGAACGTTACGGTTACTTTGACTCTTGGGGATACGGCTCCATCGGATTTACATGCTATGCGGGTCAAACACCGTTCAGCGGTGATGGAAAACTGGTTGTCTTCGAATTCGAAATCATCGCGACCCCACCTGAGGGAGGC
>Ga0209636_10004480_pt1 | contig 14234 bp, 13 predicted proteins | sample DeeMarSWOR152_54_FD_187464 | JGI IMG/M metagenome (GOLD analysis project Ga0209636, IMG submission 187464) | Marine sediment microbial communities from White Oak River estuary, North Carolina - WOR-1-52-54 (SPAdes) (version 2) | ecosystem: Environmental > Aquatic > Marine > Intertidal zone >...
CCCCGACAAGAAGAATCACACCGATAATCGCCGCTATGACAAGGATCTTGTTGTCCATGTTTTCCCCCTTACTTCCACCGTGTCAGAATCTGCTCCCTGCTAAACACCCTAATCGCAAAGTATAGCACGATGATACTGGCGGCGACGAGAACGAGGCCCTCCACTCCCACAAGAAACAGGCTCACCAACGTCTTGCGGCTGCTGTAAATGATAAGTGGGATGATGCCAGGGAGGATGGCAAAGCTTGAGAACTGATAGGCAGCGCGTGCATCGGAGGCGCGTGAGGAGACGAGCATGGTCACCCCGACAGAAAACAGGGCCAGTAGCGGTGAAAGCCCAAAAATGGCCGCAAGCCACGGCGGGGTTAGCACGTGCGGGGGAAGGCCGCCGAGGAGGGCGCTCGCAGCGGCAAGGAAAATCCCAAAGCTCGCCCAGTTGAGCACCAACGCCGGGATGACACTGGCAAGAGCCTTGCCAAGGAACAGCTCAAGATCCGAGATGGGTGTCGCCAAGAGTGGTTCGAGGCTGCTCTGCTCCTTTTCGCCGACGATCGAGTAGACGGCGATGGCCAGCGGAATGATTGCAGGAAGAAGGAGGAAGTACATCAGCGCTGTATTGAACAGAACGACCTGCGTCGGTAGATCGTCCAAACCGCGGCCCTGATAGACCATATATGCTGCAAACCCGACCATGAACAGTGGCAGAAAGATTGCGCCAAACAGGATCATCTTGTTGCGCAGAGACTCCCGCCATTCTTTAATGACGATGATGCTAATTCGATGCACCACTACCCTCCATCAGATCGAGGTACAGATCCTCCAACGAATAGCGCAGCTCGTTGACGAATTGCACCTGCGCTCCCAGCTCGACGAGGCGCCTCACCACCAGAGGATTCTCCCTCTCCGGATTGGAGAGCGCGATCACGAGCTTGTTGTCCACTCGCTCGATCCGTTTGATGAACGGAAAATCGAGCGCTTGTTCAAGCCCAGGACCAGGGTCAGCAAGGTGAACGACCGTGCAGCGACCGTACATCCGTTCTTTCAGTTCCTGCGGCTTTCCGACAGCGACCAGCCGCGTCTTGAACAGCGCCACGCGATCACAGAGTCGATCGGCCTCGTCGAGATTATGGGTGCACAGGAAGATCGTACGCTCTTTCGTGCGCAGGGTCTCGATGAGCTCCCGGACTACCTTGGCTGCCTCCGGATCGAGGGCAGCGGTCGGCTCGTCGAGGAAGAGGATGTCGGGCTCGTGGAGGAGTGCGCGGGCGAGGGCGAGTTTTTGTCGCATCCCCTTCGAGTAACTGCCGGCCGGGTCATCCCGTCGCTCCCACAGTTCGAACAGCCGCAAGTAGTGCTCCACCTGAGATACAGAGTCTTTCATACCGTGTAATTTGGCGAAGAAAAGAAGGTTATCGCGTGCTGACAGACGTTTGTAAAGTCCCGGCGTCTCGGTGAGCACGCCAACGTGCTGTCGGATTGTGCGGTTCTGGCTTCCCAAATGAAATCCGGCCACGGTCGCTGTGCCGCCGCTTGGCGCGATCAGCGTTGCCAGCATGCGCACCGTTGTCGTCTTTCCTGCTCCGTTCGGCCCGAGAAACCCGAAGATCTCGCCCTTTTCAACCTCAAGGTGGAGATCTTCAACGGCCACAAGACTCCCGAAGTGACGCGTCAGACCATCGGTCGTAATCATCGCTCCCCTTCGTACTTCGAGGCCTCGATCTGTCTGCGCAGCCGATCCTCTCGGGACTCTTGTGCAGGGACTAAATCCCTGATCTGTTCGGGTTTGCGGACTGACGCGGCCGCTTTCACTAGGCCAAGTCTCCGCGCGATGAACTTGAAGTTCACTGTGATCCCCAACGCCCACACTACGAATGGGCGGTCTTGGTTACTCCAGAACGGAAGCTCCATCACCTCTCCACTCCGATCTCAGAATCCCCATAATCACGGTGTCGTGGTAGCAACCGTCCCGATAGTACGATTCGCGCAGAATTCCCTCACGGGTGAAACCGAGCTTCTCATAGACGCGCTGGGCCCGGAGATTGTGGGCGTACACTTGAAGCGAAATTCGATGTAACCCCAGTTGGTCGAAGCCGTAGTCAAGAATTAGCCGCGAGGCTTCAGAAGCGTACCCCTTGTCCCATTCTTCCTTTTCTCCGATCATGATTCCAAACTGCGCGTGGCGGTTTGGGTAATCGATCTGGTGGAGGCCACAGTTACCGATGTGACGGTCCCCGTCCATAAGAACGATCGCCAGTGGAATGTCTCGGTCGGTTTTGTACAGGGCCGCAAACCACTCTTTCTCTCGTGATCGGTTAAAGGGGAAGCGGAGCGCAACCATGGCGGTGATTTCTGGATCGTTGATCCAGACTAGACAGCGGTCGATGTCCTCCTCCTCCAACGGCCGCAGGTACAATTTCTCGCCGATCAAGAACGGTTTGTCCATGGTCTCCCCTTTTAACAGAAAAATGGCCCACTGGCGAGGAGCGGGCCCCTCGTCTTGTTTCTACAGGAACACAGGATAGAGCGGGAACAGTGATGCGAACACGAGCGCGATCACCGACATCAACTTGATGAGTATGTCAAGCGAAGGCCCCACCGTGTCCTTGAGCGGATCGCCGACCGTGTCCCCGGTGACGCCGGCGGCGTGTGCTTCGGAGTCCTTCCCGCCGTAGTGTCCCTCTTCGATGTACTTCTTTGCGTTGTCCATCGCCCCGCCAGCGTTGGCGCAGTAGATCGCCAGCTGAATTGCGGAGAGAAGGGCTCCTATCAAGAAGCCTCCGAGGGCGTATCGGCCGAAGATCAGTCCAAACACGATCGGCGTGATCACGGCGATCATTGCGGGCAGGAACATCTTGTTGAGGCCCCCGTGGGCGGTGATCGTGATGCACTTGTTGTAATCGGCCATTTCTTCCCCAGTGATGATCTTGGGATTCTCTTTGAACTGGCGGCGGATCTCCTGGACGAGGACGTCCGCGGTGCGGCTGACCCCACGAATAAGGAGAGCGGAGAAGACGTACGGAACCATCGCTCCCAACATAAGACCGGCGATGACGAACGCGCCAACCTCGATGATGCTTCCCGACGGTGAAAACTGGGCTGCGATCTGCCCCACTATGGGAAGCTGCGGTTGAACTACCTTGTCAGCGCTTCCGATCGCCGACCACATGAAGGCGGCAATCAGGCCAAGCGCGGCGAAGGCGGCCGATCCGATGGCGAAGCCTTTCCCAATTGCGGCAGTGGTATTCCCGATCGCGTCGAGCTGGTCCGTTCGCTCGCGGACCTCTGGTGGCAGCTCGGACATGGTTGAGATGCCCCCGGCATTGTCCGCGATCGGGCCGTACGTGTCGACAGAAACGGTCATCGCAACGAACGAAAGCATCCCCATCGCGGTGAAGGCAACGCCAAGAAGCCCTCCGAGCTGATAGGAGAGGATGGTAGCAGCCGCGATGAAGATGACCGGGAAGAGGGTGCTGATCATGCCCAGAGCCATGCCTTCGGTCACGCCCACCGCTGGGCCAGATTGATCCATCTTCGCCAGCTCACGCGTCGGTTTGAAACGTGAAGAGGTGTAGTACTCAGAGAAAAAGCCGATCCCGATACCGGCGGCGACCCCGAGGATCACCTCCCAGAAGATGTTAAGGGAAAGAGGTGAAAGCCAGCAGAAGATCAGTGTCGTCACTGCTGTGAGGAGGGCGGCAAGACGCGTTCCGTTCATCAGCACCGCTTGCATCCCTTCCTGTCGGCGGGAAAAACGGATGTAGAGGGTGGCAAGCAGGCTGGCGAAGATCCCGCCTGCCACGATCACCAACGGCGCAGCGAGGAGCCACCAGTAGTTAGCAACGTCGAGGCCTGCGTAAAAACCAATCTTCGCGATCAGGTTCTGAAGGCTAACATTACCCCGGCCAACGAAGATGTACAGAACCATGACAATGACCGAGATGATCGCCCCCACGAACGACTCAAGCAGGTCCGCTCCCAATCCACCGACGTCGCCCACGTTGTCGCCCACGTTGTCGGCGATCGTTGCTGGGTTACGCGGATCGTCCTCCGGGATGTGCATTTCGACTTTGCCCACCATGTCGGCAGCCATATCCGCTGCCTTGGTGTAGATCCCGCCACCAACACGGTCAAACAATGCGACAAGCGATGCCCCCATCGAGTAAGCACTGACGATCAAGGCACCCCGGATGAAGTTGACTCCAAGTGTCTTGACACCGAACAGATAGCGCGTCTCGATGTGCAGCGTATCTGGTGCAAACCACCGGCGGAATAGCAGTATTACGATCACTAGGCCGATCAGGGCCAACCCGGCCACCGACAGGCCCATCACGCTTCCACCGGAGAAGGCGACGTTCAGCGCGTCTTTGAACGACTTGCGGGCAGCATGGGTGGTGCGTGCGTTGGCATGTGTGGCCGCGTTCATCCCGATAAATCCCGCTGCCATTGACAGGAGTGACCCAATCCAGAACGCCACCGCGATCTCCCAATAGAACAAGACCCAAAGAATTGCGCCGATGATGAGCATTGCGATCCCCATCACTCGTGCTTCCGCCACCATGAACGTGAACGCTCCCGAGCGGATGTAGCCCTGCAACTCCTTCATCCGATCCGTGCCTCTCGCTTTGCGCACCACAGACCGGTTGAATGAGAATGCACTAAAGAGAGCCAATACCGAAATCACGGCTGGAACGAGAATTAGTATTGTCATCCGCCTACTTCCACTCCTTTTTGGATTCTTTGGCTGTGACGAAACGACCCTCATCGTCACGAGCGGGCACGCACGAAGTCGACGCGCCCGCAAAGCCCAAAAAGCAGCACATTCTAACACGCCCAATTGCGCTCTTCAAGGCACATTCTTGAGAGCCAAGAGTAGTTTGAGCCAAGCGTGCTAGCGGCTCGAGCAAGGCGATGATCACCGGAAGCTTTGGCTCACGAAGCAAAGCAGTACAAGGGTAACCCAGGGACACCTGTCCGCGGCAGGACCGACAAAGAGTCACCGCTGCCGCCGCAGTGGTCCTTATCGCAACGGTGGTGCTCCACTATTCTCCACGCGTGCCTAGATAAGGGTCTAACTCGAAGAAGAAGGAGGAAGACGATGAAGAAAGCGCTTTCCATCGTACTGGTGGCCGCCTTGTCCCTTGTCTTGTTCCTGCTGGTCGTGCACGCGCAGGAGGAAGGCGCCGAGGCGGTCCCTGAGTTGCTCGAGCAGGAACTTGCTCAAATGGAATCGGTATTCAACGAACTCGAAAGCTTTATGGGTGAGTTGATTGGTGAAGTGAAGGCGAACATGGGCGACATCGATGACCTCTATGCGGACACAGCGAATCTGCGAGAAGTTCTGAACGCTGTCACGCTCGAACTCAAGGCAGCAGAAGGACGGATCGCTAGCCTGCGAGAGGACGTCAACACCATGGCTGGGGTCCAGCAAGAGTTTGAGGTGCGCATTATCGCCCTTGAGGCTGGACTCTCCGAGCTTTCCGCGTACTGTGAGAAGCTGAAGGTAAGCCTCAGTGCTGACATCTCGGCATTGAGGAAGTGCTGTGAAGATCTATCGGCTCGCCTCACGGCCCTGGAGGAGGAGGACATCGGGACCTTCAAGAAGAAAGTACTGGAGCTTGAGCGCTCGATGAGTGCCCTGGCGATTAAGATTGACAACAACCGCGCCAAGCTTGAAGGATTTGATCATGCGATTGCGGGGTTGGCCGGGGAGCTCGAAGCCAACAAGAGTGGGGTTCTGGCGAACATGAGCCTGCTCGAGGATCACGAGACTCGACTGATGGCTCTCGAAGACGGGACGATGCTCGCTGACCTTCAGGACCAGATAAACACCCTCTATTTCCTCGCCATCGTCGGGCTGCTTGCAGGAGTCGGTGCTCTTGTCTGGGGCTTCATGGGAGGGAGTAGTTAGTTTAATGCGAATTGGATGAGGGGGCTGACGTACGGTACGTCGCCGGGAGGGGCATGGACAGTCCCTCCCTGCTTTTTGCAGCGGTGCGTAACAAAAGTTATATTAGTAAATCGATTTTGAGGGGGTATAGCGCGATGAGCAGCTTGGGAACGCGCTTACAGTGCTTCCGGCTGACCAACGGGTGGAGTAAGCGGATACTGGCCGAGAAGCTCGGTGTCTCGATCCCATCGATCATTCGGTGGGAGACCGAGACCGCTGAGCCGAACGACTACAACCGCTACAAGATTGAGCAGCTTCTTGCTGAAGCTTGGCAGCCGCGGCTTTCCATTACCCCACGCCGGCAAATCCTTCAGCTCAGCTTGTTCGCTGAGCGCGTCGAGGAGATCGGACGCCTAAAATGACCAAGATCAACAAGGTAGTGTTGACCGGATTCAAGTCGTTTCGGAAGCAGACAGTGATTCCGTTCTTTGACGGCATGACGGCCGTCATCGGCGAGAACGGCTCTGGAAAGTCAAACCTATTCGATGCGATAAGCTTTGTCATGGGCCGTCGGTCCTCGCAGTTGCGCTCGGACCGGATGGAGCACCTCATCTTCAACGGTGGGGGACGACACGCTGAGGCGGATGGTGCGGAAGTCATTCTGCATCTTGACAACAGCGATGGCGTGTTCAACCGATTCTTTGACAACGGGGATCACAATCCCGAGGTGGTCCTCGGCCGTCGCATCACGCGGCACGCGTCCACCTACACCCTCATGGGAAAGCCCTGTCCACGATCAATGATCGACACGTTGCTCGAAGAGGCCAAGATCGACCCCGATGGCCAGCAGTTGATTGCGCAGGGGACGATTACCGACGTGATCAAACGCAGCGCTCAGAGCCGGCGTGAGATTATCGATGAAATCAGCGGAATCGCTGCCTACGACGAGAAGAAGAAAAAAGCGATCGTCGATCTGAAGGACGTGAAGTCTAAACTGAATACCCACAGGGTCATCCTTGCCGAGCGGCGCCGCCGGTTGCTCTCTTTGGCCAAGGAACGGGATGCAGCGCTTGAGTATCAACGATTGACCGAGGAGCAGGTGCGACTGGAGGTCTCAATCCGGCATCAGCGTCGGGAGAAGATTGCGGAGAAGCTCCGCCGGGCTCAAGAGGAACGCAGCGGAATGGATCAACGCATCGAAGCTCTCGAGGCGGAGGTGGCCAAGCTTGACCTTGAGATCGAAAACAAGGAGTGGGAGATCGAGGGGATTCGAGAGGAGCTTGGACGCGACGAACAGATCGCTCTAGTGAAAGAGGTGGAGAAGCTGCGCGCGGAGATTCTCCACAAGCAAGGTGAGGTCAACTTCAAGCGCCAACAGGTGAAGAACCTTGAAGAGATGATCGAAGAAGTGGCACGGATCAAGGCCGCGGAAGCGGCAAGCGCGAAAAGCACCCAAGGAGGGAACCCTGCTGTAAAGGTCCTTCTTGAGCGAAAGCGCGGCGGAGTATATGGGACGATCGCCTCCCTTTCCACCCCGCGTCTCGGTTTTGAGGTCGCGTTTGAGACGGCCGCGGGCGGCCACCTGAACGACCTCGTTGTCGATTCCCGCGAAACTGCGATCGACTGCATCAACTATTTGAAGAAGAACCGTCTCGGGCGGGCCCGCATCCTTCCGTTGCGCCGGTTGGTCGCTCCTCGTAAGAGCCTCGCTTCGGCGGATGCGTTGAAACTTCCCGGTGTGGTTGACTACGCGATCAACCTCGTGGAGTTCGATACCAAATACAAGCGGGCGTTCGAATACGTGCTCACTGATACGGTCGTGGCGGAGAACCTGGAGGCGTTGCGTGACGTGGACGGGGTTCGTGCAGTCACCCTGGATGGGGATTTGCAGAGCCGAGGTGGGGCCTTAACAGGTGGTTCGCGCCCCGATTCACGAAGGGGAAAAGAGCCTGCTAAGGACACGGGCTTCGATACGGTCAAGAAGCGCCAACAGATCTCAAAACTGAACAAGGAGATCACCCGGCTTGAAGAGGAGATCGCGGAAACCACGGCCCGACTTGAGGAGAAGGAGCAGGAGTTGGCCGCCCGTCAGAAAGATGAGGACCGCGCAAAAGGGGCGGCGAGCACCCGCAGCGATGAGCTACACGCCCTTCGCGAGAAGCGGCGCCAGACGTATCAAGAGTTGGAGAACCTGCGCCGTGGGATCACGCGCTACGAGAGGGAAGAGGCAGAAGCGCAGGCGGAGCTGGAAGCGCTCGGCGAAGAGGAGCACGATCCCTCCTACTACATTGAGGGCTCAGTCAGGGAGCTCGAACAGCGGATCGAGGCCAACGAAAGGCGGTTGCGAAGGCTTGAACCGGTGAACATGCGCGCGATCGAGGACTACGAGACGTACGAAGCGGAGTTCAATCTGTTCCGGGAACGGGTGGACGCCTTGGAGACGGAGAAACACGAGATTGAGCTTTTGATCGGACAAATTGAGGAACGCAAGCGGGAGCGATTTCTCGAGACCCTGGAAGCGGTGCGGGTGCAATTCGACCGCATCTTCAAGGGGCTGTTCGAGGGAGGAAGCGCCTCACTGGAGCTGGATGAGGAGGGGAACATCTCCTCGGGCCTTCTCATCAAGGCAAGCCCTCCGGACAAGAAAGAGCCCTACGTTATTGACTCGCTCTCCGGAGGGGAGCAGGCCCTCGTCGCGACCGCGTTTGTCTTTGCCGTGGAGGAGTATCAGCAGGCACCGTTCTTCATCTTGGACGAGGTCGACGCCGCCCTCGATCTGATGAACACCACTCGCCTGTCGCGGATGCTCCGCGAGTATGCCGAACGAATGCAGGTGATTGTTGTCTCACACAACGAGGAAACGGTTCGCCATGCCGACCGGGCCTACGGGGTGACAATCAAGGACGGTGTCTCCCAGATCATCGCCCTCAATCTGAATTGAAGGAGAAAAGCGAAATGGAGTCGACACGGATCGTCGAGATACCGATCGATGAATTGATCGGTGAGAGTTGGGAAGGGACTCTCCAACGGTTGACCGCCGATATGGATCCCTGGGACATTGACGTTGCCGAGCTGGCGCGGCGCTACCGCGACACTATCGACTCCCTCCGTGAACTGCAATTTGTCGTACCAGGACGAATGGTCCTCACGTGCTCCATTCTGCTTCGGATGCAGTCGGACGATCTTCTCGCTTCCGCTCGGCCGGCCGAACGAAACGAGCTCATCGAGGAGCTCGAAGAAGCGGTTGATGAGGCGGCTGCCGAATGGGAAGAACCGATCGAACCGGAGGAATTCGCCCTGCCGTTGTTGCGCAGGCCGCGACGGCAGGTGACCCTCGACGATCTACGGCAGGCATTTGCCGCAGGAATGAAGGTGACTCATCGCCGGGCGGAGCGATGGGCAAGTCGCGTTGAGGACGACGACGACCCCTTTGGCATTTACGAGATCGGGGGAGAAGACTTCGCTGCTCGGCTTGCCGCCCTCTTCGCCAAGATCAAGAAGTTCCTGTCTGGAAGACGGGTGTTGAGTTTCTTCCGCCTCCTGGAGCGGGGGGACAAGGAGGAGCGCGTACAGCGATTCTTCGAGGTGCTTCACCTGGCGGCGCAAGGAGAGATCTGTTGCACTCAGGAGGAGTTCCTCGGCGACATCCTCATCGCTCTGGAAGAAAACGCCTGAACGATTCAGCTTGGGGGCAGAGGGAACCTTGATGCGAAGTGGAGAGGCCGAGGGGAAAGACCGTGACAAGGCGCTGCTTGAGGCGGCGCTTTTTCTCGCACCAAAGCCGCTTTCCCGTGGGGAGCTTGTGGCGATCCTTGGGGATGTGTCCTCCGCTTATGTAGATGGCCTCCTCAACGAGTTTCAACAGGAACTGACGGCACCGGATCGAGGAATTGAGCTTCATCTTGAGGAGAGAAAAGCCCTACTGCAAGTAAAACGTCGCTACATCGACGCTGTGGCGCATCTGGCACCCCATCAGGACATCCCGCGCCCCGTGCTTCGTAGCCTCGCCATGATCGCCTACAACCATCCCATGACCCAGGCCCACCTGGTGAAGGCGCGCGGGAACAAGGCCTACGGCCACGTGCAAGAGTTGATCGAGCGGGGCTTGATCCGCGCTGAAGAGCACGGCCGTACCCTCCTGCTACACGTGACCGACGAGTTCCTTCGCACCTTTGACCTGTCCAACGTGGAGGAGTTTCGCTTTCACATCGAGCCGCCGTCTTCTGAAAAGCTCCGCCCTGAGGAGGAGAAGGCAGCCGAAAAGAATGCCTCGACGTCTGATGACAATGGCACTCCTAGCGATAATGGAAGCCCTGAGGAGGGCGTTGGCGCTATAATAGACTAGCGAGGAGGTGGCACGATGGAGAAGTGGGAGTGTACGGTTTGCGGCTACATCTACGACCCGGCTGTTGGGGATCCCACAACTGAGGTGGAGCCGGGGACGGCTTTTGAGGATCTTCCCAAGGATTGGACCTGTCCGGAGTGCGGCGCGGCAAAGGAGTTGTTCGAGGCCATTTGATCGGCCAGCGATTGGATATTGCAGCAGTGAAAGGGCTTTCCGGCATGTATCCGAGAAGCCCTGTCTTTTTGGCGACGTTGTGGTCGGTGCTCTTCTTCAAGACGTACCTTGGATGCCCTATTGAAAGGCGAAGCGTGAACGCGCCGGACTTGAGAAGAAGACTGTGTTGCATCGTCGCGGTTTGCGCCGAACCCTTGATTGCCAAGGGAAATCGGTGTGGAATTGTGGCGTCGGTTGGGAAGTGGTGAAGGAGGACGTAATGGTGAAGATCATCGTGGCGGTCGGGATGGCGATGGTGTTGCTCTTCTGGTTCTTGTCGCCGATTGGACGGAAAAACCTTCAGTATCTTGGTGCCTACGAGATTCCCACTGAGGAATGGTTCTATCAGGATGTGCCCGTAGGAGAAATCTCTGGCCTTGCGTACGATCCCGTTCTCAACGTCTATTACGCTGTTTCCGATGACCGAGGCGAGGCGGGCACCCCTGGCAGGCTCTATACCCTCGATGTCCGGCTCGATCGGCAAGGCATTCACGAGGTAGAAGTGCTCGGAGTCACCCTCCTCGATAGCGACTCGGAGTCAGGCGGCATCCAGCCGTATGAGATCGACGACATCGATGCCGAGGAGATCGTGTTCACTCCGGACCGCTACCTGATCGTCGCCTCCGAGCGAGACCTCCAAAACGAACCTTGGATTCGCGTGTTCAGCGAGATCGGAATTTTCCTCCGGGAGATCCCGATTCCTGGGACGTTCGCGCCGGCGGAAGGAAAGGGTGTTCGCGAGAACCTCGCGTTTGAAGCGATGTCCCTCACTCCGGACGGCAGCACGTTGTATGTGGCAAACGAACAAGCACTGGTTCAGGATGGGCCGACTTCTACTGTGGAACATGGAACTACAGTGCGCATCCTCCAATACGATCTGAGCCCTCAGACACCGAGCCTTGTCGCGGCGTATCCCTACGTCACCGAGCCGATCTTTGCAGCGCCGGCAGACACCTACGCCGACAACGGGGTCACGGCGATCCTTCATGCCAAGCACGTCCTACCAAAATACGATTTGTTGGCCCTTGAGCGGGCGTACTCAAGCGGGGTGGGAAACGACATCAAGATCTTCGGGGTGAGCCTTGAGGAAGCTGACAACGTCAAGGATGTCGAATCACTACCCTTCCCCTATACCGGAAACGCCGCCAAGAAGGAACTTATCTTGAGAATCTCTGCAATTGAGGAGCTGTCCGATATCCCCATTGTGTCGGACAACATGGAGGCGATGGTCCTTGGCCCAAGGCTTCCCAATGGTCACGCCACCTTGCTTCTTGCCAGCGACAATAACTTGAACGACTCCCAGCGGAATCTGTTCCTGGCGTTTGAGATCGTCCCGTAGCTCCAATCTGAGGCCTCACTTGCTGAGGGAAGTATGAAGTGCCTCTCTGCAATTTGGTATGGGGAACCTGTCGAGAGATGCTCCCATCTAAGCAAGTCCGAATTCAGGTTGCCGGCTTGAACCGCGGTCTTTTGATCTCTAAGGAAAGCAGGAGCCCAGGGAAAGGATCAACTTCCTTCTTCCTTTTATCAGAATTGCGGTCTTGTCTCTCCTCCCGGATTCCTGGTTTCCTTATAGCATAACTGTAAGCAAGCTCGATTTCCGGTTGACTCACTAGAACTACAAGACCCTATTAATCATTAGGAAGCCAGGAGAGCAGGAATGGATTAAGCTCCTTGACTTCTCATGGCTTCCTGGTTTCCTTATTGCAACCCTGTAGGCAACCTTTACTTCGGCTACTCATTCAAAAAGGCAAGGAGTCTATCGAGTTGATTCTCTGTTTACGCTTTGCCGAGCCAGCCAAGGAGCTTCCATCCTGCTGGCAGGGCAGCTGCCGCCACGGCGAGCTTGAGAAGATCGCCTATAACGAAGGGATAAAGCCCCAGCGAGAGAGCCCTTTCCGAGCCGACAAACTGGGCGAGCCTGGGAAGACCAACGGCGTAGATGAGGACGTTTCCTACGAGCATCGCCAACGCGGTGCTCCATATCCTGCGGTCCCATCCGCGCTTGGCAAGGAGCCCCACCACGAAGGCCGCGGCGATGAAGCCAATGAGATATCCACCGGTTGGGCCAGCAAGGCGTGCCAGGCCAGCGCCTCCGCCGGCGAAGACCGGAAGGCCTATGGTCCCCTCCATGAGGTAGAGAGAGATGGCGAGGCTTCCCCGCACTCCTCCAAGGAGCGCACCAACAAGCAGGACGGCGAAGGTCTGGCCGGTGATGGGGACCGGACTGAACGGCAAGGGAATCGCTACCTGGGCAAGTAGAGCGATGAACGCGCTTGCCACCATCACAAGCATCGCGTCGTAGAGCAGGCCCACGCGGCGGTGCGCAATGGCAGGCCGCAGCACGTCAGCAAACGTCACGTCACCACCTCCGAAAACATGCACCTGTAAATGGCGGTATTGTAACCGGTCAACGCCATCGCGTGAAACGTGAGAAAAAGAGCTCTTCATTTGATCTGCTCCCGGAGCTATCCGTCGCTTTTCTTCTGCCGCATGCGCAGCGTACGCAGGCGGTTGATCGCGGCGGCGATCTCGTAGCGCCGCGGGCGGGCGAACGCACCGGGATGCCGCTCATCCCGGTGGAATTGGTCAAGCGCGTCCAGGCCGTGTTGGTCGAAAAAGCGTTCAACGACGTGGACTACCTCGGAGAGTGTTGCCTTGCCGTCCGTGAATCGCTGTGTGGCGAGGTGGATCGCATTGCCAACGGCGCGCGTTTGACTGAGATCGACGAGCTGTTCCACGTAGCGAAGCTCGATCGGTTCGGTTCCAAACAGGATCAAATCCTTTGCCTTGGTGTCGATCTTCACCGCTCGCTTTCCGCGCGAGGGATCGAAACTCTCCGGAAGCGGCACACGGGGCATGACCGCAGTAAACGGCGATGACGTCTCCACGCGGCGGCTAGTGGGATGGTCACCAGTCACCTGCTTGGCCGCAGCGGTTACCTCGTACGGCAGGTAGTCGCGCATCGCGATCACGGTATCGGCCACATCGAAGTAGTCGCCGCAACCGCCCATGACGAGAACCGTGGAAACCCCAAACTGTTCGTACAGCTCACGAACGCGATCGAGAAACGGCGTGATCGGCTCGTCCTGTTTGTGGACCAGTGCCTGCATGCGGCCATCGCGGATCATGAAGTTGGTCGCCGAGGTGTCCTCGTCGAGCAAGAGCACCTTTGCGCCCACTTCCAGCGCCTCGACGATGTTCGCTGCCTGACTTGTGCTGCCGCTGGCGTCGTCACTGCAGAAGGCGGACGTTTGCCGTCCGTAGGGCAGCTCGTCGATGAACGGACTGATGTCCACCTGTTCGACGCGACGACCGTCCTCGGCGCGGATCTTCACCGCGTCGCGGCAAGTGACGACGAACTCGCGGCCGTCGCCGGGGATGTGTGGATAGACCCCACGCTCAAGCGCCCGCAGCAGCGTGGATTTTCCGTGGTAGCCCCCGCCGACAATGAGTGTGATGCCATTGGGAATCCCCATTCCGGTCAGTGATTTCACCGGGCCAGAAGGTCGAGGAATAGGTGTCAGAAGGTCGATGGTGACCTGGAGCGACTCCGGAGATTGGAACGCCACCGCTTGCTTTGCTGGGAGAGGCTTGTCGCTCGCACCGCTTTCCCGGGGAAGGATAGAACCGTTGGCGATGAAGGCGACGAGACCGAGTCGATCAAGCTGTCCCCGAATGTGTTCCTGATTCTCCACGCACGCGACGAAGTGCTCGGCCTCTCCCTGAGGTAGATTAGTCCAGATCAATCCCGCCTCAACGATTTGAGGGAGTTCGTGACAGAGCATCG
>Ga0209636_10004481_pt1 | contig 14233 bp, 10 predicted proteins | sample DeeMarSWOR152_54_FD_187464 | JGI IMG/M metagenome (GOLD analysis project Ga0209636, IMG submission 187464) | Marine sediment microbial communities from White Oak River estuary, North Carolina - WOR-1-52-54 (SPAdes) (version 2) | ecosystem: Environmental > Aquatic > Marine > Intertidal zone >...
ACAGAAAGCCCAGAAGAAGCGCTCAGCCACGCTATCTTTATGAATGACAAGTATGAGCTGGATGGAAGAGACCCTAACGGATATGCCGGGATTGCTTGGTCAATAGGAGGAGTTCATGACCGTGCCTGGTTTTCCAGACCCATTTTTGGAAAAATCAGGTACATGTCTTCTAGAGGGGCTCGATCAAAGTTCGATGTCAACGCTTATATCTCTAGAGTGAACAAACGCGGATAAGCATTTTGAACTAACTTTTCTTAGGGAACCAGGGGATGAAGGGGCTTGTCCTTGTTGCATAATTTTCATAATCTCTATTGCCGGCGTATTTCTTTTCCAGCATCGAAACGCCCGAGACTCTGAGTAGCAAAAAAGTGATAAGAAGAGGGCTTATCACAGCTGTCCAGCCGTTTCTCACAGAAAGTGCAATCAAGAAAATCCCCCACCAGATCAGGGCTTCACCGAAATAATTCGGATGTCGTGTGTATTTCCATAATCCATGAGTAATGATTTTCCCCTTGCTTTCTGGGCGTCTTTTAAATTTCAAGAGCTGATAATCTCCAATTGCTTCGAAGGATAATCCAATAAGCCAAACTACGGCCCCGATTATGTCGAGAACCTGAATCCCGCTTCCAGAAACATGGTTGATGAGGATAACCGGATAGACAACCACCAATAAAATAATTCCCTGTAGCATGAATATTTGAAAAAAGCTTCGAAGGAAAAACCATTTTCCCCAATCCCTTCTCCACTTTTCATAGCGGTAATCTTCACCTCTTCCTATTTTTCTCACTGCGATGTGAACAGCCAATCTGATTCCCCATATCACAACTAGAGCGCATACCAAAATATGTCTCAGCATAAATTTTTGACTGACACAAAAAGTGAGAATTGAAACGAGGATGAACCCTGGCCCCCATGCAATGTCTACAAGAGAATTATCCTTTTTTATCTGGGCAATGGTAAAGATCAGTGTCATATACAGGAATACGGCTAAGGCTGAATACAGAATGAGGTTGATCATTCACACACCTCCGTTTATTTCAGCATCAACGCAATACCCACTGCTCCTATTCCATTGTGTACGCCAATCACAGGGGAAATATCCACGATATAAGCCGGTTTTTTTTGAAGTCTTTTCTCTAATTCTTCTGCATACATCCGGGCCCTCTTCAGGTTCTGTGCATGGACGATAGAGTAGTTCCATAATTGGCCTTTTTGGATAAAATTTTCAGACAATCGGAGGATTTTTTTCATATTTCCTGTACGGCTGAAGGATTTTCCGGATGCCTTCGCTTTTCCTTCCTCATCAAGAGAGATAATCGGCTTGAGATGCAATATCTTCGCCAGAAATCCTTTCATCGGGCTGACTCTGCCGCCACGGACCATGTATTCGAGTGTTTGGATATCCACAAAAATTTTTGTCTTTGCAATCCAATCTTCGGCAAACTCCACGATGTCATCGTGCTTTTTTCCTTCTTTTATGGCTTCGGCTATGCGCAAAACAATGAGTCCTAAAGATGCCGACAAATGACGGGAATCAACCATGCTGACTTTTTTTTCTTTAATAACTGAAGCGGCTTCTTTGCTCAATTTAAAAGCGCCGCTCAATTTATCTGATATATGAGCGACAATGATCGATTCATAATGGCTGGCCAGAAAGGAAAAAAGACTTTGTATGGTCTTGGGCGAAGGTTGTGAGCTCTTGGGAAATTCTTTGTGCGTTTCGAGGAGTGTATAGAATTGCTCGGGAGTAATCGTAATCTTATCCAGAAAGAGGCTGTCTCCGAAGCTCAAAGAAAAAGGAATAACATGTATTTGGAAATCATCGATGATGCTTTGAGGGAGGTCGCAGGAAGAGTCTGTAACCAAAGCGATTTTTGATTTTCTCTTGAAGCTTGCTTCATGCTGTTTAAGCATATCATCGGCTTTTATTTGAGTGATCGAACCGTAATTTTTCAACCTGAAAAAGAGATCGGCTGGATGATCCGTGTGAATATGGATCCGGGCTTTTTCATGAGAGCCTGCGACGATAGCGGAATTGCCAAAAGGCTGTATTTCTTCTCGGATCCTATCCAGGTCCATGTCTTTTCCGATAATAAGCGCTTCAGAACAATATCTGTATCCAACTAATTCTTTTGCTGTATGGATTGGAAAATCTGATTCTTCCCAGATTATTTTGGGTTTGGTGATGTTTTTTAATCGACCCTTTCTGATAAAATTCGTGATTCCTTCCAGAAAATCTACAAATCCCTTGGCTCCTGCATCTACAACGCCGGCCTTTGCCAGGACAGCGAGTTTTAGGGGTGTTTCCTTCAATGATTTTTTTGCCACCTGAAGAGAATCGAAAAGAAGCTCTGCAAAGTCAGTTTTTTTTATACGCTGGAGGTAAACTGCTTCAGCCCAGTCTTTCATGACTGTAATCATGGTCCCTTCCACTGGAGAGACGATAGATTTATATGCATGGTGTATGGCCTTTTTGACCGCTTCTCCGAATGCCTGCGTAGAGACTTTTTTCTTATCTTTTGTCTCTTCATTGATCCCATACAGAAATTGAGCAAAGATCAGCCCAGAATTTCCTCGAGCTCCGGAGAGAGCAGCATCTGCGATGGAGCATAAGGTCTTGCTGAAAGGCCGTGCAAGCACGGCTCCTTCTGCGATCGATCGCATAGTCGAGGCCAGATTCGTGCCTGTGTCGGAATCAGGGACAGGAAAGACATTGATTTTGTTTAGATAATTTTGGTCTTCTATGACTGAATTCCCACCCACGAGCACCGCGTAATACAATCTGTATCCATCCAGGTATTTTATTTTCATCGTTGATCCATAAGAGTATTCAAATTAAATCTGTTCTATAGATTATATAGGATTTCCTCCAAAAAATCTCTTTTTTTGATAGGCTTCCGTATTTCCGTGATAATTTCTTCAGAAGTCAAGTAAGATACATCCGCAGGCCAGCGGGCATGAAAGCAAGCCTAACTTGCAGGTAGGGGGAGCTGTTCCTCCTCCGAGATGAAGTTGGGGAAAATCCCCAGACTGACGAATCAGTTTGTCTGACTGTTTCTTTGTCATGGAAATCAGCCATGCTTAATCCCGCTTTTTATTCTGTATGTTGTGCGCAAATCCGGGCCACCCAACCACCCCCAGGTGCCATTTTGATCTTTAAGGTGTCTTGATGGGTGACTTGCATGATGTTCTTCTTGTAATCGTTTCCGTATCGGTCAGCGTTCATCCCATCACTATAAATTTCTGCTTCATATTCGCCGCCATTCAAAAAATCGAGATGGATACTGAACTCACGGGGAGTCCAATCCGTCATGGCAGCCAAGTACCAGATAGAACCGGCTCGTCTTGCGATCACGATGTAGTCTGCAACACAGGCTTCCAGGACCTGAGTTTCATCCCAAACACTTGGCACTTCAGAGAGGAATTCAAGGCATTCCATTTCTCGAAGATAATTGGTAGGGCTGTCTGCGAGCATTTGTAATGGGCTCTCATAGACAACGTACATGGCGAGCTGATGACAGCGTGTGCCCATGCTCATAGGACGGGTGAAGATCGCTCGGAAATTCGATTTCTGGGCATTGATCATGGCTCCGGGCGTGTAATCCATGGGCCCTGCCAGCATACGAATAAAGGGGAGGGTTAGATTATGCTCTGGAGTGACATTCTTCGACCATTTGTTGTGTTCGAGACCAAGCACACCTTCTCTGGTCAGTACGTTAGGATAAGCCCTCCTGAGTCCTGTTGGCTTATAGGCTCCATGGAAGTCGACCACAAGATGTCTCTGAGCTGCTTCCTTGGCAATATTGTGGTAATAATTCACCATCCACTGGTCGTCCCTCTGCATGAAATCCACCTTGATTCCCTTGACGCCCCATTTTTCGAATTGATCCAGCGCTTCCTGGAGCTGATCCTGGAGTGTTTTCCATACTACCCAGAGGATAATTCCGACATTTTTGCCTTCGGCGTAATGCGTGAGTTCCTGTACATCGATCTCAGGCTGGATGTTTAAAAGATTTCCTAAAACATACCAGCCTTCATCCAGAATGACATATTCGATGCCATACTCTGAAGCAAAGTCGATGTAATATTTGTATGTTTCTGTGTTGATACCGGCTCGAAAATCAACGCCATAGACGTTGTTGGCATTCCACCAGTCCCAAGCAACTTTTCCTGGCTTGATCCAGGAGGTGTCCTCAAGCTGCAGCGGTTTAGCCAGCTTAAAGATCATTTGGCTTCGGACGAGATCTTTGTCCTCGCCTGCGATCACAAGGACTCTCCATGGGAAATTCCGTTGACCTGAGGTCCTTGCGATATGATTGGCCCTTTGGACGATTCTTACATCACGGTCGCGCGTTTGTCTCTCCTTCAACGCTACTGCTGGGAATATTCCCTTGAGAACTGGACCATCGCTACCCTGTAGATAAAGACCCGCATAGTCTTCCAGGTCAGCCTCGGTTATGGCTATCTTTGGGCCGTCTTTAACATCCACAAGGGCAGGGGGATAACACATCTCATATCCGGAAATCTGACTGAGTGGAAGATATTTATAGATTCTTTCTTGATGAGTAAAAAAACTTTCTTCTAAGGGAAAGTAGACATGGGGATCGCCGCCAAAATGAAAAACAACCTCTTCTGATAGAATATCAATGTCCTGGTCAAAGGAAGTTTGAAATCTGTAAGCCAGTCCATCATTATAAACACGGAAGATCAAGCTATAGTTTCCCTTAAATTTAAGGGTTAGCTGGTTGAAGTTATCAATAATTGTTGCACTTTTGACACGGACAACAGGATGGATTTTCTGGTTTTCTGACTTCTGACTGACATCTTCAAGAACAGGATGATATCCCAAAATTCCCTGATTTCTGAGTGTCATTGAAACCGGAGAAGGCTTGAGAATCTGTTTGGACTTGTAAAAAACAGAATAGTTGATGATTTCCCCTATATCAATCTTGAGTTTAATGTTTTGATCAGGAGAAAGGACCTCATGCTCTTCGGCTGAGAATCCCATGTTGCCAAAAAAGGCGAAAAAACAGATACAGATGACTATTATGTGATTTTGCATATTCTTCTGTCTCCTTGATGGGGCAGCGCTTTTTTTCATTTAACCGGGGGAACTATGATGGCGGCGATTTTTTTCTCCTTAAGGAGGTTGTTGAAGACGGGCAACTCTGTCTCAAGCAGTCTGTCGAACCTGCGTTTCTGTGCAATCATGCGTTCTTTGAGCAAGGCATGCACCTCTTTCTGTTGCTGATTGGGTGCAAAATCCACGCTGTTCGCCACATCGCCGGCTAACACGGACAGCTTAAAGTAGAGTTTTTGTGGATAGCGGAAAGATTTCGTATCGCCCTCGGCTATGATCGGCTGGAAAAGCTCATCTTCGACCGACTTGAGCTTTTTTTTGAAATCGTGGATGTTCTTCAAAAGATCATCCGATCCGTCTCCTGTTTTCAAAACATCCACCAGGTCATCACATTGTTTTCTCATCCATTCGATTTGGCTGATCATGTCGGAAACCATATTCAGGTCTTCCCGGATATCAAGCTGCATCTTGACTTGTTCTTGGATGTCTTCCAGGCTCCCCTCTGACCGGGGATCTTTTCTGATCTCAAGCGGCTTGACGAATTCCTGACCATCGGCACTGAGTTTGATCGTGTAGGTGCCGGGTGCCACCAGAAATCCTCGAAAGCCTCCAAACGCTCCCCAGCTCAAAAGGGGATACCAGGCCTCTTGGATCCATGTTGCTGCGAATCTTTTCTCCTCCACAACATGAGGATTTCCCGGTGGTTTGGTTCTGAGTTTGGTCGGCCTGGCTCCTGGATATCGCAGATTCCATGTGATGCGGTTGATTCCTTTATGTTTTGTTCCCCTCAGAGTCTGAACTGTATCTCCTCGCTCATCGAGAATGGTGATGGTCAAGGGGCCTTCAGGAATTTCTTTCAGGTAGTAATCGATGTACGCCCGAGGAAAGACTTGAGGTCCGCCGGTGATACTGTGCAGACGATAGGCGAGATGGGGCTTGAAGAGATGAATGTTGGATTTTAAAACCTCATCGGTAAGTTGTTGGAGAGGAGTTATGTTGTCCATGATCCAGAATCCACGGCCGTAGGTCGCCACAACAAGGTCGTTGAAATGTTCCTGGACCACCATATGGTGAACCGGGGCGTGAGGGAGGTTATTCTGGAGCGGCAGCCATTTTTTTCCGTCATTAAACGACACATAAACGGCATTTTCGGTTCCCAAATAAAGCAAGCCTTTTCGTACAGGGTCTTCATGAATCCAATGGCAGTAGCTGAACACACTTTTAGGTATCGTTGAACTCAGGGACTCCCAAGTTCGGCCAAAGTCTGTAGTCTTGTAGACAAAGGGATCCCGGTTGTTCATCTGGTGAAAGTCGATGGTGATGTAAGCGATTCCTGCAGCATACCTTGAAGGTTCTATGTTGCTGACCGTACCCCACGGAGGCAGATTGGGTATGTTTGGGGTGACATCGATCCAGGATTTACCGCCATCCTTTGTGACGTGAACCAGGCCATCATTGGTTCCTGCCCAGATACACCCCTCCTCCAAAGGAGATTCAGCAATCGCAAAAACCACGCATCCATATTCCACTGCAAGGTTGTCTCGCGTGAGGCCTCCTGAGGGACCCATCTTGCTCTCATCGTTTGTGGTTAAATTAGGGCTGATAACAGTCCATGTTCGACCTTTATCTGTGGTCATATGCACATATTGGCTTCCCACATGGACTTTGTTGTGGTCGTGGGGAGATATATGGATGGGAAATGTCCAGTTGAAGCGATATTTCACTACAGAAGCATGGGAGCCATAGATAGATTCTGGCCACACGTGGACAGTTGAGGTGTGTCCGGTTTCATAGTCTGTCCTTTCCAGTTGTGCGTTGTAGCTTCCTCCCCAAACAATATCAGGATTGACGGGATCGGGAATGATGAATCCGCATTCTCCTCCTGCCGTAGATTCCCAAAGCGAGCGGGTCAAATCCCAACCTCCGAAAAAAGATCCTGTGCTCGGTCCTTTATAGGCAGGCCCATCCTGCTTTCCGCCATAAACAGAGTACGGGATGCGGTTATCCACGGCCACATGGTACATCTGTGCGATGGGCAGGCTGACCCTTTGCCAGGTCTTTCCGCGATTTAGGGTGATAATGACACCTCCGTCATTGCTGATCATCATTCGATCAGGAATCTTTGGATCCGCCCACATGTCGTGGCAGTCACCGCTCCATGGTACAGTTTCTGATGTGTATCCTCCATCGAACGTCCGGCTCTGGCTGTTGGCTGCAAAGTAGACCTCATTCTCATCAGCAGGATTAACCATGATCCGTGAGGCATAGTGCGGCCTCTCGTTCAGCAGGCGGTTGTAGCTCACCAAATTCCAGTTATCTCCGCCATCACTCGAGCGCCAAAGAACTCCGCGATTCGGGTGCCCTGTCTCTATCAAAGCATAGACCACCTGGGGATTGCTCGGAGCTATAGCAATGCCAACCTTTCCGATAGGAGGCTCTGGAAGACCGTGGCCGGTCAGCCGTTTCCATGTTTCACCTCCGTCTGTGGACTTCCATATGCCCCCGTTTGGCCCACCGCTAAACCTTCCCCAGGTGTAAATAACCAGCGGCCACATGCCCGCAAAGAGAACTCTGGGATTGCTCGGATCCATCGCGATTTCGAAACATCCGGTATTCTCATCCACAAATAAAACCTGCTCCCAGCTTCTGCCTCCGTCTTTTGTGCGGAAAACGCCTCGCTCTTTCTGGGGACCATAGCAGTGACCCAGGGCAGCCACAAAAACAGTCTCAGGATCATAAGGATCGATTACCATACGACCAATCCGCCCTGTTTTTTCTAAGCCCATATGCTTCCAGGTTTTCCCTGCATCTGTGGACTTGTAGACTCCGTTTCCAATCGATATATTGCTGCGGACAAAGGCTTCTCCAGTCCCTGTCCAAACGATACTGGGATCAGACGAAGCGATTGCAAGGGCACCGATAGATTGCGCAGGCTGGTCATCGAAGATCGGCTCCCAATTCGTTCCTCCATCCGTTGATTTCCAGATTCCTCCTGAAGAAGCGCCGATGTAATACACCAGCGGATCGCCAGGTACGCCGACAACCGCAGATGTCCGGTTTCCAGGTGGACCGATGTGCCGGTAGCGGAGTACGCTGTACATTTCTGGATCAATTTCCTGGGCATAGCCTTGCAATACTCCGATGGAGAGAAAAAAGAACAGCATAACCAGAGTCCACAATCCAATCCTCGGCCTTAGCGAACATAAGGCATGACTCATTGTATCCCTCCTTTGATCCATCTAGGACCTCTAATTTAGATGTATCAATGAATGTCCCAATTCCAACTTGATAAGGATATATCCATTTTATCGGCATCAGCGAGTTTTTCAAGATTTTTTTATGGGATTTCGGTTGATCTCTTTCAGATCGGTGTTCTGCTAGTCAATAAACTTGCCAGGGTATTATTCCTTTTGGAAGAGTTATTCCAGAAAGGAAGATTCTTGAACAACTTTTTAATTTGCTTTTTCAGAGGCAAAATATATAATTTGGGTTATCCTTTTATTCAGATTTACTGGATCAATTGCGGAAAACTCAAGAAAGGCTTTCCTAGGAATCAAAATAAACAAGGAGGGACTCACATGAAAAATGAGGTTATCGAAAAAATCGCAGCTCTTGCCACAGCCGCCTTCGGACTGGTTGCAGCCTTGGCTTGGAATGGAGCCATTCAGGCCATCTTCAAGAAAGTCTTCGGCACTGCCGAAGGGATCGGACCTATGTTGGTCTATGCGATTGTGGTCACTATTATTGCGGTTATTGTGACCTTATGGATCGGGAAAGCATCAGAAAAAGCAAAATCCAAAGAATAGGGAGTAATCCAGCAGACCTGATTGTTTTTGGATTTTAAGCAGGAGGACGAAAAATGCAGGATTTTGAAAAATTAGGGGTATTCTATCTGGGACGCATGTTTGATATAGAAAAAGGACAGGCTTTAGCTGATCTGTTGCTGTATGATTCCAAAGACCTCACTACCCATGCTGTTTGTGTGGGAATGACAGGATCTGGGAAAACAGGATTAGGGATATCTCTTTTGGAAGAGGCCGCTATAGACGGGATTCCCGCGCTTGTAATCGACCCAAAAGGGGATATGGGAAATCTTCTTCTGACATTCCCGAACCTTCAGCCCAGCGATTTTGTGCCTTGGGTGGCTCCTGATGCAGCGGCGCGGAAAGGATTAACGGTTGAAGAATTTGCCAGGAAAGCAGTCGATACCTGGCGTAAGGGTCTTGCAGAATGGGGCCAGGATGCCTCCCGGATTCAGAAATATCAAGATTCCGTCGACATAACGATATACACACCTGGAAGCACTGCTGGCCTTCCTCTCACCATCCTTCGGTCCCTTGCTGTTCCTTCTCCAGCTATAATTGACGACGCAGAAGCACTGAGAGACAGAATTGTAACCTCTGTCTCAGGATTGCTTGCTTTGGTTGGCCTTGCTGCTGACCCCATTCGCAGCAGAGAGCACATTCTTTTATCCAACATCTTGCAACAAGCTTGGGATGAAGGAAGGAATCTCGATATTAAAAACCTGATTCGTGAGATTCAAACTCCTCCCTTTGAAAGGGTGGGAGTCTTTGACCTCGAATCCTTCTATCCAGCTAATGAGAGGTTGGAACTTGCCATGCAGCTCAATAATCTGCTTGCCTCTCCTGGTTTTGCCAGCTGGATGGAAGGGATTCCTCTGGATATCGGAAACCTGCTGTACACAAGTGAAGGAAAACCCCGCATAGCCATTCTCTCCATTGCCCATCTCAATGACAGTGAACGCATGTCTTTTGTAACCTTGCTGCTGAGTGAAGTCATCTCATGGATGAGGTCGCAGCCTGGAACGGCATCTCTACGTGCTCTTCTGTATATGGATGAAATATTCGGCTACTTTCCTCCTACAGCAGTGCCTCCCTCCAAAGTGCCAATGTTGACCTTGTTGAAGCAAGCACGAGCCTATGGATTGGGCATTGTCCTTGCAACTCAGAATCCGGTCGACTTGGATTATAAAGGACTGGCAAACGCGGGCACATGGTTTATCGGTCGACTTCAGACAGAGCGGGACAAGTTAAGGGTTCTAGAGGGATTGGAAGGTGCTTCTCAAGCAGCAGGATTTTTATTCAATCGAGGGGAGATGGACAAAATGTTATCGGCGCTCGGTCATCGCGTGTTTCTGATGCATAACGTCCATGAAAACCAGCCCATACTGTTTCAAACAAGATGGGCTCTTTCATATCTCCGTGGCCCCCTGACGAGAAAACAGATTAAAGCCTTGATGGATCCTCGCAGGGGAGAAATTGCCTCCCAAAAAGTTGAAGTCCCTCCTCAGCCTTTGATGGAACAGCCCCATGTGGCCGACGAAATCAAGGGCGATGTGGTGAGACAGCCAACTCTTCCCCCTCAAATCAACCAATTTTTCCTGCCTGTGGAGGTCTTTTTAAGCGAGAGCGACAGCTTGGTTTATAGGCCTGCTCTTCTCGGCACATCAAAACTGCATTTCACATCCGCCAGGGCTAAGATCGATCACTGGCAGACCATGAGCCTTTTGGCCCCACTTACAGGGATTGATAGAGCTGTTCCATGGGAGGAGGCTTCCATAATTACAGGCGAAGCACCGTTTCTCGAAAAACAACATCGCGCCAATGCGAAATTCTCAATCCTGCCCGCTGCAGCCACTCGGACTTCGAGCTACACAAGTTGGGAAAAAAGCCTTGAGGATTTTCTCTACCAAAATCAGACTCTGCATCTATGGGAATGCCGTGATTTCAAGGAATTTTCACGTATAGAAGAGAGTGAGGGGGATTTCAGGGGGAGATTAGCCCATCTTATGCATGAAAAAAGGGACCTCGAGGTGGAAAAACTTCGCAAATGGTATGCCCCTAAGCTTGAGAGAATGCAAGAACGTTTGAGAAAAGCTCAAGTTCGAGTGGAACGGGAAAAAGCACAATTTGGTCATCAGAAAGTGCAGACAGCCGTTTCGGTAGGTGCCACTCTGATAGGTGCGATCTTTGGACGCAAAACAATGAGTGCTGGGACTATTGGAAGAGCCACAACCAGCATGAGAGGAGTGGGCCGCGCAGCCAGAGAGAAACAGGATATTGCCAGGGCTCAACACGAGGTTTCGGTGATTCAAGACAAATTGGCTGCCTTAGAAGAGGAATTCCAGGCAGAAATCGCTGATTTGAAAGAAAGTCTTCTTCCCGAGGATCTCGAGTTAATGGAAATCCCTATCAGACCGAATAAGACAGATATTCTTGTTACCCGACTTGCATTTGTCTGGACGCCTTGGAAAGTCAGTCAGGACGGAGTTGCTGAGCCAGCATTCGTTCTCGATTAGGCTTTTTATCTCCTCCGTCCGTAGACATAGTCCCCTAATCAAGCTTTTTTCCACTCCTTTTGGAGTGCGCCGAAAGTCTTGAATCACAAGGATCAAATCATCCCGTTTTCCCCGGCCGATGATGTTCCAAATAGCGGCGGCCATTCGAGAGTTTTTGAGAGCACCCCAATAGAGATAGTTGCACCCGGCTTCAAAAGCCTCTTCAATGGCGTCTGTGGGTGCTCCACAGGCTGCGCCAATTCCCAATCTTCCTGTGTAGAGATCTGTCTGACCGAGTTTGACCTTTTGCTGCAACCAGTTTTTCATATGACTCCTCTGATGCGGCCGCAATCTCCTGAATTTTTTGTCTCTCTCTGCAACTTTTTTTGTTGAGAGTCTCTTTATAAATATAGATATGAATTTTAGACGGAAATTATACTATAATTTGTTCAGAAGCTCGTATATGAAGAATTCAGGAATACATGGCAGGAGATAAAAGAAATTTTCTTCGACAAGCCTGAAACAAAATTAAAAGGAATCAGTCTAGCCATATCTATACTTTTTCATATGGCTATCCTCTTTTTGCTGGTCAAAATTTCCCCTCCAATCAGGATCCAACTTTACCAAGAAGTTGTGGATGTTCGTATCGTCTCTCCTGAAAAGATATACATGCCCCGAATGGATAGATATCCTGAAGCGCGAACAATCCCGGAAAACTCCCCTCAAGGAAGTCTTGGAGAGCCGGCATCTCCCTTTGGCGAAGGAAGGCTTAGCGAAAGTGAGATGGGAGAGGGTCATGTTTATATGGCCAATCTGAGCATCAATAAGAATATGGAGAATGTTCAAAAAGATCGGTTCCTCTCAGAGGGTGTGACTCCGTTCCGGTTCATTGCTTCTTCTGGAAAAAAATCCAATTTTACTCTAATGATTAGGAGCAAAGAATTCAAGCCTATAGATAAGTCTGAAGGTGAACCTAAAGATAGGCTGAGTCTTTCTGGCATTGATTCAGGAGGTCTCTCGTCTATCCAGTTTAACAGAATTACATCCAGAAAAGACATTCGAGGGACTCGGGCCAGCCGTCTTGAGCAGAGCGTTTTCGATTCAACAGAAAAATATGATATTTCTCCGTGGGTCAAGGAGGTGGTGGATAAGATACGCGATAATTGGAACATCGCTCCTATAAAAGAGTCCCTTGCCATGGGAGAACTAAAAATTTTCCTATCGGTCAGTAAAAATGGCGAACTTCTCCACCTCGAAATCCTGAATTCTTCAGACCTTGTTTCTTTTGACGAGACTGCTTTGGAAGCAGTTCGGTCCAGTTTGCCTTTTCCTCCCTTGCCGATTGAATTCCCGTATGAAAAACTTGAGGCTATACTCGTATTTCAGTTCAATGAATAAGCGCTTTCTTTTGGCATTCGCTCTTTTTTTGGGGCTGATTTCACTGGTCCACGGGCAAGGACGACTGTCCCTTGTGTCGGAAATCTTTTTGGTCAACGATGAGATGTACAAAAAATACGTTCCACCTTGGGAAATTATCCTTGGTGTGGAGATGGAAGCAGATGCTTTTTATAAAATATCTGCAAAAGATGAGGTCCTCCAAGGCGGCCTGTTGAGGAAAGGATTCAATAGCCTGCACATACCCGCCCAAGGTTTCTTTGAAAAATCGGGACCTCATAGATTTGTATTGGATATGAAATCGGATGGCACTTCGGAAAAAAAAGAAATCACTATTGAAGTCAAACTCATGCCTGTTTATATTGTACAAAAAAGGGGAGAAGAGAGAAAAAAATATGAATACAGTGTGTCTTTTTTCATCGGAGGACAACTCATCTACTTGACGAAAAAAATTCCTTTGAGCGATATTTCATTCAAGCTCGATCTTCCACCGTCCCAGGGTGTCTATAATCCTTTTGGCCAAATTGATGGGATGTATAAACCTGTACAGTCGGTTTCAATCCTGGATGCAATCGCAGGAATATATTCTCTGGTAAACACCTTGGGCGCAGGCAAAGATAAGGGAAAGCACAACGAACCTATTCAGAAAAAGCAACAGATTGAAACCACATTTGTAAAAAGCAATACCAAGGGGGATGTGTGGCAATGGAGAGCAATGATCCAGCTAAAAACAAAAACACTGACCTGAACCATTGGTAAAACCGGCCGATGATTCTGTTTAGATTGAGTTGTTCATACACCTAAGCATTCTGGACAGCACAGAGAGACAGATGCTAGGAAATCAGGGGCATGTATTCGTTTTCTGAAATCGGTTCCATTGCAAATATTTTCCAATTTTTCATGTCTCTCACCGACTAAAACTTCGGATGAAAAAGGATCTGGTTTAGAGTGGCGTGACAAAGGAGACAGAGATGAAAAGGCGCAATTCGAAAATCCTGATCGTTGAAGATGAAAACATCATTGCTCTGGACATTCGATCCATGCTCGAAGACCTGGGATACATGGTTTCAGATGTGGTTTCGTCCGGTGAAGAATCTATTGAGAAGGCATCAAAAACAAGACCTGATTTGATCTTGATGGATATCAAACTGAAAGGGAATTTGGATGGAATCACTGCCGGAGAGGTGATTATCAAGCAATTTTGTATCCCCATCGTCTATCTTACCGCCTACTCTGATCACAATACTCTCCAAAGGATCAATGGTGGAAAAAACGGCGATCATTCTGCCGTGATCAACAAACCCTTTGACGAAAATGAACTGCAGTCGATTATTGATCACACATTGACCAGAAAAAAAAGAGTCTCTCATCAACTTGCTCAATAGTCTCTTTTCTTTCGCCCTCCATCGCCTTTGAAGATCTTCCCACGCTTTCCATTAAAAAGAAGAAAATTCTCTGTT
>Ga0209636_10004482_pt1 | contig 14231 bp, 11 predicted proteins | sample DeeMarSWOR152_54_FD_187464 | JGI IMG/M metagenome (GOLD analysis project Ga0209636, IMG submission 187464) | Marine sediment microbial communities from White Oak River estuary, North Carolina - WOR-1-52-54 (SPAdes) (version 2) | ecosystem: Environmental > Aquatic > Marine > Intertidal zone >...
CCCTCGACATCAGGTGAGAACTCAATGCCTGCTTGGAGCTCATCATAATTTACGGGAACGTGAACCGCATCGGAGTCCATGAATTCATCGGTGGCGAAGTAGCTGATATGAGCAAAATCCTTTTCCCAGAGCAGCGTGACCACATCATCCTCAAGCCTACTTGCCTGCTCACTGATACGGATAACGTCTAAGAAATCGGAGATTTCTCGATCCTCAAGTCCTTGAAAGAATCGAATCTCCCTTACCCCATCCTTATAGAAGAGGAAAGCCAGGCTTTCCTTCATGTCCGTATTCTCGTAGATCGGGGTCCCATTAAATAGCAATTTGTATTCACCAACCTGTAAACTCAATGTTTGATACCGATCAAGATGAGTCGTGAATTTGGTGGTCAGCTCTTCCAACTGCCTGGAGAGGATGGGATTATTCGATTGGTAGAGCTTGAAGGCCTTTATGGCCTTGAGGAGGGACTGAATCAAATCCCCTGCGGAGGCCAGTTCTTCATCGGTTTTAGGTTCGGTGGAAGCGAATGGCTCCTGGAGCTCATCCTTTCCAATGCGTTGGGTAGTATTTTTCGCTTTCATCGGGGCAAACCTAAAACATTTTACACAATTCTATGAAAAATAGTTAAATTACCTTCAACAGCGGAAAAGAGCATATTCCCGCCCTATTTAGCCCTATGCTTGATAGAAAGCGTTCTCTTAGCTCCAAGGGTTAATCAATCGAAGCCCTTGGAAAAATTGAGCAATAAATGTGCCAAAATGAACGATCGGGGTCGACAATACTATGGATATCCGATCCCGGAAAATCACCGTTGTAAATAAATAAAAGAGAAGCCATCCGAAAAGGATGGCTTCTCCATAATGTTTTTCTCCCTGCTATCGGGGGTTATAAAATAACCCTCAGAGGTAGGGGGAGTTCCCCCTTGTGGGAGATGATTCCACAGGAGCTACAGACCTCATAACTGGGCTTGATTTCACAGCCATAGCATCCCCTGACCAGTTCCATTGTCGCCTGGATTTCTTGAAGCATCTTTTCATACTGTCCCTTCTTCTTGCTTGCCTCTCGATGTTGACTCTGCAAAAGTCGCATCACCCTGTGAGAGGCTTCGTCCCCCGATTGTGCCATTTCCCTGATCTTGAACATCTCCTTTATCTTAGAAAGAGGAAAATCCAGCAATTTCAGTCCTTGGATGAATTTCAACCTCTCTATGGATTCTTCTGTATATAAACGGAAGCCCCCTTTCGTGCGAACGATGGGCCCAATCAATCCCAATTCCTCGTAGTACCGTATCGTCCGTAAGGTTACATGGGCCTTTTTGCTGACCTGACCGATCCTATATTTTTCTTTTTTCACCATATTATTTAATTAATAAACTATTTTTACGTAATTGTCAAATTTAACGAGGAATGGAACTTCCTCAACTTATGGAGAACTTCATTATCCCTGAGCCTGATTTACGATAGAGTCCATGGACAATAGATTCCTTAGCATCCGCTCCTGGAGGGCGTTGACATGGAGAATGACAAACCCTATAATAAGAACCATGGCTGAGGAGAAGAAAGGGATATCGAGGGAGGCAGAAGAAGCGGAGGAGAAATTGAAGGAGGGCCTTAGGAGGATCTTTGAGGCTACTAAGGAACTCTCCAAGGAGGTCATTGAAGGGTTCAAAGAGGGATATAGCGGTGGGAAAAAGGACAAGTGATTCAATTCCTCATCCCATGAGTCATTCTCGTTAGGTGAATTAGGTCTTTCTCTCGTCTTCGGGCATAATAGTTCGTTTTAGCTCTGAGAGTTCATTGGCTAAGGCCCTGATCTCATTTTTCAATTCAATCATTTTCAGTTCCCTGTCCACGGTAAGCTTATACCACTTTTCCAGCTCTTCCAGTTTCTCCTTTAGTGCTTCCTCATATCGTTTCCTCTCGGTGATATCCTTGATATATGCAACGGTATGTATCGACCCATCGGCGTCCATCAAGTTGGATGAGCTGCTTTCGACACGTCTCTTCTCACCATCCTTGCGGAATATGTCGAATTCATATTGCACGGGAACCCTTTCTCCCCGCTTCTTCTTTCTGAACCTTTCCAGCACCGATCTTCGGCTTCCTTTATCCAGGAGATCCCGAAAGTCCATCCCCCTCAACTCTTCCCTACTGTATGCCGTCAAATCCTCCGCTTTTTTATTGACGTATTTCAATCGGTAGTCTTCGCAAATGATGGCTACCATGTCATGGGCACTCTCCACCATGGTTCGGTAACGCTCCTCCGATTCTTTCAGCTCCCTCTCCAGGATTTTCCTTTGGGTTATATCGCGGTTGATTCCCAAGGTACCGATAGCCTTTCCCTTCTCATCCCGTATTAAGGTTGCAGACATATTCACAAAGACGGTCTTTCCCTCCCGGGTGAGAAATTGGGTTTCGAAATCACTGATCTTTCCATCCTTGGATTTAATGAGCATCTGTTTAACCTTTTGAGCGTCTTTTTTCTTCACATAAAAATCCAAGACGGGTTTGCCCATAATATCAGAGCGATGGTGTCCGAAGATTTCCGCGGCCCCCTCGTTATAAAAGGTGATTAACCCTTTATTATCGGTCATGACGATGGCATCGGCTATGCTATCCACCACCATTTCAAGGAGGTATTTAGCCCTCTTCATCTCCTGTTCCGCCCTCTTGCGACCCGGTACATCCTTCACAATACAGGCCAACTCCGTAACCTCTCCCCGTTTATCCTCGAGCCTTAGGGAATTGACCAGGGTATCCCTCCCTTCACCGCTTCGAGTCCTCATCGTGGTCTCATAGGGCTTCGATTCTTTGGTTTTTAATCTCTTCCGAAAGCGCCTCATTTCCAATTTTTTCATTTCCTCCATCGCCAGGACATCGACGAAGGATTTTCCAATTACCTCTTGTCTATCGTGGCCGGTTTTTAGTTCGGCCTCCCTATTGAAACTGGTGATGATTCCATTCTTATCCACGGTGAAGATCATGTCCCCAGAATTTTCGAAAAGGAATCGGTATTTCTCCTCCAACTCCTTCAACTGTCCTGTCCTCCCTTTAACATCCCTTCAAGCATATCTGAATATTTCCCCAATTTCCCTCCGGGTTGGGATTGATAGTAACCGCTGAATTCTTGAATCCTGTTAGTAACGTAATGATTGAGATGGGGTGCTTCCTCGAGTTGTGCATGCCTCTCCTGCTGCTTCAAGAAAAGGATACATACGATCCCCTGATAGAGGCGAAAGGCCCTTTGGATCCTCTGCTCTTTGGGAAGGCGAATATCTGGCTGTCCCACCATCGTAAGGATGTGATCGGTTGTAGCGGTTTAGAGGTTCCGGCCGAAGGAGGAACCGAAGGAACATGGTAGGGGGTTGTAATCGGGCCCTTGCCAACCCTCTTAGGATTCCCTGATCATCGAATCGATGGGTCGAGAACGGGTCAATCTGTCTTCCCACAACTATGCGGATAAAGAGGGTCCCCCGCTTTTCCGATACATTTTGATTTATTGCCGAATTGCAAAATCGGATAAGGGTAATGTCCTGAGCGATGATTAAGGCCTCAGCCTGGTCCGCCTTAGACCACCCCAAGACCTTCTGGAGAATCTCCTTACACCCATCTCTTCCAGACATAGGATCAATAGTTAAGCCGATCTCCCTTTTTGTGGATCTCTTCTCCCGGTTCCAAGGCCTTTTTCCCTATGGTTCACCTTTTGAGACTCCCCATGTTATCGGTCTTGTGGCTCTCATACCCGCGCACCAAGGGAAGTAATATCCTCTATCTTCTCCCCTGAAGCCCACCTAAGGGTTTCTGCGGGCGGAGGTTCAATGCCAAAATGGAGGATTCCGCATCTCCACCTTCGGCAAGGCGGCAATGCTATCGGAAAAGGTTATCATGGAGGGTGTTCATCGCTCTACCTCAATGGCGATCTTCTTAGGCCTTATCCTCTTGAACTTGGGGATGGCAATGAATAGTACTCCATCTTTGAACTTTGCCTGGACCTTTTCCTTATCCACATTGTTGGGTAGAACAAAGGATCTTTGAAAATGTCCGTAAGATCGTTCGATGAGATGATAGCTTTCCTTACCCACCCCTTCTCCTCGTTTTCGCTCACCCTTTAAGGTCAAGATGTTATCCACTACCCGGACGCTCACATCCTCCGTGGCAAGTCCGGGGAGCTCGGCCTTGATTACCAAATCCTCAACCGTCTCATAGATATCCACGGGAGGGATCCAACCCCCTGGCTCCACCCCTTCCTTAATCACCCTGGTTCGGGCTAGGGCATCCTCGAAGAGCCTATTCATGCGGTCCTGCATCGCTGATAATTCTTTAAAAGGTCCGCATGAAAGAGGATCCCATTTAATGATTGCCATCGATATCCTCCTTCTGATTTGATGCCGGAATCTCTCCAAAGAGGGCAAGTACTTTTTGTACATCATAAAGGAAAAAGCCGGAATTTTCAAGGAATTTGAGTGAAACAAGGGGGTAATGCGTAAACTTTCCAAAGATTGTGGGAGGTGGTGAGGTAATGTATTGAAAAGCGAGGATGACCGGATAAATAGAAGCGAAATTTGAGATTCCTGCAGGGAGCTTCTTGAAAGCTGCCCCCCTCCTTCATTCGCCTCCTCTGGCAACTCCCGGATTTAACCTTCACCCATGTATGAGCCTCTAGCCCCTGAAAAGGTGATTCGCCCAAGACTCTGAAACTTCCTGAGAAAGACTTCAGCGATGAGAACAAGAAGGGATGCAATGGTTAGGTATGGCCAGAGCCGGCTCCCATACTCTGTGGTGTTAGAGTTTGCGGTAAAAAGATCGCGAGAGTTATCCCCGGGTTTCAGCACCCTTCCTTTAGTGATTGAGGCAAGGCGCTCTAAAAGGGCATAATTCACACTTTTCCTGGTGAATTCATCAGTATAGGGAATTCCATATCCAAAAGTTTGAGATTCGGAAAATCCCTCCCCATCCGTTCCAAAGAGGCTGAAATAATATTCACCTATCTCCATGGCTGGGAAAGAGCCACAATATCTCCCCGGAGCGACTTGATCTAAAGGGGTTATTCGATCGGCTTTGGATGGAAAGAGCACCCTGATTTTCAGGTCAAGATTATTGATAAAACGATTTTGATCGTCCGTAACATCTACGGTGAACGTCCCCTCTCCCCCCCTCCTTGTGATGTTTACGGCATAATTTCTTGGAACTTCTTTCCTCTGCACCCATTTGACCATTTGAGAAACGAATTTCCCGTAATGCTCCCACAGAACCCAGTCCCTTCCCCATCGCCCTGAAAGATCCGAGGTGAAAGCCACACCTCTACCGAGCCCGTATTGCCAGGCAACCAAGAGCGGTCCCTCCTGGGTTGTGAAAAGGACGCGGGCACCTGGTTTGGGGTAGGTGACGACAAGACCGCTAACTAAGGGCAACTCATCAGTGGGGATGGCCAGGGTCATTTCATCCTCCATCACCGCATAGGAGTGCATCACCTTTTCGACGATTGCTTTTTTGGCCGCGATCTTGGTTTCGCCGACAAAAATTCGGGGGATCTTGTCGATATCCTCTGTGTAATAGCTCCTACCGCCGCCCCATTCAGCTATGGCTTTCATCAGGTCTAGGTTTGAATCGCTTCCCACGGCCACCGTGGAGATGGTAATCTGCGCCTCCCTCATTGAGCGAATTACAGAACGAAAATCTGCCTCATTGGTTAACCCGTCCGAGAGGACGATGACGTGTTTTTTCGCGGCCGGAATTCCTTTGAGGACATTGAAAGCCTCCTTGAGTCCGGGATAGAGGTCTGTTCCCCCCTCCCCCTTTAACATTGAGAGCTTGCGTACTACCTCTCGCCGTTCACTGGCTTGAGTTACTGGGACAATCCACTGAAATTCCATGTCAAAGGCCAAGATCCCGATCTTATCCATGGGGTTGAGCATCTCCACCGTGGAAAAGGCAGCAATTTTGGCCCCCTCAAGCTTGCTCTCCCTGGTGATACTTCCAGCCATGCTTGAAGATTTGTCGATGATCAGGATGAGACATAAGCCCGGGAAATCAAGGTCCGTTGGCGCATCCATGAATACTGGAAGAGCTTTTTCAACGGGTGTGCTCATATAGTGACCCGCGCCAAAGCTCTTATTCCCCCCGATCATTACCAGGCCACCGCCAAGGTCTTTGACATACTTTTCAAGATTTTCCATAGCGGTTAAAGAGAGAGCCTGGCCGGAAACGTTGTCAAGGATGATGGCGCTGTAATCGAGAAGTCCATGAATGGAGGGAGGCAAATCTTCAATGGTCTTCTGCACGATACTGAGCCCCTGGTGAAACAAGGCCTGGGCTAGATGGCTCGCCGCTCTTTTTTCACCGGTGAGATACAAAACCTCTGATTTTCTCGTCCCCTGGGTAAAAGAGAGTCCTTCGTTGTTTTGAAAGAGAGCATCCTCGGGCGCATTGATCACCGCCTTATAGAGATAAAGGCCATGGTCCCCGATGGTATCCATGAAACGGAAGACATTCTTTCCAGATTGAAGTCTCACGCCCAGATTGGACATCAGCCTCCCATTTCTCAAGAGAATGAGCTCACCTGTGGTCTCCCCTGTGCTCATGACATGCAGCCGGATGTCGAAAGGTGTTTCCAGGGGCACCGTGGGGGGAGTTTCCAACTCCTCAACAAAAACCTCGCTCTTGGTAAAAAAGGAAGTGAGTGGTAGGGGATAAATCTCAATCCCGATCGAACTGGCCAGGTAGGCCATTTCAGTCGAGTCCTCCACGTTTTCATTTCCGTCTGATAACAGGACAATTCTATTTTTGCCTTCCGCAGGCAGTTTCCCGACGGCACACTGCAGCGCCTTGTACATATTTGTAACCTTGGTATTGACCTGAGACTTGAGAACGCGGGGATCAAAATCCCTCCTTAAAGCGATCTCAAGAGAGGGTCTCTCTCCAAAGAGTATCAAACCGGCCCTATCTTCTTCCCCCATACCTAAAGCAGCTTCTTGCATAAATTCCATGGCTGCCTTTTTCCCATCGCTCCCAACACTCTCGGAAACATCCATACAGAAGAAGAGGTTGACGCGATCAGAAGTCTTAATCATTCTCGGATCGGAAAGCGCCAGGCCCAAGATTAAGATGAGCAACGAGTGGAGGCCTCCGATGAATATTCGGCCCAGCCACGGCTGGTCCTTGAAGGAAGACCGACTCATCATGATCCAGATCACGGGAATGAAGAGCAAGAACAAGAGAAATATGGGCTTCGTGAGGGCAACAGGCATCGAGGAAGCTTCACCTCCCTTTCAACCAGAAATGCCATTCCACGATTACGATCGTGGAGACTGAAAGGAGAAAGACAATCCAGAGAGGTAACTCCCTTTTAATCGGCTCTGGACCTGAATAAGCCTCGGTTTTTTGGGGCGACGATTCAAGCGTGGGAACCCTGATATCCGATTCCCGTTCATCTAAGAGATTTACCGCAAAATGCCTCCAATCCTCGCCTTCGACCACCGTGTATATTCCCACTTCGCCGGTATGTGCGATGTCGAAGGGGTTGGATATAGGCCGGTGCTCCCCCCATTTTCCCGATGGGGTACGGATGGAGAGTTTTTTCGTCTGAGGCTCAAGGTAAATGGTAAATGGGTCTCCTGCCTTAATTTGCGATGATGAAAAGCCAAGTTTGTGAGGACCGAACCACTGAAAGATGTTGCTCATCATCACCGGAAAGGCCACCCTCAGCGGAAGGTCGGACCTGGTCAGATCAAAGCCGAGAAAAACGGCGCGAAGAAAACTTTTCTGGTATGAATACATGAGCCCGGTTTGATGCGATTCAATTATGGGCCGTACCGTTCTGTCCGCTTTCACCTGATTGGCACTTTCCACGTTAAGCCCGCTCAAATCCAGATTAGCCATAAGGGGATTATTCCGATCCCAATCTAGTACATGGGGGTGATCGATTTGACCGATTTTTGACAGGGGTATCGAGGGAGAGAAGGATTCAATCAAGAGGAAATTTCCTTTTTCCGTTGACGGAGGGGATATGCGATCCAAGATTACGATGTCGTGCCGCGTAGTCTGAGCCTCCCATGAAGAGGGTATTATCTCCGTAACCGAATCAACCATGAAATTGGGGTAGGCCTCTAAAAGCCTTTCTAAGAAATAGTTGCCCTTTGTTACTAACAGAATCCATATGTCCTTTGATGTATCGAGCACGGCATATGCCCTGTTATCAGTGGGGAAGTCATCATTCAATTCAAGAGCTGCTTCAGCAATTCCAGCAACGAGGCCCGAGTAGGGAAAAATGAGGAGCTTTTTTTCCAGTGCTCTGAGCCCGATAGTCTTTTTAACAATAGTCTTTTTATTGAGGGTTACGTGGATTGGGCAAAGAACAGGATTTTGGTTGAAATTCTTTACCTCAACCATGACCTCGTAGCTCTGCTTCAAACCCAATTCCGGCCTGAATTCAAACTTGGTGATGCCGACGTTCCTCTCTCCACCTGGGACTAAAATGGGCCTTACTCTTTGATGAATCCGGGAGAGTTTTTTGAAATCACAACCCGCGCCGTCGGTAATGAGGAAAGTCCAATCATCATGTTCCGGGTTCATAAAGGAAAGCGCCAGGTAAAGCGCCTTTTCTATCCGTCCCGGCTCGTCCGAAGGTTGGATGCTCTCAACGATACGTTTCAGTTGTTTCTTATCACTCGAAAAGGGGGCCTTGAGTATCGGGTTACTCCGTGCCTCGATGATGAGTACGTGGTTGTCATTGTGAAGTTCATCAATGAGTTTTAGGGCTTCCCTCCTGGCCTGGTCGAACCTAATCCCTGCGGTCGCCCGGGTCTTCATGCTCGCGCTTGCGTCTAAAATCAGGATTACGTTCCCTCTTATGTAAGAGGGATAAATCCAAACAGGCTTGGCCAAGGCAAGAGACGCCAGAATCACGGCCACAATCTGGAGCAAGAGGGGTAGATTTCTCACGAATCTATGAATGCGAAGCCCGCCTCTTTTCTCTTTCAATGCCTCCCGCCAGAGGAACAGGGTGGTGACTTCAACCTGCTTAGGCTTGGGTTTCAGGCTGTGGATTAGTATGAGTATTGGGATGAGCCCTAAACCCAGCAGGGCGTTTGGATTGATGAGGTGCATCCTTCTTCTTACCTCACAGAATGTATTTAGTGAAAAAGCGTTCCCTTTGTTAGATACTCCAGTAACAAATCTTCGAAAGGGACGCCTGTATTGGATAGGTAGTAGTCAATCCCGCTCTTACGACAGAAATCCTTGATGTTTTCAAGAAAATCTCGCATGCCTTCGCGGTACAGTTCCAATAGAGCCCTGTCCAGGGTGATCCTCTTTACCTCTCCGGTTTCCACTTCTTTCAGCGTGAGGTATCCGTTGAAGGCCGGAAAGATTTCCTCACGATCGAGTATCTGGATAAGGGTAATGTCGAACCTTCTATAACTCAGTGCTTCCAAGCCCTTTTCAAACCCTTTAGGGTCTAAGAGGTCGCTGAGAATAATGGCAATGCCTGGCCGCTTGCAAGCCGAGGCAAATTCAGTTAGACATGAGTTAAGATCTGTTTTCCCCCCCGGCTTAAGGGAGAGCAGGTATTTAAGCATCGATAGATATACTCGTTTGCCTCTTTCCGGAAGCTTAGACTCACCAAGTGAATCCGCAAAAGAAGTGATACCAACCCGATCCAGACTAGCCAAGCCAAGATAGCAAAGGGCTGCAGCGAGCTTTTTAGCGAAGATGTCCTTCGGCGGATTACCCCATCCCATGGACTGGCTCGTGTCTACGAGGACATGGATCGTGAGATCCTCCTCGGCTCGGAATAATTTTATGAAGAGCCTATCCAGCCGCCCATATACATTCCAATCGACGTAACGGAAATCATCCCCGGCCTGATATTTTCTGTAGTCCAGGAATTCAAGGCTGGCCCCACTCCGCCAGGAATCGTGTTCCCCCTTGATCGGCCCTTTTATTCCCTTCTGGGCCAGTATCTTCAGTTTTTCCAGTTTTCTTAAAAAATCTTCATCGAGAAAAGAGTCGATGTCATAATCCACGGCCATGAATGAACTCCAGATAGATTTTCAAAAATGTCGTCCTGGGAGTCTCAATTATTTTTGGGGATGCAGTCGTGTTATCGGTCGCGAACTCAAAACGGGAACCTTTTCGGGCACCCCTTTTACCATATCCTCTATGATATCATCCGCGTCGATTCCCTCAGCCTCCCCCCTTAAGTTGAGGATAATACGGTGACGCAAAGCCGGTTTTGCCACCTCCATGATATCCCCGAGAGAGACATTATAACGTCCCTGAAGCAGCGCCCATACTTTACCCGCCCTCACCAGGCTCTGGACTCCCCTGGGGCTCGATCCATAGCGCACGAACTTTTTGGTCTTTTCGATAGGACAATTCTCATCCGGATGACTGGCCAGAACGAGCCTGATGGCATAATCCTTAACATGCGAGGCAATGGGAACCTGCGTAACCAGTTTTTTCATCCGAAGGATCGAACCCGAATCAGCTATCTTCCTCACCTTTGGCTGGTAGTCCTCTGTTGTTTTGTCGATTATCTCAATGAGCTGATCAGGGCTTGGATACATTACCTTAAGCTTAAAAAAGAAACGATCTATCTGGGCCTCTGGGAGGGGGTAAGTTCCCTCCATCTCCAGGGGGTTCTGAGTTGCCAGCACGATAAAGGGCGGCGCCAAGGGATATTCGGTGCCAAAGACCGTAACCTTTTCCTCCTGCATTGCCTCAAGAAGGGCTGACTGGGTCTTTGGCGTTGCCCGGTTAATTTCGTCGGCAAGGATAATCTGTCCGAATATGGGCCCCTTGTAAAACTCGAAATAGCGATTTCCCTTCTCATCCTCATTAATAATATTCGTGCCCAGAATATCCGCGGGCATGAGATCAGGGGTAAATTGAATCCGAGAATACTTCAAATTGAGCACCTGGCTCAAGGTTTTAACTATCAAGGTTTTCCCCAATCCGGGCACGCCTTCGATCAAGGCGTGACCCCCACAGAGAAGGCAGATGTAAAGGTTTGTGATGAGCGAGGTCTGTCCAACAACGACCTTTGAAAGCTCATCGTTTATCATGCCAAAAAATTTCTTTATTGAATCAGCCTTTTCAGTTTTCCCGGCCATCTCTATTCTCTTCCTGCCTGAGCCCGATAGAGAGGAAATAATTCTTTATGTATTCTCGATAGTGGAGGGGTATATCCTCTTTTCGCAGGGCACTTTCGAGCTCTTTCTGATAGGGCCTGATGATATCTTCCTCCTTTAACCCCGCTTTGCCTATCGTCGGTAAGGAACGGACATGGACATTGTACCAATCCCCTTGGCCTGGAAGCCCCCTATCCTTAAAGACAGGACCCTTTGAACTTCTCAATTCGTAAGGAGGTTTCGTTCCGCCTTCAGACCTTTCTCGGCCAGCGGCATAAGACGGGACAACGTCAGGAGGTTGCCCCCTTTCATCTGATTCCCTGGAACCCGCCTTGGCCTGGCCCAGGACAGGGGTAGTGTACCCCTCTCCATTCGCCACATTCGACTCAAGGGGAGCCAGGGCTCTCCCCCCTGAGATCTCCTTATCGGTAGTTTTCCCTTTCTCGAAGGCCATCCCCAGGGAGACGCCTTTTTCTTCCTTCAGGGAGGAGAATTCATCCTCGACTGCCAAAGCCGATCCGACTTCATTAATGATCTCTTTGAGAAACTGCTCAAATCTCCGGTTCTGATCCAGGCTTGATATGTCCTGCGATAGAGATGTTGGAACCTCGCCTTCAAAGAGCTCCTCAAGCTGTTCCCTCAGCTGTTCTAAATCATTGGGGGATCCTTTCTCCTTCTGAAGGGGTTTGAGCATCGGCGTGGATAACATATCTTCAAGCCCCAGTTCAGCTTCAAGCCGCTGGGCCAGCTGGGTCCGTTCGGCCTCCACTTCTTTTGCCAGTGCGGCGAGTGATTTGAGCAACCCTTCCTCTGTCATTGATTGGCCTTTAAGCTCCCTAGTAATGTTTTCCATGTGCCGAGATAAATCTCTTCGTGGTTTTCCCCCTTCCTCCTTAATCCCTTGAAGCTCCCGCTTTGAATATTTCTCCATTTTGAGGCCAATCTGTTTGAGCCTTTCCCCAGTCGCGCTGCCCTTTGTGGGATTTGGGGTAAGATCAATCGAAAGGAGAATAACGATTGACGCGACAAGAATGGGAATCATGAGATGAGCCGAAGAAAAACTCCGGGGGAAGATTTCATGGGCTTTGATTGAGCCGAGAAGGCTCGTCGCGTCCTCAACCAATAGGTCCACAAATACGGATTTTCGCCCGAGCTGATGGCATTCGTAGGCAGTGCTCAACCTCTCTTTCAGACCAAGGCGGACATCAATCTCGATAAGTTCATCCATAAAGCTCTGTTTGGTTCGAAGCCCGAATAGCAGGGAAAAGGCAAAGGAGACGAATACGAGAAGGGGATAGACTGTATATCCTTCCCATCGCAATAAGCCAATTTTTTGGACTCCCAGGGCAAGGGTGTTCAGCATTAAGGAGAGCAAGAATGTGACCATCAGTACGCGCTTGATCCTCTCTTTGATTATGAGCCTTCGAAGTTTTGAAATGCCCGTTAAAAATGCATGGTTGGCTCTCAAGTTGATCTCTCCTTATGCATGGTACGCCTGACTATGGCCTGATTTGCCAGCGTCAAGAGAATGATACCACATGCGACGATCATTATATAGAGAGAATAGGCGCTCATGGGAAATCCGCTCGGGATTTCTCCGCCTCTATGAAGGGAATAGATGAGGAGGATGGGATTGAGAGAGCCGGCGAAAAATCCCGTGGAAAAAATGGAGAAGATGAAGAACATTCTGGTCCAAAGGTACCCGAGTTTACTCCATCTCCCGTAGAAGAGGTACATCAGGAACCCGAACAGGCGACAGAGAAGGGAAGTGGTGAAGAGAATGGATAGGGCTTTGGCAAACACCGGTAAGGATATTCCTGAAATGGTTGCGGAAACAATGAGCAGTGGAAGCGTGAGCAGGAGGAGAAAGAGGGTATGGAGTAAGGATTCAACCAGGCCATAGGAAAAATATTCGTGCTCCTCCTCCAACGTGATCACCTTCTTCCGCTCGAGCCTGGCGATAAAATCGTCCCGAGACATCTCACCGCGGCCGCAACGAAGATTCACGTACGAATTTATGATGAGCGCGGCTACAAAGATGCCCGGAAAAAGAAGGGGCACCCTATATTCCTCAATGAAGTGAGAAGGGGACTTGAGGGGCCACAGGATCATTAAGAGCAAACCAAGGATCCAGATGCACGCGAAGGTAATATCGAGCATCCTCGGCGAAAAAAATGGAGCCAGAGATCTTTCAGTGTCATTGGTGAAATAATCAAACCTCATACTAAATCCTTTAAACGCGGATTTCTCTTCACGGACGGCGTTTCATCAGGTGAGGGATGGCTGGGTAGCAGCTCTGCCTTAACGTTCTCCTTACTTGATCCTACCGGGATTTCCCATTCTAACAACGCCACACCTTCACCGGTTATGCCGGAGCGGTTGAGATTCGCCGAAATAAGCTCGGACTCTATCCAGCCAAATAGGTGAAGGGTGCCCTCCCTGGAATGATAACGAGAATGAACCGAACACAATAAGCCCTCCATGAGACCTTTCTGCATCACTTCAAGAAAAGAGGCAGGGGTATTCGGCACAATACTTTCTATCAACTCTCCCACTGTTTCGACTTGGAATAATTCCTTTTGGCTGATATCTGATCGAGCTAATCTTTTAACCAGTTTGCCGCTCGGCGCAATGTCTCCGAGGGAGAAGAGGCGATTGGCAAAATAAACCTGACAGTCAATGATCGCATGAGGGATCAGGTTTTCAATCATGATGACCAGTCCCTGTTCATTCTGAAACACCTTCCCTTGAATGGGGAATTTCATCATGGAGTTAATTTGAAAGAATCGATGAGACCATCTATCCATGGAAACCGAAATGGTCTGCTCCATATCGTTTTCATGTAAGGCCAAACTGTGAAACGGTGCATCCTCTGGCCTATGCCGCAGGATGGTGGTGATGGGGGAGAATGTTGGGACTAGACTGAGCCGGTAATCCCCACCTCGTATTGAATAGAAGCCGACAATATACCGGCTCGAGGCGATCCTATTTTGGCCCACTTGTTTTACGTGATGGAAACTATTATATGAGAGATCATTCTGGGCACTCTTCAGTGATAAGAGCCACCAACTCGCCAGCGAAAACACGATAATAATCGCCAAGA
>Ga0209636_10004483_pt1 | contig 14231 bp, 14 predicted proteins | sample DeeMarSWOR152_54_FD_187464 | JGI IMG/M metagenome (GOLD analysis project Ga0209636, IMG submission 187464) | Marine sediment microbial communities from White Oak River estuary, North Carolina - WOR-1-52-54 (SPAdes) (version 2) | ecosystem: Environmental > Aquatic > Marine > Intertidal zone >...
GGGATATGGTCTGCCCTTCATCGATAGGCAGCGGATGGTCTGCATATGCCTGACCCCGGTAACGGGGACTGACAAACAAATGGCGAGGAACCGTTCTCATTATTTCGAGAACTTCAGGATCGTTGATATCACGGGAAGCGAGTTGATTCTTAACCATCTCCTCTCTCATCCGCTCATAGACGCTGTCTTCTTGATTAGAAGAAAACAAAAGGATAGAAATAAGGATAAGAGAAACGGGAATGCAAAAAAATTTTCTAACTTTCATTTTTCCCTCGATCGCGTTCTCTTGCAGTGTCTACCTGAAATCTATTATAAATGATTAATCTGAATAATTCAGGAATATCTGGATAATTTCCGAATTATCCAGGCCAGCGGAATTCAAACAATAGATTTAAAATGTGCGATTATCTTGACATTTTTGATAACAAAACTTATATAGAAATACTTTCTGTTAAGAAAAAGAGGGGTTTGAGGGGGTCGTGGGAAAAAAGGAGGGATATGAGCGTCCTAACCTTTAGGGGTGATTAAAGCCGAGAAAATTTCCCCCAAAATATCCTCTTATGCGGTGATTGACGATCTGGCCGTGATCCTTAAAATGGAGGAAAAGAATCGACGAGGTATTGGATAGAAATAAAATTTAGAATTCAAAAGGGAATTCATTGACAAACCAGATTTTTTTTGATACTAAAGTAAACAATCCAGGTGAAAGAGTCCACAACTTATACATGAAGAAAAAAGCGGTGTACCCTGGTTCGTTTGATCCTATCACGAATGGCCATGTCGATATTATTAAAAGGGGATTAGAAATATTTGAGCAAATATTGGTGGCAGTTCTTGAAAATCCCAAAAAAAAGTCTCTCTTTTCGACTAAAGAGAGAGTAGCAATGATACAGGAAATCTTTTCTGACTACGAAAATGTTGAAGTCAAGTCTTTCCACGGACTTCTCGTCGACTTCGCAAAGAAAAATGATGCCAAGATGATCATCAGAGGATTAAGGGCAATATCAGATTTTGAGTACGAATTCCAGATGGCATTGATGAACAGAAAGCTGGATCCTGAAATTGAGACTCTTTTCATGATGCCCAGTCTCAATTATTCCTTTCTTAGCTCAAGGCTGGTTAAGGAAGTCAGTACGCTCGGAGGATGCCTTGAAGGCCTCGTTCCTTCAGAAGTCGAAAAAAATCTGAAGAAAAAGCAAAAACTCAGTCCACAAACAAATTTATTATAAAAGGATAAAAAAATGTTGGGATTAAAACCAGAAAAAAATTTTGTTGGATTGGATATAGGCTCTTATGCTGTTAAGGCAGTCGAACTCAAATCAAAAAGAAAAGGGACAGAAGACCTGTATGAAGTGAGAAAAATCGGGTATGAACTGCTTCCTCATGATGCCATAGTGGAGGGGACAATTATCGACTCGGCTGCCGTGATCGAAACCATTAAAATGGTCTTCGATGAAAACAAAATCTCCAACAGAAATGTGGTGATTTCTGTATCAGGGAACTCGGTGATCATTAAAAAAATCTCTCTTCCTTCAATGGATACAGAAGAGCTGGCTGAGTCTATCATTTGGGAAGCTAAACACAATATTCCGTATCCTTATGAAGAAACCAATGTCGACTATGCCATCCTTAAGCCCTCTGTCCTTTCAGAGGAACAAAATCTAGATATACTTCTTGTGGCAGCAAAGAAGGACAAAATTTCAAACTATAGCAACGTGATTAACCAAGCTCGCAAGAACCTAGAAGCTATCGAAGTCGATGTATTTGCTCTCCAGAATGCTCTTGAGGTCAACTATCCTGAATTATCCAAGGAAAAGACCATCGCAATCATCAATCTCGGGGCCAACATCACAAATGTCATCATCATCGAAAGAGGTATCCCTCAACTCTTCCGCGATCTATCGCTGGGAGGCTCTTTCTTTACAGAAAACATCAGCAAAGACTTGGGTATCAGTTTCGATGATGCGGAGAAATTGCTCAAAGGCCTTCCAGTAAAAAACGTAGAACCTGAAAGATTCGAGGCCATTCTGAACATGAATGTTCAGAATATTCTAGAAGAGATTGAAAAAACTTTTTCCTTTTATGAAGCCGGAGAAAAGACTGAGAAAAAAATCGAACTCATCTTTCTCAGCGGTGGTCTCTCAAAACTCAAAGATCTGGCTGCAAAATTCGAACAAAAATTCAACATGCGCACAGAACTGTTCAATCCCTTCCGAAGAATCTACTATGATGACAAGAAATTCGACAATATCTATTTCGAGGAGATGGCTGCTCTCTTCGGAGTGGCAGCAGGATTGGCCACAAGAAAGATGGAAAAGTAAATGATTAGAATAAACTTATTAAAACCAGAAAAAAAGGAACTCAAAGAGGAACCGACCAGCTTGGTTCCAGAAATCAAAGAGAAGAAAAAAACACCTGTCACAGGCTTTATCATCATCCTTGCTCTCGTTGTTATCGCTGCTTTGTACTATTTCCAAGACAAAGCCATAAAACAGGAACAGAACCTCCTTAATCAAGCCCAGGAGGAGAAAAAAAGCCTGCAGTATGTACTCGCAGCTCTCGAAGAACTGGAAGAACAAAAGACCATCTTAGAGAGAAAGATCAATTTGATCAACCAACTGAAAGCACGTCAAGAGGTCGCTGTAAGGATCTTGGACGAGTTGAGCAAGAACATTCCAGGCTGGGTCTGGCTAACTGAAACCTCTTATGGAGAAAGACAAGTCAATATTAAAGGGAGAGCTCTTTCTAATAATCTGATTGCTGATTATGTTTACAACCTGGAGAATAGCCCTCGCCTCAGCAGCGTCAGGATCATATCCATCACTCAAAGACGTGAACAAACGAACCAATTTCTCGAATTCACACTCACGGCAAATTATGATCTTCCGGAGGTTTTAGCCTCTCCCGAAGAAGCCACACAAGGGGAACAAAAATGAGAGAATGGCCATGGTTTGCTTATGTCCTCATTGCCGTCATTATTCTTGGACTTTTCTATTTTGTGTATTACAAGCCCAAGGATGACGAGCTTAAAAGCATCAGGGAAGAGAGGATAAGGGTCGAAGGAGAAGTTGCACATCTCAGACAGAAGAAACAGGAGTTGGATCAAATTCAAGCAGAATTGGACAGGATGAAAATCACGCTCAGCAGACTCGAGGCGATCATGCCCCAGAAAGAAGAAATCAGTGCGATTTTGAGGCAAATGCAGCAACTTGCTTATGACACGAGACTGAACATCGTGAAGTTTATACCCAAAGAGGAAGTTGCAAAGGACTTTTACGCAGAGAAACCCATCTCAGTAGAAATCACTGGAACCTACCACAACCTCGCCATCTTTTTTGATCGCTTGAGCAATTTTAGACGCCTCTTCAACATCGATGATTTCGCCATAAAAGCCCTCAGAGAACAGACTGATGCGTCCACTATCTCAGCCGAATGGACAGCGAAGACCTATCTTTTCCGCCAAGAGCCCCCAGAGAAAACCACTGCTCAAAAACCAGGGAGATCCTAAAATGAGAAATAAAATCATTATCCTACTCATGATGGGGCTTTTGTGTATGGTCACTCATCCTCTCCTCTCTCAAGACCAAAAACAAACAACAGCACAGGAAACAGAAACTCAAATTATTCCAGTCCGCGGTCCCACATATGATCCTGGAGACAGAAGGGATCCTTTCAGAAACCTTCTGGTAGGACAAGAAGCGACAGAAAAGGGGCTAAAAAGAGGAATCCAGAATATTTCCATCGATAATGTCGTCCTTATCGGGATTGCCAAGAGCAAGGGAGTGATCAATGCAATCATCAACGACTCGCAAGGTTATCCTTACTTCATTAAAAAAGGAGACACCTTCGAAGACGGATTTGTCCTTTCCGTAGATGACAGCCGGGTAGTTTTCCGCAAAACACAAGAAAGAGGCATACCCTTGATGAAGCCAAAGGACATAGTCAAAGAAATCAAGATAGAGGAGCGATAACATGAAAACGAAAAATTTTCTGCAAATCCTTGTTTGTCTTTGCGCTCTCTCTTTGGTCAGCGGATTTGCAAGCCACAATGAGCCACTAGGCAACATCCATAACATTTCTATCTCTCCTGGAAATCCGAGTACAAAGGTCATCCTAGAGTCAGATTCTCCCTTAACTCTTTTCCACACGAGTTATGCCGATAATCGTCCATCCACCCTGCTTGTGGATTTCGACAGAGTCGACACCCTTGCAAAACCTGACATTTCAGCGCGCACATCCTCGTTGATTAGAGATATGAGAATCACAAAAATTGATTCCGACACCCTCCGTCTTGAACTCGACCTTAATGAGCGTGTCCCCTACCAGATCATTTCCAATCAAACCAATACCATCGTCGAGCTGAACCATATCCAAAGATCAGCTGGAAAATATGTCCTTTCTCCTGAGACCAAAGGCCAACTGACGCAAGCCTCAAACCAAATGAGCTACCTGACAGACATCGACGTTTCCGAAAAGATTGACAGAGTCGACATCAAAGCAGCTCTCAGTCATGATGTTGTATCCAATGTTTTTGTTCTCGATCAACCTCTCCGACTCGTTGTTGATCTCTACAACACATATTTTTCAACCTCAGACTCTGAGCAATTTATTAACAAGCTGGGGGTGAAAAAAGTCAGGGCTGCCCAGTTTCAGGTTTCTAATCCTTATACGGTTACAAGGATGGTCTTTGACCTTATCGAACCAAAATTTTATTCCTTAAATTCTTCTGATAACAACCTCACTGTATCCTTTTATAGAGATCAAACGGTCCAGTCTTCTCCAGCCTTTAGTCAACCTGTCTCCGAACCCGCCCCCCCTATACAGGAAAAAGCCGAAACTCCTCCTCCTGTTGTAAGAGAGGAAAAGCTCGAGGAAAACAAACCGAAGGCTGAGGAGCAAAAAGAACATCTTCTTGTTGAAAAAGTGGCTGCCCCCAAACCCATAGCCCCCGAGGAAAAAATCAAACTCCCTGAGAATCTCAAGCCTGAGAAGAACGGCTCCCGCATTGAGAGTTTCCAAGAAGAGCAGTTCAAGCCCAAAACCATCTCCGAAAGACAGGATGAATATTCAGGGGAAGTCATGACCCTGAAATTCAAAGATGCTGATCTTCGAGATATCATCACCTACATAGGCGAGCATGTTGGTTTGAACGTTGTTTTCGATCCCGAGGTCCGAGGAGTCGTCACCTGCAACCTTGTGGATGTACCTTGGGATCAAGCCCTCGACATTCTTCTCAAAACCAACAAGATGGGCAGAACCCTTGAAGGAAACGTTCTCCGGATTGCACCGATCCAGACCATAACACGGGAACAGGAAGACCTGCAGAAGCTCGAAGAGAGCAAAGAGCTTGCAGGGCCTCTTTCAACAAAATCCTTCACTCTTTCCTATTCCAAAGCCGCAGACGTTGAGAGTCTTCTTCGAAACAAAATCTCAACACGAGGTGAAATGATCGTTGACAATCGAACGAACACTTTGGTCATCACCGATGTCAGGGATCGGATCGATCTGATAGAAAGACTCATCGATGTTTTTGACACGCCTACTCCTCAAGTTGCCATCGAGGCTCGAATTGTGGAGGCAACAAGCCAGTTTGTCCGGAATCTCGGGATCCAGTGGGGAGCAAGAGGAATTGTGGATCCCTTCTACGGCAACCAAACGTCCCTTCAGTTTCCGCATAAAGTGCTTGTTGACGGAGCCTTGATTCCAGAAGGAATTGTGACCAAGGGCATCGGAGGACCGTTGGGTGGATATGCGGTCAATTTACCAGCTCCTGCTTTCAGCACAGTTATGGGGGTATCCTTTGCCAATGTTCTGGATACCTTCAGGCTGGATGTGGCCATCTCTGCACTGGAAACCTCTGGTAACGGCCGAATCATATCCAGCCCTTCAGTGACCACTCAGAACAATCAAGAAGCTGAAATCATCCAAGGTCGACAGATCCCGGTCCAGACAGTCGCCAACTTTACGGTCACAACACGCTATATCAACGCAGCCCTTGAGCTAAGAGCCACACCTCAAATCACTGCCGAAGGGACCATCATCATGCATCTTGAGCTCAGGAACAATGCCGCAGATTTTGCCAACCTGGTCAACGGTATTCCTCCTATCATCACCCAGAGCGCTATGACCACAGTCATGATCCCAGACGGAGGCACCACGGTGATTGGAGGTATTTATCGAACAGAAGATTCGATAACTCGAGAAAGGGTTCCATTCTTTCACAAAATTCCGATTCTGGGAAACCTGTTCAAGTCCTTTGCACGGACCAAACAAAGCCGAGAGTTGCTCATCTTCATAACTCCCAGAATTCTTAGATAAGAAGGTGACAAAATGAGAAAAATGAAAAATGTGTTAAAACTGATGGTAATCGTCCCGGCACTCTTCCTGCTGTTCTCATGCAATCCGCTGGAGGACGATTCCAAATCTAACAGCCTACTTCTTATAGTAAAGATTGTAGGAACGGACATCGAAGATTCTGAGGCTAATTTTCTTGAGTCAGATGTCGTTGATGTGGGCACCGATGGAAATCCATCCTATGCAGACGATGCAGCTGTAGTGACTTTTACAGCAAAAACGCTCGATCCCATGCCCATGTTCGAAGACACCTCTGTCTACAGCAATATTTTTGTCGAACGATATATTGTGAGCTATATTCGTTCGGATGGAAAAAGCCTGGAAGGCGTGGATGTTCCTTATGCATTTGAAGGAGCGATGTCGGCTCTGGTGGAAGTAGACGCTGAAGAGAATGTTTCTTTTATTATCGTTCGGGCAATAGCTAAACTGGAGCCGCCACTTGTTGATTTGGCACAGGGAAGAGGAGAGGGACAACTGAACTTGACTGCAAAAATCGATTTTTATGGAAAAGACACTCTGGGCAACACGGTCAAGGCAACAGGCTATCTGAGCATATTCTTCGCTGATTATGCCGAACAGGAAACTGGCGGAGGAGGAGAAGGACAATGAGATTGAAAAACAGATTTTACCTGATCTTTTGTTTAATTCTAAGCTTTACAGTCATCACCTCTTGCACAAAAGATGCTGTGGAAGAGCCCTCTCCTGTAGGACCTTCTGGATTTGCTATTTCTTTCAAGGTCTCGGCAAATAATAATATTATTTTTGCCGGATTCCAGCAACGACAGAACACGACCATAACCGCGGTTTTGAGAAAATTTAACGGCGAAGCTTTGGCGGGCAGGACAGTCTTTTTTGAGCTGCTAGACCCTTTCGGTCAAAGAGCTGACGGCATTGGGTATTTTGAGGGATTCGGTCCAGCCGCATCAAAAGTTACAGATGGAAATGGTATAGTGACTATCAATTACTATGGGCCAACAGCAGGAGAACTCCGCAGAAGAGAATCTGATCATAATGAAGATACTGAGGATATAGAATTCAACGATTTCAGCATTGCAGCGTATGTGGCATGGGAAGGCTCAGAATTCATATATGAATATATACCCATTTACTTTGTGCGGGATTTTTCGGACCTCATCTTCAACGTGACTGTTGATCCAAATGTCCTGTGGTGCTCCAACACAAGACCCCAATCTACAATTAGAGCCTATTTTGCAGGTCCAGATGGAATACCTTTGGTCGGACGGAAGATATTTTTCGAGATCACCAGCGGTCTCGGTAATTTCAGCGACGGCAAAGTCAAGACATTCAAGGAAACAGGTTCGGATGGTTACGCCACTATGATCTATAGAGGTCCGACAAAAAACGAAATGGGCAGTGATAACGAGTGGGTTTTTATAACAGTTCAACCACAGACCTTCTGGGATCTTTTTGGTGACTACCCGCCTGGAGAGCCTGACGAGGACAGATATTATCTCCACGTGGAATTTGGAATTCGTCTTAAAAGGGCTGACTAAAAAGCTTCAATCGTAGAGAAAGACGGACTTTCTCGATTTCACCGCGGATAAAGATTCTTTGAGGACCCTTCTCAGGGTCCTCTTTTTTTTTGACTTCAAAACGACCTGGACTCTATATCTTCCTCTCATTCGGGCCACAGAGGCTAGTGCTGGCCCCCATATTTCGACTCCAGCCTTCTGCTTTTTTACAAGGGAAGAAAAATTTCTGGATTCTCTAGCCAGAATCCTCAAATTCTCCCCTGTAAAAAGAATTTCAGCCACATGAGCAAACGGGGGGTAATTCATGATCTTTCTGTATTCTATTTCCTGGCGGAAGAAAGATTGATAATCCTCAAAAGCTGCACAGAGGATGCTGTAGTGGTCAGGGACTGAGGTTTGCAGGATCAATTCAGAATCTTTCTGTTGGCTTAAAAATTTTGCCATCTGGCTGACAGCCTGAAATGTCTTTTGGCTCGCTCTGAAATCGGGAAGTGTGAGAAGGATTTCAGGATGAAGAACAATAACCAGAGACACAGGGAGAAGGCCTGTCTGACGAGCTAAAAGTTGAGTTCCGAGGAGAATATCGATCTTCTTCTTGTGGAACAAGTTGAGGATTCTCTTCTGGTCTTTTTTTGACCTTACTTCATCTGAATCGAAACTCACCAAACATCTATGGGGAAGTCTCTTCCTCAATTCTTCCTCCACCACTTCAATCCCGAAACTCTGACCCAAGCCAAACCTGCTTCCGCATTCTGGACAAACTTCTGGCTTCGCCGTGGAATAGCCGCAATAATGACAAAGCAACCTTCCGTCCTTCTTGTGATAGCGCAAGGCCACATCACAACGAGTACAGCGCGGTATAAACCGGCAGCTTGGACAAATGAGAAAAGCAACATACCCTCTGCGGTTGTAGAAAACGAGCACTGGTTCCTTTCTCCCAAGTTTTTCTTCGATCTTCTGGATCACTTTATCCTGAAGGAGACCACCTTTGGCTTTGCCCCCCACGAATTCAACATTTCTTTTAAGAGACTGTTTGCTCAAGCTTATCATATATTCCCTTCTCACTGCCTTGTAATAGGCCTCCACAGAAGGCATCGACGAGCCATAGACCAGAAGAGAGGACGCTTGTTTGGCTCGCAGCCACGCTCCTTTCCGGGCGTCATAGGACGGGCTTTCTCTCTGATAATAGGAATCATCGTGTTCCTCATCCAGTATGATCAATCCCATACTGGTCAAAGGAGAAAACAGAGCAGACCGAGGCCCAACCACCACATCTGCTTGGCCTTCTTTTATCCTCTTCCACTCCCTCTCTCTTTCTTTTTCGGTCAATTGACTGTGGAGGAGGGCTACCCTTTTCCCAAGTCTTTTTTCGAATTTTTCCAAAAGCGTTTTGGTCAGAGAAATCTCTGGAACAAGGAAAAGCACCCTCTTCTGGACATCCAAAACCCTTCGAATCAGATCAAAATATGCAGCCTCTCTTTTTGTTCGAGGGGCATGAAGATAAAAGGGTGAAAAAACCTCTTTTTCAAGGAACTTTGAAATAAAATCGACAGCTTGTAAGGATTCCTTGTCTAGAGAGAAATCCATCTCGAGTTGTACTGGAGAAAGTGCAATCGGCTGCTCTGTTCTTTGGACAGATTTCCTCACTTCAGTTTTGACCTGGACAAATCCTTTCCTTTCCAGCCTTGAAAGCAAAGAGGCGAGAGAGCCTGTTTTGGTTCTTGTTTTTATATACCTTCGGGTATAGGGTCCCTTTTGAAGCAGGCATAAGATTTGTTTTTCTTCCTCAGAAAGGGAAGCATCCTGGATGGATAATTTGCCCTTCTCAGTCAAAAAATACCTGGCCTTGCTTTTGGGAAGAAAGGAGGGAGGAAGGGAAGACTGGAGCAGTTCTCCCCAGGAGGAAAAATAATATTCACTCAGTTGACGGGTAAAGGAAAGAAAATCTGGAGAAAAAACAGGCTCTTCATCCAGCACACCTTGTATCTCTTTGCAATCATATTCCCTCGTTTTTCTTCTTTTCCTGAGCCCAATAATAAATCCGGTTAAGCTCCTTCTCTGAAAGGGTACCAGCACCCTGGAGCCTATTTGGGCAAGGTTTTGATAAGACTCTGGGATGATGTAGGTAAATGTTTGGGTCAGGGGAAGACCTAAGAGGACATCCGCATAGAGGGTCATTTTCTGCCCAGGAAGGCCATGACTTTTTTCATATCTTCCCAAACCATTTTTTTCAGCCTTCTGTTCCCCTCATTCCTGACCAAATAAGAAGGATGAAAGGTGGGCATCACCTGGATATGATGGAAGTCATAAAATTCACCGCGTAAGGCTGTCATCCCCAGACTGCTTTGGATAAAAAAATCTGAAGCCACCTTACCCAGCGAGACGATGACCCGGGGTTGAATCCTTTCGATCTGTCTGAGAAGGTATGTTTTGCAGCGTTCAATCTCAGCACCTTGGGGCGTCCGATTTCCCGGAGGTCTGCATTTCACCACGTTCGTGATGTAGACTTCATCTCTTTCGAAATGCATGGCTTGTATGATCTTCGTCAAGAGCTGCCCTGCCCTTCCAACAAAAGGCCTTCCTTGGATGTCTTCATCTCGCCCTGGAGCTTCTCCTACGAACATAAGATCCGCGCTGGGATTCCCTTCGCCTGGGACCGCATGGGTCCGCGTCTGTGCTAACGGACACAACTGGCACTGAAGGATGGTTTGTTCCAGAGATAAGAGAGGGGATTCTTTGATGACAAAACCAGCTCCGAGAAGAGAAAGAAATTTCAACGTCTCCTCGATTGTGCCAAGAAGTTCTTCAGCTCTTTCTTCCAATTCTTCCCTCAATCTCATCCAGGATCATCTGGCTGATCTCAAATTTGCTCTTTTTCCCTGAACGAATGATTTGACCATCTGAAAAACAGAGCCAGACCCGATTGTAATCCGAGCCGAATCCCATATCATTCTTTGAAACATCATTGGCCACGATTAAATCCAGATTCTTTTCCTCCAGTTTCCGCAGTGCATTTTCCTGTACATTCTCTGTCTCTGCGGCAAAGCCAACCAAAAACCTGCCCGCCTTTTTCCGTGATATTTTCTTTAGTATGTCTGGGGTTTCAACCAGACGGATTGTCCTTGACATCCTTTGTTTCTTCATCTTTTGAGAAGATGAAGAGGAAAATTTGAAATCCGAAACAGCGGCTGCCATGATGATAATATCTGATTTTGGAAGATACCGTTCCACCTCTTTATCCATCTCTTCAGCCGTAAGGATCCATTTCACCCTAACTCCAGGAGGAGGGATGAGATGGGTTGGGCCAGAAACAAGAATCACCTCAGCTCCTCTCCGCAAGGCCTCCCCAGCCAATTCAAATCCCATTTTGCCCGAAGAAGGATTGGATAGAAAACGAACGGGATCCAGATGTTCGCGAGTCGGCCCTGCAGTCACCAAGACAGTTTTGCCTTCGAGGCTTTGACTCTTTTCCATCAGCTTGAACGCTTCCCTTACGATTTTTTCCACTGGAGCAAGCCTGCCCCATCCTTCATCTTGACAGGCTAAGTATCCCTTTTCCGGCTCGACAAAGCACACCCCTTGGCTCTTCAATTTCTTGACATTCATCTGGGTCTGCTTATGAAGATACATCATCTCGTTCATAGCAGGAGCCACAAGAACAGGTCCATTGAACGCTAAATAAAAAGTAGAAAGAAAATCATCTGCAACACCCGAAGCAAACTTCCCTAAAATGTTAGCTGTGGCAGGAGCCACAAGAAATAGAAAAGCGCCCTTGGCCAATTCAATATGGGCAATCTCTTCCGATCCATCCTGTCGGAAAAGGTCCACTAGGACTCTCCGACCAGTCAGTGCGCTGAAAAGCAGTGGCGAGACCAAATGGGTCGCATTCTTAGTCATAATGATCTGAACTTCAAAGGATTCCTTCTGGAATTCCCTCACGATCTCACAGGCCTTGTAAATACTGATTGATGAACATACTCCTGTCACGATCTTTTTCATTCCAGCCCCTCAATCCTCCCCAGAAAAACTTCGAAGAATCGGGAGAATCTCTTTTTTTCGGACTTCTGTCCGGCATCTCTGGTTTAAAATAACCGCTTTCAATTCCTCTGCAGCCTTATCCAGTCGATCGTTTATGATGATATAATCAAATTGATAATAATGCCTTATCTCCCTTTTGGCTACCTCCAGTCGTCTGTTTATGGATTCTTTATTTTCTTGACCCCTCTCTTCTAGTCTTTTTTTCAACTCAGGAAACAACGGAGGAAGGATGAAAATAAAAACAGCCTTTTTCACTTTTTCTTTGACCTGCGTGGCACCTTGAACATCGATGTCCAACAGCAAATCTCTTCCTCCCGTCTTCTTCTCAAACTCCCTTTTGGGAGTTCCGTAATAGTTCTCATGAACAACAGCCCACTCCGTTAGTTTATCCTCTCGAATCAGCCTTTTGAATTCCCTTTCTGATATGAAAAAATAATCCTTTCCTTCTTTTTCTGTTTCTCTCTTTTTTCGGGTCGTATAGGAGACAGAGAACTCCACCTCATCAAGCTCATTTAAAACGCGCTTGACAAGGGTTGACTTCCCACATCCAGAAGGGCCGCTTATCACAAACAACATTTTCCTTTACCTCAATTGATCACTCGATGTTTTGCACTTGTTGACGAATGCTCTCCACCTCTGATTTAATAGATAAACTTCCTCTGATCACTTCTATATCCTGTGCTTTTGAATTGATGGTGTTTGCTTCTCGATAGAGTTCCTGGGCCACAAAGTCCAATTTTTTTCCTACGGGATCTGGCCCTTTTGAGTTGAGCACATCAGCAAAATATTTCAAATGAGATTTCAGCCTTGCGATTTCTTCAGTCAGATCATAACGCTGCGCTAAGAAAGACGCTTCCTCTGTCCATCTGTTCTCAGAAAAGGTGCGGTCCTGGTTCATCTCTTCCAATCTTTCTCTCAATTTCTTTTTAATCAAAATGGGTTGGTTTTTTGCTCGCTTTTCAACGTTGTGAGTAAATTCCCTGATGTTGTTCAGATGAGATTTGAGTTGGGTCTTGATTTCCTTCCCCTCCCTGGCTCTTTCTCTTATCAGTTGATTCAGGGTTTTTTCAAAGCTTCTTTCCAAGAATTCTGCTTCCTGTTCGTTAAAATCTCTCCTCTGAAATTCAACAAGGTGTGGGATATTAAAGAGATTCTCCAGAGATAATTTCACTTTGTTTTGGGCAGCAGGAGAAGCCTTCTCTATGGCAGAGAGGATCTTTTTCAGCAAATCTTTATTGATCCAAAACTCCCATTTTTCAGGGCTTAGCACGCGCAGGTCCACAGATGCTTCAATTCTTCCTCTACTGAGCTTTTTTCGACAAACATTTCTCAACCTGTCTTCTAATCCTCCGATAGGACTCCCTCGATAGCTCCAATCTAAGAAACGATGGTTGAGTGTCCTGATGATGATTTTGGCAGAGAATGTCTTAAAGACAAATGTCTTTTCCGCATACCCAGTCATACTATGGATCAATTCAATATCTCCCTTTCTTCAGGAAACTGGAGATCGTAGAGTTTTCGATAAATCCCGTTTTTCCTGTAAAGCTCCTTGTGTGATCCTATCTCTACAATACGGCCCTTATCCAGCACCAATATCTTGTCCGTGTTTCTAATGGTCGAGAGCCGATGGGCAATCACGAGCGTCGTTCTGTCCTTCATGACATTGGCCAACGCAGCTTGAATCAATCTCTCCGACTCGGAATCTAAGGCAGAAGTGGCTTCATCCAGAATAAGAATTGGAGGATTTTTGAGTATGGCTCGAGCAAGGGTTATTCTCTGCCTCTGTCCGATGGACAGCAAGCCTCCTTTCTCTCCGATTGGGGTTTCATATCCCTGGGGAAGATTTTGGATGAATTCATGAGCCTTGGCTGCTTTGGCTGCATCGACGACCTTCGCGATTGGGATATCTTCCAGTCCATAGGCGATATTGTTGCGGACTGTATCATCAAAAAGGATGAGTTCCTGCGTGACCAACCCGATCTGGGCGCGAAGAGAGGTAAGGGTTACCTCCCGAATTTCAATTCCATCTATAAGTATCATGCCCATTGTCGGCTCGTAGAAGCGAGTCAAGAGGTTGACAACAGTCGTCTTCCCTCCTCCGCTCAAACCTATCAGGGCGACTCTCTCTTTGGGCAATATCTCAAAATCAACCCCATGGAGAACATTGATATTTTCGTTGTAACTGAAAGAGACATTCTGGAATTTCACATGTCCTTTCACCGGAGGAAGTGGATAGGAGCGAGGATGATCCACGATCTGAGGCCTGCGCTTCAGAATTTCATCGATCCTTTCATAGCTGGCAACTCCCTGCTGGATGATGACATTGGCCCTGTTCATTTTTTTTAT
>Ga0209636_10004484_pt1 | contig 14231 bp, 14 predicted proteins | sample DeeMarSWOR152_54_FD_187464 | JGI IMG/M metagenome (GOLD analysis project Ga0209636, IMG submission 187464) | Marine sediment microbial communities from White Oak River estuary, North Carolina - WOR-1-52-54 (SPAdes) (version 2) | ecosystem: Environmental > Aquatic > Marine > Intertidal zone >...
AGTATAGATAAATCTTTGGGTCATTGTTATCTATCAGAGTTCCTGCGTGGAAACGAGAGTATATGTGATTTGCGAAAAGTCGTTTAAGAATCAACAAATAGCCAAGAATCCGAAAAATTCTCCCATAATCTTTGGGACGATTATCAACAGGGAGGCGGTTTGCGACAATTTGTATTTGACGGTATAATACTTGGCAGCAAGCCTTGCTTAATCATCGTGCTGCTGGAGAGCTAAAGTTCTCCATGTGGGAGGATAGCATAATTGGATGTGAAAGACAGCTCCGCCTGGGGCGGGCAAGTGAGCACAAACACGTTAGAAAGCCAAATTGGTAAAACCTTCAGAAAGCTGAGGTAGTCGGATGTTTGAAAGATTCACTAACCGAGCACGAGAAGTGATGTCGCTGGCAAATCAGGAGGCTCAGCGATTTAACCATAAGTTTATCGGCACGGAACATATCCTTCTTGGATTATTTAAAGAAGGTTCTGGTAGGGCTGCTGCAATACTCAAGCACTTCGATGTGGATATTCACAAGTTATGTCTGGAAGTTGAAAAGCTTGTCAAGACCAGGATCGGGCCCGACAACCTCACTGCGGGAAAGTTACCTCAGACACCCGGAGCTAAGAAAGTCATTGAATATGCTATAGAAGAGTGTCGTTCGATAAAGCATAGCAATGTGGGCACTGAGCATATCTTACTGGGCCTCCTGAGCGTAACAGAGGAAGTAGCAGCACAGGTTCTAATAAACCTTGGACTCAAAATCGACGATGTTAGGCAAGAGGTGCAAAATTTGAAATAAGATCACAGTTTCGTGACATGATTTCTAACATCGGGGTGCAGTGGACTCTTACCTCGCTACTGACCCCTGTCGTTAGGCAACAGAATGCAAATAGAAATGCCAAACGGAAAGATTCATGACAATCCGATTACCGATCTCCTGTTTCATGGATTGCACCCATTTCCAAGGGACATTGAGGAAATGATCCGGCACCTTTATGAAATAGACCCGAGCCTTCTCAATTCCCTTGGCTTGAAGCCGTTCGATTGGGAAACTGGTAAGGATCTCGATGAAGGGCGGAGAAGGCTTCAGGAATTACTTAACAAAGCACTGTGAGGTCAGTCCGAGGATGCAAGACTCCATTATTATAATTCTCCTGGCTTTCACTATTATGGCCGCCTACGGATACTATGTTGGTTTTATCAGGCGCGACCCTTTGATCGGTTGGTTAGCACAAGCAGGGTTCGTTTTTTCGATTTGTGTAATGATTCCATTCCTGATAATCGTGCTTTGGTTGCAGAGCGGGGCTAAAGACAGGCTCGCAAGAATTGGTTTTGTTCCACATCCTTCGATTGAAGAATCAGTTGGTATCTCTGTAGGAATAGGAAAAAGACCGATATGGGTTTTTGAGACCCATGCTTCAGAGAAGTCAATTGCGGATTTTTACAGTGTCGAGAAGAACAGAGAAGGATGGAGGCTTACAAATAACAATCCGGTTATGATGATTTTCAAGAAAGACAAAATGACGATGGTCATTGGTGTGGCAAAAGAGTGGACATCAAGCTCTATCATATACAAGTTGAGCGAAGACACGCCCTAACAAATCACTTCAGCGGTTGGCCAATAACAGCTTTTTTCCTTTGTCCGAAGGATATATTTATACGCCACCGGCGCTCCAAACCACCCAACCCCGACCCGTGAATGCCGGGAGGTGGTTTGGGGAAATAACTGGAGCCGGAGCCCTATAACGTGATGGCGATTCGATGCCCACACGACAAAAACACAATGAGCCAATTCAGTGACGGATAACCAAGGTGCCGCTGATACTACTACGGGCGATCATCTGGATGCCAAGGCTGCCTGCAACATTGCCTTTGCATAGGCCACGTTGTACGCGATGCCAGCATACCCACCACCACCAGGATAGCCCCTGCGAAAGCCAGGCTGCTGCCGGTCGTAGTCCAGCGCCCGTGGATGTTCAGGATAGATCGTCCCGGCGTACTTCTGCCGCACCAACTCCTTCATGACGCCGAACATATCAACCTCACCCTCATCCGGAAACACCTCAGCGTACTTCTCGTATGGCTTCACGACACGCACATTGCGGAAGTGCATATGGTTAATCCGTCTCCTGCTGGCGAAGTAGCGACAGACCTCCACTGGATCTTCACCCATTTCCTTTGTCACTCCGCAGTCAAATGTGATCCCGTTAGCGGGGCTTGGGACGATCTCGATGAGGCGCTTCCAACCAGCTACTGTTCCCATGATCTGTCCGGACCCTCGGCTCATCGGTGCCGGCGGATCGTTGGGATGCAAGGCCAGCCGGACCCTCGATTCCTCGGCCACTGGCACTACTGCCTCAAGGAAATAGGTAATGTTCTTCCACATCTCTTCCAAGCTGTGAGCACCTTCATGTGGAAGGGGCGGCAAATCTTTCATGCGGTCATAGTCGAATGCTGTATATCCTGCGCCGGCTCTACCGACCTGCTCGTAATAGCCCTCCATTGCCCGGTGTGCATAGAAGTTGTACTCGATAACCGGTAAGCCAGCTTTTCCAGCAGCGCGTATGGACTGAATGACCTTCTCGATCTCCTCGTCGCGACCGGGCCTGCCGTAAATGGCGTTCCGAAATCCTCCGATCATCAGGTTATACAAGGTCAGGCCCTTGGCTCTCAGACGCTCAATACGGGTGCGCAGGTCGGCCTCCTGCCAAGGAATGCGACGCCCTCCGCTCAACACGTAGTCCACACCGAGCTGTCTGATCCGCCGGATGCCCTCGTCTTCCTGGCCCGTGCCGACTCGCCCTCCATCCCCCAAGCTCAGGCAAAGCTTCGGCGTGTCCGAACTTTCGACAATCGGCCACCGCTTGACAGCCGATTCCGCAGTTGCTATTGAAGGGGCCAGCACAAATGCTCCCGCTGCCTGCATCATTTTTCTTCGTGATAAATTCGTAGTCATGAGGTGTACCTCCTTCAGTTTTGTTACCATTTCCAACGCTTTGAAGATTTCAATCCAACCGGCATCTACAGCCGGATTCAGAGTTGCCAATTCAGTTTTTTCCGACGCGTGACGGAGAGGTTGAATAGAAATCACCTTGCCCTCCCACGATAATTTCTTTGGCTCAAGGTTTCCTGTTAAATCCATTTAGACTAAAACCTGGTAATGAAACCTTTTAGGCCTTTATCAAAACCTGTACCCTTGTTTCACCCAATAATGCCAATCTTCTACCGCCTGGGTCGTCTCAGAATCAGCAGCAAAAGGCCGCAATTGCGAAAGTGGCACAGCTAATCCTTTTTTCCCCCACCTGATAATAACAAACATCTCGTGTTCACATTCATCTTCTTCGGCCATCCTGAGTACTTCGACTTCGTCTTTGACCTGCAAAGGAGAAATAGCCCTTGTGCAAACACAGGTTGCTGTAAACGGAAACTGAAGATGTTCCTCAAGATAGTAGTACCAGCCCATGGCGCGTTCACATTCGTCATAGGCATCGACAATTATCTCCATGTCGATACGATGTTCTCGTTCCGGATCTGTTTTCGTTTTAGACATAGATTTTTCCCTACACTATCAGAAAAATTTTCTATTTTTGTTTTTGCTTTTTTCTGGATCGTCTCGCATTTCTACTGTGTTTGCGCTTACGCCGTGTTTTTAATTTGCCTCTCATCCGTCTTCTTCTGCCTAATACTGGGTCAGAGAGATTGGTAAATTTCACCAGGGGAATTGGATTATCGTCATCGCCAAGAGGCACATCTAATTTCTCCTCAGGCACCGCATCAAGGTCAACTATCCCCATTACTGTAAACTTACCACGATAACCTTCCGACATAGCCATAGAAGCCAGTTGTGCAAATTCTTCGTATTTTAGAACTACCACGGGGCAGTGAGGACAAAAATAGCCTGAATCATTGCCTGCTATAAACGGCTGGATTTCCCCCCCTTCACGGATCATCAAAAGATAGCTATGACTTTCATTCTCCAGCCGACCCTGACATTGAGGACAAAAATCTGTACCACCAACATCTGTAGACCAGAACATCTTTCTCGGAATCGATGCATCGAACTTCTTCATATGACACACCTGTACTTGTAGCCGGCATCGGGTTTGTTGCCATATCCGACATATGATACCATACGAAAAAACAACTCACGGTTAAATCGGCACTACACTTTTCGTTTTATTTTCCCTCTTCTTCGTCGCGAACGTGGTTTTCTGTCAATTCTATCCCGAAACATCCGGTAATGATTTTTGATTCTTTCGATATATGATCTGTCCTGTAGAACTACGTCCTTCACCAGCTTCAGAATAGCCGGTGCCAAATTGGACTGCGGGCTACCCATATTAAGCACAGGCCCTTGCAAATCTCTAATTATTTCAGGGTCGTTGTCTCCCATCCATTGAGCATAGAATTCCGGACTCTCCCACCCATAGGCGATAACGGCCTCCGCATTATTTCTAAATGACGAAACCACATAGAAAAATACTCTGCGGCAGTCGCATTTCCGTTCATTACAATACATTTCAACCAGCGCATACTCTCCGGGTGGAAGGCCCGAGGACGATTGTTTCAGCACGGTAATCGTGCGAGTCTCACGTTCGGCTTTCTCGGGAAAGTACTCATGAAAGAAAACATAAGGCATTTACGGCTCCTTGACATTCCAAATTTCCTCACTCCCAAGGCATTTGGGGAAGCTTGTTTAGAGCAGCCACGTATCTCTGAAGGTCAAATTCCTCTCTGTGCCTCATAATATCGAAGATTTCCGAAGTAACAACGCATGCGATAAGCTCTTTTGCGTCCTTCTCTGAGTGCCCTTCTGAAATCAAACGGTCTAAAGTAGAGCGAGTCTCAGGTGGGTTATTCACCTGTAACTGGTTATTAACCACTTCCAGGATTGCTGCTTTTAATCGAGGATTCGTCTTCATCTGCTTTTTGTTTTATCCCAAACAGTTCCCTGCCATCCCCTGATATAGCCACTGTCGTCACAAAACGTACAGTACCACTTTATCGCCGATGGATCCTCTTCGCCAAAATATGCGACAATATTTCCTTCACACCGCCGATGTCCAGGGCGTCTGCGACATTTTATTTCCGTTACATAATCAATTTCCTCAGGGTTTCGTAATGTAACAGTTCCTATAATCGAACCAAGAAAATCTCTTAACCTCGCTGCAGAATCAGTCAGCTCAATAATGCTCAAATCCTGGCCGAGATAGTGCCTGATATCGGTTATCCAAACATCGCTCATTGTCCATATCTTTCAAAAACTATATATGTTTCCTGCATCTTACCAGCATCAAATTAAAAGTAAACATCCCATCCTCATTATTATTGTCTAATTTTCTGGGCACCACGGAGCCCTAAAGCATGCCCTTTATATTTCCGCCACTTCTTCGGCCGCCTAAACCACGCAAATCCCACAGACGTCCAATACCCTCGCTTTCTTCGGTGCCTGTCATTTTTTCTTTCAGGAACATCGCCCTTCACTACCTCAATAGCCTCCTCAATCTCTTTTTTCCAAACCTCCCGCAGGACCGACTCATAATAACCTGCCAACCTGTCATTTTCTGTTTTAATTTGGTCTTACTCCATCACAATCAATCCCGAAGACTTTCAGTATGCAATTTCACCACTTTCATTGAATTGCTTATTCAGCTCATCCTCAAATATAGCCTATATCCCCAATAGAATTATATGACTGATACATTTCCTTTCCTCCGTCTACTTAATCAATTACGAGTTTTATCTTTAAAATTCTTGAAAATATTTGTTTTTTCAGCAAGAACTCGGGATTTGGTGCTTCCATAACTTATCAAATTTGACATCTGTTGAGACATTTTAGAGACATGAATTTACCGAAGAAATCTGACATTTTGCAACTCTCTCTGACATCGACAATTTCATCAGGCCTTAACAGCGTTTTTCCTTTGTCCGAAGGATAAAGGTAACCGGATTTGTGCATTTAGGCGCCGACCAACGAAAAAGGCGCCTTTTTGGAGGCATCTGTGCGCTTCTGGTTAGCTGGTGGGGCTGGTCCAGAATCTTCCGACAAATCTGTGCCCAGACAGGAACACAAACAAACGGGGCCTATGCCGAATCAATCAGTATAAGCCCCTAACTGATGCGAATCTGCCATTTCAACCCCGTTAGATATGAAAAATACGACGTTATCTAACGGGGTCAACCACGCAATCTGATTGCCACTCACGGTGCTTCTGGTTCTGGAGCCGACCGATACAGCCGAATGTCGTCTATGTACAATGTACCAATGGCACCATTGCCATCAATGCCGATACTGAGCTTCGTGACATTCTGCAGGTCTATGCCAAGCGACACAAGGTCGATATTCCACTGCTTCCATTCTACTTTTGCTATGTCAGCCGCATCACCGTCATAGACCACCTTGGAACCGTTAACCTTCACATATAACTGCCCGGTGTTGTCCTCAGTGCCGTGGAAGTACAGCACCAGTGTCGTAGCGCCAGCTTGCGTCCAACTCTGCCCAACAGCAAAAGTACGTTCGGCCTCTGAATATGCTGCGGCACCGGTGTTGCTGTAGGGCAACGGCATTGACTGATTGCCACTGTGAACGATAGTTTGTTCGGCAAAAGGAGGATTTTCATAACCAACGACAGATCCGTTTGTGGGCTGCTCGTATCCATCCAGCCACGTGTTAAATATCCTGTTGCTGTTGGAATCAGTGGGATCAAGGTCATTGTAGAGCTCAAAATCGTCCGCGACAAGAAACTCTTTCGTCGTGAAGTCCCAGATATCGCCTTGCCATATGGTGTGGGTCTCGGCCATGTTGACTTCGTTAATCTTCCAGTAGTAAGTCGTGTCTAAATCGAGCGATAAGGGACCATGGCTGGTCTCGGTCACGATAGTAACAGGTGCAGTACCGTCTATCACAGCCTGCTCATCGGTGCTAAGGTACACATCGTGCTTAGCTGCCTTTCTTCCTGGCCTCCAGCTAAGAGTCACATTGTCCACTTCTATATCTGTCGCCCCGGAAACCGGGTTGGGCTCTCTTGCCAAGACAGGTATGTAGAAGAAGCGAACCTCGCTGAGGCCATATTGGTTCAGAAAACCCCAGTTGTCATTAGCGGTGATCTTGACGAACTTTGCTCCTGTACCGCCGAAATCAACCGTGGTATTGTGTGCGTAACCAGCCACACCTGGCGCCTGGGCGAATTCAGGTACGCCGGCTAGCTCCGTCCAGTCGGTGCCGTTGGCGGAGTACTCAATTGTAACGTCCTTGAGCCCGAAACCGACGAAAGACTCAAAAGAGGTATTATGGTTCCATGCCAACATCTCATACAGTTTATAAACCCTGTCAAACTCATACTGTATCCAGGCCGGCCCCGGCTCACCCAAGGCGGTGATCCACATATCTACAGTTTCTACCGAGTGCAGGTCATTAGCATCCAATCCTGAGCCGTTCACAGTGTTTTCAGGCCCTTCCACTGCACTATTGGAGCTGGAGGCAGCGGCGGTGATATTCTCAGAAGGCACAGGAGGAGCGAACAGCTCGGCCGTAAATTGCCAGACCTCGCCTTTGTACAAAGTAAAGTCCGGCGGAGCGTTCACTTCATCTATGCGCCAGTAGTAGGTCTGGTCGAATCGGAGAAGCTCAGCAGGACTATAGCTGTCAGCATCCTGGTTCCGGCTTACCAGTACGTCCAGCGGGTTAGTTCTGTGAGCGTCGTTGACATCGTTAAAATTGGTGCCGAAATATATATCGTGTTTATCGGCATGCATTCCCAGCGTCCAGCTAAGGACCAAATCTCGGGCCACATCTGTTGCCCCATCAGCCGGGCTCGGGTTCGTAGCCACAGGTGCTATACCTTTCATGGCCAGTTTAATCTCTTCCTGCGTTAGTGCCCGGTCGTAAATGCGTACCTCTGCAAAGGAGCCGGTGAAGTTTAGTGCTTTCTGTATGCCTGTGCCCGTGTTGTCGCCTTGGGCAGCGATCCGAATGCTATAGCCACCGAAGGTGTTCAGCGGTCCGACCGTGTTGGCGGTTTCCTCCTCAGCGTTGACATAGATTCGGGCGGTCTCGCCGTCATAGGTGTAGACCAGGTGCCACCAGATGCCAGCAGCGGGAGCAGGTGAATGGGCACCTGTATACCCCAAATTTAACGGGGATGCCCCGGGTGACCAGTGGTCTGCGGCGCCCAAGGTGCTGCTGCTGCCGTAGTTGAAGGCCATGTTCGACCCGGCGGGCTGGCCCCGGCGTGCCCAAGAGACCATGGTCTCCTCTGAAGCAATCGAGGGATTGTAGGCCCAGAGCTCAATGCTCCGTGAGCCCGCACCTTCGATACTCGGTGTGGATGTGGGTCCTTCGAACCAGCTACTGCCGTCGAATGTTACGGCTTTCCTGCCGTCAACGTCCTCGGCAACGGGGGCACCATGTGCCGTAAAGTCCCCGAGTGCTCCACGGTTGTACCAGGTTGTCACTTCTGTACCATAAGCCAGATCCTTGGCCCTTAAATCGACCAGCACGTCAGCCCAAGCAACGCCACTTATCAGGCCTAGCAGTAAAACAATAGGAATTAAATAAATCGTTTTTCTGCACATACTTCGTCCTCCTATTTAGAACGATTGTAAATTGCCGTGTTTTGATCCAAGGCCCTCAGTTGCCAATACTTAATTCCGAGAACCGACCGTTCCGTCACCATAGCTTTGGAGGGTCGGCGACTTTTATGACAAACAGCTACGGGACACCGACCCGCTGGACATACACTCCAAGGGGGCCTATACCGCATAATCAGTATTGGCCCCGAACTGGTGCAAATCTCCTATATCAGCCGCGCGACCAATTGCCGCTCAGTTGGGTTGTCGTTGCGGAGCCAGCCTATACAGCCGAATGTCGTCAAAGTACAATGTACCACTGGCATCATTGCCATCAATCCCAATACCAAGCTTCGTGACATTCTGCAGGCTCGCGCCTGACGATGCAAGGTCGATATTCCATGCTTGCCACCCTGTTAGCGCTAAATGATCGGCCTGGCCATCGTACGGAACCTTGGTGCCGTTGATCTTCACATACAACTGCCCGGTGTTGCCCTCAGCGCCGTGGAAGTGCACCGCCAAAGTCACAACGCCAGATGCGGTCCAGTTCTGCGCTGGTCTCAGGATCAGCTCGGCTTCTGAATATGCTGCACCGCCGGTGTTGCTGTAGAAGAACGGCATCGACTGCTTACCGCTGTAAACGATAGTTTGTTCGCAGAAAGGAGCACTTTCATAACCAACAAGAGCTCCGTTTGTCGGCACCTCGTATCCGTCTATCCACGCGTTAAATATCCTGTTGCTCTCGGGATCACTGGGGTCAAGATCGTTGTAGCTCTCGAAATCGTCCACAACAATATGGTCGGTTGTCGTAAATCTCCAGATGGCACTTTCCCAGGTACTTGGGGCCTCAGCCTCATTGACTTCATTAACCTTCCAGTAGTGAGTCGTATCTAAATCGAGGGTCAAGGGACCATGGCTGGCCTCGGTCACGGTAGCGACGGGGGCAGTACCGTCTATTACAGTCTGCTCGTCGGTGCTAAGGTACACATCGTGCGTGACTGCCTCTCTTCCCGATGTCCAGCCCAGGACCACATCCACGTCCACATCTGTTGCCCCAGAATCCGGGTAGGGCTTTCTCGCATTCACAGGTATATGCAGGAAGCGAACCTCACTGAGACCATATTGGGGCATGATGCCTCCCCAGTTGTTGTTAGCTGTGAGCCTGACGTACCTTGCTGCGGCGCCACCAAAATCAAGAGTTGTATTATAAGCATAACCACCCACGCCAGTGGCCCTGGTAAATTCAAAGTCACCCAGTGCTGTCCAGTCGTTGCCGTCAGTCGAATACTCAATGTTAGCATCCTTGACGCCGAAGCCGAGAGCAAGCTCAAGGGATGTATTATGGTTCCATACCCACATTTCATGTAGTTTATAAACCTTGTCGAACTCATACTGTATCCAGACTGCGTTTGCATCAACGGCACTACTGAGCCACATATCCGTCCCTCTCACCGAGTGTAGGTCATCGTCATCCAGGCCGGAGCCATTGATAGTATTTTCAGGCCCCTCATCTGCGGTGTTGGAGTTGGAAGCTGTAGCGGTGATATTCTCACCGGCAATCGGATAACCAACTGGTTCTGTTGTAAAGCTCCAGATGTTGCCTTTGAAGATTGTATTATCGGGTGGTGCATTGACCTCGTCCACACGCCAGTAGTAGGTCCGTCCCAGCTCTAAGCGAAGTGTTCCACTGATAGGATAACAGTTAGGGTCTTGGCGGCCCTGGTAAACGCTGCCCGGGTCAACTGTTGCAGTGGCATCGTTCACATCGTTAAAATTTGTCCCAAAGTACACATCGTGTTTGTCGGCATACATTCCCGGCGTCCAGCTAAGGGACACATCCCGCGGCACATCTGTCGCCCCATCAGGAGGGCTCGGATTAAGGCCCAGTTCTACTCCAAAAACGACACCAACGTTGGCTTGGAGCCATTCGCTGATGCCTTCAATCTGGGCCTCGCTTAGCGCCGTGTTGTACACGACCACCTCGGCAATCTCGATGTCCGCTATCGCGAGCGAGCCGCCGATGGTTGTTGAGGCACCTGCACGTAGGTCGCCAAGGTAGAAATTATCGGTAGATGTGACATACGCAGTCCCGGGGGCGGCGTGTACCTGCACAAGTGTCCCGTCTGAATTGAACCACTGGTCGATGTCAGTGCTATTCATTCTAGCCGCGCGGATGAGGAACTGATCGTCCGGATGGGCGACGGTGGCGCCGCCGACCATCCCATTATCCTTACGGATGCTCACGTCAACCGACAGGTTGAAGTTGTTACCCATGTTCATTCCTTCACCGGATATTGAGCCAAAACCGACTGGACGGACAATTGAGGGCGTGGTCGGGGTGACCTTGTATACGGCAAGAATGGTAAGCTCGCCCGGTCCTACACCGCCGTTGAGGTTGGTGGCCCGCATCAAGTCATCCGTGTCTGCCGCGAACTTAACGGTGGAGAAATCATTGTCAAACACAAGCTGATTGCTGCCGGATGAAAGCATAGGGCCTACATAGGTAATCGTCCAAGCAGCAACATTGCCCACAGGCTCGGCATCGTTGCCTCTGGGACCCAGATCACTCCATACACCGGTACTGGGGTTGAAGTAAGTGCCTGGGGCTCTCAGCCAAAGACAAAGGTTGTCTTTGATACTCGTGTCGTCGGGGGATAGCGTCTCCGCCTGAGCGACACCCGCCAGCGCTGCTACGCTCAGCAGACAAACTAAATAAATCAATTTCTTAATCATGGTACTACTTCTTCCAAATAAAAGTATTAAAGCCAAAGTGCTTTGGTCACGCACCAAAACACGGAATTGTCTCTGAGAGTATGGGCTTACCCTGCATAATTGTGCCTCTTTCCGAGCCCATGTACCGGACCAGTCAACACACACCTGCAACCCCATGTATAGAAAACCCATCTCCGATAGCTCCTCAATTATCATATGTCTATATATGCCGGTGCACAGCTATGTGACCGCCTAATACGAATCTGATAAGTGTCTTATCCACTGTGGCCAATCCTCCGTTAAGCATCCCCCCGCCTCCGTCCACGGTCCGTTTGTGTCGAATGTTCGATGCCATTTGAGTCTCCATAAGCCCTTTAGACCGACTCTTCTGACAGACCAATCCAGAAAGGCACTATTGACGAATCCGTCGTGGCGACCGATGCAATAATGCGCCATTCGATTTCCTGCACCCCATGCCGGTGGCATGTCCTCGTAGGCCGGCGGCGCGTCAGTATGGGCCGGACCACCATGAGGATGCGAAGCATCCAAGAAGAGTGGTATGTTGTTACCCCCTGGGACGCTGGTGTACCTCCAATAGTCTTTAGTGGGGCGGCCACCTATTGATTCTACTCCCGGCGCCGGATCATACACCCAGTCATTGATCCCATAGCTGCCATGATCAATTTCGAACCAGGTCCAGGCCTTGAAACGACGAGGCCGCTCCTCCTGTTCAATCTTCGAGGCCATGGGGCAGAGCCGTAGGTCAGGATCTTTATAGAGCGGGCGCAGCGCTTCGATCCACATGAAACCCTCGATATCATATCCCTGGCTTCTCATCATTTTGCCATCGTTACCGTCGGCGTACATCTTGATGATCACAGCCCACTGTTTCAATCTGGCCTGGCATGCGACGAGCCGTGCCTGTTTCTTCACTCTCTGAAGAGCTGGCATCATAATCGCCAACAGCAGCGCGATTATCACAATCACAACCAAAAGCTCTATTAAGGTAAATCCTTTCTGATGATGTACCTCATACATTCTTCCAGGGCTCCCCGTCTCGAAACTCATAGCAAGATCTTTTGGAGACACACACAAACTTCCCAAATCAGACTGTACATAGTATAGTCTCTTTCATATTACTCTCTTGTATCAATCCATACAGTTTCTGGTAACCGGTCACGGGTATCTTGGAAATGTTGAGCAAAGCACCTTTTTATATTTGTATTTTATCCTCTTTCCACCCAAAAAGCAACGCCACTTTGCGTTTTTTCCCCCCTTTTTGCGACACAAGACCGCTCGTCAGCGCTAGCACATAGCGTAAGCGTTCAGGCAATTTTAGCTAAATGGTCTACTGATTTTATTAACGAGGGAACGGCAATACCGTCCAAGTGACAACGGCACGCATCACGCAAATATTCGATAACGCTTCGACCCTGCAGACGGCAGGTCGCGCACACCGTGAGTATACGTTCCACATAACGCGCACCACGTTCGCTCTGTGTGCCGAAGCTGCTCTTACGCCACAAAACACCCTGACGCACAATACGCTCGGCAATATTGTTAGTCGGATCTACGCTTCGATCGCGCACAAACGTCCAGAGATGTGCACGATGTTTGATGATTCTGCGACATTTGCCGGACAATTTGCATTGAGCAGAAGCTCCTTCTTCAAGAAGTTGTTCCACACGCTTCATCAGCGGCTCCATTCGGTTTTGAAAAGTCCGCCATTGCAATGTTCCATCGCGAACTCGCTTTCGCAGTTTCAATATCTTCTTCGCCAAACCGTAAAGCTCTTGGCCTATCTTGCCAAGGGCGCCCTTCGCTTCACTGACCGCCTTGAAATCCCGTTTCAAATGCGCCCAGCATATCTGGCGAACACCGGAAAAGAAATTATATCCACCCCAACGATCACTGACCAGTATGCCGCAGAACATACCAAGCAACTTGCTGGCTGCTTGTTGTCCTCGCTTGGCATGAACCATAAAACCTGCAGCACCAGCGCAACACAGAGTCCAGAGCCAGCCTCGCTGTCGATTGCCTCGTCGCCAGCCGGTTTCGTCTGCATGGGCTACATTCTGGTTTCTGATATGCTCAATCGTTTCATTATATGGATGTTCCAGCGCATCGGCCAGTTGTGCCTCGCAATTACTCAGACCGCCAAGACTCATCGGTACCAAAAATACCTCATTCATCATCGCCAGTGCCTTGCGCTTGCTGGTGTTGAGCATGCCAGTCAGAATTGCTACCAATGCCAACGTACCGGGGCCGAAGTGTTTGCGCCTGACCTCATCGGACAGAGGCGCATAAACGAGTTCTCCACAGTCTTTGCATCGACAAATGTGCTGGAGATACTCAGTTACTTCAGGAATGATTGGCGGTATATCAACAATCTGATGACGCAACGGCTCCTCGTCGCATTCTTCAAAATGTGTGCCACCACAAGGGCATACTTGCGGCCTAAGTTCAATACGGTGGGTTACTTTCTCCGGCGGCAGCAACTGCCGCAAATACGGCTGATGGCCTTTTCTCGCACCACGTTTCTTACGCCGATGTTTCGGCTGTACAATGGGAACTCCTGGCGGATCGGACGAAGGCGGCTTGGACGAATTCTTCGAGTTCATCCCCAAAAGCCGTTCAAGCTCTTGTATGCGTTTCTTCAACACCGCGTTTTCCTTTTCCAACTGCTTAATATATGCGTCTTTGTCCATAGAATTATTATCGGACAGAGACAGGCTTTTACTTCAATTACTCAAAATACGATGAACGCTTACAGATATCTTATAACGCGTCCGGCCAAAAAACTCTTTATAGAAGAGAGTGCACCAGCTTCCCACAAGCAATGCAGAAAATGCTTAAAACCCTGGAAAGTTATTACCAATACCCTGTGGACATAGAATTCACAGTTAACTTTACAGACTACGATGCGTACACAATTAATTTAGTTCAGTGCAGAC
>Ga0209636_10004485_pt1 | contig 14231 bp, 17 predicted proteins | sample DeeMarSWOR152_54_FD_187464 | JGI IMG/M metagenome (GOLD analysis project Ga0209636, IMG submission 187464) | Marine sediment microbial communities from White Oak River estuary, North Carolina - WOR-1-52-54 (SPAdes) (version 2) | ecosystem: Environmental > Aquatic > Marine > Intertidal zone >...
AGCCGGTGGTGTCCAAGGCTGAGCCAGTCTCTATACATGAGTATGTGGATAGTCCAGGGGAGGAACAGTACTACAGAGAGCCCAGTAACTACAGCAAATTGCTTGATGTATTCAGTTGTTTTGTGCAGACTGAGAACAGAAAAGATAAAAACACTTAAAATCACCACATATGGCAATCCCAAATGTAAGTATAAGAAAGAAGTGAGTAATACAATAGATATAATAACTTTTTTTCGGTAAAAGCTGTACAAAAATAAAGGAAATAACGATACAATTAAGGCAGTAGGAGCCACAGAAACCTGCCAGAACCAGAATTCAAGATTTACTGACAAGACAACGACAGAGGCTAACGCAGTTACTGGGTTGAACAACTTTCTGGAGAAAACCCAGACTGTTAAAAGAGGTAATGGATATTGAATGAGGCTGATGAATCTCCCAATGTTCCAGTAGTCAACGCCGGTGAGATCATGCAGCCACCAGATCAGAATGTGCTCCAATGGCGGATACAAATTGGGTCTCCCAATGGGGGCATACTCGTAATAGTCCCAGAGCATGACAGTGTCGTAGTCAGCAAACATTTTGCCCATTAACAAGTGATAGGGAGTATCCAATTCTGCTGTGGGGAGAAAGTTCCAGTTTAGAATGAGGATAACTGTGAGAAATGCAATAAACCCTAAGGTAATATAATCTATGGTAGTCAACTTTTCATCACTTTTCATGAAATGCGTATGTGTCAAATCTTTATAAAAGGCTAGCATCCACCATCTTTGTTACTTCAGTTTATTATGTTTACCAATAGTTTTATTGATTGAATTTTCAAGAAATGCTCTGCATCAGAATGTGAGTTGTTAACATAAAGAGCATCATACTTTCTAACAACCTCAGAATCGAAAAATATATATACGCTGGAATCCATTGTATACTATCTAAACACATCAAATGGCCTAAATGGATTAGGACATTATTGCGTCAAAGAATAACGATAGAAGCGTGGGTTGAGCAGTAGTGAACAGATCGTAGAGCGATCTCTTGCAGTATCCAGGTCAGGCAGATGTCATCAGGGCAGCTTTGAATTTGAGAGAAATGCATATGGCCATAATAGCAAGAGGTGATATATATGGATTTAGACTTTAGATTTGATTTTCAAAGGGTGGGGCAAGGTCTATTCTATACTGGTGCTATAAACGGATTCAACATGGTCTATGATTGTGGATCTGATTATACAAAATGTTTAAGAGGGGCTGTAGGACAGTACAAGAGGACATTGCATTCGAACCTAATAGATATGGTAGTACTATCACACCTTCATAATGATCACGTCAATGGGCTGGATCTTCTTTTGAAGGATGTTGCAGTGGAAGATGTTTTCATGCCGTATCTTGTACCCATGGAAAGACTGCTTTTGGCTGTAAGAAGAAAGAACCTTCCAGACTGGTACTACGTTTTTCTGGCTAACCCTGTTTCCTACCTTCTTGAACGGGGAGTCAAAAGAGTCACCGTTATAGGTGGGGAAAAGGGAGAAAAAGGCCCTCCGCCGCATGAAATCCCTCCTGGTCCTTCAGATAAACCACGAGGTGAGATTTCCATTGATATTCCAGATGACAAAGAACTAGAAGCCATTATTAGGACAAATGATCCAGAACTGGCAGCTCTTATCGGTAAAGAATTGCTGGTGAGAAATCATCAAGGGCTTGTTATTATTCCAGGGTTGTGGCTATTCAGATTTTTCAACTACAAAGTGGAAGAAGAAAAACTGAATCAGTTCGCGGCCTGCTTAAACCAGGCAGGTGTGAGTCCAACACATCCAAAATCTATAAAATCTGCCATTAAAGATCCTCCTACCATAAAGAAAATAAGGAAGTGTTATGAGAGGGAGATGTGCAAAGATCTCAACGACACATCCCTGGCAGCATATCATGGTCCTGTAGGTGATAATAGAAGCGTTTTTTGCGTTCATTGTGAAGAAGGATTGCGATTTCCCAGCTGCAAACATTTTTATCCTTCCGCCATTCCTGCCAAATGTTACTATTCCCGTTTTGACTGCATGGGACAACTTTTGACAGGAGACATAGGGTTGAATAACAACCAGAAGTATAAGGAATTCATCACACATTATACTCACTATCTGGATACAGTATCAATAAGTCAACTATCCCACCATGGATCCAGAACTTCTTGGAATGAACACATTCTCCGCGCCCTTGGAGAGTGCAGCCACTGGGTTTCTTCGTCTGGCCGCCCAAGCTTTTATGGACATCCACACAGTATGGTCGCATTGGACATTCTGAGAGATTATCGTTGTTTTTGCTGGAGTAACCAACACAACAAATTCTTCATAGAAGGGAAAGTCATATGGTAACCTACGTCATGTCATAGTATTGATGATCTGTAATCATAATTATTAATCATTTGGCAACCTTCTTATACTCGGGAACCAAAAAGAATCTGGATCTGGAATGATGACTATCAGTGTTCGCCAGGCTATACCAGCAGATTTACCGAAAATCGTGGACCATTACGGATCATCCGATACTCCATGGGACCCCTTTGGGGATATCAAAACCCTTCAACGTATTCCCATTGAAGGATTGATTGTCGCTGAAGTCAATAATGAGTATGCAGGGTTCCTGTATTGGTTTACAGGTGAAAATCCCTGGTTTGATCCTGGTACAAAAAGGTTTGCCTACATTCATGAGCTTCATGTGCTGGAAAAATTCCAAGGTAAAAAAGTGGGCAAGAACCTACTGGCTTATGCGCTACAACAACTGAAAGAGAAAATCCCAACAGTGTATATTTCAACCAGTGAAAGTAATATGGTGGCCAGACATCTGTACGAAAATGCAGGCTTTCGCCCTTTTTCCCGGAGCATACACTACAAACTAGAGTTCTAGTGAATTGGGACCCAATGTAGTAATTTGTTAGCCTATTTTAGAATGGTTATCCGTTCCAACCATTCCTCTGCACCTGCAGCTACGGCTTGATTCTGCACCATTGCTACCAAAGAGGAATCATTGAATTCAATGCGGTAGGCAGAGGCAACAGATAATGCGCCCTGAAAGTAAGCAGGATTGCGCTGGGCCATAATACAGAACAGTTCTATGACATGAATTGCTGTTTTTTGATTCTTTGAAACAAGCCTGCACAGTGCAGGAAAATCTACAGTAATACTCCCTTCACTGATTCTGGTGCCGCATAAATTCATCTGTTCAACAAACTCTGTTATTAACTCTTCATTGACTTTTGCCATACAATCTCTCCCTTTCATTTGTTTTGTATATCTTCTTCTATTCCTTTGAGGATTGATTTTTAAACTTTGGGTTTGTCTTTTTTAGTGCAAAACTGAAATATTTTTTGATTATTTATCAATTTATAACAAATAAGAATTTTGATCTATCTATAATTTGACTAAATCCTTATAAATTTGAGATTTAATATCATTCATACGATTTTACCAAGTAGATATTGACAGTATAGATGGACATATCTGATGGATCATGTAGTATAAAGCTTCTAGTGAGAGACCAAATCTGACACTCCTCATTCATAGATCTTTTGCTAGGTCTGCATACTTTTTGCTCCAGTCAAGAACAGTGGATTCACCCACTCGCATGTTGTATTTCTTTCCAATTTCCTCTGCTGTCTGCTTAATGGAAAGTCCGTTCTGGTGCAAACGGACTGCAGCTAGAATGACTTCTGGAGGGAACCTGACCCATTTGAACCCATCATTTGGAGTGAACTTGTGCTCACATTTTTTGCAGTAATAGGTTTGTTTTGCTCGTGATTGTGTGAATCGTTTTCCATAGCCCACCACGTTTTTTGAACTCCCGCACCGATCACATGGGGGATATTCTTTGAAAGAACGCTTTCTCCCTCGCATACTGTAGTTAGGTAACAGCATTTATAAATCCACCGTTTGAAAAGACTTTCTTTTTCTCTTACATTCTTATTGAGATTGATCAGTAGATGGGAGTAATAGATGGAAAATGAGAAAAAAACTGGATAAATCCATATTTAACACACTTATAGGGGGTTTCCGGTAACATCACCATAACCTTTTATTCTCAAAATGAGATGGCAGAGTATGAAAAATAAATTTGCACAGGCTATGAAAGAAAAGGAAAGTCAGTTGTGCGTGGGGTTAGATCCCCGTCCTGAACAGGTGCAGCGTGATTCAATTTATGAATTCTGCATGAACATTGTTGAACAGACATCAGAACACTGTTTTTGTTATAAACCCAATACCCAGTATATTATGCCTCTGGGATTTTCAGAAATCAAAAAACTGAATGAATACATTCATGAAAAGGGTTGTCTGAGCATTTCAGATCACAAATTGTCAGATATCGGTTCCACTAACAAAGCAGCATTACACTGGTTGAGCAAAATGGGGTTTGATGCGGTAACCTACAGTCCATTCCCAGGAAATATTAAAGAAACAATAGACAATGCTCAGAATTACGATTTGGGTGTCATCACCTTGACGTTAATGTCCAATCCAGAAGCTGATTTTTTCATGAAGTCTGTCATTCAAGGTAAGCTTGGGTATGAGTTCATTGCTGAGCAAATAGCAAAATATGATGGATTTGGAGCTGTCATAGGTGCTACGTGCCGTGTAGAGGACATCAAGAGGATTCATTCTCTGCTCACTGATCAGTTAATTCTATCTCCAGGAGTCGGGGCCCAAGGTGGTGGGTTAGATATTGTCAGAATTTTCAAAGAGAGGACAATGGTTAATGTCTCTCGGGATATCATCACCAGGGATAACCCAGGAGAGAGAGCCCAGTATTACAAAGAGCTTATTAATAATACACTGCAAGAGTAGTATGATGGATGTATCTGTAAACCTGTGCGGGTTGAAGTTTAAGAACCCCTTGATTTTAGCATCCGGCATTCTAGGTACCAAAGGTTCTTTACTGCAAAGGGTTGCAGAGTCCGGAGCTGGTGCAGTTATTACCAAATCTATTGGTTCTACCCCCAGAAAAGGGTATAACAATCCTACTGTGGTACAAGTTTCAGAGGATGTTATTCTGAATGCCATGGGGTTACCCAACCCAGGCTGTGAAGAATTTGCACCAGAAATTGCAGTTGCTAAAAAGAGTGGTACTCCAGTGATAGCTTCACTCTTCGGCGGATCAAAAGAAGAATTTGCTCATGTCGCAGTAGTCATGGAAAAAGCAGGAGCAGACATGCTCGAATTGAATGTATCCTGTCCCCATTCTCTCCCCAGATATAAAGGGCTACACCTGGGGCAAATTCCAGTGGAAACGGAGGGGGTGGTCAAAACAGTGAAACAGACCGTTTCCATTCCGGTAATGGTAAAACTCTCCCCCAATGTGAATAGCATTGTAGACATGGCGTCTGCATGCATTGATGGCGGGGCAGATGCTATTAGTTTGATTAACACTGTCCAGGCTTTGGAGATAGAACCTGTAGTGGAAAAACCTGTGTTAGGAAATATGATTGGAGGACAGTCGGGACCATCTATTCGGTGCATTGCCCAAAGAAAGGTGGCAGATATATTAATCGCTATGGAAAAAGGAGAACTTCCAAAAATTCCTGTGGTGGGTGTGGGAGGAATTGAATCAGGTGACGATGTGGCTCGATTTTTGTTATTAGGATGTGAATGTGTGCAGATTGGCTCTGCAGTTTTGAAGTATGAATTTGATACATTTCACAAATGCTTAGGTGAACTTACTGCGTACATGAGAAAAAAAGGGTATACCAATCTGGACGATTTCAGAGGGAATGCATTGAAGTGGCTGGTGTGACCATGGATGAAGTAAGAGATAAAAAAATGAATGAAAAAACGAACAAGAAAATGAAAATGTTAGAAATAGAAGATATCATTGAAGAGAACAAGTTCATAAAAAGCTTTTACTTCACAGATAAGACTATAACCAAAGCTGAACCAGCCCAATTTGTCATGTTATGGGTCCCTCAAACAAGTTCGGGAGACGTTGATTTTTCAACTCCAGATCAGATCCCCATGAGTGTTTCAAGTGTTCACAAAGATACCTTTGCTTTGACTGTGAGAAAATATGGAAAAACAACTGGTGAATTATTCAAGTACAAAAAAGGGGATTACGTGGGGATGACTGGCCCTTTGGGAAGAGGGTTTTCAGCAGCAGGCAATCGCATCTTATGTGTGGCAGGAGGTATTGGCGCAGCTCCCTTACTCTTGCTGGCACAAAAGCTTCAAGGCAGAAAGATTCATTTCGTTCTGGGAGCAACCACCAAGAATGAGTTATTTTTTGAAAAAAAATTGGAAAAGCTGTGCAGTACCCTTTGTATAACTACAGATGATGGGTCGTACGGAGTAAAGGGATTTGCATGTGATCCTGTGCCAGATATGTGCGAAAGGTACAATATTGACCAGATTTGCTGCTGTGGTCCAGAAATATTTATGTACAAGGTATTTGAAATTGCTGAAACCCTTAGAATACCAGCTCAATTCTCACTAGAACGCTACATGTACTGTGGGTTAGGATTATGTGGGCACTGCGCTTTGGATGGTTATTTAATCTGTAAGGATGGTCCTGTCTTTACCTCTGAAGAATTGAAAAAAACTAAGGATTTTGGAGCAAAAAAAGTGGATGAAACAGGGATGAAAATAGACATATGATGCGCTGATTTTTCGTTTGATCACTTTTGGATTTTATTTCCTCTACTTTTCTAACCTGAAAATAACAAATCAAAAGTCAAATCTTTCATTCGACGAATTGCTCAAAGTAGTGGACCGAAAACCTTAAATGTTTCAACAAAAAGTTATTACTGTAAGGAGAGCCCAGTGGTGAAGGGGGAGGCGCTTGAGACTGTTGGATTCTCCTTTCAGTGAGAGCGTCAATAGTCCCACTGGGTATCCATGACATAGTACTTCTTTTGAATGATGTAAAATAGTGAGATCACGTCTTTTCTGTGTATTTTGATGAACTATTGAGTGTAATTAGTTCTTCTTTGACAAATTTTGAGAATTCTGAATTTTTTCTATGTTCTAAAGTCCACAAAATGTCTTTTTCTGTATCAATATCTCGAAAGTTGTCAGATTCATATATTTTATATTCCAGATTCTTTTCTTCAAGTAATTTTATATGCTTTTCAAAACTATTTTCCCCAAATTGAGTCACAAAATCTGTATTTTGAGGTAAAAACAATGCATTTGTTCCCCCATTCTGTGAAGGAACAATACAAATTTCTCCACCAATCACTACGTCAATGTCATCTCGTTCTAAAAAAGGGAGATCACTGGGAAGAATCAAAAGATCCCCTGTTACCATGCGGCGTGCTTTTGAAATTACTTTATTTATGTCGCCCCACTCATCTCTTATCACTGTGAACCCGTTATCAGGCAAATCATCTGGAGTAGCCACATATATAGTGAACCCTTCCAAAACCTTTAGAATTTTCTTAAATAAGAATAAAATTAATTTTCTTCTTTTTTCCTCCGTATACACGTTTTTCAGTCTTTGTTTCCCCTTGAACTTCACTAATAAAAGAACAGCGCCCATTTCAATCTACAATCTCTGCATTATACATTTGCTCAATAAAATTCAGTGCGTACGCTTTTCTCTCTTCAGTTATAGTTGCGGTACAGCTTCGAGGAACAATTGTTTTGTACCCTCTGTAATACGCATCAGCAGCTGTATGCTGGATGCACACATCAGCCAACACACCAGTCAACACGAGTGTATCCACCTTCAACTGCCGTAACAACATATCCAATGGCGTGGCAAAGAATGCAGAATATCTCCATTTCTTTATCACATAATCATTATTATCCGGTCTTAGTTCTTCAATCACTTGGGCACCCCAGGTTCCATCCACAGTATGGGCCCCCCATTTGTCAAACTCCTGGTCACCTTTGAAGTGAGTATCGCACACGTATATAACGGGAGCACCTTCCTTTTTCATTTCAGCTTTCAATTTCTTAATGGGTTCTACACATTCTGCAGCCTTCTCTACAAGGAGGGCGCCTTTTTGATCAACAAAGTCGTTTTCCATATCGTTAATAATTAAAGCCTTCATGGAAACCACAACTTTATTATATTATCTGCATATATAAGGTTTATGAGCAGAACATTTTTTGTGGCAACACAGGAAGAGATCAAAAAAGGATTAACTACAGATATCTATTTTGAGAGAACTGAACACATTTTAAAGCAAAAAAAGATTTCCAAACACGTAGTGGCAGAAGTTACCTGCGGCAGTATCCCCAACAAGTGGCCATGGGGCATTTTTTTGGGTACTGAAGATGTGGCTGCCTTATTTGAAGGACTACCTGTTACTGTCTATTCGTTGAAAGAAGGAACGTTTTTCAGAGCAAAAGACGAAAAAGGAGTGAGAACGCCTGTCATGTTCATAGAAGGTGATTATACCCATTTTTGTATTTATGAAACACCCTTACTGGGGTTAATCTGCCAGGCTTCTGGTATAGCTACTGCAGCAGCCAGAGTAAAAAAGGCCGCAGGGGATAAGACTGTTTTATCTTTTGGGGCCAGAAGAATGCATCCAGTGATTACTCCTATGATATCCAGAGCGTGCTACATTGCTGGATTTGATGGCGTTTCTGCTGTGTTAAGTGGTCACATGTTACATATACCTGCCACCGGGACCATGCCCCACGCATTGGTCATTGTTATGCAGGATCACAAAAAGGCATGGCAGGCCTTTGATGAGGTGGTGGATAAAACAGTAAAGAGAGTAGCACTGTGTGATACCTATTTGGATGAAAAAACAGAAACGTTGATGGCTTCAGAAGCAGTCAAAGATTTATTTGGGGTCAGATTGGATACGCCCGGATCAAGAAGAGGGAATTTCAAAGAAATTATTCAGGAAGTGCGATGGGAATTGGATTTACGAGGGCATACAGACATTCAGATTTTTGTGTCTGGGGGGTTAACTGAAGAGAGCGTCCAGGAGTTGACTCCCTTTGTGAATGGATTTGGTGTAGGTACTTACGTGTCCAATGGGAGGACTATTGATTTCTCCATGGATATTGTGGAAATGGGAGGTGAACCAGTGGCCAAGAGAGGAAAGTTTTCTGGTAAGAAGCAGCTCTATAGATGTCCAGAATGTTTAAGAGATGTCATTGTTCCCTGGGATTCGAAAGTTCCTCAGTGCCATGGTGACATGGAGCCACTGTTGCAGTTGCTGGTGGAAAATGGGAAAATTGCTCAGGAAAAAGTAGATGCTGCCAAAATACGGGAATACGTCCTGGACCAGGTGAAATATCTGGACTTCAGGTAGAATAGAAATGTGAACGATTGTTGCATACCCCTGGTTTTTTGCTGAAGTTCTCAAGCTGTACGATGTACAGTTCATTTCAACTTCAATTCCAGCTTCAATTTTAATCTTAATCTTAATTTCAATGAATCAGATCAAAAAAGAAATCATGACCAAAAGATCATGAGAAAGAATTTCTAACAAATGTCTGATTTTATCTGTTACCGGGACTTTGCTGTTGGTGCATCACCAATATTGGAGTACCCTCTGGATTCCCAGAATCCTGTGTACTCGTAGTCCACTAATTCAATCTTCACAATCCACTTTACCCATTTGTATCCCACTTTATCAGGAACCACCAAGCGAAGAGGGTATCCATGTTCTTTTGGTAATACTACTCCATTCATCTTGTATGCCAGTATTGTGTCTTCCTGTAATGCTTTCTCTAGTGTGATACTCGAATCATACTCATCTGCTGCATAGAACACCACAGATACTGCAGATTCTCTGTATCCAGCCATTTCCAGGATATCCTTTAAGGGAACACCAGTCCATTCTCCAGTTCCTTCATACCCCGGCATACAGTACAAATGAGCGATCTGGGTCACTGAGGGAAATGACAGCAGATCCTCATAGGTCAAAACCAGGGGATTATCCACTAGTCCAGTAACTTCCAGTCGCCACTCCTTGATGTCTATGTCTGGCTGAGCCCCAGTATCTATCACAAAGAACTCATCTAAAGGAGTAATTTGCATCTCCACATCTCCTTCTGTTGTAGATTCAGGCTGCTGTCCAATGCATCCAGTGAGCAGAACTATCAGAAAAAGAACCTTCATAGGTTTCATAATATAGTTCTTGATTGGAAATATATAAATGCAGTCACTTTAGATGAAAACCTTTTTGAGCAATTCCCATATAATCTATGTGTATTAATAGAATTGTCTGTTTTTGTTGAATCAATCTCTGTTCTGACACTCTACCTAGTGACAATGAGGCTCGGCATATTAACTGCGAGTAAACATTGCTCATCTCGGTCTCTGTAGTTCCACTATAATGAGGACAAACCCCATGACAATTCCCAGGATTAGCAGAACAGCATCTACTGCTCTCCCTTTGATTTTGAATCTCATCAACTCATATCGCGCACCCAGTACCACATGGGCCACCAAAAGAAGCAGCAGTGGCAGATCAAATGTATTGTGCAGATCGTAAGCTAACCCTCTGTTTAGGATACGAATCTTTCTGATATATGCATACCCCGATACCACAACAATGATCATGAAGGGTACTAAAACCCAGGATATGATTCGGTGCACTTTGTAGAGAAGTCGATTCACTTTCATACAGGATCACCTCCTACATCACCAATATTGGAGTACCCTCTGGATTCCCAGAATCCTTCATACTCGTAGTCCACTAATTCAATCTTTGTAATCCACTTTACCCATTTGTATCCGAGTTTGCCAGGGAGCACTAACCGCAGAGGGTATCCATGTTCTTTTGGTAATACTACTCCATTCATCTTGTATGCCAGTACTGTGTCTTCCTGTAATGCTTTCTCTAGTGTGATACTCGAATTGTAATCATCTGCTGCATAGAACACCACAGATACTGTAGTGTCTTTGTATCCAGCCATTTCCAGGATATCCTTTAAGGGAACACCAGTCCATTCTCCAATTCCCTCCAAGTCACTCATGACGCATTGTAAGTGAGTAATCTGGGTCACTGAGGGAAATGACAGCAGATCCTCATAGGTCAACACTAAAGGATTATCCACTAGTCCAATAACTTCCAGCCGCCACTCATTGATGTCTATGTCTGGTTTAATTCCTAGATCAAATACAAAAAATTCATCTAAAGGAGTAATTTCCATGTCTTTTTCTGTTTCTTTTTCTGTTTCTTCAGGTTCAGGTTGCTGTCCAATGCACAGGGTAACAAATACTGCCAGAAATATGATCCCAATGTTTTTCATAATTGTATTCAGATTTCAAGATATATAAAATGATTGCCTTTCAGTGAAAATATTTTGGGGCATTTGCTACATAACCTATTAATACTAATTCTATGGTAGCCTAATATCAATTCTATAATGATCACTACAAATGTGAATTACGGGATTCCATTGCTGAAATACATTTGATTATTTTTTCACCACTATTACAGAGCCAGCCGTTGCAGATGCAGTTACAAATACCTGCGCATCTTCTGATGTATACCCCTTTTTGTGGTCTTTTTCATCTAGTGTATAAACTACACTATCTGCTTCCACCATAATATCCCCAATGGTCGATCTCAAATTGAAGGTGAAATCATTGTACACTGTAATGTCAATGTCGCCATTGGTGGTTTTGATATCGTATTCTCCATAACCACATTCTATGTCTATTCTTCCATTGATGGTTTCGAGAGTGACATCATTCCCTTGGTAGAATCCTCGGATTTTTCCATTGGAGGTGTTTACTCGTATAGTGTGTGCGGTAATATATCCTGTGATGTCCCCATTGGCAGTGGTCAAAGAAACATCTGATGCAGCAACCTCTTCTACATAGAGGTCTCCATTAAAGGTGGAAAGCTCCATTACAGTGGTGGATTTTCTGGGGAGGTATGCGGTAACGTCTACGCCAGCAGTGATTTTTTCTTCCGTATTCAGTAGCAGTGTAGTTGATTCTGCTTCCGATTCTTCTGAGAATTCTATTTCTAGATCTTCTGCTTTTTGCCTGGCTTCTTCTGAGGTTGCTGCTCTGGCCCATTTGACAGCTTCTATTCTGTAGCTGGATTTGTCCCAGAAATAGACTTCTATTAACCCATTGTAGGTCTGAAAATCTACAGACATCTCCTGTACACTGATATTATTTTCGAACACTTCTATACTTTCTTCTCTGGGCAGTACACTTATTTTTTCACTCTGGTCTATACACCCCAAGAGAAATATTATGCTGAGGAGGATTGCAGATACTGTGAAAGTCGGAATATGTCTACTCATATGATAAGTGAGGTGCAATAGTATTTAAACATAGTTTTCAGGTATTCGAAATTCCACAAATATTCCATAGCATATGATTTCAGTCATGAGATCTTCTACGAAGCACTACCCTCAAAATTGTGGTTAAAAGTGGAGTAGTGGAGGGAATTTTGTTTTTTTAGCCTTATTTTGTTCACATCTGCAGTGGAAATCGTTTATAAAGAAATCAGTGTAAATATAAGGCAATGAAAATAGCAGATAATATTGATAAAATAGCCAAAGAGAATTACGGTGAAGGAAGTTTCACTGATGCACTTATTGCTTTGAGAGAAGAGGAAGATCTATGAGTGAATACCTTGATACAAGCTGTACAGTAAAATGGTTCAAAGAAAATGAAGAATATTATGAAGAGTCATTGAAATTGCGTGAAAGGATATTTAATTTTGAAACTGAATTTGTAATGTCATATTATGGGCTCCTTGAGTTGATCAGAGCTCTTGTGAAGAGTAAGTATCCAAAGGAAAGAATTGAGGAATCTTTCCAGAGCATACATGATTTGTATGAGATTGGTGCTCTGAAAAATGTCAGAATTGAGGAAGTTTTGAATCTGGCTAAAAATACTGAAATTAAACGCGACCTCTATTCAAGTGATGCACTTCATGTAGCCTGTGCCGTACATCGCGGCTGTAGAATATTTTGGTCTGAGGACAGCCATCATCTAAAAGAAAAAACGAAGAAGTATATGCAAACTCATGACATCACAGTGAGGGCCCTGAGAGAAATCGAATCAGTATGACCGTTGACAATAGCCCGATCACGTAGATTAGGAACCACTTTTACCAGATCGTGGGCTTCTTCTGCTGTTACGAAATTTGGCTGTCGCATATTGCTTCCACACTACAAGAACAGCTTCTTTTCCATTTTACCATCATCAATCGTAATATAAGTGTATTTTTCAAGCAGGGGATATTTGGGATCATCCACCCACGACCCTGTATTTGCTAATCCTTGATTTTCATTGACGAATGGATCATGTGTATGACCATAAACAATAAATTTATCAGCAATATCATCTTTGTTTTCTCTCCTCCACTCTCCAATGGTCCCATTTATTCTTTTCATGTCTTTTCTACTCAATCGTTCTGGAGGAGGTTTGATGGATCTTCTAAAATTCCTATAAAACCACTGTTTTGGCATGGTTACGGCAAAAAATGCTTCTTTGTACAAGTCCCAGAAAAAATCTACAGTGGCCCCCATTACATCACCGCCAAAACACAACACGTTGGCAAACTCCTCGTAAATCTTTATATCATCTGGGTACTCAAACTGATATCCATGGATAAAATAGTATTTCTTGCCCCCTGAAGGCAGTACCACACGCGGGTATACATGAAGGTGGTATTGATTGAGGTCATCCCTTCTTATCATGTGGTAGTCGTGGTTTCCCACCACATAGTAAACAGCTCTCTTCTCAGTTTGCAGATCTCTGAGGGTCTCCAAAATGTCTTCATAGTCACTGAGCAGTGTGTCAGCATCTCCTCTCCACATGTCAAGGATATCACCGATTAAAACCAGGTGCTCAACACACAGATCATCTGCCACATCATCAAGAAATTCTCTGAACAGCCTTTCACTCTTTTCATACTTTCCTAAATGCACATCTGACACAGCCACTATCATGCTCTCACTCACTCCCGGACTTATATAAATTTGGCTTCACATCTGGGAGTGTGGCCTAAGAGTTAACCTTTAACGTCTAATTATAGTAGCAGTTACTGTTCGTAGTATCTCTACTGGGTAATAACCCTTACTTTAGTTAGTCATAGTTTATTTTTCTTTTTTCTCATAATCCTTTGCATTGCTCAATTCGCAACCAAAACATTTTTAAACTGTTCCAGTCTATGATGACTGGAGGTGAATCAACGAAAGGTATTAGCAAGGAGGTCTGGGGATGGCAATGAGATTATCCCCAGAAGAAAAGAAAGAGAAATATCGTCTGATTTATGAAGGGTTCTGGATTGACCCATGGATTTCTGAGAATAAATTGACA
>Ga0209636_10004486_pt1 | contig 14230 bp, 16 predicted proteins | sample DeeMarSWOR152_54_FD_187464 | JGI IMG/M metagenome (GOLD analysis project Ga0209636, IMG submission 187464) | Marine sediment microbial communities from White Oak River estuary, North Carolina - WOR-1-52-54 (SPAdes) (version 2) | ecosystem: Environmental > Aquatic > Marine > Intertidal zone >...
GAATATTATATTATATTCAAATCGTGAAACTGGTGTTATCCAAGCAGGATTATATTTATGTGGTTCACTCGGTAGTCTTCCAACTGAATAATTTAATTTAATGTAGGGTGGCAGCATATTCCCGCTCTCTTTTGATATTTTTTTCCATGAATAAGTAATAGCAGGCTTTACTCTTTCAACACAATCTCTATAAAAATCCTCATGAGACCCACAACCCCTAAAGTCAGTCACAACAGTTGTAGTATATAGACGCTGAATTGGGAGATCCCTAGAACTAACTGAAAAACCAGTATTTAATTGATTTAAAAGTGATTTTAATCCTTCTGGAGGTTCTATATGGGGTCCCATGTTTTACTGTTGACTTGAGGTAGTATTTAAAGATTTCGCTACTAAACAGTAGTTATTTATATCCGATAGAAAAATCGTGTCTAGCCAATATAATTGGTTGTTCAAGGCCACTTTCTTTCAACTCTCTCAATACATAATCATCTATTGATTCCATTGCCCCGGAACTAGATAACTTGTTCCAAACACTGTCACTTCCATAAACTTGGGCTGTTGTGTATAAATCTTTGACAGAAGTGTTTAGTTTATCAATTTCGTACATTACTTGGAACCAACTTTCATAACTATCTCTTGGTTCATCAATCTTTGTGAGTAGAACTTCCGTTCCCCCCTCAGTGAGTATCCGACCAGTAGGTATGGTTATAAAATATACCTTTCCATTATCAAGAACAGTATAAGTGGAATGCATTCGTAAAAGTTCATCTATACCTACTTCATGAAGATGCACAATTTCATGCCCTGGAACTATTGTTTGAAGCCAATAGTCATGCTCAACAGAGTGAGAATACTTTATCTTTTTTTTACCATTCATCATGGCTTCTCCGTGGGTATTTTCAGGTAACTCATCGAAATAAACTCTATCTGGCCAAACAAAAGGTACACCCAAATATTTAGAAATTTTACTTCCCACAATAAATTGTCGTTCTATTATATAAGGATAATCTTTAACACCATCATATTCACAAGGAGGTAAAGAAAATTCAGCAGTAAAGTTCCATTGTCCAGTATCAGCTATTTTTGATGTATTGAATAAATCATGCTGTAGTGATGTCGTGTTAAATGAATTGTCGTTTGTTGTTTTAAATTCCATAGCATCCTTCACTGATTAACCTTATAATTTTAAATATTATTTTGTTATCAACCTTCTTAAAGAAGGACATCTAAACAGCCAAACTATCGGTATTGAAAACTTATTTGAAAAGAATGGCCATTCTCTGCAAACAGAAGGTCTGAATCTGTAGATAGAACATATTTCTTTACCATTTTTCTCCTTTAGAAAAATACAATTACCGTTAACCATTTTCAATTTCCAATTCTCATCAACAAATTTTGTCCAATCAATTTTTCCTTTCTCAAACCTTTCTATATCAGATTTTTTTAATTTAAGCCTGAGTCGACAGCATTCACCACAATTCAAACATTTGAATTTGTCTTTTTTCTTGTGTAAAATGTAACTCAAAGGAAAACCAGAAAAATATATCAAAGCAACAAAATAGAAAATATAAGAGACTATGTAGTATCTATTCGTAAAGAGAAAATAAACACTCATAATTGCTAGAGAAATAAGAAACAGGGTAAACGCATTTCTTAACGAATTTTTATAAAAGTGATAATCCATCTCTTCGGTTTTTTTCATGTTAAAATTATAGTTAAGGATTCTATTTATTTACCAAAACACATTCTATTATTATGCCGAGAACTAGAACATCTGAGGTCATTCAAAGGATAGACGAATCACAAGATGTCTTAGATAAATTGATAAAATACAACGAGGCTTTGGAGAGAGACCTGAAAAAGATTCAGGGAAGTGGAAATGCTAGAAAATGGATTCGAAAAATCGTGAAATACTTAAAAGAAGTTAAAGACACATTCCTTCCACGTCAGAAAAAAGAATTAGATAAACTACATAAAATGGCTAGAGAAAGGATACAAAAACTTGAAGAACAGAAGAAGAGGTTAAAGAAGATTTAGTTATTTCAAAAACCCAAGCTCTTTGCAAATACTCATGAAAGCCCAACTCCAAATAACTGCTTCGAACGAGAGTACGTAATCTCCATTTTTTAGGAAGTGTTCACAATCATAGACATAGGCATTGATATTATCCAAGAATTCCTTTCCTTTCTCGTTAGTTGATTTAACATCCTTTAACTCATTCTTAATTCTTTTCAACCACTTCTCTATCTCTTCTCTCGGTATCTTATCTCTCATTCATTTCACTCGAAAGAATTCCAAGTATTCACTCTCAGAGAAGTGTAATCTAGCAGGAAGGATTATAACAAAAGGAGGTTCTCCAAAACCTTTATTAATCAAATCTTTAACCTTTCCGAATATAATTAAAGGGTTCTCGCTTCCAGCCCTACTAAAAACTACGATCTCCGTATCCTCGGTAAAAACATCTTTACCCATTTTTTCTTCTGCATTCAAGAGAACCTGCATGCCCTCATTCGGTTCCATGTACCTTTCCTTTTCAGATATTACGTCCAATAAAAGCAATGTATGCAAGTCCCTCTTTTTATTCACTCTTATCCTTTCATAAGTCGACAGAGGAAGTTGATCACTGGTTTTTTCGGGGAATGGGATGGTTATAGTTACTCCAAAACGGTATATGTGTAGACCAGTTTCCGCTATCGCTGAATAGATTGAAGCATTGTGGATAATTTCTGTTTTTATTCCCCTCTTCTTGGCATCTGTCAATAATGAAGAGTGTGTAGTTGCGACGAGAGGATCTCCTGGTACGAATAAGACTACTTTTTTATCTTTTGCTTCTTCAAGAAATTCACTAGATTTTTCTTCCAAATCTTCTCTATTCAAGATTTTAATTTCTTTACCGATCATTCTTTCTAGTTTCTTTATATTTCCATGCCATTTTGATGTGTAGAATTCTATGTAAACCGTATCTGCATTCCTGGCTTTTCTGAAACCCCTAAGGACAATATCTTCTTCGTTCCACAAACCTAAACCGATTAGAGTCAACATAATACATCTAAAGATAAGAAGAAAGATAAATATTAAAAAAATAAAATTCTGTTATCAACATTTTCTTCTCGGTATTTTCACTCCTAAAATTTCTAATTCTTGAAGTTTTTCAAAACTTCTTGATGAATTACGCAATACTTCAGTTATTTCTTCTTCCACTTCTTTCAATGATTTTTTGAAATTTTCTATTTGTTTTAAAAAAAAATTTCCGGTTTTTTCGTTCTTTTCATCAAGTATACCTTTCCACATTCTAAGAATCCCATCGCATGTATTTATACCCTCATCACACAAGCGAACAATTTTTTCATTATGTTCTTTATCCTCTTTCCGGTATTCCATCCACTTTTCTATACATATTTTCTTCTTTTCTTCATCCAAGTCAGAAAACTTTTTCGAAATGTACTCTTCCTCTTCACGTTCATTGAAGGTTTCATTTAATAGTTTAATATGAGCTTGTTTTAATTCTTTTAAATATTTTCTTCGTTTATCAATATTTTCTTTATCTTCATTGTATGTTCGAATCAAGTTAGAGTCTATCATGAATATCATATGGGCTTGATACATATAATTAGATAGTTTCTTGAGTATATGCGATAGAATTATATATCTGACAAATAAATATCAAAAACATTAAATTCTAATTATGTCTGATTTATGGTTGATAGTCGCGTCATTACCGGTCATAATCATCAGTTCAATATTCTTAGGCTTTGAAGTACCTTTCTACTATGGCATCAGCCTTTTAGGTCTATCACTCTGGAGATTGGGGAATGATGACAGACTAAAAAAGGCAGGTATCATAATCTGTGCAATAGGCACGACCCTTTTTTTCATAACTTTCGTCTATTACCTCGCAGAAGGTATAATCTTTCCTGAAAAACCATTTGAATTCAGGATTCTAGGTTTAATTTCTCAAACTTAACAAACTGTTAGAATTTGTGTGCTATTTTACTCAATCCATAAGCATCTTTAGCTTCTTCTGAGAGGTCGAGTTTTAAGTAAGCCGCATGAGAATTATAGTAAGGTGGCCCCTTCCTTGAAAAGATAGTGAGAATCCTTCCATCATGTCTTACATCCACTCCTTCGCAGGCTTCATGACTCCTTATGAGTGTTTTCACTCCTATCATTTTCAAAACCCTTTCAGTAACATCCTTTCCAAAAATCCTTCCAGCACCTCTTGGAGAATGATAAAAGCCTTTAATCCCATCTTTAGGATCACTCCAAATAATTTCTTCTAGATGACTAGTAGAAGGATGAGTTCTGTGTGCGAATGCTACGTCTTTCAATGATTTCATTCCAGTTGGTAACCCACCATGTAGCATAATATATTTTCCTTCAACTATAACACCGTTATCAAAATACCCGAACATATCTCGCAATTTTTTATAAATTTCTTCTCCATCACTTCCATACCTTTCAACCAATCTCAAGGGAAGATCGTGTGGGTAAACTAAAAGATCAGAAGGAAACTCATGATTACCCCTCAATAGAATAACTCGATCTGAAAACTCTTTCTTGAGAGTTAATATGACAAAATAGACTTCTGCAGAATGTGAACCTCTATCTCCATAATCTCCAAGAAAAACTAAATAATCTCTTCTATTCGTAGAGAATTTACTATGTTTTAATATAAAGGAAAGACTCTCTAGATCACCGTGCAAATCTCCTATGATTACAACATTCCCTTCACTCGGGAGATGATGTAAAGCACTCCTACCTTTCTCTTTCCTCTCATTCTTCAATTTACCCAATACATTATCTATCAATTCATGCATTTCTTCTTGTGTCGATTTTTCGACTCCCCCCAATAACACATTCAAATCCATACTGACCAATAAGATTTTAACATCAATAACTTTAGAAGTTATTAGTGGTCTGGTATGAAGAAAAAAATAATACCTTCCAGTTATGACATCGTAGGCTCAAGAGAGAAGGCAGTGGCTATAGTAGAAATCCCGGATGAATTGAAGAAACAAGAAAAAGAAATAGCTAACTCAATAATGAAAAGACATAAGAATGTCAAATCAGTCTTGAAGAAAGTCTCTGAAAGAATCGGTAAATACAGGACAAGAAAATATAGATTGCTTGCTGGTGAAAGAAATACAGAAGTTATCCATGTCGAATATGGGTGTAAATTTAAATTAGATCCTAGGAAGGTTTATTTTTCTCCTAGAGAAGGGACCGAACGTTTTAGAATATCCAGAAAGGTTAAGTCGGGAGAAAGGATCCTCATAATGTTCGCTGGTATAGGTCCTTATCCCATAATCATCGCTAAAAAACAGCCCAAAGTCAAAATAGTCGCCATAGAGATAAATCCAAAGGCATATGAGTACATGAAGAAGAATATATCGATGAATAAACTTGGAGATAAGATCATTCCAATATTAGGTGATGTGAAAAAACAATGTAAAAAATTCTATGGAGAATTTGATAGGGTTATAATGCCTTTGCCGCATGAAGGTTTTAAATATCTTCCCATCGCATATAAATGCTTAAAACTGAGAAGAGGAATTATCCATCTTTATTTGATAGAGAAAGAAGAAAATATTTCGAAAGTTAAAACCATTATCGATGATCTCAAGAAGAAGGTCAAAAGAAATGTGAAATACAAGATTAGAAAAGTCCTTCCTTACGCTCCAAGGACGAATAAATACTGTGTAGATATCACATTAAAAACCCAACCTGGGTGAAATGAAATCAAGAATCCAACTTATAGAATAGTAACCAGAATAAGCTAAAATTAAACACAACATCATCTGTCCTATGAAAGAAGCTATAAAATATTTCCTGAAGTCGTATCTTATAACTCCACAAAAGATACCCACGATATCGTTCGGTAAAGGTGTCACATTCACGAATATTATCCAGAACATCGCTCCATACTTATGGAAAGTTTTTTTAATATTCTCCAATTTTTTACCATACTTGTGTTCTAGAACTTCCTTTCCACCCAAACCTAAAAAATAACTCGTTAAGTTACCTATGGTTGCACCGATAGCACCAGCCAGGGCTACTAAGAAGGGATTAAGTATTGCCCCAAAAGTAAATAAAATCAAAAAAACAGGGATTGGGAAGATTATAGTTGCTGAGCTAACTAAGGATACCAGTAATATACCCAAATAACCCCATTTCAAGACAAAATTGTGACTGTTGGTTAAAATCGATATAAAAATTTCTGTAAAGCCCATCTTTTCACTAACAATAATTCTGTTTGGCTGAATATAAGTTTCTTAGATGAAACCAATCGATGACATGACTGATAAGAACGATACGAAGAATAAGAATAACCAGAACCACATCTTCCAAGCAAAAATTTTACTTCCATCCAATGGAGGAAAAGGCAAAAGGTTAATTAGAGCAAACAAACCGTTGAAATAACTCAACTGATGGAATATGGTACCTGGAAAGAGTTTGAATAGAACAGCGAACAAAACATTCAATCCTGTTCCAGCAAAGGCAATCAAACCCATATCCTTATGAGACAATCTCACGACTTTAAATCCCCATCTTCCAAAACTGTAAGGCATTATCTCAACACAACCAACGACGATGAAGGGTATGCCACCACCAATCATTCCAAAGAATATCGATACGATTCCGATCAAGACTCCAAAAGTCCATAGTCTATAAGTGGCCATGCAACCTAACTTTCTCGCGACAAACTTATGTCCCATCTCATGCAGGAAAAATGAGAAAAAAACGATTACTAACGAAGCAAAAAACCCAGATAAATCAGGGAAGGAAAAGACATAGACCCAGAATATCGCTGACACTAACAAGATCGAGATGATTATATCCCTTATCTCGACTTCAGTAAAGATCTTCATAAATATTATTTAGGTAAAGAAATATTTCAACGCTTCTTGTATGTCTTCAACTTCTTCAACTTTCATCCCTATCTTATTTTCAACATCTACAGTATCTGTTTTTGTTTCTGTTCTGCAGATGGTAGTAAAAACATAAGTTTCGCACTTCTTTTCTTCTGTGTATGTTGTATATGTCTTCTGACCTAAGGGGACTAAGAAGATAGACATCCCATTCTCTTTTGCCGCTTCACCTTTAGGAATTATTCCAGATACTTGTCCTATTTTTCCTTCAATGTTCAAGGTCCCCGTTATGGTGACATCATTTCTTATAGTCTTATTTTCCAACTCAAGGATAGTTACAATTCCCATAGCCACACCAGCAGAGGGTCCTTCTATTACATTAGCATCCGCTTGGATTGAATAGATTATGTCATAATCAGACAAGTCAATACCGGTTACGTTTTTGGCAACATCTTTTGCTGTTCTTATTGAATCCTGTGTATCGACCCAGAAAAATATTTGATTTATGTCGACGAGAGTTCTACCCACACCAGGCTTGACTTCAACAGCTAATGTTGCCATGACACCATTACCTTCTCTATCTACTGCTGGTACTCTGATGATAGTCGCACTCGTCTTGTTTATGTGAGGGGTTTCGACCAACTCAAATTCGTTTGTATAAGTTTTCTTCTCTACCTTCGTCTCTGAAAGGATGGTTATGTTGTACAAGAGAAGATAGACAGTTAGAAAAATTAAGACGATCACAATGGTAGCAATGATTTCCTTCATCCGATCACATTAAATAAGCAAGGGGCATGCCCTCGGTGGATACGATTTTAATGATCAGGTTAATCCAAATCTCTTTCTCCACCCCGAGAACTCGCAAGCACGATATACACAGCTTATGGATGCTTCCTTCCGGACCTGACCAAGTTCACTGTACATACCGTCCTGGGAGACGAGGCTTCTCTGTCCGAGATCTGGGCCTGATCACAAGACCGAATCGCCCTTGGACTGCGACTCTCGCATATTGACGATTTCGAGTGACAGGTGACGCCAAACCACCCAGTCGTAGACCCCTTGCAAATACTTAATACTGTTAACATTCTTAAATAATTTCTCCTTTCTTTGAACACAAATTTAATCAGGAAAAACGAAAATAATTTCATGAAACAACTAGATTATTTTTTTAATCCCAAATCCGTAGCTATAATTGGTGCTTCACACACACCTGGAAAGTTGGGTTATGTTGTATTTACAAACTTTTTAAGCAACATATCAGAGAGAATGGTTTATCCTATCAATCCTAACACCGAACCCATACTAGGTCAAAAAGTTTACAAATCCATACTACAAATTCCTAGTGAAATCGACCTTGCAGTCATAGTAATTCCCGCATCTTTTGTTCCCAAAGCTTTGAGTGAATGTGTTAAGAAAGGTGTGAAAACAGTTATCATTATCTCTGGTGGTTTTTCTGAAACAGGAGAAGAAGGCAAAAAACTAGAGATAAAATTGAAACATATAATCAAAGGTACGAAAGTCAGGGTGATGGGACCTAATTGTCTTGGAATCTATGATCCATACACGAATGTGGATACTTTATTTCTATCCAGGGACAGACTCGGTAGACCCCCTCAAGGTAATATCGGTTACATAAGTCAATCTGGTTCGGTTGGTTCTACAATACTAGACTGTTTAGCAGAAGAGCAGGTTGGCATAAGTAAGTTTGTGTCGTATGAGAATGGTATGGATATCAATGAATGCGATCTCATCGAGTATTTGGTCGATGATAAAAAAACAAAAGTTATCACAGTTTTTTTGGAGGGAGTTAAAGATGGAAAAAGGTTTATACATGTGGCAAAAAAATCGAGTAATAAAAAACCGATCATCATACTGAAGGGTGGAAAATCTGAAGCTGGAATGAAAGCGGTTGTGAGTCACACTGGATCATTAGCAGGATCGGCAAAAATATATTCCTCTGTTTTTAAACAGACCAATCTTATTGAAGCAAGTAATTGGGTAGAATTATTCGATTTTGCTAAGGCCTTTTCAACCCAACCAATTCCTAAGGGAAACAGAATAGCTATAGTAACGGATGGTGGTGGTTTTGGTGTCTTAGCAACAGACGAATGCGAAAGACATGATCTGAAAACACCCGAACCGTCAGAAAAATTAAAAAAAATAATCAGGGAAAATGTGCCTGCATATGGAAGTTTAAACAATCCTATCGATTTAACAGGAGATGTGACCGCCGAAAGGTATAAGGTCGTTCTAGAAAGCTGTTTGAAATCTGGTGAATATGACGGTATAATCACAATAACTCTATTTCAAGTACCTACCCTAGAATTGAGTGTAACGGATGTTCTGATTAATCTCAAAACATTCAAAAAACCCGTTCTCTGTTGTTCTGCTGGCGGCGAATTCACTAAAAAATTATCTAGAGTTCTAGAGAAGAATAAGGTTCCAGTTTATTTAACACCAAGAAGAGCCGTAAGAGCAATGGCAGCACTTGTTGATTATGGAAAATTTTTAAAGAGATGATTCAAGTTTTTATTTAAAGAAAAACAAAATAGGAGTATTTGGAGTCGTGATAAAATGTTAAAACCTATAAAATGGGTCGCCAAGGATAGAAAGGTGGGGTTCATACCTTCTAAGGCTTTAAAGGAAAGAGCGTGGATTACCAAAAAATCTATTTACAAAGAAGCTGCAAAGAATCCTTTGAAATTCTGGGCTAAACTCGCTCGTGAAGGAATCAGTTGGTATAAAAAATGGAAGAAGACTTATGTATGGAAACCGCCATACTTCAAATGGTTTGTTGGTGGAAAGTTAAACGCATCCTACAATGCTTTGGATAGACACATCAAGACTTGGAGAAGAAACAAAGCAGCGATAATATGGGAACCAGAAAACCCAAATGAAGGAAATAAGGTGTTGACTTATCACGACTTATGGCGCGAAGTCAATAAATTCGCCAACGTTCTAAAATCATTGGGTGTTAAGAAAGGGGATAGAGTCAGTATTTATCTACCTATGATCCCCGAAGTTCAGATAGCCATGCTCGCATGTGCCAGGATTGGAGCCCCACACAGTGTTGTTTTCTCTGCATTCAGTGCAGAATCACTTAAGTATAGGATGAATGAGGCCGAGGCTAAAGTATTGATTACAGCCGACGGTTATTACAGGAGAGGTAAGTTAATTAATTTAAAAACTAAAGCAGACGAAGCTGTAAAAGGAACGAAAGTAAAACATGTCATAGTAGTTAAAAGGGCTGGTTTTAATGTAAAATGGAACAAACGCAGAGACCTGTGGTGGCATGAGTTGATGGAAGATGCAGACTGGTACTGTGAACCCACGGTCATGAACAGTGAGGACATACTATTCATATTATATACAAGCGGTACGACTGGAAAACCAAAAGGAATCATTCATGGCACAGGAGGATATCTGACTCAAGCTTATTGGACTGCGAAATGGAATTTTGACCTTCATGATGATGATGTTTTTTGGTGCACGGCAGACATAGGCTGGATCACTGGTCACACTTACAATTGTTATGGTCCACTCATGAACGGTGCAACCATTTTGATTTACGAGGGTGCACTCAACTGGCCTAACGTTTACAGGTGGTGTGAGATCATAGATAACTACGATGTGACTGTATTCTATACTGCTCCAACAGCTATCAGAATGTTCATAAAATACGATGGAAAATGGAAGAAGAAATATGATTTGAGCTGTCTCCGTATACTTGGGACAGTAGGTGAGCCGATAGATTTGGATGCTTGGATGTGGTATTTCAAGAATGTGGGTGGTAGTAGATGTCCGATAATCGATACTTGGTGGCAGACAGAAACCGGTGGCACGTTGATCAATGCCTTACCAGGTATTGGACCTTTCATACCAATGTTTGCTGGTAAAAGTTTTCCGGGTACGAGGCATGAAATACTAGATGAAAAGGGTAAACCATTACCTCCTGGAAAGAAAGGATATCTAGTTCAATTAAACCCCTTTGCACCTGGAATGCTGAGAGGGGTTTATAAGAATCCGAAAAGATACGTGAAGACTTATTGGGGTAAATACGGAAAGAAAATATATTTCACGAGTGATGGGGCGTTTAAGGACAAAAACGGTAATTTTAGAGTTGTTGGGAGAATAGATGATGTGATGAAGGTTGCTGGTCACAGACTATCCACTGCAGAACTCGAAGACGCAATAAACAGACATGAATTAGTAACAGAATGTGCAGTTATAGGGGCTCCTCATGATATCAAAGGGGAAGTTCCATTCGCTTTTGTAATATTAATCAAAGGAGCAAAACCCTCTGAAAAAATCAAGAGAGAATTAATAAAAGAAGTAGAGAAAGCGATAGGTCCGATAGCCAGACCACATAAGATTTTATTCGTAAAGGACTTACCAAAGACAAGGTCTGGGAAGATAATGAGAAGAATCTTGAAGGGATTATTGACAAACGAATCTCTCGGTGATGTGACAACTCTTGCTAATCCAGAATCCATAGAAAAACTCAAGAAAATAACAGGATACAAGGGTTGATTTATTCTATAGTGCATAAAAAAACTTTAAATTATTTAAACCCATGAGATATTATGCGAGTCAATTACATTTTTGTTACTGGTGGAGTACTATCTGGTCTTGGTAAAGGTATAACCTCTGCTTCAATAGGCAAGGTCCTACAATCAAATGGATTCAGTGTCACGGCGATAAAAATAGATCCTTATATAAATTTAGATGCCGGAACTTTGAGGCCAACAGAACATGGTGAAGTATGGGTCACTGATGGTGGAGGTGAAATCGATCAAGATTTAGGACATTATGAAAGATTTCTTGATGTAGATATCTCAAAGGAACATAACATAACTACTGGTCAAGTTTATCAGGTTGTCATAGAGAAGGAAAGAAAGGGAGAGTATTTGGGAAAAACAGTTGAAGTTATTCCACACATACCAGATGAAATAAAGAGCAGGATAAAAAATGTAGCAAAAAATACTAAAGCAGATTTTGTTCTAATCGAGATTGGGGGAACTGTTGGTGACTACCAGAATGTGCTATTCATGGAAGCGGCAAGAGAGATGAAATTAGAGGGTGAGAAAGTAGTGTTTGTTCATGTCGGTTTTTTACCAGTATTGGAGACTATAGGTGAAATGAAGACGAAACCCATGCAGCATTCTGTGAAGGAATTGAGGACCATAGGAATCCAACCAGATTTCATAATATGTAGATCTGATTATCCTGTTGATGAAATAAGGAAAGACAAAATCGCCCTTTTTTGCAATGTGAAGAAAGAGGAGATAATATCCAATCCGAATTTGGAAAATGTCTATGAATTACCTCTATTATTTGAAGAGCAAAAATTAGGAGACAAGATACTGAATAGATTGGGTATGAAACCAAGAAAACAAAATCTAAAGAAATGGAGAAATTTTATCGAAGGCCTGAAGAAGATAAAAAAAACAGTTAAGATAGGAATTGTCGGAAAATATTTTGACATAGGTAAGTATAAATTACCAGATTCTTACATTTCTGTAATTGAAGCAATTAAACATGCTTCCTGGAAAAACAAAGTCAAACCAGAGATTGAATGGATCGATTCTAAGACTTTTGAGAAACACCCTGAAAAACTTTCTGTGTTAAATAAAATGGGCGGCGTCATAGTTCCCGGTGGTTTTGGCTTAACAGGTATAGAAGGGAAGATTGATGCAATAAACTATGTCAGGAAAAACAAGATTCCTTATCTCGGTTTATGTTTGGGTATGCAGTTAGCAGTAGTTGAATTCGCGAGGAATGTTTGTAATTTGAAAGGGGCACATACTACTGAAGTTGATCCTAAAACAAAATACCCCGTAATCGACTTCATCCCAGAACAAATAAAACTCATCAGAGAATCTAGGTATGGTGCGACAATGAGATTGGGGGCCTATCCTGCTGTTCTGAAAAAAGGAACTTTGATAAGAAAATTGTATGATAAGGATAAAGTCTGGGAGAGGCATAGACATAGATATGAAGTGAATCCAAAGTATATAGAAATTCTAGAAAAAAATGGATTGATATTTTCTGGTAAATCTCCTGATGGTGTACTTATGGAATTTTTAGAGTTACCAGGCCAAACATTTATTGCCACACAAGCCCATCCAGAATTTAAATCGAGACCGATGAAACCTTCTCCCATGTTCGATGGATTAATTAAAGCTTGTATCGATAGATTATAATCATGTTTGAACTCTATCTCCTAAGACCAGATGCTGTTAAAGCATTAGATGATACTGTAGTTAAAAGAATTCTTCCTAGGTATGTGAAAGTAGTTAGAGACCAAGCTATATCAAATTTTCAATTAGCCAAGAGAATTGAATTTAAACAAACTAAGAAATCTAGTATAGATAGTCTATGGGAAATTCATTCAAAACTGATGAAGAAATTCTATGAGACAAGAGATAGAGTTGATAGAGGTAAATTTAAGTTGAATAATACGAAAAAACCTTCTCTTCTCGATTTGAAGATCAAATTGACAGAAGAAATAATGAAGTCATGTGAATTGTGTGAAAGAAAATGTCATGTTAACAGAATGGAAGATGAGAGAGGAGTTTGTAGAGTTGGTAAGGAATGTTTGATATCTTCTGAATTCATGCATATGGGAGAGGAAAATCACATTGTCCCATCTCACACAATTTTCTTTATGGGTTGTACTTTACACTGTCAGTTCTGTCAAAATTGGAGTATCAGCCAATGGTTTGAATCTGGATATGAAATATCCCCCAAAGAATTGGCTTTGAGGATAGAGAGAAGAAGAAAAGAAGGTTCAAGAAACGTTAATTGGGTTGGAGGGGAGCCAACACCAAGTCTGCTTTGTATATTAAAGACTTTGAAATTTTGTGAAGTTAACATCCCTGTCATCTGGAACTCGAATTTCTATATGTCTGAGAAAACTATGCGAATCTTGGACGGAATCGTGGACATGCATCTATCTGATTTCAAATACGGAAACAATGAATGTGGTTTAAGATTATCTAAAGTTCCTAAATATTTCGATGTATGTTCAAGGAATCATTCAATCGCAACCAAGAACACAGAAATAACAGTTCGACACCTTGTTATTCCAAACCATGTTGAGTGTTGCACCAAACCCGTTCTGAAATGGATAGCTGATAATATCCGTGAAAAATCAATAGTGAATATAATGGATCAATATAGACCAGAATATAAAGCACATGAATATCCTGATATTAATCGTTCCGTCTCCAAAGAAGAGATGAAAGAGGCAATCCGTTATGCTGAAGAGTTGAATGTTAACTATATCAGTTGAATACCAAAATGTCTTTAAATTCTAACTTATACTAAGGAATGACAAAAGATTGAAAGACTGTTACTTG
>Ga0209636_10004487_pt1 | contig 14228 bp, 11 predicted proteins | sample DeeMarSWOR152_54_FD_187464 | JGI IMG/M metagenome (GOLD analysis project Ga0209636, IMG submission 187464) | Marine sediment microbial communities from White Oak River estuary, North Carolina - WOR-1-52-54 (SPAdes) (version 2) | ecosystem: Environmental > Aquatic > Marine > Intertidal zone >...
CAGCAATCAACACTGTCAGAGCCATGGCAATAGACATCGACACAACCCACCCCATTCTCGCGAACAAGATAGGCGGCCTCTCTGGCGCTGCCATAAAGCCTATAGCCGTTAGGTGCGTGTATGAGATCTATCAGGAAGTCGATGTTCCCGTAATCGGCTGCGGTGGGATATCCACCTGGCGTGATGCCGTAGAGTTCATGCTGGCCGGAGCTTCAGCAGTCCAGATAGGAACGGCCATCGCCTTCAAGGGACTAGAGGTTTTCCGATCTGTAACGGAAGGAATCGAAGACTATTTGACAGAGAAAGGATTCGGGAGTGTGGAGGAAATTGTCGGTCTCGCTCATAGACAGTAACCGCCTGAGAATCACCAAGATTCGTGAGATTAACAGAGAAAGCCCCACAGTCACGACGTTCATCTTCCATGATAAGCTCTGTTTTAGGGCCAAGCCGGGGCAGTTCGCCATGATCTGGATCCCTGGGGTCGACGAGGTTCCCATGAGCTTGTCCGCCATCAGCCCGGACGGGCGGTGTTCAATAAGCGTGGCCAAGGTCGGCGAAGCCACAGAGGCGCTTCATAAAAGAAAAACTGGGGATGTTCTTGGGATACGTGGACCATACGGAAACAGCTTTGCGCTGGTGAGCGGCAGCACAATGGTCGTCGGTGGTGGAACTGGGTTGGCTCCTCTTGTACCTTTGACCGAAGAACTTGCAGAGCTTCATGCCAAGGTAGTCGTCGTAGCCGGAGCCAAAACGAAGGATGAACTCTTGTTCTTAGACCGAATGACGACTGCCTTATCAAGAACTGACGGAAGGCTTGTCGCTGTAACCCAGGACGGGAGTCACGGTGTTGAAGGGCTTGCTACGGATGTGGCAGAACAGCTGCTGGAGAAGGAGCAATTTGACGTGCTATATACTTGTGGTCCCGAGGAGATGATGTACAAGCTGTTCCTCTTGGCAGAAAGATATGAAATGCCTATTCAGGCGAGCTTGGAGCGGTTGATGCGATGCGGCATCGGCATCTGTGGGAGCTGCATAATAGGAAAATTTAGAGTGTGCAGAGACGGGCCTGTCTTCTCAGTCAAACAGCTGAGAGAGGTCAGACAAGAGTTTGGACGTTTTGGGAGAGGAAGCACTGGAAAGAGAGTTCGCATTCCATCTTAAAGATCATCGCGGACACTTCGTGCGCGTATTGGACTAAAGTTAATCGTCTTTTCGCTTGCTTACAAGCCCATACTTTTCTGGCTTGGATTGAACTGTTTTTTCAGCGTCAGGTTTGGAGGTTTCTGAGTTGCGGTGGGGCTTGATGGGAAAAGATGTGGCAAGATTGCGAAGGGTCAGAGTCGGCTTGGGAGAAGGCGAATATGTAAGTTTGAGGGTGTGAGGGTGCGGATTTGTGTGGGGCTGCAGTTGTGGTGTTTCTTCGTAGTTTTGCGCACCACCACAACTACGCCTACGCCGCTCAACCACAACTTGACGCAGGTGCCAAGAGAATAGAACGCGTCTGACACAGGTCTTTGAGGACTTGCACTACAACCTCGTTTTTGCGTGCGCCCGGGTTTTGTTGCGCCCTCCGGGAGATTGTAGGGAGCAAGGTATGTTGAGTTATGTGAGCAGCATCTGCGTTAGTTGCTCTGTACTTCTGAGTTCGGTACAACCTAGTGATCGGTCGAGGTCAAAACGTGATAGATAAAGGAAGGTATAAATTTTGTCAGGTTGCATTTGTGTGTTTAAGATCGGGATGAGGTATGAGGCTGGAGAAGCTGACGGGGGCCATCGTGTCTGCGAGGGGTCATGTCGAGGATTCGATGAAAGTTGTTTCGAAAGGTAGTGATGAAGAGGTGAGCGGTATTGTTTGGAGAGCTGCTGCCGACCTCGAATACGCCCTTTTTCTTTTCTCTATCATGCATCAAGATGGGTCTGGAAGCTCTTTGTGGAAGGTTAGTCTGCGTTCAAAGGATGTTGAAGTCGATTCTGTTCTGGCATCGACAAGAGATCTACTTGAAGAGGCGGAGACTAAGATCAAAGCTGGCGAACTCCGTGAAGCTCACAAGAAAACGTGGATGGCACGCGGCTACTTATTGAAGCTTCACAATTTCTTTGAAAAGAGGAGGAAGCTCAAAAAGGCTGCAAAGAAGTCATCTTAACAGCTGGTCGGATTCTTCTACCTGCTTTTCAGATGGATAACCGGTTTCATGCCAGATTCTTTCCGCTTCTTTTTCTACGTCATTCGCGCGCGCAATCTCCTAAATATCGGTCTTTTGCTTGAGTGATGCCTAAACAGTACATGGAAGGCTTGATAGTCTTATGAACGAATTAGTCGGTCTTCTATGCTAGCTTTTCACATCGCGGATGTCTACAGTCTCTGACGTGCCAGGTCCTGTTCCTATCAGTGTCACTGAGACTTTGATTTTTTCCTCAATCTCGTGAATGAAGCTCTTCGCTTCTTCTGAGAGTTCCTCATATGATTTGACCCCTTTGCATTCTGGAAAGAGTATGTCAAGCTTTGTCACAGCGGCTTGTGTGGCTCCATTCAATTTAACGGCTCTCGTCGCGAGTTCGTAGTTGAAGGGTGCAGCCCTTCGTCTTCTTCCGGTTACTGTGGCGATTTCTGCCCAACCCCGCTTCTCCGCCTCATCCCATGAAAGCTCATTCGGAAGCGGCCCCGCTCCTACCCGAGTTGTATAGGCTTTCAGCACGAGGATAACCTCATCAACTCTTGTGGGTCCAACTCCGACATCTGAGCAGGCCGCCGAGGCGGTCACATCCTTTGAGGTGCAATAAGGATAGGTTCCGTGAAATAGAGAGAGGTAGGTTCCCTGAGTTCCCTCAATCAGCACATTCTTCCCTTCATCGATCGCTTTATTCACTTCCAGAGGAACATCGGTTAAGAACCTCTCCAGGTCAGGTATGTCCCGTGCTAGCCTCGCAGTTCTTAACGCTCTGTCGGCGTTACATGGACCAGTGCCTGTCCCAGTTGTTTTTATCTTCTCTGCCAGACGTCCTTTTCTGTCGGCTTCGATGTGTTTAGGTTCGATGAGTGCGCATTGTCGATCTACGCCTACTCGCTCTTTAGATTTGGTCAATTGGGTCTCTTGAAGGAGAATCTTCGGGTTGACCAGAACCCCTGGGCCTATCAGCAGGCGGCATTTGTCATAGACGAAGGCGCTCGGTAGCATCCTCAACTTGTATTTCTTATCTTTGTAGATCACGGTGTGTCCCGCATTTGGGCCTACGCCTGCTCTGGCGGCTATGGCAATCTTGTCTTGCAATGAGAGGTAGGAGATGACCTTTCCTTTTCCCGTGTCTCCGAAGAAACCACAAACCACCACCGTACAGGGCATGTTACATTCCCCCTTCTACCTGAATTGCGTTTTTGCTTTTAAAATTTGCTGTTCAAGAAGTCATTTTTTTCATCTTTTTGTTAAAGAAGGTGGGCGTCAGATTGCCCGTCGAGATTCCTGTTACAGCTGTTGAGCTCTGCTGATTCTCTTCTTCATCATCCAGACTGCAGTTTTACAGCTCTTACTCAAGGCTTCTTGCCACGACCCTACTTCTCTCGAACTCTTACCGTCGGACACTCTCTTGGGCTAGCTAGCTGGCAAATACGAACGACCGTAAAACGTGTGCTGGAGCAATGAAGACTTAATACGTACTAGACAAAGAAGCTTTTTACTAGCGTGCGTGCACATCGAAAAACATAGCTGCAGATGAGTACCTCATGAATTGGGAAATCATCCGGATACTAACCATCTTCACGTTATCCTTACCACTACTGGACGCATTATACATTTCCACCTCAACAAACAGCAGTGTCCTTAACGTTCCCCAAGACTACCTAACAATACAACAAGCCTTAGACGCAGCAGAGCCGGGAGAAAAAATCCGAGTAGCGGCAGGAACGTATGAAGAACACATAACCGTGGAAAAATCTCTAACACTTGAGGGGGAAGGTCCTAGCAACACCATTATTGATGGCAAGGGGACTCGTAATGTGGTCACGGTAAAGGCAAGCAATGTCAGAATCAGCGGCCTTACAGTAAGAAACGGGAGCTACGGCGTCTATATAGGGTATTCCACCGCGTGTACTCTAAGAAATAATCACATCAAGGACAATAGATGGAACCTTGCTGTGTGGGGCGACCAATGGCAACACTACATTCACGACATAGACTCCACAAACTTGGTGGAGGACAAGCCAATTTATTATTGGATCAACCAAGAAAGCAGGCAAGTGCCAACAGACGCAGGATTCGTAGCCGTCATAAACTCCACAAACGTAACGGTAAGAAACCTAAACCTCCCCTCAAACGAACAAGGAGTACTCTTCGTAAATACAGACAAATCAACAATCGCAAACATAACGACAAGAGGAAGCGACCTTGGCATATACCTACTTGAATCCCACAATAACCTGATAACTGGCAACACCGTGGAGTCTGTGAGCTTCCAAGGCATGCTGCTTCGGTCGTCTCACAACAATACCATCACGGGCAACACTTTTAGAGACGGAGTCTTAGGAATCGGTCTGCAAACGTCCAACAACAACGCCATCTATCACAACAACTTCATCGATAACAAAGTTCAGCTGGGAACCTATGGGTCCTCTAATACGTGGGACAACGGTATGGAAGGCAACTACTGGAGTGACTATGCAGCGGCAGATACTGACATGGATGGTATCGGAGAAGATCCTTACAAGATATCTTCAAACGACAAAGACCGTTACCCTCTTACGGGGGTCTTTTCCAATCTTCCAGTCAGCTGGGAAGAACAGACTTATCCCGTAATTATCATCTGTAACTCCACAATCTCTTCATTTGAGTTCGACCAAGTGGATACGATAATAAGATTCGATGTTGCTGGTGAAGCGGACATCGGATTTTGCAGAGTCTCCATTCCTCACGACTTAATGGAGCCTCCATATACCGTAACTGTTGATGGCCATTCTCCGCGATACGTCAACTATACACTGTACGACAACGGCACCCACCGGTGGATGTACTTCACCTACGAGCACTCGACATACCCGGTGGAGATAATACCCGAATTTACGACCTGGGCATCAATGATACTCATACTCACTGTGCTTACATTGGCCACAGTCGTCTACAAACGAAGATTACTTAAAACCACCGTTTGATTAAGCAATTGTCTTCCTCTTTTACAGGAGTCAATGTCAAGACTGATGTTTCTTCGAGATTCGAGAGAACGGTGTCGGATGCGCTTAGATTCTGGCTGACGAGTTGGCAGAGCATTTCCAAGTGGGATACACTCTTACCTGGGACCTCCTGCCACAAACTCTATTCTTTCGACACCTTTACCCTTAGATCTCCTCTTTAGAACTTCAATGGTTCCTATTTCACTTGTAGTTCTTACGTGTGTGCCTCCACAGGCGCACGCGTGCAGATCTTTAGTCTCTACGATCCGAACATTCTGAACTTGAGGAGGCAGGGTTTCAAGGCTTTCGTGAAACCTTTTCACATACTCTTCAGCCGCTTCTCGTTTCATCATCTTTACCTCCACTAGTCTGCCTTCTTTGACTATGCTGTTTGCGGCTTCCTCAATCGTTAGCAATAACGGCCCAAGAGATTTTCCGTGAGTGAGATCCAATCGCGCCTTGTCGACGGCTATGGCTGATCCCACTATTTCCAGAGGAGTGCCTGTTACCCTTCGTAGAGCCTCAGCCATTAGATGGGCAGTTGTATGATTTTTCATCAAGGTATGTCGCCGACCCCAATCAATAGCGCCTCTTACCTTTTCTCCCGGCCTAAGTTTTCCTTTGACTTTGTCTGCAATATGAACTACATTTCCCTCAACCGTTCGAACACGGAGAACCTTAACCTCTCCTCTATCTCCTCTTATTACCCCTGTATCTGAAGGTTGTCCTCCACCTACTGGGTAGAACGCCGTGCGGTCCAAGATTACACCGTATCGATTATCTATCTTCTTGATTTCAAGAGTTTGAGCGTTGAACTCCTTCAAGTAAGAGTCCTCGTAGTATAGAAGCTGAGTTTTGGGATTTTCTTTCATTGATCGGGAAATCACTTGAACCTCCCATAGCTAATATACACTCGCATAATATGAGTTGCGAGAATCTGCGGTATGACAGCCTCTCCAGTTCTACAGAAATCGAATCAGCCTTATACGAATAGCACATTCGTGCGCATTTCAGAGAGTGTTCATCTCATGCGATAACAGTAATACTGTAGGAAAGCAAAAGTCACAGAATCGGCTGAATAACGAACATATGGGGAATAATATTTTGGACGTGTTTGAGGCGTTAAAGAGTAGAAGAAGTATCAGAGCCTATACAATCGACGAAGTTTCTGACGCGGATGTTGAGAGACTGATAGACGCCGCAAGGTGGGCTCCCTCCGCCGGAAACATTCAACCCTGGGAATTTATCATAGTAAGAGACGCGGAAACAAAACAGAGATTATCGGCGGCTGCATTAGATCAGAGATTCATTGAAGCGGCACCAGTTGTGATAGTTGTCTGTGCGGATGAGTCTAGATCTGGCAGCGGATATGGGGGTCGGGGTGTGCATCTCTACTGCCTACAGGACACCGCCGCGGCCATACAGAACATGCTGTTAGCAGCCTGTGCGCTCGGGCTCGGAGCGTGCTGGATTGGAGCATTTCATGAGGAGGAGGTTGAAAGGGTAGTGAAAACGCCTAGGGGTGTGAGACCCGTCGCTATAGTTCCAGTCGGGCATCCAGCTGAGAAACCCAGAGCTCCACCAAGAAGATCACTAAGCGAGACAGTCCACTATGAATTGTTCTGAGAGGAAAGGGCTTGAATGTGAACATATTCTGTTTGGGTGAGCCGACTTGGCTGGATGCTGAGGAAGAGCTGCAAAGAATAGTTGACGAGAAAGCTGCTGGTGCCTCGTTTACCGAATCTTGAATAATCATGCAATAAAAAAAGAGGGGTTAGGGGGAGGTTCTTCCGTAGTTTCCTGCGAATACTGCGAAGTCGGATGGACCGACGTAGTTGTCGCAGTCGAAGTCGCAGTATGGGTCGGTTGGTGGGCTGGTTCCGTAGGCTCCTGCGAATGCTGCGAAGTCTGATGGGTCAACGTCGCCATCATCATCGAAGTCACCTAGTATTCTGAACACTTTGATGGTTCCGGTTATCCATAACCGCTTGAAGCTGTAGTAGAGCAGCGTGAATTTCTTGGGTTCGGTGAACGTGTGGGTCCAGGATTGACCTGGTGGTATCAGGTCGGACAACAGGTAGGTTGATTGGTTCTCTGCGAACGTAAACCATAGTGTGTGGATAAGTGGGTCATTGTTTGTCCAGTTGATTGTGTCACCTTTCTCAATGCAGAGACAACATGGGTTGAAAGATAAGTCAAAGATTGTTACGTTCTCATTGTGGGATGCTAGCGGGTTGATGGGCCCTTCTGCATCACTGGGCAGAAGAGGTATAGTGGTGCTCTGCCTTGCCAGCGTCCCTGCTATCAGCGGGGCAAGTAAATGTGAAGCTGCAAATGTCAGAGATAGAACTAAGATTACGACTAGAAGCAGTAGTCGTTTTCCCAGTAGCTTCTTTGGTGTCATTTGATGCGCTCTCCCCGGTTTGGGGCTATGGGTCGTAGGGGAAGTAGCTTGACCACCAGTACCAGTGTCGCCAGTAGGCCCAGTGCCACCACCATCCCCACCAGGGACGCCAGTAGGCCCAGTTTATGTCCACCGGGGGATAGGGCATGCCGAGGTAGTAGGCCTTTGTATAGCATCGCCACCACCAGTAGGGTCCCCAGAACCAGTTGGGATGGCTGTGGGAATCGTACCACCAGTAAGGCCACCTGATGACCCCTCCTAATGGTAGATCGGGACGTGGCCAACACCACCAGTAGAAGTCAACGAAGATGTATGGCTGTGCGTTGACTATGATGTATGGGTCAACTTCTGGAACCTGTTCAGGCGGTAGCAGATTTGTGACGAAGGCCATAGTCATGTTGGTTCCGTCGTCCATCTCAGCTGATAACATACAGGCGCGAGTTCCATCTTCTAGAGTGTCCGTGGACCACAAAGACGTCACTATTCCACTGAACACTTCTTCGTCGATTTCTCCTTCAATGGCCGTAGCGGTTGCAGTTTCTGGATACGTGATGGGGTCAAACGTGAATCCCTTGGCTTCGAGCTCTGCCATTACCTCCGGGTAACCTGCCGGCGTGGCGGGAGGCCACGGAAACGGTATATCCCAGTATCTGAATGTTCCTGGCCACTCTACGATATGCTGCAGTTTTACTGGCTCCCAGTATGCGCGTTGTATAACTCTGCTTTGGGGCACTATGAAGCAAGGAATATTCATTCCTGCCGAGTCCCAAGCCGTGATTGCGTCTATGTTCAGGATGCTCTCTCCTGGTCCTGTGCAGTGAAATGTGATTGTTGCGATAGCTCCACTGCCGCTGTTTCCTCCCGTTATCGCGTCGGACTGCGCACCGAAATTTATCGTGCCTGTTACATCGTCTATGACCTTATGAGTGTCGTGCTTCGGTGAAGGAAGGAAGCAGGCGTCAACGATATTGGTACAGTCTACATACGCTGTGTCGTAGCTAAGGGATATATCAAAGCCGTGTAAGTCGTAGACGTCTTCGATCATGACGTTGACTGTGAACGGTACACATACGGGTACTGTATGTGTGGCTGGGTCTAGGGAGACGATTGCAGGTGGGGGTTCCCACTGGGGAACACTGGCGGGAATCACATTGTTAGGTATGTACATGTTGTCGAATTGGTCTGAGATGTAGATGACCTCAAGATTCAAATGTCCTGGCCCTGTGTCTGTGCAATGGAACTCGACTGATGCTAAGGTTCCGCTACCTGTAGCTCCACCGGCCGTTGTCCATCCTTGACAAAATGCTTGACCTGCGATGGTTAGGTCAGAATTGAATATAACTGGCTCTACAAGGAAGTCTCCGTCGTATGCACCAGTTGCAGTCATCTCAGCAGAGTTGTAGATTAGTAGGAATTCGTAGTCGTAAACAGGAAATTCATAGAAGTCTACAATGTTTACGTCGACCACGAAGATGGTGCAGACTTGAGCATCAGATACTGACGGCGCTATACGTATTGTACAATTCACGGGGGTTTGTGCTTGGGCGGTGAAATCTAATACACTCAACGCGGCGAAAGAGGCTATGATGGTGCTGACTATCAAGAACGCGGCGATCAACACTTTCTTATTTTCTATTCTCACTCTTTTTCCTCCTTTTTTTTCTGCAGATTTATTTCATCACGCCACGCAGTGGGCGCTCTGAAGGGAGAAGGTGAAATGAAGCTCTGGAAATGCATCAACAGATACACTGTATAGTATCATGTGAAATCTCCCTCCCCTTCGCTTTCCCCTTTTGGGTGCTTTTTGTATATATCGCTTATGGAACAGTTTTCTGTAAATGTCACACTCCTACAGCGAGATGCATACAGCAGACAACCGCTGAAGAATTGAACATCCTGGAAAAGATATGAGGTTAAGAAAGCACGTTTGTTCCGACCTCAGCAAGCATTATTCTGCTCGAGAAGTCTACGGACAATAATCTTTCCAGATGATGCCATCTCTCCGTGGCTGTTTCTTCGTAGACGCCCAAGAAACCACTGATCTTAAAATATGCCCTGCGCACTTATTACGTGGAAGAAGCCCTTTTGAGATACTCCGTCATCGCAGAATCCTATGAAGAAATCGAAGCCACAACAAAAAGGCTGGAAATGACTGACCACCTAGTCGAGCTTCTCAAAGAAACCCCTAGCGACATAATCAACAAAGTTGTATATCTGACCCAGGGAAAATTGCATCCTGATTTTGCTGGAATCGAGATAGGAGTAGCCGAGAAACTGGCAATACGAGCAGTTGCCAAGGCAACAGGCTACACCGAAAAGCAGATCGAGGAGGATCTGAAAGAGAGTGGAGACCTTGGCACAACAACCCAGAGATTCTTAAAGAAAAAAGCACAAGCGACACTCTTCAGAGAGCCACTAACCGTTCGAAAAGTATATGAACAACTGGATAAAATGGCGAAGGCGTCTGGTCCAGGATCTCTGGATCAGAAGATAAATCTCTTGGCCGGCCTCCTAGGCAACGCTTCTCCCGAAGAAGCAAAATACATCATTCGAACAGTCACAGGCAGCCTGAGACTGGGAATAGCCGACATGACAGTTCTCGACGCGCTAGCGATCGCATACGGCGGTGGAAAAGAGGCTCGGGAAGATCTGGAAAGGGCCTACAACATCTCCTCAGATCTGGGCAAAGTGGCAAAAGCCGTTGTGGAAAAGGGAATGGAGGGCATCGAAAAGTTTGAAGTTTCGATTGGCAGGCCGATTAGACCCATGATGGCCGAGCGCCTAAGCTCAGCCTACGAGATTCTTGAGAAGCTGGGAGGAAGGTGCATGGCCGAGTTCAAATATGATGGAGAAAGAGTACAAGCCCACAAGCAGGCGGATAATGTCGTTCTGTTCTCTCGACGACTCGAAAACATCACAGCGCAATATCCCGATGCCGTTGAATTACTCCGCCAACACACTAGAGCAAAAGACGCTATTGTCGAAGCCGAGGTCGTAGCCATCGACCCTGACACGGGTGAAATGAGACCTTTCCAAGAATTGATGCACAGAAGACGAAAATACGGCGTAAAGAAGGCTGTGGGAGAATATCCCGTCTCGCTCTTCATGTTCGATGTTCTCTATGTTAACGGAGAAGACTTGACTCTAGAACCATACCCCATCAGACATGAACACCTTGAAAAAGCAATCGAACAGGGCGACCGTGTCAACGTAGCGGATCATCTTGTCACTGATGACCCAGATGGACTTGAGGGATTTTTTGAAAAAGCCGTAGAAAGCGGATGTGAAGGGCTGATCTGTAAATCGTTAAGCGAAGATGCTGTTTATCAGGCGGGGGCAAGAGGGTGGCTCTGGATAAAATACAAACGTGACTATAAGAGTGAGATGACGGACACAGTAGATCTAGTAGTCGTAGGGGCGTTCTATGGGAGAGGAAGGAGAGCTGGAACCTACGGCGCCCTCCTGTTAGCAGCATACGATCCTGAAGAAGATATGTTCAAAACCTTGACCAAATGTGGAACAGGCTTCACCGACGAGGACCTCGGAAAACTCCCGAAAATAATGGCAAAACATCGAATAAATCATCGACATCCAAGAGTCCAGTCAGCTATCGAGGCAGATGTCTGGTTTGAGCCGAAAGTCGTGATCGAAGTCATAGGGGCCGAAATAACACTGAGTCCTATTCACGTATGCGCCATGGACGCCATTAGAAAAGGAAGTGGATTAGCAATTAGGTTCCCACGGTTCACAGGAAACTATCGATTGGATAAGTCGGCTGAAGACGCAACATCTGTTAGGGAGATTATCAAAATGTACAAGAGTCAGCTGACGAAGGTGGCCGGTTGATCCAATGATCAGTTGCTCATTAACTCAGGACTCTGTCCGATGTCAAGCATTCATTAACAGAAATAAATAGTTGATTATGGTCATTAACATGAGGGATTGTCCAAGTGAGAAATCAATGGCTTCAGAAGAATGTGGACTTGAACGTGCTTGCTGAACGCATAAGACCATTTTTTAGTGAAACAGATTTTGAAACCACGGCTGAAAAGACACAAAAAGGATACATGATTCAGGCAATCAGCAAAATCCCGAACTTGAAGCTGAGAATCAACGTTACGATTCTGGGTCGACCAAACGATCTTACAGTTGAGTTTTCGGCTGATCGTGGGGGATATTCTTCCCTGTCAATGATAGCAGGATATTTAACAACGATGTTTGGAGGAGGATTTCTCATATCTAGGGAAGCCAAGAAGCGAGAAGCTTTAGGCCTGCTTGAAAACTCCTTCTGGAGGCACACGCAGATGCAGGTGGCAGATCTCGTGGATTCAGCAACCCATACAAAGAGTCACAGCAAAACTTACTGATGGTACTGCTATTTTGTGACGCTTTGCGATGATGTGTGTCTTAGCACATGTGGAAGGGGAGTTACGCTTCAAAACTAAGAGTCCTCGGCGATCTACTTTCCAGTGAGTCTTTAGGTTTATGTATAATGGAATGATTTGCGAAAAATTAGCCTATATCCAAAGCCTGATGTAGCACAGCGAACAATAGTATTCCGTGTATGAAGAGCGTTTCCGAGGACACAGATGCGCCCAAGCCTTCTCTCCAACATCTAAGGTTTGGCCACAGATTTCACACTTTGGTGGGCCATCTAAGCGGCTGACGAGGTTTTCCATTATGGTTATTTTCTTCCAAGCCGCCATGACGTACAGCCTCCAAGGGTGTACTCCTGTGACAGTTCTTCTGTAACAGAGTTTTTTATATTTTTTGTGTCGTATATTTCATTGTGGTTTTGTCCATTGCTTATCTGCTACTGCAGTTTTGCGTGCGTGCATCTAAGCTATCGATCGAATGGGGTCTGTTGGCGAAGAGCTCTGCTTCTTTGAGTGATTGCTCAAAATTGATATGGAAATTGTTCTGCATTTTCAGTAGAATGCTTTAAATGTTTCGTAAATCTCACCATAAGGCGAGAGACACTATACACTTGAAATGGGCGCATTCAAGGATAAGACATTGAGACTGATGCTAAGCGCTTGTCCAAGGTTGATAAAGATGGATTTAGTCGGCTTGCACGTGTTGACTGGTATGTTGAGCAGTGTTACTCAGATGGGCGCGACGATCCTCGTGCTCTTTTGTGTTGTCAACTACTTCTCATTAAAACCTGAAGGTTCGATAAGGATCATTTGGGTTAGCACTTTCTACTACTTTTCTTTAGTGATTACAAGTTTTGTGGCTGCTTCATGCATGCATGGGCATTTGGTGTTTGGAGTGTCCGCTTTGTTGGAAATATCTCTAATTCATCTTTGCTACGGGCTCTTAGTTCTGGTTCTGTACTCAAAGGTTCTTCTATCAAAGAAATAGTCTGTTGACTTTGAATGTACATGAAAGAAATGCAAGAAAATGAATCGGTCTAGGAGTGGGAGGGGTCTCAAGAAGGATGAAGAATACGCGAGAGCTGTTGAATGTCAGGAAATTGAGGGTGTACTTCAACGCCAAAGAAGGGACAATCAAGATAGTTGATGGAATAGATCTTAGGATAAGAGAAGGGGAAACTGTTGGGTTGGTGGGGGAAACTGGAGCAGGAAAGACTGTCACCGCTCTTTCGATTCTGGGGATACTTCAACCTATAGGCAAAGGTAGGCCGCTATGGAGGATTGAAGGCGAGGTCTTCTTCAAAGGTAAAAGCCTGTTTAAACGATCTAAGGAAGAGATGAGAGCGATAAGGGGTACCGATATATCATTTATACCTCAAAATCCGATACCATCACTTCATCCTATAGATGTAATTGGGTATCAGACCGGTGAGGCTGTCGAGGAACATGAAGAAATCGAAAGAAAGAAAATAATGAATATAGTTGTAGAACATTTGGGGAAGGTCGAGATAGCTGATGCTCAGAAACGCTATTACGATTTCCGAGATCAATTCAGCGGAGGAGAGGGACAGCGCATCTTGATCGCCATGGCCTTGATACGCAACCCTTCTTTGCTATTAGCAGACGAGCCGACCAGTTCGTTAGATGTGACCGTGCAAAGGCAAGTTTTGCAGCTGCTGAAAGCGGTGAAGAAGCACTTCGACCTTTCCATGCTTCTAATTACGCACAATCTTGCTGTCGTAGCCGAGATGTCCGACTATGTCTATGTCATGTACGCTGGAAAAATCGTCGAACATGGCGATGTCATGACGATATTCAACAAGCCTCTACACCCTTACACTAGAGGACTGTTGGCATCCATGCCGAGATTACACGCAAAGAAAGGCTCTTTCAGTTTTGGTGGAATCCCGGGGGAGCCGCCAAATCCGCTTTACCCAATCTCAGGATGTAAGTTTCATCCGCGATGTAGGCATGCGGACGCTGCATGCAGCACGAAAGAACCGGAATTGATAGAAATCGAACCAAAGCATTCGGTAGCTTGTCTACAAACTGATGCGCTACTTAGTTATAATGACTAAGAGTTGCAGGAGCCAAAAGAAGTTGTGTTCTCTCCTCCGAGGGACCTTGAGCAATGACGGGGGTCATGAAACCATCGAATCGGTGACAGTCATCAAAACTATGGTAGGGCGTAATGATCAATGATGTCCAGAGAAGTGCTCGAAAGGGGTCGGAACGATCGAACAGGATGGACTTCTCTATCGATAGCTGGTGAAAACCGAATATTAAAAGG
>Ga0209636_10004488_pt1 | contig 14227 bp, 11 predicted proteins | sample DeeMarSWOR152_54_FD_187464 | JGI IMG/M metagenome (GOLD analysis project Ga0209636, IMG submission 187464) | Marine sediment microbial communities from White Oak River estuary, North Carolina - WOR-1-52-54 (SPAdes) (version 2) | ecosystem: Environmental > Aquatic > Marine > Intertidal zone >...
CCGCCCTTCCCCATCGCTTTCATCCCATGCCTTAGCATGCTTGGCAATCCACTGGGCACTGACCTCTTCAAAGACCTTTTGCACGTCCGACGGAAGGGATTTCCATTTCTTGAAGTTCATCGCGACGTAAAAGCCCGAGGTATAGCCGACGCAATAACACTCGGTGGTATATTTAATCACCTCCGCCTGTTTCCATCCCTTCAGGACTTCCATGGGGCTCCAGGTGGCAGTCACGTAACGATCCTGCAAAAGCGCATAGGTATAACCTTGGGCCTTGACAACCGGCTCTGCGCCCATGGCCCTCACCATCTTGGCAGCGAAGCCAGTGCAGCGGATTCTCATCCCCTTGAGGTCCTCCAGCTTGTAGACGGGTTCCCTGCTGTGAAGGAGGCCAGGGCCGTGGGCGTGGAGATAGAGGACCTTCACATCAGCAAGTTCTTTGGGCCGATACTGAGCGTAGAAATCATTAATGACCGAAGTCGCCACCGATGCACTGGGATAACCCATGGGTAGGTCAACGGCTTCCATTGCTGGGAAAAGACCATGGTTGTAGGCAAAGGCGGACATTCCAATGTCCGTGGCGCCAATCACGGTCCCTTCATAGATTTCGTCTCCCTTTAAAACGGGCCAACCCGGGAGGTACATGATTTTCACCTTGCCACTGGTGCGCCTCTCTATTTCTCGTGCCCATAAATCACCCAACTGGGCCTGGACATTGGTAGGCGGAAAGAACGTACTGAAGACGAGTTTGATTGCCCTCTGCTCGGCAGCATAGACATTGAGCGACGGCAGTCCGAAAAAGCCCAAAACGAGAAGCATTACCAAAAACCGTGCGAGCCTTTTCATGGTAACCTCCTTAAGAACCAAGCACCTTATATAAGTGAATTGTATAGTGAAGACCCCGAGAATTCCATAGCATATTATCCCTGCTCACCCACGTCTGCGGCAAGTCCCCTGCAGCACGAGCAGCCCGGTTAATGATGCACCTCCTAAACGGTTGGGCGTGCCATATTTTGGCACATACATTGCATAAAAATCGGTGTTACCGAAGAAGCTAAAGGCCCCGAAATGAAGGCGGGTGAAAATAGTGAACGATAGGGGACAGATTTTGGCTTTTACCTCAAGCAAAGGGGGAGTTGGAAAGACCCATCTCGCCGTGGGCCTCTCCGCGGCCATGGCGAAAAAAAATAGCCGTGTTCTTTTAATCGATGTGGATCTGGGCAACGGAATCATTTCGGACCGCCTCGGCCTCTATCCTAAGTACAATCTGTCCCATTTTTTCATGAAGGAGAAGGCCTTGGGAAATCTCATTGAAGAGACTCCTTTTGGTTTCTTCCTGATCGGCGGGGAAAGGGGAAATTTCGCCCTGGCCAATCTCAACTATCCGCAGAAGATGAAGTTTCTGAGGAGCTTTCTCCAGGTCAGCAAGAATTTCGACTTTGTTATGCTGGATTTGGCTTCGGGTATTAGCCGTCAGACGGTCGATTTTGCCCTTTTGGCGGAAAGAACCATCATTGTGAGTTCTCCCAACGATTTAATGAGCGCTTATGGGTCGCTGAGGGCCTGTTTCTCCAGGTTCAAGCTTCTGGAGATTGGCCTCCACAAGAGAATAGAGGGATACAGGGCCCGAAAATTCTTTCGGCCCCTTATCCTCATGAATAACGTGATGGATCTCCACCAGGGGAAGCGAACTTTTGAGGCCCTCGAAGGCGCTGTGGAGAATAGAATAAATGGCACGGCTGACCCATTCGGCATCAAGATGAGTTACTTGGGCGCCGTTTTTCATGATCTCGGTCTGTTCAGGAAGTCTGAGGAGAGGCGTTGCCCGGTGCCCCTGGCCTCGGTCTATTCAAAGGTGGCCTTCTGCGTCGACTCAATGGCCAACATCATTTGCAGCCCTTCTTCATGCCCGGGCTTCGATGAGGGGAGGCGTCTTAGCTATATCCTTCAGATGCTCATGGAACAGCAGGAGCGATTGAAAAGAGGGTTGGCTGAAAAGGTCCAGAACGTCACATCACTGAGGATTCCGTTCCGCCAGAGGGACGAGTCCGCTCCCCAATTAGCAGGGACACCCACGCCCCATGACTCCCCTTGAAAAAGGCTAACACCCTACCCGCGCCCTACCCTCTTCCCCGGTGATTTTTAGGGACACAGAAAGGGTAACATAGAAAGGGGACGATGGTGAAATATTGACATTTGGCAGACCTCCTAAATGAGTACCGTATGTAAAGGAAAGCACGTGTAGATGCACCTGGAGCCCTCCATCACATAATCGTGCGCTTTACGGTCCAAAAGCCTCCCACACATCATGGGTGACGAGCGGATTCTGGGGAGTAGCGCATTCGTGGAGGCGGTGTTAAAGCGAGCCGATGAAGATTACGATCGGAGAACCCTCGCACGGGTAAGGAGTTTGGAGATAGGTCAGGTGGTGAGTCAGATTTGCGGATTTTTTTGGCATTGAGCCGGACTTTATCGAGGGTAGTGGAAAACAGCGCAAGGCTGTGCTTGCCAGGTCTATCGTATGTTTTTTGGCTGTTGACAAATTAAAGATTGCGGGCAGAGAAGTTGCTCGACGGCTCGGCATGACGCCATCCGCTGTCAGTAAGGCGTTAATGCGACGGCGATCTGATGATCGTAGTGAATTAATTCGGAAGCAAACCATGAATTTTAAATCTGAAGGAATTACCTGAAAGCAGGAGGGATCGTAGATAAGGGTAAATAAGGAACGAATGTGAATATTTCACCATCGTCCCCTTAATTCTAATTCTTAATTCCTTAATTCTTACTTATTCAAACGCTCCAGGAGATTTGACACATCCTGCTTCACGTTTCTCAGGTCCTCCTCGTTGGGCCGCCCCCTGATGTCCCCCATTTTTCCCTTGGTGCTCCTCTCCTCTGCGCCATGGTATTCTCCAGGGACGTACCATTCATCCAATACGGTGAAACCCAGGTGCTCGAAAAACTGCCCGGCATACTTGCCCGCGGGGATTGCCTCGTTGATTCCTGTATGAGGTCCAGAGTAGGTACAGAAAATCAATGCATTCCTTCCCGGAACTTTCGGGGCGGTGAGTTTTACGCGTCCCTGCTCGCGATACTTGCTGATTTTCCTTTTGATAAAGGCGCCCATCGGCTCGGGAGGGTGCCACTGGTAAGTTGGAAAGCCGAGGCAGACCAAATCATAATCGAAGAAATCAATCTCATCAGCTTCCTCGGCTCTCGTGAGCAACACTCCGACCCCAGCCTCCTCCAGGCCTTCCTTGATGGCCAAGGCCACCTTCTCGGTGTTTCCGGTTTTCGACCAGTAGACGATCGCAGCTTTCATATTTCACACTCCTTGTAGGTCGGAATCTAGGCCCTCTCCTCTGTTTCCGTAAATTTCCTCAATACTTCAAGGACATAGTCGATATCATATTCAGTATGATCGGCCGAAACCTGGAACCGTATTTCCTCGTCCCCTCTGGGAACTACTGGATAGTTCAATCCGGTAGCCAATACCCCATGCTCGGTTAGATGCTGAACCAGTTCACCCGTCCTTCTCGTATCCCTAATCATGAGGGGGACAACCGGGTGTTCGCTCTCTATAATCTCATAACCCAGATCAACGAGGCCTTTTTCAAAGCGTTTTGTAAGTCTGCGCAGCCTCTCTAATAACTGCATCCCCCTTTCGCTATCCAGAATTTCCAACGCCTTCATTGCTGAACTTGCCTCCGAGGGGGTAATGGGATTCGAATAGATGTAGAAAGGAGCCGTTTCCCGCAGGTAATTTACGATGGTGGAATTCGCCGCTAAATACCCGCCATTTACTCCCAAGGCCTTGCCCAACGTTGCGACTAGTATGTCTATGTCTTTTGCATTCGTGTATTCCTCAGTTCCTCGACCGGTCTTACCAAAAGCACCTATGCCATGAGAATCATCGACCACGGTGATAATGCCTTCTTCGAATTCCGGATCATATCTCTTGGCGATTTCCTCGATACTATTCAGCGGTGCGCAGTCACCCCTCATACTGAAAATTCCATCGGTGACGATTAAGACCCGCTTTCCTCTTCCAACAGCGTTTTTCGTTCTTTCCTTCAGATCGGTCATATCCAGATGTTTATAGATCTCCTTTATTTTGGGCCGGGAAAGCCTTATTGCATTAATAATGCAGTTGTGGTTCAACTCGTCGCTGATGACAATGGTTTCCTCGTCTATTAACGGCGAAAGGATCCCCATCATGGTGGCATAAGCGGAGCTAAAAATCATCGCCGATTCTCGGTTGTGGAACGCTGCCAACTTCTTTTCTAATGCAACATGGGGTTGATACGTACCACTAATAAAACGGACTGCACCGGGGCCAACACCATATTTTCTTGAAGCCTCCTCCTCTGCTTCAATTATCTCCTTAACCAACGACATCCCGAGATAAGAATTGGAATTCATTCGAAGAAATTCCTTTTCCCCGAAGCCTTCGATAAGGTATTGTGGACCCTTTTTATCTCCAGGGGGTTTTACGCCCGTTATCACCATTTCCTTACCCTTAAGAGTCCCCTTCGCTTTTAATTCATCGAGCCTTTCACGTAATATGTGCTCTAATTTCTTACCTGACATTTCCTACCCTCCCCTGAATTAAGAGAAAATAGCATACACAATGGAAACAACGGATGAAACCCACTTCCATGATTTTGTTGTTAGTCTATCCTTATTCCGAGCTTTTGAGAGAGTTTTCCCATCATATCTTGCGTCATGGACACGAGGTCGTATTCCGGCTGCCATCCCCACTCTTCGCGAGCGGCGCTATCGTCCATGCTGTTTGGCCAGGAGTCTGCAATTGCCTGTCTGAGAGGATCTATGTTGAAATCCATAGCAAATTCCGGGATTATCTTCTTGATCTCAGCTCCAATGTCCTCAGGGGCGACGCTCATGGCCGTGACATTAAAGGCATTTCTATGTTTAAGTTTTGCCGGGCTCGCTTCCATCAGGTCAATTGCCGCTTTGAGCGCGTCTGGCATATACATCATATCCAAATACGTGCCCTTCTTGAGGTAGCAGGTATATTTCCTGCGCTTAATAGCATGATAGTAAATCTCTACAGCATAGTCCGTGGTGCCCCCACCGGGTGGAGTCTTGTAAGAGATGATTCCAGGATAACGAACTCCCCGCGTATCCACGCCAAATCTCTTGAAATAATAGTCGCAAAGCAGTTCACCGGCGACCTTGGTTATGCCATACATTGTGTTCGGCCGCTGAATGGTGTCTTGCGGGGTTTTATCTAAGGGAGTGGATGGGCCAAATGCACCGATGGAGCTTGGAGTAAAAACAGAGCATTTATATGTACGCGCCACCTCCAGGACATTATAGAGACCAATCATGTTCACGTTCCATGCACGTTGGGGCTTTTCCTCCGCCACTGCCGATAGGAGTGCCGCGAGATGATAAATGGTATCCACTTTGTACTTCTTTACCATTTCGGCGACTGTGTTTATCTCCGTACAATCGATGAAGTGAAATGGACCCGACTCAAGCAAAGGGTTATCCGGTTTTTTCTTATGACCTGCAGCTATGACATTTTCGTTACCATATCCTTCCCGTAAGGCCATGGTTAATTCCGAGCCAATCTGTCCTGCGGCCCCGGTTACTAAGATCTTTTGCATTTTTCCATCCTCATGAGGAGCGCCCCAATATCCCTGCTATGAGTTGCAACTCATCCCTAACCAAGCGGGGGAGCAGGAAGTGCCGCCGTACGTGCTCACGGCCAGAACGACCGAACTCGCCCCGCTCCCCAATGTGCTCGAGCAAGTACATAATCTGTTCGGCACACGCTTCCGGCGAATCAACGAGATATCTGCTGAAGGCTTCCGGAAATTGCATGGGAATACCGCCGGCCTTGCCGGCCACCACTGGTTTCTCTTTCCAGAGGGCCTCCGACACCACGAGGCCGAAGCCCTCACGGAGGGATTTCTGAATCACAACGTCGCAGCCGCGCTGAAAAACGTTCACCTCCATGTTGCCCGTGCCGGCGAGGTTCGTGAATACGAAGAGATCCGCATCCTTTGCAGCCTCCTCCTCTACCTGCTCAAACAGCTCCCAACCTTCGGGGTCATCTCCGGCCATGGCGCCGATCAAGGCAAGCTGAACATCGGGGAAGTCCTTCTTCACCAGGCGATATGCCTGGATCACCCCGAGGGGGTCCTTCCACGGATCGAACCGAGAGACTTGAAGGAGCAAGGGACGGCTCACATCGATCCCGGAATCTGCAATAGCTCTCTTGCAGAGGTCTATTTGGATCTCCATATTCTTCGTACCGAGGGGGTCAATTGCCGGGGGGATCAAGGCGAGATGTTTTGACCGAAGTTCCGGCAGGAGGAACTCCGCCATGGTGAAGACGGTTGCATCGTATTCCTCAATAAAGGGCTGCAAAAACGTTCTGACCTCCGCATTTGGCGCAGAGCTGTCGATATGACATCTCCAAATCCATTTCGCCCCTTTCGGGCCCGCGAAATGCCGGATAGCGGCTGGCTGCGGGTCGTGAACGATGAAGACATCGTACTCCTTGGGGAGCAACGTGGCACTCTGTTCATTTACGCCCAGGTAGAGCATTCGCTCGGGCTCTCTCAAATCATATTCCGCTCCCTGCAGCGCATTGTGGAATGCCTTGGTCACGTTGAAAAAATCCGGCGTGCCGTGAATGAGACGCCAATCGGCGGATAAACCCAAATCTTGCAGGATGGGAAGGTGCCGAGCTAGGAGCTCAGCAACGCCGCCACCGTAGGCTGTCGAGTTGACATGACATATGCGAATGCCGCTTAACCGGCGGGCAAGGTCGATGACCTCGTCGATCAGCTCGTCGCCAACCAGTATCCGGTAGTTCTCTATGTTCGAACTTACAGCGCCGCAATGTCGGCCTATTGAAACCTTTTCCAGCATCCCTCCCCTCCCCTTATCAACGGCGAGATTTATCGCCTGTGGTTATGCGCCACTGCGCCTTTTGTCCTTCAATGACTTCCCTGACGGCCTGTATTGTATACTCAATGTCCTCACGAGTAACCCCGTAGTGAGTCACCATCCGAACGCGCCGCCCAGCCGGGGGATTCACCCTCACGCCGAGTTTACCCAAGCCCTGCACAAACGTGGTCGCCTCCATCATTTTCGAGGGGACCTGGAGGAAAACCATGTTGGTTTGAACCGCCTCCATGTCAATCTCCAACCCGAGCTCAAAAAGCCCCTCAGCAAGCGCCCGCGCGTTTCCGTGATCCTCCGCAAGTCTATCGATCATGGTTCGCAATGCCACTATTCCCGCGGCGGCCATTATGCCGGCCTGTCTCATGCCGCCGCCGACCATCTGCCTGTTCTTTCTGGCGCGCTTAATGAACTCCCGATTTCCAACAATGAGGGAACCAAAGGGACACGCAAGGTTCTTGGATAGACAGAAGGTTAAAGAATCGGCGTCTTTGGCCAGTTCCTCCGGGTCCACCCCCAGGGCAACGGTAGCGCTGAATATGCGGGCACCATCCACGTGGATGGCCATACCATGGCTGTCCGCTACCTTTCTCAGGGCGCTCATCTGTACAGGTGTAACGCACGTACCGCCAGCGGCATTATGGGTATTCTCGACGCAGAGAAGGCTTGTCCTGGGGTAGAGAACCCCCTCGGCGAATATCGCCTCCTCCACGTCTGCTGGATCCAACACGCCTCTATTTCCTTTCACCCTCTTGGGCATGACGCCTGCAAGGCCGGCCAGATGTCCGGTCTCACATCGATAAACGTGTGCCTCGGCCTCGAGTATAATTGCATCCCCCCTCTGGGTATGCGTCAGTATTGAGACCAGGTTACCCATGGTTCCGCTCGTGACGAACAAACCAGCTTCCTTTCCGAGCTTTGCCGCGGCTAACTCCTCAAGCTGGGCCACCGTCGGGTCCTCCAAGTAATAGTCATCACCTACAACTGCCTCTCTCATGGCTTCGCGCATTTCCTCGGTCGGCTGCGTGACCGTATCGCTTCTCAAATCCACAATCCTCGCCACTTTTCTCCTCCATTGACTCTTATCGCCAATATCTCGGTAACCTTTTGAAAATGTCACAGATTCCGCTTTTCGTAGGAGACACGAAACTTCAATCCAGTTGAACTACCAGATCCCTGATGATTCGATCGCTTGCCGGCTCGATGAGCACCTCTTTCCCGGCTTTGACTGGTGTCTCGCATGACCGTATAAGCTTGCCGTTGACTTTAATACTACAGGTATTACAGACTCCCCGGCCGCATCGATAATCCCTGAATGCCAACGTCGGATCCACATTTTCATAAATGTACCGAAGCATCGTCTGAAAAGTCATACCCCGACTATATGGAACTTCGAACCTGTCGACCCTGCTCAGGCCGTCTTCGGGTGAATACCTGAAAATGCTGGCGCGGATAATGTTCTCGTCCACTGGTATCTCCCTATGAACTGAGTTCTCTGACCGGGGTAACGATCACCTCTATCTCCTGGCCCCCTCTCCTGATAAGCGTATGTTGAGGCCTCTCCAACGTCTCGGGGAAGTCGGTGCGGAAATGGTGGCCTCGGGTCTCCTTTCTCAAGAGGGCCGACCGAATCACCAGTTCCGCTAAACCGAGGGCCATTGAAATCTCAATGGCAGCGCGCCAATCAGCGTTGAATATTTTGCTCCCACCTACCTCCACCTTTGGCAAACCACTGTGCCTGAGATCCAGAACCGTTTTGAGGGCATTTCTCATTCCCTCTTCGCTTCGGTTCGGGCCCATACATCGATCCATGACCCCCTTCAATTCCCTTCTGAGAACCATAGGACGGATCCCTTCTCTCTTCTTCTCCATGAATTCATTCCATTTCTCAATTCCATCTCTGATTACCCTTGTGGGAAGAGAACCGTGACGTCTCCCTTTGGAATACTTAGATGCGAATTTTCCCGCCCTCGTCCCGAAAACCTGCGTCTCGGACAGGGCATTCCCGGAGATTCGATTGGCCCCGTGTACGTTGCTGGCATTTTCTCCGGCGGCAAACAGCCCTGGGACCGACGTTTCCGCCTTCTCATCGATGTGAATGCCGCCAAGGGTGTAGTGCACGGCGGGGCACACCTCAATGCGGTCTCTCCGAATGTCTATCCCCAACTGCTTCAGATTCCTGTCGGGAACCCTCAACAGCTCATCAACGAGCTTCTCGATCTCTTCACCGCTCTTTGATGAACGGCTGGGATCGATGTAGACAGCGTTATGCTCGGTCCCACGCCCCTCCTCAATCTCCGCGAGCATGAGGCGCACCAAAGTATCGCGGGCGGGAAGGGGCCCTTCGGGCAGGAATTCCTTTCCCTCACCATTCACCAATCTGAAATCAAGGCGTTCCCTTTCGAGGAGGGTCTCGTATAAGGCCAATATTCCCTTAAGAGATTCAGGATAGGCGAACACGGTGGGATAGTACTGCACCATTTCCAGGTCAATGACATCGGCCCCCGACTCGAATCCCAGGTAAACACCATCTCCCGTGGAATCGGGCGGCGTGTCGGTGTTCCCCCAGAGCTCCTCATAGCCCCCGCAGGCCAATACAATGGATTTCGCCGCGACGGCGTAGAAGCGTCCATCTCGCATATTCAGGCCAAATGTCCCCACGGGCCCCTCATGGTCCTTGAGAACGTGCGAAACGCAGAAATCCTCCAGAATCCTCACGCGAGGACGACGTTGAAGTTCTCTTTTCAACCCATAGACGAGCCCAAATCCCCCACGCACGATAACGAGGTTTCTTGGATAGGTCTGGCCCGGGTGATGAACCTGGAGGAATTTCCCGTCTCGTTTCTTGAATGTGATGCCGAATTTCTCCAGATCAAGGGCTCTCGGTATGCTCTCTTCAACCAAAACCCTTGCCAAATCTTCGTCGGAAAGGTATCTCCCCTGGACAATGGTATCTTGAAAATGGACATCCGGATTGTCCCGTGGGTCACTGGTGCCGAACGCGGCCTGTAACGATTGATAGGCTAACGGGGTGACCCCTGACCTTGCCACAGGCCCTTTGCTCAAAAGACAGACGGCTACCCCCTGGTTGTCGGCTTCAATGGCCGCACGTACGCCTGCGGCTCCCCCGCCTATGACCATGACATCTGTTTTCAGAACCTCATAATCGTCCATGATTCCGCTCTCCCCGCATTCATTCCCAAATGGTATCATGGTGAAACGCGGGGGCCCTGATTCCAAATGATCCTGCCACCAAGTACGCTTATCCCGTTAAACATGTCCGTTCAGAGGAGAGGGAAAAGAGCTCGGAAAGAGTGGTTTGACTCTTACCAGGAGCTGCCGCTTCTCTTGAAGCGGGCTATCCTCTCCGGGGGCGCGGGTGATCCTCCGGCCGCCTTGAGACCCATGCTCACCTTCTCTATGCGGTCCGTTATATTGGGATGGGTGGAGAAGATCCCACCGGATTCTCCCTTTTGAGCCGCTTCGAAGGAAGCTAAGAGATGGTGAAAATCGGCGGGATCGTATCCCGAGGCCTGCAGGCAACCAATGCTCAACTTATCCGCCTCATATTCATCGGCTCTGCCATACCCCCTAACTACCAAGGTTTGAAAGACATCATCGATGGTTCCCTCAAACAGGTTTATCAAGCTATCCAATTGAGCGCCCGTATATGCCCTTGCTGCCTCCGTGCCCAAGGTGGTGACGACTTCCGTCCACCTGGCCTTGCTGATGGCTTTCAGCCCGTGTTTTGCCGTGACATGGCCTATTTCATGGGCTAACACCGCCGCTAATTCGTCCTCATTGTGAACGAGCTTCAGCATGCCTCTGGTAATAGATATGATCCCGCCCGGACACGCAAAGGCGTTGATCTCGTCGGTGTCGAGGACGGCAAAATGATATCCACCGTACGTGTAGGGCCTCGGTGAATTAATGGCCAACGTTCCGCCGATATGGTTGACGTACCGTATGGCCTCGGAATCGTTGTAGAGCCTGTATTGCGACAGTATCCTTGCTGCCACGCCCCTGCCGATATAGTATTCATCCCTTTCGGTAATGGGCCTCACCGCCCTCTGCGTCTTTATGGCCGTTTGATCAATCGCCTGTTTTTGCTCGGAGGTGATGACCCCTGTGCCCACGCCAACCGTGGTGGCAACCTGAGTGGCCGTGGCACACCCCACCAGGACTGAAAGCAAAAGGATCAAGATCCGTGCCTTCACCGTTCCGCCTCCGCGATTTTCAATGCACCGTGTCTGATGAAATCCCGTAAGGAGTCATTCTCCACACGGTAACTCTCTATCTCATCCACTAACGCGTGATTCATCTCCCGATGGCTTTTTTTGTAACCGCTCTCCACCTCCGGGGTGAACCCCTTTCCTGCGATGGCCACTTCATCATGGGTCGCGGAGGGAGAAGAGGTACCCACAAATATCGTTCCCAGATTGAACTTGGAGGAGGTAAGGCTGCTCTTGTGGATCCAACCTTTCTGCCCTCGAAACGCAACGGAGACCCAATCCTTCAACTCATCCAGTATCTCCAGTTGATCGCCATATTCTACCGACGTCACAGATCTAGAGAAGAAATTCGGCTCATGAAATACGGTGCTCTTCTGAACTTTCACCGTAACCATTTTTGGTGTCAGGGCTAGTGTTGGCACCAAGAAAAGTATGAATACAAGAACCAGTCTCCTCCCCTGATCCCTCCTCCGGGTGTCGGCTATTTCTCCCTCGGCCTGAACACCCCATCCCACTTTGTTGGCGGCGCCTCCATGAGATCCTTACACCGAGCAATAAATATGCGCGAGGGGTGGTCATTGGGGTTGATCTCCGTTACCCTCTCGAATATCCTTAGGGCATCCCTGAACTTCCTTATTCTATACAATTTCAGCCCATCTTCAAACAGGGCTTTTACCCTTTTCTCACTTTTCGTGATCTTGTGCTTCTCCCCCAAAAGCTGAAAGATCCTGATGGGCTTTCGTCTTCCCGGAACAGCGATCAAATCTAATTCCCGGGCCTCAATTCGTTCCTTTGCCAATTGATACGTATTCCCGCTGATGATAATCCCCGTTCCGAAATATTTGTTTACACCCTCTAACCTCGACGCCAAGTTCACGTTGTCTCCAATTATCGTGTAGTCAAACCTCTGTGTGGAGCCCATATTCCCAACGATGGCTTCCCCGCTGTGGAGGCCAATCCTCATAGACAAGGGAGGGAAGTCTTCGCCCTGGAGCTTGTCGTTGATCTCCTGCATACGCCGCTGACACGCTGTCGCGGCCAAACAAGCCCTGGCCGCATGATCCTGAACGGGGATAGGAGCGCCCCAGAAAGCCATGATACCATCGCCCTGATACTTATCTATGATCCCCCTTGAGTCGAGAATGATCTGGCTCATCTCCGTAAAGTAATAATTGAGCAAGCCCACGATTTTCTCGGGCTCGAACTGTTCGGATATGCCCGTAAAATTGGCAAGATCGGAAAAGAATACCGTGATAAACCGCCTCTCTCCGCCGAGCTTGGCCCGTTCCGGATGGGTCTCCAACTCCCTGACTAGGACTTCGGACATGTATTGGGAAAAGAGCCGCCTTGTCTCCCTTCTCCGCTTCCCCTCCGTGCTGTAACGGTACGTTGCGGCTATGCCGAAGATGATGAGAAATGAGGCCTCGTAGGGGAGAAATCCCACCCAATAACGATAGTAATGGAAGACGCCAAAAGAAATGGCAGCGCATCCCATCATGAACAGAAGGACGATAAGGCTATTCCTCCAGAAAGAAATGGTGCTGAGGATGAAAAATCCTAACCCAAATCCGGCTAAGAATATCAGGAGGAACTTCCATAGTTCTTTTGCGGCTCTTATATGATGATCACGGAGAAGATTGACCAACAGTGTCCCATTAATGTATGCCCCTGGCGACCGGGAGGTCACCGCGGTGGGCTTTAAATCGAGGAGGCCCGGGGCAGTGAGGGCAAAGATCACGAATTTATCCCTCATTCGGCTTGCCACCCGATCGAAGTGGGGACCCTCTGGGTTCTGATAAGCGGAGACAATATCCAGGACAGTGAATGTCGGGAACCGGAACTCCTGCCCGTAGTAATACAGTAAGAGTTCCCCTCTCTCATTGAGGGGCAAAGGCTTTGCATCAAAGAGGATACTCTTCCCTTTGAGGGCAAATCTCTCCCTGAGAGGGGATAACGCTAAAGAGGGGAATAGATACCCCTGGTAACGAATATAAAGGGGGATTCTCCTGTACACACCATCGCTGTCAGGCGAGACGGTTACATCCCCTAGCCCCTTCGCCTCCCCCATCAATTCACCGATGGGGGGCACATACGATTGAGCCTCCCTAAAGAGGATTCCGGGGGCATTATCCTTGATTCCAAAACGTTTGATCGGCGAAATATCCCTATTGTACCCGGGATTGCTGCTCATGCTTATCGGCAAAAATACATTTTGAGCCCTTTTGATGGCACGAGCAAACTCAAGGTCATCCTCTTTCCCGTAGGAGGAAGGCTCGCTGAAGATGATATCGAATATGATCCCCCTTGCCCCTCCTTTTGCGCAGACTTCTATCAACGGTGCGTAAACCTGCCGTGGCCAGGGCCAGCGGACTCCCTTCTCGCTCAACGCGGCCAAACTCCGTTGGTCCACCTCTACCATGACAACCCTTGGATCCTCTATCGGGGTGTTATACCTTTGAAAGAGATCGAGGGATTTGAGTTCAAGGGTATTGAGGAAACCGAACTGACAGATGGTCCAGAGGATGATCGTTGCGACCAGGGATATGAGCGAACTGGTGACGAAGGATGAGCCCTCTCCCGTCATCACGCCTTTTATTTCCACGCCGCTTTTTAGGGTTTCAATTTGGCTTCGTATCATATCGAGGATTCCCAAAAACTCAAAAAAGAAGCTCTGAGGGCCGATTTGTCGCGTAACCGACCGCATAACCGCAGCACTGCAACACCAAATTTGCACCCCATGACTGCAGCACCGCAACACTGTAACACCACAGCACTGTAAAGGCTCTCCCTTAGTGGATCCGGTACATCGGTTCTTCCATGTGCGATCCTTTGCACTGCGGACAGCGGCCGGGGCGGTTGAACCGCTTCCGGTCTTGAAAGACATATCCGCAACTCAGACAGCTGAAAGGTCCCACAATGAGCTTCTTTCCCTGGCCTGCGGCGGAGCGTGCAATATGAGAAAGGTGTTCATAGACCTCTTTTTCCCGGATGCCCGTGGCTCGGGAGATCTCCCTGGCGCTCATCTCCTCTTCACATAACAGGATCATTATCCGCTG
>Ga0209636_10004489_pt1 | contig 14223 bp, 15 predicted proteins | sample DeeMarSWOR152_54_FD_187464 | JGI IMG/M metagenome (GOLD analysis project Ga0209636, IMG submission 187464) | Marine sediment microbial communities from White Oak River estuary, North Carolina - WOR-1-52-54 (SPAdes) (version 2) | ecosystem: Environmental > Aquatic > Marine > Intertidal zone >...
AATGACGCTGCCGGTGGATGTCGAGTTTGTAGATAGATTTTTCAGGCTGCAAAAGGCTTCGGCGACCATAACTTATTCAACTCATTATTAAACCAAGTTATTCTCAACGCCAGTGAGGCTGATTGGCCTGCTCCCAAAAAGTGGTCCTTTTCGGTGAGCAGGTCAAGCGATTTGGTGTATTATTTGAGCCAAAAAAAGAAGATTGTACCCACAAAAAAGTCTGAGCATTACAACCATTTCTTGAACACGATTACGCCACTTTCAGAATATACATCTTCTTCTTCATCGTAATCTTATGATGATTTTGGCAATACGCCCGGCAGGATTCGAACCTGCGACCTTCGGTTTAGGAAACCGATGCTCTATCCTACTGAGCTACGGGCGCATAACAGCAAAAAGGCTGCTCTGGAATTGCCGCCCAGTACTTTACACTCCATGTTTTAATATTGCAAGAAAATCAGAATTAAGTTATACTCTGCTTTGAAGTATAGGTTTAAAAATAATGGCAAAAAAGCAAAATCAACAGAACAGAAAGCCGGTTTTGCGCATCCAATAAGTAGGCTGGCAGATGTTGACAAAAGGGAGAAGCACTTGAAGGAACATCAAGATTCACTTGCTGCTCGGCTAAGGGCCGGTGACCATGCGGCGGCAGCCGAGTTTGTTGACATGTACCACGAGCAGATATATTTGTTTATGAGGAGGCTTGGCCATAATCGTCAGGTCAGTGAAGACTTGACGCAGGAAAGTTTTCTCCAGGCCTGGCAGCATATAAGCCAGTTGAGAAACGGCAGAGCGTTAAATAGCTGGTTGTATCGTATCGCAAGCAATGTTTCAAAGCTGTATTGGCGCAGGCACAAAGGCAGAGAAATGACCAGTATCGAAGAGACTGGGACCGATGTGCCGGAGAGCAGCGAGGCAGGCTGCGACATAATCGGGCGCCACGAGCAGCTTGGCCGATTAAAAAAAGCCGTGGCCCTCCTGCCGGCGAAGTTGAGGCAGGCGGTTGTTTTGCACTATATGCAGCACTTGACAATTGCAGAAGCCGCCGAGGCGGCAGGTGTAAGAGAAGGCACTTTCAAAAGCAGACTGAACAGAGCATTAGAAACTTTAAGAAAGCAGGTTATTTGAAGACTTCCCATTTTGGGGTAAATCGCAAAATAGAGCCCCAGGAAATGGCAGGGCGATAATGAGTAAAAAAAGGTTAACAAAATTATTGAATGATTTGGCTGATGCAACGGTAGAGCCGGTTCGCCCCGGTCTTCCTGAGGATATAAAACAGCAGATACCGAAGCAGCTTTCCCCCCATAAAGGCGGCACGGACACTATCCATATTGTTATAAATTTAAGAATCAGTAAATTAGCCGCGGCGGCGGTAATATTTATAACGATACTTTTGTGTGCAGGCCTCTTTGGCGGGCGGGACTGGACAAGCGATGGTATAATCCACGGTATAAGAGACTCGCTGGCCTGGTTAGGGGCCGGCAGAGCCGACGCCATGGCGGTCAGGTCAAGATATGAGGATTTGGCTCGACAGGGCAAAAACGTTGTGTATTATGGCGATAGCATCGACCCGGCGGATAGTAGAGGCGTGCTTTTGCAGTTGAAGCTTCCCGATGGTGAGTATAGGGTGGTCTTTGCCGATGGGAGTACAAAGATAGTCAACGCCGAAGAGTTGGTTGAACTGCTCAGTCAGACGCTGCTCAAGAGAAAAAAATGAGCATAATTATTCAGCTAAAAAACCGCCTTTTTTTGCTTGCTTTCCGGATAATTGTGTGGTAATATACCATTCCTGAAAAAATACTTTAAATCATAATGAGAAAGGGGCTTATTATGGGCAGGCGAAACGGATTTACGTTAATAGAGCTTTTAGTGGTAATTGCCATTATTGCATTATTGATGGCGTTATTGATGCCTGCACTCGAGCGGGCCAGAGAGCAGGCCCAGCGTATGGTTTGTCTGAACAACCTGAAGGAGTTGATGCTTGCCTACAACTTCTATTTAGACGATAACGAAGGCAAACTGGTTAACGGTGATACAGGTGAGTACGGGTGGGATAATGGCACTGATATGTATAAGCCGCCGCCATCGCCCGGTACGCATTATAATGAAACTCCCTGGGTACTTAGGGATTGGCCCCGAACGGGGGAACCGGAGAAGACAATTGATGAGAAAGAATGGGCAATCAAGAATGGAGCGTTGTATCCATACGTCAAGAACATAAAGGTTTATAGCTGTCCGACTCTTCTGGCCGGAAACGTGCGAACGTACGCTTTGTCTGATGCTATGAATTGTCGAGGTTGGCCGCCGCCTGTTGGGCAATCGCCTCCTTATGACCGGGTGATGCTTAAACACGAAAACGAGATTCATTATCCACACGAAAGGATTACTTTTCTTGATGACGGCGGGACCGGAGGGAGAACGTTGGGTGGATGGACTCAATATAGTATTTATACTACCGGGAACAACAGATGGGTATGGTGGGACCCGCCTCCACTCCGGCACGGCGATGGTACAACCTTTGCTTTCGTAGACGGACACGTCGAATACTGGAAATGGGAAGACTCACGTACTATAGAATTTGGCCTGAAGATGCAGGCTTTCTCTCCGGCACAACAGGGCAATCCTGATATTACCAAATCCCAGATTGGCGTTTGGGGCAAGTAAGATTACTGTATGGCATACAGCGCAGTAAAAGCCATAAGTCCGTAGGTTTTGTCGTATTTTATGTACAAAAAAAGTACTTTTTGATTGCAAGGGGGGTAGTTGTGTGGTAAAATAATACTGGTCTTTAACAAAGTATTTCAAAGCCGCAGTGAAGGAGTGTCGTTATGGCCGCGCGAAAGGCTTTTACGTTAATAGAACTTCTGGTCGTAATCGCCATCATTGCGTTATTGATGGCGATATTGATGCCGGCGTTGGAGCGGGCAAGGGAGCAGGCCAAGCGGATAGTTTGTCTTAATAATCTGAGGCAGTTGATGCTTGCGTGGAATTTCTACGTGGATGATAACGATGGTAAGATTGTTCGCGGCGATGCAGAGGAGTATAACTACCCTAATCGCCCCTGGCATAAAGACGAGGTTGCTTGGGTACTTAAAGACTGGCCCCGATTGACTCTCACCGACGACGTGATGATACAGGCTATCAAAGCAGGAGCACTGTTTCCGTACGCCAAGAACATAGATCTTTACAAGTGCCCGATCGCCACAGCCGGAGAGTGGCGGACGTATGCTGTGGTCGATTCTATGAATGCGGCCCCTAATGATGGTGGAAAGATGCTCAAACATACATCGGAGATTAACAATCCACACAATAGGGCCGTTTTTGTTGATGACAGCGGAGCAACTGGGATGGGCGCCTGGAGTATTGAATATCAACAAAGGGCCTGGTGGGACGAGCCTCCCAACCGACACGGCGATGGCGCGACCTGGGGCTTTGTAGATGGGCACAGTGAGTACTGGAAATGGCAGGACCCGCTTACGCATACATTCAATTATAGCAACGAGCCGCTGTGGAAACATGTAGTCTTTCCGAATAGTCTGGATATACCCAGGGCGCAGATGGCTGTTTGGGGAGAATTAGGTTATTAGGCTATACCACATTACCACAACGGGAGAATAATTTTCTCTTCTCTTTGATTAAACGTAACCGTCAAATAAAAAAAGCCCAGCCATAAGGCTGGGTTTATTATTGCTGTGCGGTTGAGACAGGCCGAGCCTGCTAATAGATAATCGCGGTCGCTTCTTCAATCTTTTTGATAATTTCGGCAGGATCGTCTAAGTTAGATATATAGCCGTCAAAACCCTTATGCAACAACGCAGCCGACTCAGAGTCGCTCAACCGGTTCGCAAGGGCTATAATCTTGATGGTCTGCAAATCCTCATTGGTCCGGATGCTTTTGCAAATACTTGTTGCATCTATGCCTCCGGCTAAGAGGTTTACCAATAGAACATGTGGTGCAAATTTCTGGGCGATTGTGCCGGTCTCAAAATTGCTGCCTGCGGTTCGCACTTCGTAATCGGCCTTTGTTCGCAAGGTATCAGCCAGGGCCGAGGCCGCATCTTTGTTGCTATTTACCACAAGGACCCGAATTTTACCGACCGGAAGTGTCGGCGTAGGCATATTGTGCGCCTTCATAAAGCGAACCAGCTCGCTGACGGGTATTCGCCGATCCTTGCTGCCGGGTATGCGATAACCCTTGAGTTGGCCGGTATCAAACCACTTCGAGACTGTCCGGGGGGCGACGTTACAAATCTTGGCCACATCACCTGTTGTCAGTACATTTTTTCCTTTTGCCATTTTTTGATTCCCATCTATGCATTTACACCGCAATTTTATTCGGCCTTAATTCGAGAGTTGTTTAATATAGAAACTGCATTTTCCAGCTTAGCGGCAAATAATCACCCGTTTCTGCAACAATACGTCCCATAAGTGCTTATGGTTCTATAGAAAGAGACGACCTTGCAGATTAAATGCATCTTTGCTCCCTTTAGTGCGGGCGGGTGTAAAAATATCCTTGATTTAAGGTGCGCCAACAGTATAATTTTTTCCTTTGGAATTGGTCCTGCGTTTTTTGATGAGGAGTTTTCGTGATGCGGGTATATTTGTCTCGGCCGGACATCACCGAAAAAGAAATCGAGGCGGTCTGTGCAGTGCTTCGCAGTCCCAACCTTTCGCTTGGTCCCAAACTGGCCGAATTTGAGGATGCTTTTACCCAGTACATCGGCCTAAAACGGGCTGTTGCCGTCAACAGTGGAACCAGCGGCCTGTTTCTATGTATGCCGGCACTGGGAATTGGACAAGGTGATGAGGTCATTACCACGCCATTTACTTTCATTGCTTCGGCAACTCCTATTATGATGGCCGGTGCCAGGCCGGTCTTTGTCGATATCGACCCGGTAAGTTTGAATATCGACGCTTCAAAAATTGAATCAAGAATTACCGGCAAAACAAAAGCCATATTGCCGGTAGAGGTATTCGGCAATCCTGCCGGTATGGACAAGGTTTGTGAAATCGCCCAAAAGCACAATCTGATGGTCATTGAGGATTGTTGTGAAGCGCTGGGTTCTGCATTGAATGGGAAAAAGGCGGGTACTTTCGGCACGATGAGTGTATTTGGCTTTTATCCCAATAAGCAGATAACCACCGGCGAGGGTGGAATGATTTTGACCGACGACGATAATTTGGCGGATATATGTGTATCGCTTCGCAATCAGGGCAGGGCAAAGAATGGCGCCTGGCTAAATCACGAACGGCTGGGCTATAACTTTCGACTAAGTGACATCAATTGCGCCCTCGGCATCGTGCAGCTTTCAAGAATTGAACAGATCAAGGCCAAGCGGCGGCAGGTCGCAAAATGGTATCAGGAAATGTTGGCTGACGATGACAGACTGATAGTGCCTGAGGAGCCGGATGACTGTGATATAAGCTGGTTTGTCTTTGTAGTACGGCTGGCAGAGGGCTTTGCCCGCCGGCGGCGTGACAGAATTTTAAAAGCAATGAGAGAACGAAATATTCAGGTCAGCAATTATTTTTCGCCAGTGCATCTGCAGCCGTTTATGGTTGAGCGGTTCGGCTATAAAAAAGGCGATTTTCCCGTTACAGAATCCGTATCTGAGAGAACTATCGCTCTGCCCTTTTATAACAACCTGACCCAGGACGAGGTCGCGATTGTCTGCAAAACATTGAAGGAAATTTTAGATAAAAACTTGCCCGCCGGTTAGCCAAAACGATTCTTGTGTTAAAATTTGCTTATGGAGGGGGCCGTAAATAACAGGCGATTGTATCCGATTGGAAAACAGATTTTCCTGCAAGGAACCTATCCATCTAATTTTGCAGGTATTAACAGGAATAAATAACATTTGTCACGTCTTATTATTTGGCATCTTTGGTTTTTAATCTTAAAATTTATTAGAGGGAACATCAAAGGCTGTGATGGAACAGCCGATAAAAGTCTTTCTTTGGAAGGGAGAAACTTTTAATGAGGACCTGGAGAGGCAAACTTGTATTTTTGCTGATAGTTTATTTTGCCGGTTTCGCAACTGCAATCTACACTTTGGCACCCGTGCCCGAAAATCAAGCCCGTCTGTCTCGCGAACAAAGCTTTACACACTCAGCCTTGAAAACAGACGAGTTAGCACAATCTTTCAACACCGGGATGCACAAATGTCTTGATTTCGGCAGGGACTTTGCCTGGCGTATGGGCAAACTCATAAAACAAAAGTATGATGACAGGCAGCTTCGAGCTGACAGCTAAGCAGCAACGAAACCGCTCTTAGTACAATGTTCTTAATTGCTAAGACGTAAACGTGATTTCAGTCTTTAAGGAGGGGGGTGTGTATGTAACATTTTGAGGCCGTGGGTCTTCGGGCCCACGGCCTTCAAAAAATCACGACAATCTACAACAGCCCCCTTTTTACAATAATCAAAAATTCACTTCCACCGTCTGGGTCTTCTCAGGCGGTAGGGACTTCACTTTATTCAAGGTCTTCATTTTTCCTGTACTTTGTTCACCTACCTTGAGGGTATATTTGCCGTCCTTGAATACCTTCGGACGCAGCGAAGTTCCCTTGATGCGGATAGTATAGACGATTTCGCCGTCGGCTTCGTCGATTACCTGTACGACCGGGTCTGTCATACCGTTGACCTTTATCGTCGGCAAATATGCTACAGCCTTGCGCCCGTAGTTGTCCTGCTGCCTGATGGTTCTGGGCCAGCCGGGATATTGCTTAATGGTCGTATCTGTAATATCTACGTTTCTTGGCCAGCATTCGACTGTAATTTCCCTTGTCTTTTTATTGAATCTGACGATTCCGAAACCAGCGGACCTGGTCGTAAGCCTGTCATGATTTTTAAGCTCTCCGGGATTGGCAACTGCCAGCATAGTAATCTTATTTCCTAACCCATCGAGGAATTCACCCAGGTATTCGGGCATCCCTTCTTCGCGGTTCCTGCCCGGCTCGATAGGCGCCCACCAGCGCAAGTAGAGGTTGGCGATGGATGGCACACAGAGTGAATACGCTGCGTCATTCCATTCGTCGATGCCGTGGTGTATAAATGTTCCAAGATGCTGGTCGCCACATATATGAAAAGCGAATGCCTTTCGAAACTCCTTTAGCGCCTTATTTCGGCCTGTCTGAGGCCAGCCATTACAGTCCAAATCAACCAGCAGCCGATAATTATATTTTCCATGTAAATGTGCGGCTCCGCAGAAAAGGGTTTGAGAAAGCACGCACTTCATATCACAGTTGCGCCAGTCGGCTGCCCATTCACTGAGGAACTTTAACTGACGTTCGCCTAATAATTTTGCACCGGGCACATCCAGGCTCTTCGGGTCATAATTGGGATCTGTAACGTGGTCGGGTCGAGGCCCGAACTGGGGAACAAGCCCCTGTGGGCCCGACTTGAACTTACGGTCCTCAATTATGGCAAAGCTTACTCGCCCCACTGTAAGTGTAGTGTAGTAAACCCCGATGCCTCGCTGTATCGGCGTCGGGTCATAAGGGTCAGGAAGGTGGCTGGTCTGTGCGCGTTCGACCATTTTCACATATTCAACGGGGGCCGCATACCCTCCATCATGACCGGAACGAGTGTTTGATTTCTTCCCTTCCGCGCCCCACAGGTTGGCGTGACCTACATCATGATCGTCGGGTATCGTGACCGTTGGGATGTTGCGAATGATTTCTCCGAAGTCTCTGCCGAATTTCAGCCAGTAGGCGTAATGCCTGAAATGGTCATAAACCTGATCGCCGGAAAAAAATAGAAGGTCGGGTAGCAGCTTTTTGATGTTCTCAACGATATCGGTTTTAGGTATGTCCCCGCCGTGTCCGGGATAAATCGAGTTGCCCGTAAATGCGGCCACGACAATCATGTCCTTATCAACCGGGTCTTTGCGGATTGTCCCCGTATAATATGCGCTCTTTCCGTGAGCAACCCGGTATTCAGTATCTCTCGTAGACTCCCAGTTCTCAACCCGAAAATTTGCCGTCCAGCCATCTTCATTTACCTGCGCCTTGGCTATTTGCCTCCACTTTCTGCCTCTCCTGATCTGTAGCCGGACACTCCTGTCCTCACCTTCCTTCAGCGGATACAATTGAGCCGTCATCTTCAGGATGTTGTTCTGGACAGTATACAGCGCAAAACAAATTACCTTATCTCTGGGAACTTTTGGGATTTCCAATTCTTTGCCAACGGCGATACTCAGCAGCAAGGTGGTCACCAATATCGCGGTATTTACTTTTACACTCATTAATTTCATTCTTTTCCTCCTTGTCAATTCAGCTTTATCGGGACAGATTCAAAAGAATTAACGTGTCTATTCCGATTGTCGCTGCTAATATGCCATAATTTATAGAAAACCTCAAGCCTTAACTTTCTGTTCTCTTTTCGCAAGCTGTTTTAATTCGATGCAGACTTCCCACAACAATAGCCAAATCTTATATCCAACATTAAAAAAACTTCTTGCTTCTTTCTTACTTCCTGATCCAACCGAATTTACAAACTCAATAGCTCGTTTGGCCAACCGGCGCATAAAAAAGGCCAGTCTAATCTGACCCACCCTTTTTAAAACCACGAATTTCTATTTACTTAAAGCTTCGTGCAGTTGATTGGAAAGTTTGAGAACGTTTTGGTAAGTTACGTGTTCTGGTGCTTTTCCATCGTCACTTAGCTCGGCCATTGCACCAAGCACCCACTTGTCAAATTCTTTGGTTGTCTCGATTAGGATACCATGATCCACCGTATATCCTATCCTCCATTTCGGCGTGTGTTCTCCGAGATTAAATCTGTAGAGTACATCATAACCAAATTGTTTGACGCTTGCCGGTACTCTGCCATCCGGAACATAAACACTCCATTCCGTTAATTTGCCTGCCTTTTGAGTACAAGCCAAATGGTAACCTACGTAAGTGATATCGCTGGTAATGCCGCCTGGTCTCAGGCCATAAATCTCTACCGGCAGTTCTGGCAGAGGTCCGCCGAATTCGAGGCCTTCGAAAAATTCCTCCTGCGGTGTCTGTGATTTGCTGTCCAAACTGCACCAACCAAGGATTACACTGCCATCACTCATTGTGAAACTTATCCGCGTTTTGAGCGAAAGAACACACTGTTCGTCACCATAACCACATCCACCTCCGCCGCCTAACTCAAGGGGTGTCGCCGTCTCTTTAGTATTTTTCAAAGCATAACCTTCCGGTACATCCATCGCGAAAACCCACTCCGGGACATCCACATCGCGGTCAATCCTGTAGTACTCATAGTCCAACTCCCATTGTTCATTGTCCACCTTCGTCCAGGCCTGAAGACGTCCCAGCACTCCCGTACTGGGTAACAACCAGTACTTATATCGCCACGTATATTTTGTAACAGAATGTACCACCTCACCTTCCCAAATGTCATACTCAATCCCGTCAATTGTCTCCTCTCCGACTCTTGTGAAATTCTCCAATTGTTCTATATCGCCAAATATCTGCGAACCCATTAGATTCAACTTATAGTGCATATTCAGCATTCGCTGGTAGTCACTTATCTTGAAGAATGTCACATCTCTTTCATTGTGGTTCAGATACATCTCATATTGCCCAGCTAAAATTGTTTCGCCTATTGTTACTCTTACGCCATCTTTATCAATGCTCAGTCCTGTTCCCGTATAGCGTGAACGACCGTTTTCCAAGTCTATCCAATTGTCGATTTCCACCGGTTGTATTTTCTCGCCGTTCGGCATTCTATGTCCTGCAAAATATTGCCATCCCTGTATGTGCATTACTCTGGCTTGCTCAAATAATTCCGGCAGGTCGGTAATACCGTAAGCGGGTGTAGCCGATTTGTTTAAAAAGATTATTGATAATGCTACTGCAATAATTATCACCGCCGCAGCGGCTAATTTTGTGATGGGACTTTTCATAATAATTCTCCAGGTCTCTTGTTGCTGAGTCTGCTTAGCTAAGACAGCCAGTATATCCTTTTCGAGTTTATCACGATGGTTATAGTCTGGATTATCATCAAAATTGATTCCACGAACGAAATACTCAAATTGTTTTCCATTATCGTCCATTTAGCTTACCTCTGATTCTTCAATCAAATCTCTCTGTGTCTCTATGACCTCTGTGACTAAATCTTTAGTTTCTTTCGCAGTTTGGCAAGTGCCCGTGCCAACTGGCTGCGAATCGTGCCGTCACTGCTGCCGAGCAAGTCTGCAATTTCGGTTAATTTCAAATTCTCAAAAAAACGCAGTGTGATGATAGTCTGGTACCGCGGCTTCAACGATAACACAGCTTCTCTCAAAAGAGCCAATCTCTCGGTTGATGGCTCTGCGGAGCTTTGGCAATCTGCAACCTGGCTGTCGATTTGCCGGCACGCACCTTTAAGTAAAACACCTCGCCGATCGGTCTTTCTCAAATGGTCATTGACAGCATTAGTCGCGATTCTATAAAGCCAGCTTCGAAACTGCTTCTCATCGCCCTTAAAGTGTCTCAGATTTTCAACAACTTTCAGAAAAACCTCACCGGTAATATCTTCGGCCATGTGCCTATCAAAGAGTCGATGGACGCAATAGCGAAAAACTGCATCATAATGCCTTCGGTATAACCTCACAAACGCCGAAGGATTGTCACGTGCATTCGCTATTAATTGGCCTTCATTAGCAACTTTGCTTTCGTCATCCAAACTAATTACTCTCCGGAGCTTACTGGTACCGACTATCATCACTATTATAAATGCGCAACAGGTAAAAACGTGGCAAAAAAAATTAAAAATGTTATTATTGCTTCTCTCTACGACAATTAATGAATGAGATCTATGATGAAGCTTTACGGTTTGATATTTGATGTTGATGGTGTGATTGCCGACACCGAGGAAGTCAACGCAAGGGCTTCTATCAAGGTTTTTGAGGATTTATTCGGCGTCAAAGGCTTTAAGCGACAGGATTTTGAGGCCGGTCTCGGACGAGGGGCGGCAGAATATGTCAAAGCCGCTGCCAGGATTCACGGCCTAAAACTTACAGAGGAACAAATCGAAAAGGCAACAAAATTGCGACAGGATTATTTCCTTAAAATTCTCAGCGAAGAACCTCTGCCCCCCTTCCCTGGCGTATTGGAATTGATAGAGGAAGCAATGCATAGAGAAGATTTTCGAGTGGCAATAGCAACCTCCAGCACACCTGAAAAATCCCGGGCCGTTTTAGAATCGGCCCAAATTCCCTATGAGAAAATGGTTTATATCACCGGCAGCGATGTTCAGAACAAAAAGCCTCACCCAGAGCTTTTTTTACTCGCCGCCGAGCGTATGGGCATAGAGCCGACAAACTGCGTTATAATAGAAGATGCACCCGACGGCGTACAGGCCGCCAGGGCCGCCGGGGCCAAGTGTCTCGCCGTCACAAATTCCACAGATGCAGCTAAACTCTCCGAAGCTGATTTAGTCTGCGACTCTCTTGAAAAGATTGACCTTGCGACCATTCGAAAGCTCATTGATTAATCTGCTATAACGAAAAAAGCTCGTCACTCACGGCAGTCAAGATAAGTTTTTTTACCTGCCATCTTGACTTTCTACTCATTCCATGTTATCTTGTGTTTTGTAAGCAAAGGACATTCTTTGTCAGCAGGAAAAGTGGTGGCGACGATGACAGATGATATGCGAAACGTAATAGAATCATACGGAAGCATCGGCGATAACGAAGACCACTTCGATATCGACTTCTGGCAACGACAAGGGGATCAAGCTATTTTCAACGCAGCACTCGATATGATAATGGATTACTTGTTGGTCAGGCACGGATATGTTGACAAGCCCAGACTTCAGAGAACTATTGAGTCTTTTGGAAAAGTGGGCTGGATAAAGACAAAATAAGCCGGGTCGAAAACGTAGAAAGATGCCGAAATAATTATGGTGTCTCAGAATTCTGGGCGGATAGGACTTGTTCGTGGCCACAAGTGACCCTGCTACACTCGAGAATATCAAGAATCAAGGACCATTATGGCTGACGAGATTATAGAATTACTTGAAAACAGTAAGCTACGTGAAGTAGTTATGAAAACCATACAAAAGCTATGGCAGGAAGCTGGATTTCTTTATGATAATCCAAACGAATATATGGAGGAATATCTCCAGAATAACAAAGATGCCTCTTTGTGGCAAGAGGCTTGGTGGCAAGCGAAATCTGGTGATCTGGTTCGCAAAATCCAACAAGCTTTTGATGGATACGTTATTCAAAAAATGTCAAGGCCGCATAGACTTAACATTGAAGAATTGGTTGAAGCTTTCTTTGATCTAACAAAACCGGATGAGAGACATATCTATGAGTTTGAACAGCTTAATTCTTATGATTGTAATAATTTATATGCGATTTTCATAAACTATCTGAAGAATCATATACTATCATATCGTTATTCTGACCTCTTCCCGATTTGTAAGGCCACTTATAAAGAAGAAGGTGAACTGTTGTTGCAAGGAATTTCCCTTGGATATCAACTTGCAAAAGGAGAGAAGTGTGAGCCGAGCGATTTAGATGGGATAAGAAGTATGGAGGATGCAACAGTATGGGACAAAAATGGTGTCAGTGTGAGCTTACTGCGTGGCGCCGATGTGATAAAAGAAACACCTGGGGGTAAAAAACTATGTCGTATACTTGCAGTCATCGAAGGGAAAATGAGCGCTTCTTCATGTAGCATGTTACAGAACGAAATGAGTCGCATTCTCCCAACCGCCATTCGTTCCGCAGATCTATTGCAATCAGAAGGATTTGGCGGAAAGTATAAAGTAGTATGTACAGACCCACTTTTAATTTTTGAAAGAGAAATTGATGGTCTTCCATGGATTGAAGATAAGCTAATTAAAAGCGGAAAAGCTTTAATTAGACAGTATCTGGATGCTTATTATAGTGATTCTTGCGTGAAAAAGGATTCTATAAACAGGAGAATACGAAATGCTGTCTGCCTATTGGTAGAATCGGATTACCAACCGAACAATGCTGCCGGTCTCGCCCTTTCGATTACTGCCATAGATGCTTTATTAGGTGAAAAAGGACCAGAGGCTTTTTTAAGGCTCGCCGACAATGTTGCTGTCTTGTTAGAACCATATACAAACCAACGGAATAACGCAACGGAATTTGTGAAGGACTTATGTGATGCCCGGTCAGATGCACTTCATGGTAAAATGGTTGAAACAGAAAGTGAAAACCGCACTTATGCTCGCCAATTAGCTGCGGCCGTACTAAGCGGTGTGATTTCTCGAAGAGATTTTCTATCTCGTTCAGGCTTTGAGCCAGAAACTCCTCATGCTTTGCTCCAAGAACTGCGTAAAGTGCGTTTTCAATCTGGGCAGCCATTAGGGATTGAAGAATACAACGTATGCAATCTTTGGAGAAATAAGAAATCCGGAAAAAAGGGATAGGCAATTCCTGTGAATTCCTGAGGACACCTTACTTATTTCGAAGCATTGAGGAAATGGTCTGCGCCAAGGTCGATTTTCCGCAGATTTTTAAATCGAATCGTTGCAGAACCCGGCTATCATTGTGTATAATATAAGTATGACGACTAAAGAAATAGCTTTGAAAACAATTGAGCAGCTTCCCGCAGATGCTTCCTGGGAGGATATTCAAGAGCGGATCAATTTTGTCGTTGCTGTGCGAAAAGGCCTGGACGAGCTGGACAAGGGCAAGGGTATCGGCCACGATAAGGTCAAGGAGGAGTTCTTCGAATGGCTTACAGACTGATTTGGGCTCCCTCCGCCCGTCTTGATCTGAGAGAACTTGCTTCCTACATCGCTGAATCCCGCCCAAGAGCATCTATTAATTTCGTCAAAAATGTGTTCCTTACTGTTGAACAAATATCCAATTTTCCCAAATCCGGTCGGATTGTCCCCGAATTTAACAACCCCAACATTCGAGAGGTCATTCGCAGACCTTGCAGGATCGTGTATAGAGTCAAACACAGAAAGCGAATCGTGGAAATCGTAAGAATCTGGCACGCTGCAAGGGGCATACCTCAACTATAGCAGTACTGAACCGGGGGATAGATCGATGATAGTTGCTGAGAGTAATTTCTTCTTGATGAGTTCAGCGGCGAGGTTGGTCCATCTCTTGCAGCCATCGAGCACAACGCTGTCACTGCTGGCAACAATAAGGTCGGTTTTTTTCAGTTCCGCGTCAGGGCTCATGTGTAGTTCAATCTCCCAATCCCAATTTCTGTCCCCAGCCAGTTTGCCAATCAGCGTTTTCAATCGGCCACTATT
>Ga0209636_10004492_pt1 | contig 14221 bp, 12 predicted proteins | sample DeeMarSWOR152_54_FD_187464 | JGI IMG/M metagenome (GOLD analysis project Ga0209636, IMG submission 187464) | Marine sediment microbial communities from White Oak River estuary, North Carolina - WOR-1-52-54 (SPAdes) (version 2) | ecosystem: Environmental > Aquatic > Marine > Intertidal zone >...
CCAATTTTTTGATGTATTTCCAAAGCCTGTTGATAGTATTTCAATGCTTTGTCAGGCTTTCCCAGGTCATAGTATATCACCCCAATGTCGATGAGAGCATTGGCCGTGCCCTGTTTATGGCCAATTTTTTGATAGATTTCCAAGGCCTGTTGATAGTATTTCAATGCTTCGTCAGGTTTGCCCAGGTTACGGTATATCACCCCAATGTTGTGGAGAGCAGTGGTCGTGCCCAGTTCATAGCCAATTTTTTTATGGATTTCCAAAGCCTGTTGATGATACTTCAATGCTTCGTCAGGTTTGCCCAGATCACGGTATATCGGCCCGATGTTGTTGAGAGCATTGGCCGTGCCCTGTTCATAACCAATTTTCTGACAGATTTCCAATGCCTTTTGGTGATAGTTCAACGCTTCGTTAGGTTTGCCTAAATCACAGTATATCCACCCGATGTTTCCGAGAACATTGGCACTGCCCAGTTCATAGCCAATTTTTTGATGGATTTCCAATGCCTGTTGATGATACTTCAATGCTTCGTCAGGTTTGCCCAGGTCACGGTATATCAGCCCGATGTTGTTGAGAGTATTGGCCGTGCCCTGTTCATAACCAATTTTCTGACAGATTTCCAATGCCTGTTGGTGATACTTCAATGCTTCGTCAGGTTTGCCCATGTCACGGTATATCACCCCGATGTTGCCGAGAGCAGCCGATATTTTTGATAACTTTTTATCTTCATCTTTTGTATTTTTAGATAATTTTAGAACATTCTTGTAATGATTTTTAGCCATTTCTATATTACCTAACACATAGTAACAATTCCCAATGAGTATGTTAGCAGCAGCTTTGTTTTCCGTTGTTGCCTTTGGGTGGGATAGGCATTTTGTAAGCTCTTCAATTGCCTTGTCATACTCCTCATCTTTTGTATATTTTCTTGCCTGCTCAAGAAAGTGTTTAAATAATGGATGTTCACCCAGACCATTGATATATTCTGACTTCATCCCCCTGTCAAATAAATCTTGTCTTTCTTGTAAATTATGATAATATGATTGTGTTTTAGTTGCTTGCTTTTCTTTTATTTGTTCTCTTATTATTCCATATACACCACTTGAACTAATGAGTACACATACAATCCAGGCAATTATTTTAGTTTTTCTTGTTACCCTGGAAACAAGAGACAGATATGTTCCCAGAAGTAAAGGTCCAGCAATTAGAATGATACTTATCCAGATACTCATTTTCTATCTCCCGAAATATCAATAATAAAATTAATTTATTACAAATTCATCTTAAATCCTATCCCACAAACAAACTCTTCAACGTATGCAAAATCGAACCCGATTTTGATAACGTTAAAAAAGAAATATAAATAATCAAGCCAATTAACCATTCACCCACAACAACTCGTTTTTCTTTGGTGCTGAAAAATGTCAAAATATCCCGTTTCAACCTGAAGGTAAAAAACATCATGGAACTAAAATAAAAACAATTTAGAATGGTATCGGTGAAATGTGGCTTTGATGCTCGTCTTGTTCTTTTCCGCCGTGATCCTGAAGTCGTTTTTCGTTCATCCCCTTTTGCAATATATTTATTAATTTGCCCTGGCATCCATAAGTAATAAACAAAGGTGAAAACAATAATAAATCCCAACACCCACCACGCCAGCCTGAACGGTCGATAACCCAATCCCATTGTTATATTATACAAAAACTGCCCCCACCATATCGGATTAAAAGCCGAATACATTTTATAATTTGGAGACTGCTTTTGATACATCGTTGATTTATCAAAAATATAATCCAGCTCAAACCGCTCTTTTTGATATTGGTCTCCCTTAAAACTAACCTGCTTTAGCGTGGAAATAATATCTTTCTTTGAATAATAATCTAATTTATCGTATAAAGCAAGAAATTTTAATTTCTCTAATTGCATTTTTAAATTTACGGGACCATAAAGCACAATCTTAGCCCCAGGGTAGTGGAAAATCTTTTGAGGAATTCCTTTTGCTAAATTAGCTTTTATACTATCGATACTATTTTCTAAAATTTGAAGATCCTTTTTTGTTGAATCAGTTCTTACTACCGACTTTATAAGAATTCCATCTGGCCAATCATTTTCTAAAGTATCAGTACCATCTTCTAATAACATTGCCCGTGTAAAATCATAACTCTGCAATTCATTTAATTTATCTATACCGACTGAAATTGTATCTTTTATTTCTGCTAATGAAAAATCGACCATGCTATCAATATGAGCCTCTCTAAAGTTTATTTTTCTATTAAAAACCGCTGAATTAAAATTAACTCTATCTTTAAATCTAGCTGATTCATAATCTATGTTATTTTTAAATTTAGCTCCTTCAAAATTTGTCAAGCCATCGAAATCAGCCCATTCAAAATCTACAAGACTATCGAATTCAGCCCTTTCAAAATCTGCTAAAATATGGAATTTAGCATATCTAAAATCTGCAAAATTATCGAAATGAACCCATCCAAAATCTGCAAGACTATCGAATTCAGACGCTTCATAATCTGCAATATAATGGAATTCAGCATTTACAAAAACTGCCCGACCGCCGAATTTAGCCCATCCAAAATCGGCTAGACTATCGAATTTAGCCCATCCAAAATCTGCTAGACTACCGAATTTAGCCCATCTAAAATTTGCCCGACTCTGGAAACTAGCTTGTCCAAAATCTGCCAGACTATCGAATTCAACCTTGTCAAAAATTGCTAGACTATCGAATTCAGCCCTAATAAAAGATGTAGGACCATCGAATTTAGAAGCCGTAAAATCTGCCCGACCATTGAACTCAGCTACTGAAAAATCTGTCGTATCATTGAATGTAGCCTCATTAAAATCTGCCAGACTATCGAATTCAGCATTATAAAAATATGCCCGACTATTGAAAATGGTCCACATAAAATCAGCCCGACTAAGGAATTTAGCCCATTCAAAATATGCATTATCATCGAATTGAGCATCTACTCCATTTTCCAATAAAAGTTCAATAATGTCTTGTCCAAAATCTGCCGTTTGAAAATTTAATGGAACTCTATGCGGCCAATAACTAATACGGCCAGTATCTGCCATCAACTTTTTAAAACGAATACTATCAGGCACCCCACCATAAGGATAAACCGTAGGATTTTTCTCCTGGGAAAAAGAAACATTCACAACTAAAAAAAAGAAGATAATAAGAAGTTTATTCCATCGAACTGCCATAATTGTAAATTACCTTTTATTTTAATGGACAATCTCAATACAGATTTGACTCATCAGTTTTTACTCTTATTTTGCCTGAGATTAATTTTGGCAGTATTAAATTTTTCAGGTTAGCTAAGGTGTCAATTTGCTTTGATAAATTATAAATCTGATTATCAATGGGCCAAATATGCTTTTCAAATTTTTTTACAATATCTGTTGAAGGTATAATTGTTTGCAAGTTTAAAAAATGATTTTTAGTCAATGCGCCAAAAACCGTTCCTTCCGCTTCAAAAATTTTGAAAATGGGTTTTAATGAAGAAGTTTTATAATATGCATAAGATTTGTAGATGCTGCGTATTGCAGCTAAACCTCTACCAATACAACATTTTTCAGATGCCATATTTAAATCACCTATTGGTGCTCTAACACTTAATAGCGTATCAAATTTTTCTGCAATTCTTTTTGGTTCGGTACAGAATACTCTTTGAATCGGGAACCTGTTACCAAAATCTGTTCTGCCCTGAAAAAATTGTATTCCATTTCCTATTTCATTATAAGTTTCTCCTGGTGGAGATTGTCCCATTATAATTTTAAATTCATCGCTAAAGCTACCAATCTTCCATATTTTTGGTACCTCCCCCAATTCCGAATCCACCATCTCCCCGCCACTTGATTTATAAGGCTTGCCTTCTTCATTCGGAAATTCAAAATCAATAAACCAATGCTTGAAAATCGTCTGGGCAATTTGCTCAAGAGTTTGGTTCATTTTGCGGTTGAGTTCGATTTTGTCATCTAATGATGAAATTATTGAGGCAATTAATTTTTGTTCGTTTAGTTGAGGAACGATTATTTCGATTTCATTTAAGGTTCTTTGGTTTAATAAAGGCTGTCCTGATCCTGATCTGTAATTATTTAATCCAATATTATTCAAAAGATAATAAAGAAACTTCGAATCTGAATTCTTTTTTGATTTACCAATTATTGCATTATCTGTTACCCAACAGTGTCTATCATAATAATAAATGCTTCCACAAAAACTTCCAACCCTACCAATTACTATAGTTCCATTATTTGCATTATAATCATCCGAAAATCCGATAATCCCATTTGAACCGAAAACAGGAAACTTATTATCATATCCTCTCAAAGGAGAGCTCTTTCCATTTTTAAAAGTTGCTATTTCACCAAGATTACAGCTATACCAATTCTTCATAATTCAAAACCAATTATTTCTAAACTGCTTTTAATTGATTGGTCTAATTCATTCGCCTTTTTCAGTTGCGAAGAAAGCTCCTTTGTTAGTTTATCCATTTTCTCTTTAAATACAACGCCATCATCTTCCTCATCAGGAATCCCCACATATCTGCCAGGCGTCAAAACAAAATTATGCTTCTTCACCTCTTCCAAATTGGCTGATTTGCAAAATCCTTTCACATCCTCATAGTTACCATCGTTATTTCTCCACTGATGATAGGTATTGGCAATTTTCTGAATATCTTCATCCGCCAGATCCCGATGCACCCGATCCAGCATATAGCCTAAGGAACGGGCATCGATAAACAGAATCTCATGACTTCGCTCTCGAAATTTATGATTTCGTTTATCCCGTGCTAAAAACCACAAACAAGCGGGAATGCCCGTATTGTAAAAAAGCTTCTCAGGCATCGCCACAATGCAATCCACCAGATCCGCCTCCACAATGTTTTTGCGGATCTGCCCTTCATTGGAGGTTTCAGAGGAGAGTGAGCCATTGGAGAGCACCAATCCCAGTGTGCCTGTTGGAGATAAGTGATATATCTTATGCTGCATCCAGGCAAAGTTGGCATTTCCCACAGGCGGAGCGCCGTAATGCCATCGTGGGTCTTCCCGTAACAACTCGCCGCTCCAATCACTGTCATTAAACGGCGGATTGGCTAAGATGTAATCGGCTTTTAAATCCTTGTGGGCATCGTTCAAAAAACTGCCCTCATTGTTCCATTTAATATTGGAGCCATCGATCCCCCGAATCGCCAGGTTCATACGGCACAGCCGATACGTCGTCAAGTTGGACTCCTGCCCAAAAATGGAAATATCATCCAGCCTGCCCTGGTGGGCTAACACAAATTTTTCACTCTGCACAAACATCCCACCCGAGCCGCAGCAGGGATCATAAACCCGTCCCTGGTATGGCTCCAACATTTCCACCAGCAGCTTCACAATACTGGTCGGCGTATAAAATTGTCCACCCTTCTTGCCTTCTGCTGCGGCAAATTGTCCCAAAAAATATTCGTAAATCCTGCCCAGAATATCCTTGCTTTTACTGGCAGCATCTCCCAGGGCAATGGAGCCAACCAGATCGATCAAACTCCCCAGGCTCTGCTTATCCAGGTTGGGTCGGGCATACTGCTTGGGCAAAACGCCTTTCAATTTAGGATTATCCTTTTCCAGCTCATCCATAGCATCGTCCAGATCCCTGCCAATTTCTGGCAATTTCGCCCGTGCCTGCAAATATGACCACCGTGCCTTCAACGGTACATAAAACACGTTTTCCGCCCGATATTCATCAGGGTCTTCAGGATCAGCGCCCTCGTATTCCCCTTCGCCTTTTTTCAATTTTGTATAAAGGTCTTCAAATGCATCGGAAATGTATTTCAAGAAAATCAAACCAAGCACAATATGCTTGTACTCCGCCGCATCCATGTTTTTGCGGAGCTTATCGGCAGTCTGCCAGAGGGTTTTTTCCAGGGATTGGGAGTTGGTTTTATTTTTGTTCATCATTCTTATCAATAAAATTAGCTTTTTCTGTCTTTTGGTTTTTTTGACGATTCTATCTTATCAATGTTTTTTGAAATGATATAATAAGTATTCAATAGATGTTCAAGAGAATATCTTTGGTAACGATCAGCATGATACAAAAATATTACGGAAATTGTTATTCCGATTATAAATTTTAAAGGTAAAACAAACCAATCGATTTGGCTAAAATTTATTAAGTTAAAAAGCAAAGTAAATATCATAAATAGAAAAAAAACCAAGCTCAAGTTTCTTGACATCTTTGCTAATGCTGAAAAATTATCTGACTTATCCCGACTTACAGAAGAATAAATATCTGTAAATGCATATAAAAAATCAAAATTATAATCATCAATTTCGGCATCTGGATTATTTTTGTTGAACTTTTCAATTATTCTATTCTTTAATTTGCCTTTTAGCAGGTCATTAATAATAGAACAATATTTTGCAGCAATATTTTCTAAAGCAAATCCAATTAAATAAGCAACAAAAAAATAGGCTAGCATCGAATAAATTGATAGCGATTCAGTTTTATTAATTAATTCTTCAAATGTGATCAAATTTATTGAGAGAGATATTAAAACGATGTAAACGATTCCAGGAATGATGTATGCAAAAATGTCGAATACGCCTAAACGAAAGCTATTCATTTTTTATCACCAGATGTTTTAGGATTGACTTTGGTAATTAAAGAAATATTTCGTAACTATTCAGCTCCGTCTAATGGTAAACCATCAGGCTAAGATGTGGAAGCATCTTGAAGGATGCTATCGTAAATAGGACACTTTAGTGTCCTTCCATCTCTTAGCCTTGTCGTTCGCGGCAGGGCGGGTAGTATTGAAATAACACACCTGAATAGTTACAATATTTCAAATACAAATTTCAAGGAAAGATTTACAATATCTTGCAGAATAAAAGTATAAAAGAAATTCAAAAAAGTCAACAAAAATCATAAGGAGAGATATTTACGTCATGAAATAATTATCAATTTTCATCTTGCATAATTCAAAAAAATTTTTGATATTGTTTTGTGTTAGTTGAGTGAGTTAAGTTTGTTTAGTGAGTTAAGTCAGTTGAGTGAGTTGAGTCGGTAAGTTGGGTAAATTAATCCTAAATTAACAAAGAAGGAATTTTTATTTTAGGCTAAATTTAATGAATAACTGGTTGAAAGTCATTGTTTGGTTTCACTTTTTTTAACATTCCCCCTTGCCCCCCTTCAAAGGGGGGAACGCTAAAAATCCCCTTTGAAGGGGGATTTAGGGGATTGTTATAATTGACTACATTAACTTCTTTTAGCTATCAGTTAATTTGGGTTAATTTATGACCTTGTTGATTTAGTGCTATTTCTTTCTCGTTGAGCACAATATGCAGCAGTCAGGGACTGCTGCTACCCAATATGTTGTGGTATATTGCTGTTAATTGATGATAAATCAACAGAGTCATTTATGACCTCTTTTAAACTACTCGTAACTACTCACAACTCACCAATTATCACTAACGACTCACCAATCACTGCTCACCAAAACCAGGGAGGAAAGTCAATGGAAAAATTCATCTGCTTATTTTCTATTATTGCATTGGTTACCTCATGTGCCCAAAAGCCCCAAAAAGATTACCCCATCAAACCAGTTCCTTTCACAGATGTTCAAATCAAGGACAATTTCTGGCAGCCACGCATGGAGACCAATCGCACCGTCACGATTCCGTATGATTTCAAAAAATGCGAAGAAACAGGAAGAATCGATAATTTTGCCAAGGCTGGCGGATTGATGGAAGGGGAATTTGTCGGGATTCGCTACAATGATTCGGATGTGTATAAAGTGATCGAGGGCGCTGCCTATTCGTTAAGCCTGCATCCTGATCCGGAATTGGAAAAATATCTCGATGATCTGATTGCGAAAATCGCTGCCGCCCAGGAAGATGATGGCTATCTTTACACGACTCGAACCATAGATCCGGAAAATCCTGCCCGGAATGCTGGCAAAGAACGCTGGTCATATATGATTCATAGTCATGAGCTTTACAATGTTGGTCACGCGTACGAAGCAGCAGTGGCTTATTGCCAGGCGACTGGCAAACGGTCGTTGCTGGATGTCGCTATCAAAAACGCCAATTTGATTGATTCGGTTTTTGGTCCCGGGAAAAAGCACAATCCGCCAGGGAGCCTCATCATTATCGAAAAACGGCACGCTTTATTTCAATCGCCAAAATAGCGAGCACCCTGAATGGTCAATGGATGTTTATCGAGCAAAATTTTCCAATGGTCGATATTTGAAGCCTGAAAACCTGGGAGAACCGATCAATACCAAAACGCCAGATCATTCCCCATTTATCGCTACTGATGAAAGTTATATCATTTTTTCTTCTTTCAGACCAGGCGGATATGGCATGTCTGATCTGTACATCAGCTTCCGCAAAGACAATGGAACATGGACACATCCGAAAAACTTGGGGAGAACAATCAATTCTGTTGCAAAAGATGAATATCCCTACATTTCACCCGATGGCAAGTACCTGTTTTTCAACAGCAATCGACCATCGGTTTTAAATAAAAATAAAATTCCTGACGGGCCCGGGAATATTTATTGGGTGAACGCAAGTTTCATAAAGACATTAAAATGAACCAAAATAAATATTCCGTTGATTTTTAAATCGCACTGATTTTTTTGAAAAAAGGATATAATTTACATTGTTGTTATCACTTCAATTACCTCTTCACCTCCCATTCGATTAAATTCCAAAATAAACTCTTTTCATAATAAGCCTCATCTTTCTTTTTTAATGCCTCTATTACTTTTAACTTTTCTTCTAATTTTTCTATTTTCATTTTTAGTTCTGTCATTTTCTTCTTTTCTACTTTAGCCTTCTTTTGTTCTTTAGATATTTTTGGTATGGTGATTAATCCACCTAACAAAGTTGTATGCCTGGGAACCGATATGGTATCTGCTATCATTTTCTCTGCTAATAACCCCTTTGTTTCTTTAATTTCATTCTCAATTTCTGCTTTTTTCTTGCTTAATTTTTCTCTTCCTGTTTTACTTAAAATAGGCTTGGTTTTATAAAATCCCAGAAAATGAGAACTTGATATCGAGTCTTGCTCTGTTTGAATACTTGTGCTATCTTGAGCGTTAACAGGGATCACAGATATAGAGAGTGCTATAACAAAAAAAATTAATGCTTTCATGACGCATCCTTTCATTAAAATCATTCATTCAGTAATGTCATTAAGATAAAAAAGACATAGGAGTGCAACGCCTTTATGCGTTGCAAAACAGGGCAATCCATAAAGCGATTGCACTCCAAATTTGTCACATTTTTCCTTAACTCAATGATATTGATTCATTCAGTTTAAAAAGAATCATTCATTTCCCAAATGCTTCTTTGCCATAAAATAATATAAAAAAAAGCCCGCACCAGCAAAGATGAACATCAATCCAATAATGCCGTAAGTGTCAATATTTTCAGGGAAAATTTGTTTGAGTAATAGTGGCAAACCAATACCAACCAATGCAAAAGCCCATTTAATGGCAGAAAGTGGATGCATGATAGATTGCCTTGGGTACAGATATTTAAGATTTTCATTGACCATACCCTTATCAATGAGCTTATTCCTGATACGGTTATCTGAGATAATTTTAATGATTAACACCACAGCAAAGAACAGAGCAATACCAACTAAAAAGCCAAAATCCGTTTCCATAATTTATTTCTCCTTATTGTGGAGTGCATTCCCTTTATGGAATGTATCCCGATCCTGATTGATTGAGACGATGCATAAAGGCATCGTACTCCATTTTTGTTTCTGTCTCAATAGAAACATAATTCTTCCAAAAGTTGCAATTCCACAGAAAATTTTTTATGCAACTTTTATCATTTTTTTGTGTCTATATGGCTATGGAATCCGTCGATAATGAAACCATTCTCATCAAAAAGATATTAGCAGGAAACTTACACGAATTTCGGATACTGGTCAGGAAATATAAAAAGCTTGTTTATCACATTGTTGTGAGATTTGTTTCCAATCGAGCGGATCAGGAAGAATTGGGTCAGGAAATTTTCATCAAAATTTATGAAAATTTGTCATCATTCCAGTTCAAATCAAAGCTTTCGACATGGATCGGTAAGATTGCTTATCATGCCTGTTTAAATTATTTACGAAAGAAAAAACCAATCTTCTATGAGAATGGTAAAATAAATAAAAAGCATGAATATGATGTCAAAAATTCGGGACTTATGGGAATTGATGAAATGCCCTCTCCTACCGTTCTCCCTGATGATATCGCCCAGCATGATCAAATTTCATCTTTCTTACAAAAAGAAATTAATAGACTACCTGTTCAATATCGCCAGGTTATTTCACTGTATCATCTGAATGATATTAACCTGAAGGAAATTGCTGAAATTATGGATTTGCCGATTGGGACGGTAAAAAGCTATATCTTTCGGGCTCGCAGATTGTTAAAGGATCGGTTATTAGCAAAATACAGCAAGGAGGAATTATGTCTCTAAATCATTTAAGTGACAAAGAGCTTCAAGCTTATGTTGATGGGCAACTGGTGGAAAATAGAAGAGCGATTGAAAATCATCTATCGCAATGCGATCACTGTCGAATACAATTAGCCGCCTATCAAAAAGTATCCTCCACATTCCGCACCGAGCCTGAAGAAATTTTTTCGGTAGACTTTGAAAATATAATTATCGATAAAATCCAGCAAACCGCGTCCCAGAAATATCAAATTAAAGATCGTTTATATTGGTTCTTATCCATTGTTATTAGTTTTAGTATTCTTGCTTGTTATTTATTCATTACTCAAACAGGAAGGATTATTATCGATTTGCTTCATGATAATTTGAACAGGATAAAACAAATGGTGTTATCAGTTTTTGAAATACTTGAATTACTGGATATGCGTCTTGAAGTAATTATCAATGTTGGGATTATTTTCTTGCTTTTTAGCATTTCAAATCGGATTTTGTTATTGTTGAGATATAAAAAAGTTGCTTTACCAGAGTAAATCGGATTTGCAGATGAATTTCAAAGTAATCACAAAAAAGAGTATTTCAAAGAAGAAAGAAAAACATTTATACTTGTTAAGGCTTATTATGTAACTTGATTCAAAAATGTCATTGCGAGCAATGACTTATAATAGACTGAAATTTCAATCCTTAACAAGTATATCATCATTCCAACATTCCAATATTCTAGATCAAAAAAGGTGACGATTATGATAAGTTTTGATAAAATCTTAATTGACGGAGCAATACTTGCAGCGATCGGATCGATTTACTTGCTTGCCATGTTGTGGTTCAATCCACGCCTGTCGTTGAACGATCTTCCTGATGATATTAAAAATGCTGTGCCACCGTGGAGTAAGAAGGAGAAGATCCAAGCGATACTTTTTGGAATACCATTTTTTATTCTGGTGATCGGTTTCCCGTTTTTTTCAACGCTGGCGCTGAAAAACCAGTATGGCGGCACCATTTCATTTTTTGCCCTGTTCATCAATGCCTTTGGAGTCATCATGATCTTTAATGTTGTTGAGGTTGGTTTTGTTGATCTTTTGCTGTTATGCAAAATCAGACCCAAATTCATGACTATTCCTGGAACAGAGGGATTGGCTGGTTCCAAAGATTATTGGCACCAGATTCGAGCCCATTTGAGGGGGACGGTTTTGATGGGGATTTTATGTGCGATTATTGCATTAATTATCTATCTCATGTGAATTCAAAAAAATATAAAACAATACTCATAATTTCCGTATAAAAAACAGTGAAAACGAATTGATATGGAATAAAATTGTGAATTCCATCTATGGACGAGAGCGAAAAATCACTGCTCCAAAAAATAAAACAATCGGACAGGAATGCCTTCCAGCAAATCTTTACTAAATATCATCCCATCCTGTTTCGCTACATTTTTTATCGCACCAAAAATTACAGCTTAGCCCAGGATATTGTGCAGGAGACTTTTTTGAAGGTCTGGTTAAACAGGGAATCTTTGAAGCCGAGATTGGCGTTTTTTCCTTATATTGTTAAAATTAGCAGCAATCTGGTCAAAGATCATTATAAGCACGAGCAGGTGAGAAACAAACATAAAGATTCAATTCCGATAATTGAAAATTCAATAGATGATGATCCTGATGCTGCTTTAGATTTTAATTTATTGGAGCAACAGATTAATATCACTGTCAATAATAACCTACCATTGAAATGTCGAACGATTTTTATACTGAGCCGAGTTGAAGGGAAGTCAAATCAAGAAATTGCCGATCTGCTGAACCTCTCCAAAAAGACTGTTGAAAACCAGCTCTATCATGCCTTGAAAGTCCTCAAAAAAAAGCTGCAGAAATTTTTATAGGTGTAATCTCCACCTTAGTCGTTATATAAGTAAAATGTCTTGATTTTAGATTTAGGAATTTAGATTTTAGAATTCGGAATTTGAAAAAACCTAAACGCAAAGTTCGCTAAGAAGGCGCTAAGTCCGCAAAGGAATTTTTAAAAAATATTCGTACTTAGCGATCTTTGCGTCTGCTTTGGGTTCGCCACAGGCGAATCTGCCTTTGGCATGATTCTTGGCGTTAAAAAATATTCTTAGGTGATGAAAATGCTCGATGGACGGATCAAAAAATTTTATTAAGGAATTATCACATGAATCCTTTTTTCAAATGGCTAAGAAATCAAACTAACAAAACTATCCCAGGCTCAAAAAAAGAAAAATATTTCAATCAATTAAAAACAATCTGGGGAGCGAGCGCAAAGACTTCAATTCCAGAAGTACCAGATACCAACGAGGAATGGCAAAGATTGCAGATTGCTATAACAGAAGCAGAACGTGAGAGCAGAGCAATCCATGTCCGACCGACATTTGGAAATCTTTTTCAACTACGATTTGCTTATGCTGTGGCGATAATCGTTTTAATTACCATATCATCGCTATTTATTTATCATCGATATATTCCTGTAAGCTATCAAACCGATAGAAAAGAAAAGTTGGCTTTTACATTGCCAGATGGCTTTGCAGTACAATTAAATTGTGTCAGCAAATTGACTTTTCACAAAAATTTCAATAAAAAATCAAGACAGGTCACTTTAAAGGGAGAAGCCTATTTTAATGTTCAAAAAGGAGATTTGCCGTTTATTATTAAAACTGACGTGGCTCAAATTCGTGTTCTTGGGACGAGCTTTAATGTGAGAGCCAGAGATGAACAGATCGAGGTGGCAGTGAATCGGGGAACGGTTGGTATTTTAACAGCAATTGAGGGAAAGGATAGCACGATTGCATTGAAAGAAGGATATTTGATTGCCTGTAGCAAAGGAAGTTTCCCTTCACAACCACAACCGATCCAATTCGATCAATATCCTGGCTGGATCCATGGCAATCTATCGTTTCATCAGACACCATTAAAGTTGGTGTGTCAAGAAATTGAGCGACAGTTTGATGTAAAAATTCAGTTGGCAGACCAGCAGCTCGAAGACATCTCCATCAGTGGACTATTTGCTGCCGATGATTTGAATCACCTGCTTTCAGTGATCTGTATTTTGATTCGGAAGGAATTTCGTTATGAGAATAAAACTATTGTTATTTACTAATAAAAATGGAGTTAAGGCGTCAGCCTTTTAGCCCCTCAGCTAAATGAAATCCTTACGGATTAATTCCATTAGAATATAGATTAATTCCATTATAATTAAAAGGAATGATCACAATGAAAAAATATTTAACTTTTATATTAATAAAAATCCTATGCCTGACATTTTTCATCAGCACCTATGCCCAGGATTCGCCGCCGCTGATTAGCTTTAAATTCAATCAAACGCCACTCAAAGATGCGCTCAGCACTTTAATCAGTCAGTATAAAATTCCCATTGCCTATCGGGATGAGCAGGTTGCCGATATTACGGTTTCTGCGGTATGTGAGAATTCCAGCATCGAGAAGGCGATGAGTCTGCTGCTGAATAATTCTTCGCTGACCTGGCGGAGCATTGGTCATCAGGTGGTGATTTTGCCAGGAACACGTCAGGGGAGTGGATCAAACAAAATTCGTAACATTGAAAAAGGTTCCATCATTGGGCGAGTTATTGATGAGGAAACCAAACAACCTTTGATCGGCACCAATATTTTAATCGTTGGCACACAGCAGGGGGGAACGACCGATCTCAATGGAAAATTTGCGCTTAACAAACTGTCCACTGGAAATTATACTTTACAATTCAATTATATCGGCTATGAAACCAAACAGGTGACAAACATCCA
>Ga0209636_10004493_pt1 | contig 14221 bp, 13 predicted proteins | sample DeeMarSWOR152_54_FD_187464 | JGI IMG/M metagenome (GOLD analysis project Ga0209636, IMG submission 187464) | Marine sediment microbial communities from White Oak River estuary, North Carolina - WOR-1-52-54 (SPAdes) (version 2) | ecosystem: Environmental > Aquatic > Marine > Intertidal zone >...
AAGAGCGGGTATAATACGGGGGAAAAAGGGATCAGTTACACAAATGCCTATTCTGACAATGCCCGATGACGATGTAACTCATCCTATTGCAGATCTGACTAGTTATATAACTGAGGGGCAAATTATTCTGGACAGGGGAATGTTCAAAAGAGGAATATATCCACCTATAGACCCTTTGCCATGTTTATCAAGGCTTATGGACAAAGGTATTGGTCCAAACAAAACGAGAGAAGACCACAAACAGCTCTCGGATCAACTTTATTATGCTTATGCTGAAGGAAAAATTGTTCAAGGAACAGCTATGGTTTCGGGAGAAAAAGCTTTGACCAATATTGATAAGCTCTATCTTAAATTTATGGAGAGGTTTGAAAAAGAATTCATAAGTCAAAGCTTTGATGAAAACCGCGATATAGAGGAGACTTTAAACACTGGTTGGAGCCTTTTATCGATACTTCCAGAGACAGAGCTCACAAGAATAGACCCTGCCATTATAAAGGAGTATCATCCCCACTACAAGCAACTAAGCAGTGGGTAGTTTGGTATGTCGGCTGAAAGACTTGAGGTACATCCAACTCGTCTAGAACTTTTAAGGTTAAGACGACGCAAAGCATTAGCTGAAGGAATCGCCGATATTTTACAGAAAGACCTAGAGACGTTAATTGTGGCACTTATCGAACATAGACAGAGGGCTCATGCCTTACGAACTCAATTATATGAAAATTTGAATAACGCCTATTCGCTCTTCACTGAGACCGAGATGATTATTGGCACCATGAAAGTCAGGGAAATATCGTTATCTGCTTCCCCTATTGAATTCGATGTCGAGGTAGGCACAACAACGGGGGTTCTTGGAATTCAATTTCCTTCTTTTAAGCTTATAGAGGAACAAAACAGGACTCTTAAACCTCGCTTCAATCCATTAGAGACACCGATACAATTGGAGAATGCAGTCTCAAAAATCGAAGATGAATTAAAATCCATTGTCAAACTGGCTGAGTTAACGGCAGTAATAAGAGAAATCATAGAGACAATATCTCTGAAGAGGAGACAAATAAACAGGATTAGATTTCAGATTATACCACAACTGGATGCTACAATACGGTATGTTGAATTAATACTTGAAGAGGTTGAGCGGCAGGATGCAGTTAGAGTGAGGGTTCTTCAACGTAAGCGGAAAGAGCGAGCGGCTAAATCAGTTTAGAGACGTGTGATTATGAAACCACTCAAGTACAAAGAGATAATGCCAAGGGTCGCAATTGAGAAACTTAAACTTATCGAAATAGACGATTTAGTTGGCTTAATTAACAAGGACCTTGAGTTCATTCGCTGTTTCTTACGGGAATCTCCATACCAGGATGAAATCTCAAAAATAAAGGATGAAATCGATTCGGTCTCCCTTGAGGAGGCTCTCCTTGAGAATTACGTAAAGACATTCAAAAAACTCATAAAATTCTCAGTGGGAGACATTAGAAGTGTGCTATTGGCTGTTTTAAAGAAGTTTGAAGTGTCAAATGTGAAAGCTATGCTCAGAGCGGTAAAGGCCAAAATTGATGTTGACGAAGCAACGAAGCACATTATTCCAGTTGGCGCTCTGGACAAGAATAAGTGTCGAGCGATTTTGACGGGTTCTGAAAGTATTGAGGATGTAATAAACTCTCTGCTCGACCTTGAATACGGTTTGATTACGAAAGATGTGTTAAATGAACACGAGAGAATTGAAGACTTGTTGCCATTGGAAGTTGCTTTAGATAAGGTCATGTATCGAGGAATTTGGAACTCAGTTGAAAAGCTCCGTGGTTTGGACAAAATCGTTGCGAAAGGTGTCTTAGGAATCGAGATGGATGCTATTAATGTTAAAATTGTTTTGAGATACAAAGTGATGGGGGTTAGCCAAGATCAGATAAAGGACTACTTAATGCCCACATCTCTTATCGATGAGGAAACATTAGAAAAAGCAATTGAAGCAACTAATGTAAAATCCGCGATAGAATTTATCTTAAGTGTAGCCGAAAATGCGAAGAATCCATTTTACCAAAATATTTTCACCCAACTTTTGAAGGAATGTGATGCACCGTTGTCGCGATTGGAGGCTATTCTTGATAAAGCCTCGCTTAAAATGAGCCTATATATGCTGAAAAAATACACCCGTTACTATAGTATCGGATTTATTTTGGCGTTTCTTAACTTGAAATGGTTTGAGGTTAAAAACTTGAGATGTATAATTAAAGGCGCGGAGAGAAAAAGTCCTCCTATTCAAGTAAGAAAACTTCTGGCACTTCCAGGTGAATTGTGAAATTTCGAGTAGTTATGCGGCATTTTAAGCAACTGATACGTGCCATTGAAAGACAACCTTTACGCATTGAGCATGAAAGCTATTAGTAGACCGTAAATTGCCAAGGCTTCGGACAAAACTAAGCCCAAAATGTTAACGGTGTAACTTTCCGGTTTCTCCACCGTAGCGGTCATCAAAGCAGGACCACAATAAGAAATCCCTACGCTGGCGGCGGCTGCAGCGCTTCCCATAGATATGCCAGCAAGCAACGCTTTTAGGCCAGCCTCTTCTGTCGTAATTGAAGGCAGCCTTGATATGATCATGAAAGCAATAAGCAGGCCATAAATGGCTAATGCTTCTCCCAATATAATGGCAATTAATAATTTGCTGCCTAATTCAGGCTTCTCAGATGTTACTGCAGCTAAAGCTGGCGCGCAAGTTATTATTGCGTAGGTTGCGCTTATGGCGCAGGCTACTATTGAAACTGCTGCGCCTATCGAAGCCAATACACTAGGATCCATGAATAACTTATTCCGTAAAACTTTTATTTAACTTTAAGGGGTTTGTAAGGGATTCCTTTTCCACTATAGAATTCTGGAAACAATTCTACCCAATGAAGCCTAAGGCAGTGCACAAATATTACTAGCCCTTCAATGCTTAATGCTAAAATGCTTCCCACCATTATTATTGGGATGCTTTGCAGTGAAAAAGTTCCATGCTCAACTCCAGCGATTATGAGAAACATGTAATTCAGTGCGGTATGGGTTAGAAATAATGCGGCAAGTCGGCTAAACGATATTGTGTGGTCTAAAGATTCTATGAGAACTTCTATGCTAAAATCAACTCCTTCCATTATGCTACCGGATGTTGCCGTAACTATACAAATGAGTAATGCGGGCAGTGCTGTGAGTCCTAGGAGCATGAGGCTGCCTTCAGCGAACCATCGTGTAATATTGGAAATGCCACCCCAATAAACCCACATGAAAAATCCGCCCAAAAGAAGCCATATCCAACAACTCGATATAAAAGCAAGCTTAAGGCGGTGTTTTCTTATGTTATTTACCACTCTCAAAACCAAACCTAAACTTAGAATTATAACCCCAACGAAAATGGCGAACCTTAGCATATTAAGAGGCTCATGCATCGGATCAAAACCGCCGATTTGGAAAGGCCCTATTGTAATTAACATTATTGGATGGAGAACACCTGAAGGACCGAAGAATTCGCCGAAAAGAAAACCGAAAAATATGGCTGAGGTACCACAGAGAATAAACAATCCACCAGCGAATAGAAAATACCGCAGTATGTCACCTACCTTGTTAATGTCAACCTTTCCTCTAAAATAGAGCAATATTATACCCACTGTTAAGAGAATAGCGCCTTGCCCGACATCGGCAAACATTATGCCAAAAAGGAACGGGAAAGTTATAGCCATGAGGTAAACGGGGTTAATCTCTTCAGGGCGAGGATATCCAAGGGAAAAAGTTAGCTTTTCAAATGCTTCGAAAAAGCGAGGAACCGGTTTAATTATGGTGGGTACTGTGTCCTCAGGTTTTGGTGGTTCTTCCTTGATTATGCATTTTCCTTTGGTTATCTTTTTTATTCCATCAGTGACTTTTATAAGGCAATGTTTTGGCACCCACGCTTCTAAGTAAACTGTCGTTGCACAGCTTCCCATGTTATTCTCGACTTTGACAACTTCCTCTAATTCTCTGGTAATAGCTCGTAGCGACAAAAGGTCAGAATGAATGGCTTCGAATTCCGGTTTGGCTTTAGTAGACTGCCTTACTAGATCAGCAAGGCTTCTTAATTCCAATGTTTGTTTCATAAGGTCAGCTTTTACTTCTGGAATTTGCTCCATTATTTTGGAAATTGTGGTTTTCATAGTCATTAATTGTCTAATATGAGACTTTCGATTCTCGTTTATCGTTTTGGAACTTTCATCAATTTCTAAAAGCGTTCGTTCGACGAACTCTAAAAATTTCTCGTCTGGTGGAAAGGACACTTCTCCAATGGGGACCTCTGTTATTTTTACCTTTAGACTTTTACTCAACTGCGAAATTTCTGAAAGTACAATTGAACATCGAGCAGAGATTTCAACCATTTCCTTGAAACGCCTTTCGATATCAGATAGCTTTTGCTCAGCCTTTAGAAGCACTTCTTCTGTTGACTCTTCGGGTAAAGAAGTATTTTCGACAAGTAGTTTCTTGGGATGTATTTTCCAGGCACTTAACATCTGGTCGATTTTTCGAATAAGATTTGAAGATGAAATAAGAGTTTCAATGAGAGGTTTGGAACGACCCTCGATTTCGGATAGTTTTTGTTCCACCTCGGTTAGTATTTCTTCTATTGTTTTCTCAGTTGGAAGTAGCTCTCCATCGATTAGCTCTTCTGGTTTTATCTCTAATCCTTCAAGTATTTGGTCCACTCTTTTTAGAATATTTGAAGGTCTATTAACAATTTCACAGGGAACCTCAAATTGCTCTAAAAGACCATCAAATAATTCCAGTTCGTCATGCACATCTATACAATGGGCAACACCCATATTACCTAAGAACAATAAGACTGAATCAATATCCTTTTTAAGGAATATAACCTCAAGTTTCCACAGTTCTTGCGCGACTATACACCTTCAAAGACTGCGATGGTATTATACTAACTCCATCAACGTTCTTTTAATATTTTTGGTAAATCAAGAATTGTTCATGAGCATAATCGTAAAGCACAAATTGGTGACGACTTCGATAAAAAAACTCTTTAGTTAAATCCGCAATTTATTACATTTAAATTGGTGTCAGTCTTGCTTGAGGCTTTTAAAGCTATAAAGGAAAAACATCTGGAAGCCAAGAGAATAGTTGAAGAGGCTACCGCTAAGGCTGAAAAACTGAAGAACGAAGCTGAAAAAAAAGCGTTAAGCGTATATGAAGAAGCGTATAAGACAACTCAAAGCCAAGCTGAACAAAAAGCTATAGATATAAAAAGAAAAGCAGTAGAAGACGCTGAACACGAACTCGAAAAGTTCCTTTCTAATGCAGAAGACCAAGCGGAAAGAATTGAAGCAAAAGCAAGGAAGAATTTTAAGAAAGCGGTAGATTCAGTTCTAAATATGATTCTACAATGAGAGATGAATAATGGAGTCGACGCGGGTAATAACTGAGATGATTTTGGAGGAGGCAAAAAAATCAGCTGAACACATTATCCAAGAGGCCCAAAAATCAGCTGAAGAGACACTGGAAAAACAGAGACAATTAGGCGTTCAAAGAGCTAGCGAATCAGCTCAATTACTCTTAAAAAAAGCGGAAAGTGAAATTGAGCTTAATAAGCTACGCAACATGGCAAACGCCAAGATTAAAGCAAATTGGGTTATTCTGTCAAAAAAAGAAAATTGGATCGACAAAGTCCTAAATGAAGCGAAAAACAAGCTCAAGAGCCTGACACAATCAAAGGAGTACATTTCAATTCTAGAAAAGCTAATTATAGAAGCAGGTATTATTTTAGGCCGCAAGGAATTAGAAGTTTTATTAAATGAACAAGATTCAACTTTACCATTAAAACTTGACGATTTAGCCAAAGAAGTCAGTGAAAAAACAGGATTTAAGACGAAGTTGAGGCTATCTGAAGAAAAACCTAAAGTTATAGGCGGTGCTGTAGTTAGAACAGTCAATGGCAAAGTTATTATGGATAACACTTTTGATGATATTCTTCGACGAAGAGAAAAAGATCTGCGGTTTGAAATAGCCAAAATTTTGTTTTGAAAGACAACACAAAATTGACACTTAGCCCTAACCCTTTAAAACGTCTTCAACAAGACTTGTTGAAGAGAAAACAGTTTTTAACGTTCAACTTTGCAGTGCTTTAAAAAACTTGCGTATTCTTTTTATATGCGACACGTAGATGTAACAATTTCGGGAGAATCATCAAGTGATACGCGTTTACACCGTTAAAAACAAGGAGTTGCTCGAAACCGAGGTAGCTTCCAAAAAAGAAATGGATAACATTGTCGCCAAAGTTAAACGGGCCTGGGTTGACTGCTCCGACCTAGATAAAAAAGAAACAAAAATTGTATCAGATTTGCTGGGGGTCGAAGCAACGACTTTGCATGGAATTGAAAATGGAAACATCCGCCCGCACTACTCAAAATGTTTTGATGAAATGTGCCCTTATTACACTTGGATTTCAACTCCTGTTGTAGAGTTTACGGATGAACTGAATCTGCATCCATTGAGCATAATCCTGAAAGAGCGTTTTCTAGTAACACTGCGTAGCAAGTATTCCGAAAGGCTTATTGAATCAACTCTCCGAACATTTAACTCGCTGCCGCCTGCGGAAAGAAAGCCCACTGTAATATTGAGCAAGCTTATTCATGAAATAATAGATGAAAATTCAGGAGCTATGGTGTCTATTCGGGACCTCATCGATAGTATTGAAGCGGAGGCTATGGAGGGACAAAAGAAAAAGGCCATTACGAAGTCAATTTTCAAGCTGAAAAGAAGTCTCTCCACCCTTCACCGACTTCTATGGGCTGAAAAAGAGATGCTATCTGACATGGATTTAGGTGTCATACCTAGCCTTACACTTGTTCAAGAAGCAAAGTTGATCGTAGAAGACGCGACAGACGACATTACACGAGAGCTTGAGTTCGTAGACTCATTCAACAGAAGTCTCGATAGCATCCTAAGACTGCAAGACTTAGGAGCAATTCACAGAGTTGAAACAAACCTGGTAAATCTCACCGTAGCACTCGTCATATTGACAATCGTCTTAGTACTGATTGAAATTGACATCATTGGCGTCTTACTCGGTTAGCTAGTCAAAACAGCAAATGTTGCAGCATTAATTTTCTTGACTGGTTTTCTTCCATAAGATCATTCCAATTAGTTGCATAAGGCGTCTTTTTCTCTGCATAAAGCCCAAGGAAGTGCGATCAGTACTATCGGCGTCATAACTACTGCTGAAGCTATAAGCGCTGAATATAAATCCAGTGTAATCAATCCTGAGATAAGCAAAACGTACTGCACAATAAGACCCGTGCTGAATCTTACGCTGAGGCCTAACCCTAAAAGCAATGAGTGCCCTTTCCCAAGCACCTTGTGAAACAGCAAATAAGATCCAGACAATTTTGCGCCAAATGTAGCCAGCAAAATGACTACTATCAGTAGTGGGTAAACAAAAACTGAGGCAAACGACATACTAGCGCCTACGCTAAGGAAAAACATAGGCGACAAGACGATGTATCCTAAGAAATTAACAACTTTTTCGTCACTCTGAAAATTCTCCGTAGGCAATAAACTTCTGGCAACAATGCCGCCAAAAATCGCGCTGATAGCAGCCAAACTTTCAAAAACAAAACTGCCTACAACTACAAAAGAGAAGAATATGAGCATAATCACGAGAGGACGAATAAACCCGAAGTTTACGTTATTATTCAAGACATGTTTTATCTTTGACGCAATTTTTACTAAAACAAAGGTTAGAACAAAAGTACCAATTAAATCTAACACGACTAACGCGGGGTCTGGAAAACCTTGAATACGAAGAGTTGGAAGAAAAACTGGTAAGAATGGAATCATTATCAGGCTCAACACTTCTAGGATGTCATCTAAGGTCCCAATTCCAAGAGTGAGTTGACCAAATTTAGTTTTAAGCAAGTTGAATTTTGCTAGGATGGGTAAAAGAACAGCCTCGCCAACAGTTGCGAATGAGAGCGCCACAACAATTGCAACTAGTAAAGAATTACCTATCTGAGCAGGAAACAGGAAAAAAAGAAGCGCTCCAACAATGCTAGCTTCAAGACCTACAATTAAAATAGCACCTTTTAGCATTTCCTTTCCAAAGCGTTTTATCTGCCCAATTTCTAGATTGAAGCCTATCATAAAGAGCAAGAATAACATTCCTATCGTAGATAGCACGTTAAAAGTTTCATCTTGAATTGTTGAATGAAAGAGACCAAATGAAGAAAGAATAATACCTAAAAACAAAGCCGAAAACATCCAAGGCATCCTGAGGTACTTCTCCAATAGGAAACCTAGCCCCAATGAGAAAGCAAAAGTTACTGCTATTAAAAGAAAAACATATTCCAAAGCTAAACACCACTCAGAACCCAGCTATTCTGATAATGTTGGGTTAAATAAGCAAGTTTTGCTTTCGTTTGCTGCGCCTTCTGATTATTCGCTGAAGAGATTGGGATGCTGCTTATGACTTTTCTGTTACAAATAAAGAAATCATTAGATTCAAAATGAAAATATTGTATAAAACATGCACAAACCAGAAAAAACCAACACAAACCCACTGCCCTTTTTTTAGTGGACAACCATTATGAATCAAGCGAGATGGAGAAGGGGCTGAAAAGGACTCTGAACGGAAAAAGCAATAGCAGTCTTGCTTCAAGGCAAATTGCAATTTTCTCTCTCCTTTCGTTTGTTAAGCCCGTTCAGAGCCTCAGCAAACCCTTCCTGGCGCGGACCAAGTTAAGCAAAAGAGCAGTCAGATAGGAACGCGGTTAACTCTGCAGTTTAGAATTAGTTTAAGCCGTTGCTGAGAGCGGGGTTGGCATTGGGCTCTCACCAGTTTCGCATATGAGATTCAGGATGTAACGTCTAAAAATGCCTGTTAAAACCTAAAACGTCCAGAAGGTTTTTCCAAACCCGCCCTTACAGAATGAGCTTGTGAGCTATTATTAGGCACGTTTTCAGGATTTTTCACAATCATTACAGCTCTTCACATGTCTTTTGCCTAGCAGATAAATACTTGGCATACACCTAAGGGTTACAGCAAGATTACTTCCATAAACTGCAAAATTTTTTTACACTCTTGAATGGAATGAAATGTAAATGTAGTTTATTTTCTAAACAGAAGTTATTTAAGTAGTTTATAATATAATATACTAATTGCGCAGCAATGCGTAATAAAAAATAGGAGAAGAAAAATACATGAAATTTTCAAGAAGCAAAACTACGGCTACAGCGATCGCTTTGTTTCTATTATTTGCCATGGCTTTTTCGCTTGTTGCTTTGCCACTTGCTAACGCGCATGACCCACCATGGCAAATTCCAACGTTCGCTTTCGTTCAAGCCATGATTGATCCTGTAGGTGTAGGTCAGACAACATACATATACATGTTTGTTGACAAGACTTTCGGCACCGACTGCGCGCTAACAAACGACTGGAGATTCCACAACTACAAGCTCACCATTACAAAGCCTGACGGTACAACAGAAACAAAGACTTGGGATATCGTCTGGGACCCAACATCAGCACAGGGCTACTCCTACACTCCTGACCAAGTTGGCACATACACGCTTAAGTTCGAGTTTCCAGGACAAGACTACACTGAATACAGCCATAACCCCAACTCAAGATATGTTAACGACACTTTTCTGCCCAACAGCGCAGAAGCAACGTTTACTGTGCAGGAAGAACCCGTAGCTGGTCTAATAGGTAGCTATCCGTTGCCGACGGAGTACTGGACGCGCCCAATTTACGGTGAGAACACGGACTGGTGGAAGGTTTCGTCAGACTGGCTTGGCAGTGGCTCTCCAATGCTGAACACTGCTAAGAACAGAGTCTATGTTCCTGGTGGCGTGGGACCTCGCACTAGCCATGTTATGTGGACGAAGCCGCTTCAAGCTGGGGGAGTCGTCGGAGGAGACAATTTTGAAATTCAGGGAGACACCTACTTCGAGGGGTCTGCATACCTTAATAGATTCGTTAATCCGATAATACTTGACGGAAAACTATACTACACGGATCCAATAGCATTCCATGGCGCTGAAACTGGTGCAACTAACTGCGTTGATTTGCGTACGGGAGAGGTCATTTGGTCTCGGACTGATGTATCTGATCCATCCTTCGGTTACATAGAAGCTATTCATAACCCCCAGCAACACGGAGTTGCCCCACCAATGTTAGTTGCAACTCCGCGAAGAGCACCTTGGCAGGTGTATGATGCATACACAGGAAACTTGCTGTTTAACCTTACTGATGTTCCCTCTGGCGCATCAGCAATGGGTCCAGACGGAGAATACTTAATGTATGTCATGGAAAACGCAGGCAACAACACGCATCCCGATTACCGTTTAGCTCAGTGGAACTCGTCCAGTATTATGTTCCAATATAATGGAGGACTTAGACCTACAGCGACAGGTACATTTGATGCAAGTACAAGCGACATGTATGACTGGAACATTTCGATACCTTGGCGCAACACCATGGCTGGAAGGCCTACCGTAGTTGCAGCTTGGTATAACGATATAATGCTCTGCTACAATGGCTCCCTACCTTCAAGTGGTTTTATGGGTTTTGGTGAACTTCCAATAGTCCAAGAGCCCTACACGTACTTTGCTGTCAACCTCAACGCCTCAAAGGGCGCAGTAGGTTCGGTACTATGGCGGAAAACGTACAACCCGCCAGTAGAGAACATCACTGTCATAGAAGCTGGAGCTGATCCAGTGCTTGGTGTCTTCGTTGAGAAATGTAAGGAAACCAATCAATGGGTAGGCTACAACCTAAGAACAGGCGAGAAACTGTGGGGTCCGGTCGGTGATCAACCGGCCCTTGACTACTATGGCAACCCAGGGCATGAACGGGTGTTTGCTTTCCTTGCTTACGGCAACGTCTATGCCAGTGGATACGGCGGAATTATCTACTGTTATGACGGGTTGACTGGAGATCTGTTGTGGAGCTACGGTAACGGCGGCGAAGGCAACAGCACTAGCAGCGGTTCCGACTTTCCTGGTCATTATCCAACCTCCATAAACGCTATCGCTAACGGAATATTATACACAGTTGTTACTGAGCACACGATTCAAACGCCGATTTACAAGGGCGCATTAGCGCGCGCTATCAACGCTACTGACGGCGCGGAGATCTGGACTATTTCAGGTTATACGGGCGAGTTCAACGAGATGAACTATGCTGTCGCCGACGGCTATGCAACATGGTTCAACGGCTATGACAACCAGATTTACAGTGTTGGCAGAGGACCCAGCGCCACCACGGTTACAGCGTCACCCAAAGTTACGGTGCACGGAAGCAGCGTACTAGTAGAAGGCACCGTAATCGATATTTCTGCGGGCACGAAGCAAGACGAGCAGGCAGCGCGCTTCCCGCATGGTGTTCCTGCTGTTTCTGACGAGAGCATGAGCGACTGGATGGAGTACGTGTACATGCAGAGGCCACGTCCAACCGATGCTACTGGCGTTGAGGTGATTGTGAGCGTGCTTGATCCTAACAACAACTTCTACGAGGTTGGCAGAACCACAAGCGACGCAGACGGCCTGTTCCATTGCGCATTCACTCCAGAAGTCCCAGGAGAATACACTATAATCGCTACGTTCGAAGGCTCTGAGGGCTACTGGCCTTCTCACGCGGAAACCGTCATAAACGTGGAAGAAGCGCCCGCGGCTACTCCAGCGCCAACGCCGACGCCAGCACCCATGACCGACACATACGTCTTAGGCATAGGCACCGCCATACTCATAGCCGTCATCATAGGCTTCGCCCTACTGCTACTCAGAAAACGGTAAACATCCTGACTAAACCGCAGAAACCACTTCACCCTTTTTTAGTTTAGCCACTAGCAATCATGAATCCACCGTAATGGAGACGGGGCTGAAAAGGACTCTGAACGGAAAAAGCAATTAGTCTAGCTTCAGACAATTGCAATTTTCTTCTTTATTCTCCTTGAAGCCGTTCAGAGCCTCAGCAAACCCTCGCCGGTGAGGACTAAGCGCGCGCTAGCTTTACCATAAGCATCACAGGGTCTACTTAAATCTTCATCAAACATGGCAAACCATTCTTTAGACAGGTCAATTAATAAAAAGTAGCTGTTTAAAAGAACAATACAAACTGTACAGAGTACAGTTAAAATGGTTTTCACTTCGCAACCCTTCATAAAAGATGAAAAAGCTAAAATCTTAACTTATGAAGAAGCCAATTACTGATTGGTTTAAGATGGTAGAGACCATTTCAGGTGTGATAAAAGAATTAGTTGGGTTCATAAGAGAATCTTCTGCAATTATACACTATTTTTCTGACATCATGGCAGTCATATCACTTTACAACATGATCTTTGAACATGGTGCGGTTGGAACAATTATCATTTGGGCCATAACAGCACTAATTTCGGGAGTTATTGCTGAACTTCTCAAATCTTACCTACCTACACCTTTACGATTAGTCTTGCGAAGAAGAGAGACGTCATAAATTTTCTCTTTCCTTTCAGCTATAACATTTTTCACTTCACAAACATTCCAAGATTTCATTTTCCAAGTTTCTTAAATCCATTAACGCTATAACAGTCTACATAGCCATAACAAAAAATGGAATAGAAAAAAGGGACAGAGAAACTTTAGATTGTTGGTTTAGTTTCGAATGAGTTTCGCGGGTTAGAGGGCGCCCTTGCCTAAACGAGCTTGTAGGCCGAGGTGTAGCCGTTAAAAAAACAGTCAAGCCGGATGGGAGAGGCGGCACATTAAGGGTTTTCACTTTGAAGGAGGAATTTCGCGGTGATTGGGAAGCCACGGAGGGCTAAGGAAGAGCAGAAGCTGCGGGAGCTTGTAAAGTCCGGCGCTAACATAGACAAAATTGCTGCTCCGCTTGACAAATCAGAGTCATCTGTCAGAGCTAAAATTAGACGGTTGAAACTAAAATTAGAAGAAGAAAATTGAAAATTCAGTTTTCTTCTTCTTATGTTGACTTGGAAAGTGAGCTTCCGAGTTTTGAGGAAACTTTGAAGTTGCTTAATGCTGCGCGCGCTAAGCTTGTGAGGCTCGTTAAAATTGTGGGTATGCTGTTGCAGACGAAGGCTTATTTGTGTTGGAGGAAAACCAGTAGCCTACTCGATTTTATTGTGTATCTTGAAGTGGCATAGCGAAACAGTGCCGACCAGAACGACTGCAACAATAGAGGCAACTGTGACAAGTGTGTTTTCAACAGACAGGCTTGACATGTTTGATGTGGTTTCAGCATCAAGGCTGTTCTGAGCTGACATGTTTGATGTGGTTGTGGAGGCTCCAGAATTTACTGTGAAATAGACTGTGCTGCTGTCCAATCCGACAATGTTGTTAGCTTGGTATCTAGCGTAAACAGTTATGTTGTGCGAGCCTTCCGGAAGTTCTGGCAGCGCAATGTGCCCAGTGATTATGTAATAGGAGAAGATTGAGATGCCTTTCTTTGTGGTGCCATTTGCATACGTTATCAGCGTCTCTATTGGAAAGAAAGTTGCGCTCACGGGCATTGAGGCGTTCTCTTTTCCGTCCACGCTGTAGCTTAGCGTTGCATATTTGGAGTCAAGAAGAAATTTGCTGGTGACCATCAAAGTCAGCGAGCTGGAGCTGTAAGTCGTGTTGGACGGAGACAAGATGCTAATTGGAGAAGCAAGGGGGAAACCTTGTCCATCTGCAGTGTACTGCGCCTCAACAGTTTGAACCCCGATTGTCAGCGGCATAAGGAGCCCAAGCCAGAGAACGATGAACGCGAAAAGATTAACTGTCTTTCTAATCTTGTACACCTCAACAACTAAGTTGTTATCCGTTAACTACCTTTTAGTTCTATTCCAGGAACAATATGTTCCAACACCGGAACAAATGCAGTCTATCCCCAAAAAACCAAAACATGCTTTGTGCTCTCGGTTTTCATATCCGAGCTAGAACAATAAAGTGCCCTGTCTGCACCGATACGCGAAAGAAAAATGGGGTTTGCGGGTGATATCTCCATTTGCATTGGATGCAACTCCCATCTTGTGACAATTGATATTAGGATTCGCCCTGAATCCATCGTAATAGTGCGCATTGTCTATATTCTGAAGTATTTTCCGTAGAGGACTATGCCTACGGCTAAGATGGCAACGCAGAAGACAGATATTATTGCCGTGTCCAATAGTACCGTCATGCTGGTTATGGCGGCTCCTCTCAGGAAAAGCGAGGTCAGCGCGTCGGTTACGTAGTAGCT
>Ga0209636_10004494_pt1 | contig 14221 bp, 16 predicted proteins | sample DeeMarSWOR152_54_FD_187464 | JGI IMG/M metagenome (GOLD analysis project Ga0209636, IMG submission 187464) | Marine sediment microbial communities from White Oak River estuary, North Carolina - WOR-1-52-54 (SPAdes) (version 2) | ecosystem: Environmental > Aquatic > Marine > Intertidal zone >...
ACAGTCTCAAAAACCATCTCCTCTCCGTTCACAAACAACATTCGTCCAACAAGCGGCTTACCTATTCCGGTGACAAGTTTAACGGCTTCCATAACCTGCAAAGAAGCAAGTAAGGCTGGAGTGGCGCCTAGCACTGGCACTCTTTCAACTTCAGGAGGGTCTTTAGGAAATATACATCGCAAGCAAGGTCCGTTGCCCGGCACTATCGTTGTTACTTGTCCGTGCAGCGCAGAAACGCCTGCATGAATGAAATGTATATTATGCGTTACGCAGTACTCGTTTATTACGAATCTTGTTTTCCAATTGTCCTGCCCATCAACAACCATATCAACGTCTCCCATCAAGTTGTGTGCGTTTTCTCCTGTGATTTCTGCAACCACCGCCTCTACTTCTATTTCAGGATTTGACGCCTCAAGTTTTTCTTTTGCCACTTCTGCCTTGAACTTTCCAATGTCTTTCTGCCAGCCAAGAATCTGTCGGTTCAGATTGCCTAGCTTGAATTTTCCCTTGTCTATAAGAATGATCTTTCCGATGCCAGCAGCGGCTAGACAAAGTGATGTGGGGCATCCTAGCCCGCCAATGCCTGCCACTGCGACTTTTGTAGATTTCAGCTTTATCTGCCCCTCTAATCCCAAACCAGGGATCAGCATCTGTCGGTCATACCGCTCCAACTCTGATGGAGATAGACTCATCCAGCATTCCCACAAACCTAAGTTTACTTCATACATAATAGTTTTTCATATCGAGTGTGCTAAAAGCGATAAGGTGTTAGACGATGCGTGTTGTGATTCTATCGTCAGAACAGCCAAAATAAAATTGCAACAAAAAAAGAGGAGTGGTTTGTGGTTCGTTTGGTCAAGTTAGCGGCAGCAACCTTTCTCATGATATTTTTCTTTGTGGGCTTCCAGTTCTTCCTTTGTGTTAAAGGTTTGACCGCAACACTCGTATTTCTTTGATTGTGGACCTTTCTTCTCTCCTCCACATCCACGAGACAATATCATTCGCCTCCTGATCGAAGCTAGCGGGTTTGCAAATATAAACATACTTGTTTTGAAATATAAGCCATTTGTGTTGATTGGTTATAATCATAACCTAAAGCTAATGTTTATATTTAGAAATAACAGATCTCTTGTTGTGTGAGACTATGTTAGAAATGGATGAAGCGGATAGAAGGATCTTATCTTTACTTTTTGAAAACCCTGAGTTATCCCAGAGTGAAATTGCAAGATCTTTGAAGATCTCCCAACCTGCAGTTGCCGCAAGGTTACGGAAATTGAAAAATAAAGGGATAATAACGCATCAGATAGGAGTAAACTTAAAGAAAACTAAGCTAGGTTTAGTAAAGGTCGATGTTTCGACGAAAAACAGTGCAAAGATTCTAAAACTCTTTGAAAAATGTCCTTTATTTTTGAACGGGTTCACAACGTCCGGGAAACAGAATTTGTGTCTGTTTTTGGTGAGTGAAGATTTAGAATCCCTTGACGCATGCATGGATTGCCATGTTAGATCAAACCCGAACGTCTCTGATGTGGATTTTAGCGTTGTCATTTCATCTGCAAGAGATTTCGTGTCGCCGCTGAAAATGATAAGGGAAAAAACTGAGTCTTCCCCTTGTGGTGGGCAATGTGACAAATGTTCGTATTACCAGTCTGATCGATGTCTCGGTTGCCCCAGTACGACCTACTACAAAGGTGTACTGTTTGGTCATGTATAGAGTTGGATGGCAGAGCTCTTCAGAATCACTTCAGGATCGCGTTACAATATTCTCTTTGATCTGTCCTTTGTTAGTTCTTATTGGTCAGTTGATTAACGATTCGAATTCAATTCTAGTGGAATCTAGGCTATGCTAGATTCAGTTTTGTCTATGCTGCGTTAAGGCTTCTTCTCTTTTGTAAGCCAGTCTGCCAATGTAATCCTATTCGTGTTGTAATATTTCTCGGCTGAAACAATTCCTCTTTTGGCTAACCTGAAGAGTATTCGATGCGTCTTTACTCGTGATAGACCGGTCTTCCAGCGAATATCCTTCTGTAACATAGTTCCCCCCTCAGCAACCAAAGTATCTACCACGTTTCTCTCATCCTCATTTAAAACTCGCAAAACTGCACTAAGGGCAGACTCGCCCTTCTCAACCGTTGGCACAGAAGAAGGCTTTCCCTCTAGCTTATCTTCGCTTAGCTCTGGAAAAACGAGGGCATATCCAAACACACTTACAGCAATAACAAGCGGAACCACAAACAAAACAAGCCAGAAAGACTGTGGAACTGCTCCGCCCATTCCATGACCTCTTCCTCCAAAACTACCTTCAAACACAAAAAAGAACAAGCCAAGAACACTAACCATAAGCAAAATGGTCAATACGAAAATCAAAGTTCTGGAACACATGTTTCAGTCACAAAAAATAAAAATGAAACACTCCTTATAAGCTGTTTCAATTTTTGAAACATTTTGTTACACTGAACATCTAAACCACACGGCAACCATGTTTTCTTGTCAGTAAAAGAATGGAGGTGACGAAACAATGAATGGTAAAATGATTGTGGGAATAGCTTTAATCGCAGGTATTGTTGCCGTCGTTTTCCTCGCTGCTCCCATACAAGCCTATGTCAATGGAACTGATAATCGCTATTTGCTTCAAGCGCAGCAACGAGACAGACTAAGAACACAGGACTGTGACTGGCCCCAAGATTCTGGATGCACACAATACCGTGAAAGGCAAAGACTAAATCAATGCTCCACAGAAAGAATTTGCAACTGCACAATGAATTTAGAACAATATAGGTACAAAAACACAGAGAGAATAAGAAGCCAAGGACACTGATGATTTTACGTCAACCCAATTCACCCTCCTTTTTTCTAAATCTTAGAACAAGTCCACCCAAACTGGGCTATTTATCTTGCAACTAGAAGATCGGACTACTGTTAATGAAATAAATGCTACTGCCCGATTTACTTTTAGATTAGGAATTGTATGTAGTCCGCTATGTAGTGAGAGACTATGGCTCCTAGGATGGCGAGCAAAGCATATTTCAGTCCTGTTTTGTATGGGTTTTCACGGCTTATTTTACCTACGTAGGTTCCTAGAATAAATGCCATTAGGGCTCCGATTACAAACGTGAGTGTTGCGGCGTCACTCATGCATAGACATGTAAATGGAGAAAGGAGAACTAACGTGGCGACAATTGTTGAAATGAATGCGAAAAGAGTGTTTGTAAATATCTCCCTTTTCGAGTGTATTCTTGTTGTTGAACCTTGCTCTATTGTTTGAATCTGCAATGCTCTTTCAGCTGATTGGGACATGAAGAACCCTATGGAATTTCCAAACGCGTTGGCAAATCCCCCAATTATTCCAGTAATTATCACCAGCTTAGTGTCGGTGGTAACCTCAGCAACACCTATTATCAAACCTAAACACATAATCAAACCATCTGCCAACCCGAAGGCAATTCCTTCCAAACGATAACTTCCCTCTGATCGATTTTTGGTCATTTCGCAACACTTCGTTTCAGATAGTCTTCCTGACTGGGTGATATATGCATTTTGTGAAATTTAGAAGCTAATGTACCCTAAAATCTATGTAAATGTTGGGCGGGCTAGATTTACATTTTTTCTGGAATCCTTTGCTTCTCACCCTGTAGCGTGCGCCAAGGCTATGTTGCATAACAGTTTTTAGAGAGTTAAAACCAAGCTAAAGCTGTGTGAAAGCTTAAGGCGAAGTGGTCATCAGCCATGGAAGTTAGAGTAAGATACCTCAGTCGTGAGATAGCCAGAAGTTTCGGTTCATCTGGGAAAGTGGAAACAATCCATTTTTCTGGCAATGCGAAATACGAAGATATTTTGGGCATATTCAAAGAGAAGCTGAAGCGTCATGGAGAGGTAGATGAAAAACTGATGGATACCTTTGTTTTCATATGTGGGGGCAGAACGCTTCTGACCATAAAGGATGAAGTCTTAAACTCAGATTGTGATGTTTTGGTTGGATATGCTGACACTGGCGGCTAGAATTTGCTGGAGCGGTTTGGTCGTTGAAGGTCTCTGTGCGTTTCTTTGCGGTCTTGCGGGAGTTGGTGGGGAAAAAAGTGGAATACACCGAGTTTTCAGAAGGCGAAGACGTTACTGTTGAAAAGGTACTGAAGCGGTTGGTTGAGCTTTATGGGAAGGATTTCGTAGAGTATGTTTATGATCGAGAAACCGGCGAGATTCAAAGCTACCTGACCTTGCTTGTAAACGGTAAAAGTACAGCTACGCTTGAAGGAATGAGAACAAGGCTTACAGATGGTGACGTCCTAGCTATATTACCACCGGTTGGTGGCGGCTAGCCCACACATCTCTTTTGTGTCAGAAGGCTTGGCGTTTAGAATAGTTATATCTAAAGATTTGTCAATTTTAATGGAGCTGCACCAGTGGGAAAATGTCTGATTTGCGGCGCGAAAACCGCGACTGTTTCGGACAATTTGGGTGTTTGTTTAAGATGTATAAGGGAGAAGTCCGAGCAAGCCCTTGAAGTCACTAGGCGGACGCATACGAAGCGACGTGCAGTTTTTGGTTTGCCTCCTGAGCCGCCACGGGATGCTGATGGGCTGCTTTGTGGGGTTTGTGCCAACAATTGCAGGATTGGTGCTGGTAACAGTGGTTTTTGTGGACTTGTTTGGAATGTTGATGGCCGTCTGGTTCGTTTCGGTGGCACAGCCGAAAAGGGCATCTTGGAATGGTATTACGATGGTTTGCCGACCAACTGCGTCAGCTGGTGGTTTTGTCCCGGATGCACCGGAAGCGGCTATCCCGAATACGCCTATAAGCCAGAAGCCGAATATGGCTATTCTAATTTGGCGGTTTTTTACGGAGCCTGCAGTTACGACTGCCTCTACTGTCAGAACTGGCGTTACCGCAACATGTCTGTTAAGCATAAGCCTGTTATGAGTGCCGAGGCTTTAGCAGGCAAAGTGGATAAACATATTTCTTGCATATGCTATTTCGGCGGGGATCCTTCACCGCAGATGCCGCATTCACTTGAGGTAAGCCGCATTGCCCTGGAAAAAGCCAAAGCTGAAAGACGCATCCTTCGAGTTTGCTGGGAGACCAATGGCTACATGAACCGGAAATTGGCTGAGAAAGGCGTGGAATACGCTTTGGAAAGCGGTGGCAACATAAAATTCGATTTGAAGACTTGGAGTGAAGAATTGAACATCGCGTTGTGCGGAGTCTCAAACAAGCCCACACTTGAGAACTTCAAAATGATAGGAAAACAATTCTATGACAAGCGACCCGAACTGCCAGTGCTTTCCGCTAGCACCTTGCTTGTACCAGGTTATATAAATGTTAAAGAGGTTGACAACATTGCCAAGTTCATAAGCGAAATAGACCCAAATATTCCATATACCCTATTAGCCTTTTATCCATCCTATGTCATGAACGATTTACCAACAACAAGCAAAAAACAAGCAACGGAATGCCAGAAAGCAGCAGAAAAACACCTAAAAAACACAAGAATAGGAAACATCCACTTACTTTCATGAAGTGCCTTTTTATCTGTGTTGTCTAGCTTGATCTGGTTTCATTGTAACTGTGCTAGATTTTGCAGTAGGTAGAGCGCGCGAATGCGTTTTAGACACAAAAATATGTTGTTTTGTTACAATGATTGGTAAGATTAGAAAGCTGAAAGCAAATAGAATTCAGCTCAAAAGGCATCCAAGTGTTATTTGCACTAACGCTTAATAGTTTGGAGATCACAAAATCACATGGAGTGTTGGTGTGATGAAGTTTCCGTCCAGTAGAAGTTCCAGAATCTTTATGCTGTCTTTGTCGGTAGTATTTCTGATTGCTGCGGTTACATCTTTGTTTTACTGCATGCCTGACCCAGATGGGAATAATGCATTGATGCGAGGTCTTTCTATGGCTGACGACCAAGCAAGTCAAAATCTACGCGCGCATAACCCTAATGATTACACCGCAGGAGTTACAGGCGTGCACTCGAAGGTAGTCTTCCCGTATCGATGGCTTACTCTGCCTCTAGCGATGGTTGGAATAGCCTTTCTTCTAACTAGTTTGCTTCTCTATCACAATGAATAACTTAGAATATAGCCACAAGGGCGCGCGCTTTGTGATGTGCTCTGTTTAGAGGATTCTGCTCACATTGGTGAAAGCGACTAAGCGAACAGCGCGCGCGTTTCCTGAGGAAAACAACAGGCTGATATATTCTATACGTCTATTTAATAATCAATAATCGGTGCTGTGTTAGATGCCCAAGAGGGTAGTTTTTCCGTTCTCAGCTATAGTCGCCCTAGACAAGCTAAAACTAGCTATACTTATTAACGCCATAAACCCGAAAATCGGAGGAATCCTGATAAGGGGACCAAAGGGCTCAGGAAAAACAACAGTTGTACGAGGACTAACGGACATCCTCCCAAACGTGAAGGTCGTTAAAAACTGCCCATTCAACTGCAACCCCGTTGACCCTTCTAACATGTGTCCAAAATGCAGCGAACGTTACAAAGGAAAAAGAAAATCGCCTGTTGAAGAAATGGAGATGAGGGTCGTAAACCTCCCACTGGGAGCAACCGAGGACAGAGTTGTCGGAAGCCTAGATGTTGAAAAAGCTATTAAGCTGGGAGTGGAAGCCTTAGAACCAGGCATCCTAGCCGAAGCAAACCAAAACATACTCTATGTTGATGAAATAAACCTCCTACCAGACCACATAGCAGACGACCTCCTAGACGCCGCAGCAACAGGCTGGAACGTGGTTGAACGGGAGGGAATATCAGTCAGCCATCCTTCACGCTTCATCTTCATCGGAACAATGAACCCCGAGGAAGGCGAGCTTCGACCCCAACTCCTCGACCGTTTCCCGCTATCCGTTGTCGTAGAAAGTATTTCGTCAGTCAAAGATAGAATGGAAGTCGTAAAGAGAAACATAGAGTTTGAGGAGAATCCGGAAGGATTTCGTGAAAAACATAAGGCAGCTCAGGAGGATCTGAGAAGGAGGATCGTGCAAGCTAGGGATGTTCTCCCGAAAGTTGAGATGTCCGGAAAACTTATCGAAGCAGTATGCAGCGCCTGCTTGGACCTGAAAGTAGACGGGATGAGACCTGACATTGTAATTAGCAAAGCCGCATGTACGTTAGCAGCATTTGAAGACAGAACAGTGGTCACATCAAAAGATGTCCTTGCAGCTTCTGAACTTGCTCTGAGCCATAGAACAAGGCAGGGAGGATTCCTAGAACCAGCATCACAAGACGAAATCAAGAAAGCTTTCATGGACAAACTTAAAGAAGTGGGTTACGAAGAGAAAGATGGGCCCCAAAGCAAACCGAAAACCGAAACGAAAAAAGGCATACGTAAAAAACGGCGAGTTTTCTTCTGGCCGAAAAAGATTAGCGAAAAAAAGGGATCTCCTGACAGGCGCCTCAAAAAACCTGTCAAGTGGATCAGGAAAGCCATTTTCACACTGGACAAGTTACTGAGAGGAGGAATATCTAGTTTCAAGTGGCATGATGCTCCGAAGGAGGCACGAGCTCTGAATGGTGTTAGTTCTGCAAGGCAACGGCAGTTAACTGATGGGGTTCCTCTGTTTACTAGGATTAAGACAAGCATTTTTGCGCCCTTTGATTTCTTTTTTAAAGTGGAGAAAACCACGAGAGGGGTCAGTAGCTCTGTGGGAAAAAGAGCGGAGACGGTAACCACGCTTCATAGAGGTCGACCTTGTGGATGGAGATTTCCGGAGGGCAAGCCAAGAGATATTCACCTGCCAGCGACAATTAGAGCTGCCGCTAAGAAGCAGAAAAGTAGAGAAAGACCTTTCAAAACAGCGCTTGGCATATGTTTGGAGGATGTTCGTGAGAAATTAAGACTTTACAAGGCTCCTATGACTATAGTCTTTGTCATTGACCTAAGCAAATCCATGATTTTCAACATTGAAGAAGTGAAAGAGGCCATATTGAAGCTGCATAGAGACGCCTATCGATACAGAGACAAAGTGGGAATAGTGGCTCTCAAAGGGACAGGAACAGTCGTTGTTCAGCATCCTATAACCAACTTGAGGGTTGTAGCCAACAAGCTGTTAGGTCTGGGAGTGGGTGGCTTCACTCCGTTAGCGGCTGGAATGCTGAAGGCGAGGGAGGTTCTGAAAGAAGCCAAGCGAAGAGACAGGTCAACGATACCCGTCATGGTCATTGTCACTGATGGAAACGCTAACGTCCCACTCACAAGAAGCCTTGAGACAGGTGAGATTCGCACCTTTGACCCGCTTGACCTGGCCTTTTTCAAACATGAGGATTTGGCTGTAGATGATGTGGTATCAGTTTCTAAAATGATCAAGAGAGAAGGAATCTTCACGGTGGTTGTAAATACGAATCCAGCCATTGCTGGATGGGAAACCTCAGGGTATCTAGTGACTAAGATGATAGCGTCAGTAACAAATGGGACTCATCATGAAGTTGGCAGGGTTAAGAGCAAAAAAGAACTCGTTAGAAGAGCATTTGAAGCAATAGCCCGGGATCAAAGACAAATATCCCACCAATTTTCTCAGGTTCACCGTCAGAATGCAGCCACATGTAACTCAGCTAGCGTTTGACTTATTAAGTGATTGATATGGCTGGAGCGAAGCCTTGCGTTATGTGCGAAAAACCAACGACCAAGGTTCTGTTTCGGAATGCTTCGATGGGAATTCACATTTGTTCAACAAGATGCAAAATGGGTTACTTTGAAACGCTACGTTACAGAAAGAAGGAGCAGCAGACCATATTGCGTTACTTGGATGAAAAAATAGCGAGAACCAAAAAATATAGTAGGATTGGATGGGTAAGCGCTGGTATTGGAGTTGTTTGGATCACGTTGGGAGCGTTTCTTACACACTTATCTGCAACAAAGAACCTTGATGTAGGCGCAAAACTTTTCATCATTGGGGTCTTCGTGGCAACATGCGGTGCATTGTCAACCTGTTATTTCGCTGACAGAATAAGGAAATTGACCGAAACGAGGGGAAAACTAGCCTAATGATACTGTGTGTGCGTGGATTTTATTTAGAAGAATGGAGATCAATCTTTCCAGTCTAGGAGCCTTTTTTCTCCCTCAATTTTCTTGATGTCAGTTATGTCCTGCGTTACTTCAATAGTTCCCAGATACTTTCCATTTTTGTCTCTTACTGCGAAATATCTGATGTGGATTGAACGGTTATTCATTTGAATCCAGAACTCAGCTACACTTTTTTTGCCTGTTTTGAAAGCTTCAAGAATATTATTCACAATGTGAACGCTTTTCTTAGGATGACATAGTTGTACTTTCCTTCCAATAACAGCCTTCGTCCGAACGAAAATTCTTTTCCCAGCCTTGTTGAAGTATTTTACACAATCTTCCTTATCAACAAATGATATGTCAACCGGAAGCGAATCTAAGACAGCCTCAACCTCCTCTTTAGAAAGAGTCCCTGTTTCAAACTGTAACATTCTCTTCTCACTGTCAGCCATTTCTCTCATCACCACAACTTATTTGATATTAACATTTAATAAAATATATCCACCCTTTTTTACAAGTCTAAAAGCGGAGAATCAAAAATGCAAACTCTGCTCAGTTAAACGCATCAGGCGTTAACAATGAATTCTCTAGGAGAAGTTCTATACCTTTCTAGACATGACGTAGAGAAACTAAGCATCCCTATGAAAGAAGTTATTCAAGTCGTTGAAAAAGCCTTCCGCGAAAAACTGGACGGACGAACTGAAGCACCACCCAAGCCCGGCATCCACACACAAAAAGACGCCTTCATCCACGCGATGCCAGCCTATATACCTAGAATGAGATCAGCAGGTGTCAAGTGGGTGAGCGGGTTTCCAGAAAACCCCAAACATGGCCTACCATACATATCAGGACTACTCATCTTAAACAACCTTGAAACTGGTTTTCCAATTGTGTTATGAACTGCACTTGGATAACGGCCAAAAGAACTGGAGCAGCGACCGCAGTTGCGGCTAAACACTTGGCTAGACAAGACTCGAAGGTCTTGGGGCATTCTGGGATGCGGTGTTCAGGGTAGAAGCAACCTTGAAGCCTTAACGGTGGTGTACAAGAGCCTGGAGGAGGTGAAAGCCTACGACATCGACGCAAGAAACCTGCACAGGTATGTAGAAGAGATGACTGCTAAATACGGACTAAAAGTTGTTCCTGTTGCCTCGCCTAGAAAGGCTGTTGAAAACTGCGACATAGTGGTTACCGCCGGCCCAATCTTGAAACGTCCACAACCCGTAATCGAAGCGTCATGGTTTAAGGACGGAGGCTTCGCTAGTGCCCTAGATTTCGACTCATACTGGAAACCAGAGACCATACATTCCATGGACAAGTTTTGCACCGATGACCGCGAACAATTAACGTACTATAAGAAACTAGGATACTTTTCCAACATACCAAATGTATACGCAGATTTGAGCGAAATTGTTAGTAGCAAGAAACCTGGCCGTGAGAATTCTGATGAACGCGTTATGTCAATGAATTTGGGACTAGCCATAGAAGATATGGCAACTGCCATTCTTATCTATGAAGAAGCGAAGAAAACAGGAGTTGGAAAAAGGCTTCCCTTGTAGCTGAAAGCAGAACCGTTAAAAACTTTCATGCTGCCCAGAATGGTATTCTCTCTCTCATCAGGTTTACGTATTCATCTAGTGCCTCTTGCTCTTCCAGCGTCAATTCGTCCATAAATGTTGTCAGCAACATCTTCGCATGATGTTCCGGCACCTTCACGTACAATATGTCTTTTTCATAGATGTGCCTCCCAACTGTCGGCTTGTCTATAGATATTGCCACCTGCATCCCTTGTCCAGCCTCTGGCAAGGTCTTTCCCTTCTCTTGAATCTGCTGTACTTCGCCTACTTCTTTTCCGTCTTCACTTCTCAAAAGCATGTATTTCGGTTTTATCCTTCCAGCTAAGATTTCCACACCGACTATTGCTGGTTTTGCTCTTCGGAAAACATATCCTTCCATAATGCGGATTTTCGCAGGCTTAACGAGTTTTTCGAATTCTTGCTCAAGTTCTGCTTCTCGCTGAGTTTTGAGTCGCAACAGGTAGTCGTCTACTAGTCGATAAATTATGTCTTCTCGAAAAATCTGCACATTTCTGTTAGTTGCTTCCTCTTCAGCGTCTGGCAGAACCTTAACGTTGAAGGCTAAAACTACACCGTACAAAGGCTCATTCTCTTTCACAACCATAGCTTCTGTAACATCCCGTTTTGAGACATCCCCAACATCCGCCAATCGAATTGGCACATTATTTCCTTTCAAACTTTCAGCAATAGCCTCTAATGAACCCAGAGTGTCAGCCTTCAAAACAACCCCATCAACATCCGTTGAAATCTTAATCCTCTCAATCTCTTCGGAAACAAGCCTAGCATACTTCTCCGGTTTTTCGCCATGCGGCACATCATACATAGGGGCACCAGCCAAGGCTCCCTCCAAGTCAGGAGCTGCGATTTTCACTCCAGCTGCAGCAGAAACAGCCTGCACTGAATTGAACCTGTCCCTTGGGTCCCTAATCTCGTCTAAAGCCTTAGGAACCAAAATGGCCCGTATCCGCGTAATAATAGGCTTCTCCTTACCGCCAACAACAATCAGGTCATCCTTCTGCAAAACTCCATCATAGATTATAGTGTTAATCGTCAACCCCAAACCAGGTTCTTCCTTGACTTCTAAAACAGTCCCTTTAGCTGGCCCCTCGGTTGTCTGTAACCGTTTCTTCAAGTACTGCTGAGTCAAACCAACAAGAACTGCAAGAAGCTCGGTTAAACCCTCACCACTTTTCGCACTTGTAGGCACAATAGCCACAGTCTTTGTGAAGTCCTTTATACGGTCGAAACGATCCGCCCTAAAACCCAAACGTGAAAAAACACCTATAATATCATATATCCTATTATCCAAGTCCTGTCTGACATAGCGACCCTGCGTTTTATAAGTCTTCGAAAAAGGTGTGTCCATATAAGAATTCCAGCCCGGTATCCGGTCTATCTTGTTTGCAGCAACCAAAAAAGGTGTTTTACGAGCTTTCAAGATCTCTATACACTCATAGGTTTGAGCCTCAAAACCACGCAAAACATCAATAACCAGTATCGCAACATCAGCGACGCTGCCACCCCTCTTGCGCAAGTTCGTGAAAGCCTCATGCCCAGGCGTGTCAACGACAAGCAAGCCTGGGATCTCAATTTCACCTCTAATCATGAAGAGCAAAGGACCACACAACTGCTTGAGCGTGTCAACAGGGAAAAAACTCGCACCAATATGCTGCGTAATCCCCCCAGCCTCACGTGCTTGAACGCTTGTCTTACGTATTTTATCCAAAAGCAGAGTCTTACCAGTATCAACATGACCCAGAACGCATACAATGGGTTGACGTATTGGCATCTTCTGCATCCCCTTTTTACAGGACTAGATAAGTCAGCCATTCAACAGCGCATTTCAAATTTAATAAACTATTACCTAATAAACACTCAGCTTTCTATTCATAACGTTTTTAAAATGCGTAACGAACCTTTATTCCATAAGGTGAAAAAATTTGCCTTACTGTTGGAAATGCGGAGCAAAGTTGAAAGAAAAGGATGAATTCTGTCATGCTTGTGGCACTCCAGTTGCAAAAGTGGTCAAAGAGGAATTCTCGGTTTCCGCTGACAACCTTATTGAAAAAGTCAAGGAGTTGCTTCATGAAGGAAACGTGACTAGAATAATTGTCAAAGACGAAAAAGGCAAGGTTCTGCTTGAAATACCTGCTACTGTGGGAGTTATCGGCGCTGTGCTGGTTCCTTGGCTTGCGGCTTTAGGAGTAATAGCTGCTTTAGCCACGAATTGTAGGATGGTTGTTGAAAGAAGAGAATAAGCCTATTCCAGTTCAAAACGACAAGATTTCTTCTCAAAATTGAAACGGTGCAAGAGTCCATTGGCTTTTAAGGAGTCTTAAACACTATTCACCTTTTGCAATTATCAAAAATAATCCTAACACCAACAGTATAATGCTTAGAAATCCGAAAAATCCTGTAAAAGCGCCCAAAGCGTTGCTGCTCGTGAACGTGTAATATGTGGCTAGACCGCCAATAATCAGAAGTATTAAACCAAAGAATTTCTCGGCAACTGACAATCCGAAGTCACCTTCTTCACTCATATCTGATTCTTCCTTTTTAACGTGCTTTTACATAGAAAGACAAACGGTTATTTTAAATTTCCCATGTTCACTTTATCTCTTCCAGCTTAGCAGGCAAATATTCATCCACAATGTAGGTTAAACCATACCTGCTGAAGGCTTCCTGTTCCGCCTTCCTCTTTATCTTCAGAAACATCTTAATCTCCCTCTGCCACAAAGGGTCCTTATAACGCGGATCTCTCTGCAACTCATAAAGCCTCTTTATATCCACTTGATCTAACGGATCTGCAGGCAACTTATAATCCACAATATCCGTTGCCCACACACCGCTCCATTTGGCATCAGGCGTCGTCAACTCTCTCAAGTGTGCGGCATTCGCAGAACCCGAAATCATCACCATGGCTATGTGCATCCCCCACGGGTCGCCGTCCGTAAAGATGTAAGCTGGAACGTTTAGCTCCCTGTTAAGCCTCCTAACAAAGTGCCGTGTCGCCCTCGGCGCTTGTCCAGCCGTTAAAACAAGTATTGCATTAAACTTCTTATGCACTCCTTCCTCCACAAACCTTGTAAATAGACCGCCTTTCTCTATGGCTATGACCTTATCCGCCGTCGTTTTCACAAACTCAGCCGAAGTCAATGCTGGTCCAATCATGACACCGTCGGGGTGGGAAGTTAAATTCAGTCTTTTTCCCTCATATCCAGGCACGGTATATTCTATCGTTAGATCGCCGAACACTGCTGAACGTTCTTCTGGAAAGATGTTAAAGTCTTCCCTGGAGAATCCCAAGACTGTTTCCAAATCTGTTATGATGTTGTTTGATTCTTGCTGGTCTTTAAATTTCATCTCGTACGCTTGTGCGGAATAATAAACATCCCTTAAGGTTGATGTTTTACGCTGGGAAGCAAGCTGATGGGAAAAAAATGCGGTCCAAACAAGCTGTGTGAAAGGCCTTAGATGGCGTATGTTGCGGGCTTTCCTTCGAACTTTTCTGTCTCCTAGAATGAACTGCCTTACTTGCGGGTCGTAATAGATGTTTTCTGTTGAGCGGCTGGGCATCTCTATTGATGGAAAGTCTCCCTTATCGAGTTGCTCATAAATTTCAAGCCCAAATCTTTCCA
>Ga0209636_10004496_pt1 | contig 14220 bp, 17 predicted proteins | sample DeeMarSWOR152_54_FD_187464 | JGI IMG/M metagenome (GOLD analysis project Ga0209636, IMG submission 187464) | Marine sediment microbial communities from White Oak River estuary, North Carolina - WOR-1-52-54 (SPAdes) (version 2) | ecosystem: Environmental > Aquatic > Marine > Intertidal zone >...
CAGCGATAGGGCACTGTCACCAATTTGGGCCAACCTGCCCCGTTCCTAGATGGCAAAATACAACAGTTCGCGCTTCTCCGCCTTATTATCGTCCATCAGGGCACGAACTACTCTTGCCATCTCAATGCGCGATACGCCAAACTCCGCTTCCAGTTCGGCTAGCCTGGTTCCAGCGGGGTGGTCGGCCAGGTAGACGAAGGTCCTTTCACGGAGTTTATCAATCGCCTTCTCTACTGCCATCTAAGTCACCCTCTTTCATCTACAGGATAAGCCTATGCCAACGGCAAAGTGGCCAGCGGTTCCCCGGCTCACTTCCTTCACCTGTTGCCTGCTTCTCGCGACAATTAACCACAATTGTGCACACTGGTGCATATTGGTAGCATAATTGAAGGCTCGGGGTAGGACAACCCCCCTTAGTAGAGTTTTGGGGTCTTTATTTTTCTTCTACGGAAGGGTATTAGCCGAAAGTGGAGGTTGGATATTATCCTTTGGTGGGGGTCCAGTATTACCCTTTGGTAGGGGGTAATCAGGTGAAGGATATAAATAGGACGGGACGTGGTCCGTGCTTTGGGTTCACCGAACCTTATGAGGTATTACCGGCTACTTGATAAAACCGGCACGTGTTACCTTGGCCACGGCACCAGCTCGATTGGTTGTATCCAGCTTGGCCAGAATGCTCTGCATATGTTTCTTTATTGTAACCTCGGAAACACTGAGAGCTTTGCCTATCTCCTTGTTGGTTTGCCCCTCGGTCACCAGTTGGAGCACCTCCCGTTCACGAGGTGTCAGTTCCTCCAGAGCTTGTATGGTAGATGCCTCTGTCTCCTGGAAGGCCTGCTTGGGCTGGATAAGGGAGGATATTGCCTCGAACAGCAGGTCAGTCCTGATTAGTGTTGTCCCGCTACTGACGGTACGGATAGTATGGAGTAATAGCTCCCGGGAGACATCCTTCAGCAGGTAGCCGCTGGCTCCGGCTCGCACCGCATCAATGACATGGGCATCACTATCATACGTAGTGAGTACGATGACCGCTGTCGAGGGATACTTATCTTTAATCTGGCGTGTGGCTTCTATGCCGTCCATATTGGGCATGCGAATGTCCATCAGAACAACATTCGGTTTCTTTTCGGCGACCATTGCCACCGCCTCGGCTCCATCGGATGCTTCGCCCACAACCTGTACGGTCCGGTCGGTCGACAACATGGTGCGAAGACCCTCACGGACCACCGGATAATCGTCTACAATCAGCGCCCGTATTCTGCCCATATTCACTCCCCCTCAGACAGCCAGGGAATATCTACTTTCACTTCTGTGCCCTTGCCCAAAGAACTGGTTATCTTAAAGGTGCCTCCCAGGAACTCGGCAAGACGGCGCATGCTCAAGAGCCCCATAGAACGATTTGAGGAAGCTAGCTCTTCTTGGTCAGGAATGAAACCGACGCCCCAGTCTTTCACCCGTATCACCAGCCGCTCTGGCTCTTGTCTCAGTTCAACCTCAAGTTTGGGCGATTTGGCGTGCTTTCTCACATTAGTAATCGCTTCACGGATGATTCGGTAAATAGCAAACTCCATATACCGGGGAAGATGGGGCCAGGTGCTTATCCGGAAGCTAACCTGGCACCCCATCTCTTTCTCAAACTGCTTTAGCTCCTGTTGCAATGTAGGCATCAGACCAAGCCTATCAAGTGTGGCCGGGGTAATACTGTTGATTACCCCCCTTGTTTCCTGAATGGCCTGCCTTATTAGCCGCATTGCCCTGATGAAAAATTGCCTTGAGTATTCCTCGCGCAGTCCTCCAATATTATCAACGGTTTGAAGATGCTGAAAAGCCGAGGCTAAAGTTTGGGCAATCCCATCATGTATTTCCAGAATGATGCGTTCACGCTCCCTCTCTTGAATCTCAAGGCTGACGTTGTATGCGTTTCGTACTAGCTCTTCCGTCTCCGTACTTTTCGGTGGCTCAAGCCTTTTTCCTGCCATGCCATCTAACCCCCGGCTCTAATTGTAGAAACAGCCTCTCCGAAACCGGCGTGCCGGCTAAATTATCTATGACTTCACGCTCGGTGGCAGAGGTTAATATGCCTGCGGTCATATTTTATACCACTTATGTGCCTTTTGTCAATATGTGGTGTTTTCTATTTTATTAATTGTCCCCGGGAAAAGGACAAAAGGCACAGTCGGCATACCAGTAAACAAAAACGGTTGTCGGCAATGTATAGCTGGGGTAATCAGAGCTCGCTGGGTGTAATCAGGAACAAGAAGGGGATAAATAGCTAAAAACTGGCAGGAGTGGAGGGACTCGAACCCCCGCCCTGCGGTTTTGGAGACCGCTGCTCTCCCAACTGAGCTACACTCCTACCCTGATAGTTTATGTTATCACAACTACCGCCAAAAGTTAACTGGTACCCCTGGGGCGACTCGAACGCCCGACACGCGGTTTAGGAAACCGCTGCTCTATCCACCTGAGCTACAGGGGCACGCTTCCTGAATAAGGGGCGGTTTAAAATCTGCTTACCATTCGCCACTTCTGTGGCGCACTATAGCCATAGCGGCAAAACCAACGCCCATCCCGATGAAAATACCAACTGGCATGGTCCCGGTAGCAAAGCTAATTCCCATACCAACAAAGAAACAGGCGGCAAAAACTAGTCCACTGATTCCCTTTCTCTTATCGGGTTCTCGTGCTTTATCGGACATCCCTGTTTGCCTCCATTAAAATTTGGTGGAGATAGGGGGATTCGAACCCCCAACCTCTGCGATGCGAACGCAGCGCTCTCCCTACTGAGCTATATCCCCACACTAACCATAAAATTATAACATATCCAGGGTCTTTTATTAAGGGTGTCAGCTAGAGCTTGTTTAGCCACCCATCCCCCTCCCCTGTTTTTAGTTGTCTTACTTCCCACCCGCCCACCCTCATGGGCTTTGCCCTTAACCCCCCCGCTTTAGGGGGAGTTTAAGAGGGGCGAAGCCCTTGACCGCATACTGGCGGTTAGTTAGAAAGGGGAGTCAAAGAGGGGCGTTAGCCCCTCTTCTATTTTATATTCCCCCTCCCTTCGTAAGGGAGGGGGATAAAGGGGGTGGTTAATAAATAACCTATTAATAAACAACCTGCCAGCTAGACAGGAACTAAAAAGTAGGGTAATATTTAACCAATTAAATTATTGGCTGGAGCCAAACAGCCAGCCAGAGGTTGGTAAAATGGACGAAAAGGAAATAGCTAAGGAACATGTTCTCAAAACGGTTAAGGATAAGGATATCAAGTTTATCAGGCTGTGGTTCACTGATATTTTGGGCTTTCTCAAGAGTTTTGCCATCGCTCCCAGGGAGCTAGAGGGGATATTAGCCGATGGCGCTGGATTTGATGGTTCTTCTATTGAAGGGTTTGCTAGAATTGACGAGAGCGATATGCTAGCTCTGCCTGACCCTACCACCTTTCAAATCCTGCCCTGGAGCCAGCCACAACGTGCTATAGCCAGAATGTTTTGTGACATTCTAAGGCCCGGCGGGCAGCCCTTTGAAGGCGACCCACGATACGTCCTGAAAAGAAACCTTAAACGAGCCTCTGACCTGGGTTACACCTTCAATGTCGGACCGGAAATGGAATACTTCTATTTCCAGAATGCCGAGGGGACACGCATCTTGGATGAAGGTGGCTATTTTGATTTAACCCCCCCGGATATAGCCAGTGACCTGAGAATGGAGACCGCGCTCATCCTGGAGCAAATGGGTATCGGTGTTCAATATAGCCACCATGAAGTAGCTACTAGCCAGCATGAGTTAGACCTGTGTTATACCGATGCCCTGACTATGGCTGATACGGTGATGACCTGCCGGTTGGTGGTTAAGGAGGTAGCTCTAAAGCATGGTATCTATGCCACCTTCATGCCTAAGCCTATCTTCGGCGCTAATGGCAGTGGTATGCATGTCCACCAGTCGCTGTTTAAAGGCAGCCGAAATGCCTTCTTTGATAAAAATGACCCGTACTATCTATCCAAGCTGGCTAAACACTATATTGCCGGTCTGCTAAGGCATGCTCCCGAGATTACGGCTGTGGTCAGCCAGTGGCTAAATTCTTATAAGCGCTTGGTCCCTGGCTATGAGGCACCGGTATACCTCTCCTGGGCGAGGAGAAACCGGTCGGATATGATTAGAGTCCCTGAGTACCAACCGGGGAAGGAGGACTCGACCAGGATTGAGTTCAGGGTCCCTGACCCGGCCTGTAACCCTTACCTGGCTTTCAGCGTGATGCTGGCCGCTGGTCTGGAGGGCATTGAAAAGAAATATGAGCTGGTTGACCCTGTTGAAGAAAATGTTTTTGAGATGAGCCCCCAGCAGAGAGAGCAAAAGGGTATCGGCACTTTGCCCACCAACCTGTCGGAGGCTATCAGCCTCACCGAGAAGAGCCAGCTGGTAAGAAAAGCCCTTGGCGACCACGTCTTTGATAGTTTTATCAAAAATAAGAAGATTGAGTGGGACCAGTATCGTGTTCAGGTTACTGAATATGAGTTGAAAAAATATTTACCCATTCTCTAAGCTTTCATATTGACCAGGGTAGAAAAGGCGATGAATTTTGAGACTATTATCGGGCTGGAGGTCCATGCCCAGCTATTAACTAAGAGCAAGATGTTCTGTCGGTGTAGTGCTGAGTATGCCAGTGCCCCACCCAACACCCATGTCTGCCCGGTGTGCCTGGGGATGCCTGGAGTACTGCCGGTCATCAATCAGAAAGCGGTGGAATACACCATAATGACCGCCCTGGCACTAAACTGCACCATCTCTGATTACACCAAATTTGACCGTAAGAACTACCCCTATCCCGACCTGATGAAGGGCTATCAGATTTCTCAGTATGATGCTCCCATCGGCCATCACGGTTGGCTCGTTATTGAGGTTGATGGCGGAAAAAGGAAGGTAGGTATAACCCGTGTCCACCTTGAAGAGGATGTAGCCAAGCTAGTCCACTGTGCCTCCCCCGCGGGAGAATCTTATAGTCTGGTAGATGTCAATCGGGCTGGCGTGCCGCTAATGGAGATTGTCGGTGAGCCTGACCTGCGCTCGCCGGAGGAAGCCAGGCAATACCTGGTAAAGCTGCGTAGCATACTTCAATACCTGGGGGTATCTACCGGCAATATGGAGGAGGGGAGCTTCAGGTGTGACGCTAATATCAGTATCCGCGCTGAGGACAGCCCGGATTCTACGGCTAAGGTTGAGGTCAAGAATATGAATAGCTTCAGGGCGGTCTACCGGGCGATGGAGTATGAGGCCGAAAGACAGAGGAAGGCAGTAGCCGAAAGCAAAAGGCTGGTGCAGGAGACCAGGGGCTGGGTGGAAGGGAGGGGGAAGACTGTCTCCCAGCGCAGCAAGGAATATGCTCACGACTATCGCTACTTCCCTGAGCCGGACCTCCCCCCACTGCTTCTCAGCCGGGAGTGGGTGGAGGAGATAAGGTCGAGACTGCCTGAGTTGCCCGAAGTCAGGCGCGACCGGTTTGTCGCCGAATATAGCCTCCCCCTGTATGATGCCAACCTGCTTACCAGCTCTCGAGCCATGGCTGACTACTTTGAAGCCTGCCTCAGGCCAGAGGTGCCCTGTACTCAGCCTCTGGTCAAGCGGGCTAAAGCGGTGGGCAATTGGCTTTTAGGCGACTTTAGCCGATTACTCCATGCCACCAACACTGAAATAAGCGTTTGCAGGGTTAAGCCTGAGCAGCTCTGTCAGTTACTTGATTTGATACAGGAGGATAGTATCAGCGGCACCAGTGCCAAGATGGTGTTTGAGGAAATGTTTAATACCGGGCAAGATGCCGCCAGTATTATTGCCCGGCGAGGGCTCAGCCAAATCAGCGATGCCGAGCAAATAGAAAGGGATGTCATCACGGTAATAGAGAGTAATACTCAAGCTGTGGCTGATTATAAGGCAGGTAAGGCATCGGCTCTGCAGTTCCTGGTCGGACAGGTAATGAGAGCGACCAAAGGTCGTGCTAATCCCAGGGTGGTAAACGAATTACTTAAGCAAAAGCTTGAGGGAGGATAGATGCAAACTTATCTCAACGTAGCTCAGATTGTATTGACTGCAGCCTTGATACTGGTGATTCTGTTTCAGGTTCGAGGCGGGGGGCTGGGGGGTATCTTTGGTCAGCCAGGCACCGTCTATCGGACCAGGCGGGGCGTGGAAAGGATATTGTTCCAACTCACCATCGTCTTGGTAGTTGTATTTATTGTAATCTCGGTATTGACGCTCAGGCTTAGCCCCTAACCGCTGAGGTAATAATGGATAACTACTGTCAGGGAAGGGAAGTTTGAAGGGGCAAAGCCCCTTCAAAAACCACTCTTCCCCCTCTCCTTGAAAGGAGAGGGGGACCGAGGGGGTGAGGTTGATAATCAATCTCAGGAGATAATCAATGAATTGCCCGGTTTGGGCAAAGAAGCCAGAGCCCATATTTACTACTGCGCTAGGTGTGCTGTTTACGTGCACGAGAAATGCTGGCCGAAGCATGTCGAGATGGCCCATAAGGGAAAACGGGGGAAAAGGGCTCGGTGAAACTAACAGTATAAATATTGACAAAGGTCGGGGAGTTTTATAGTATAGAAAGGTAGCTGAAAGAAGCGGTCTCAGCGGCATTATTGTATCAGGAAAGGACTTCGTGTGTTTGGAATAAAGTCGCCAAGCTTAGAATATACCCCCTTCGAGTCTAAACGGAGGGGGGTTTTTTTATTTATTGGCAGTTAATTAAAAAGGAGGTATGACTATGGCTGAAGCTTATAACGGGAAGGTTTTATTTGTTGACCTGACTTCAGGTTCTATCAAGGAAGAGAGCTTGCCCCAGAAGGTATACCGCGATTTTATTGGAGGTACCGGGCTGGGGGTAAGAATTCTCTATGAGCGTATGAAGCCTAAAGTCGACCCGCTGGGTCCAGATAATATGCTCGGCTTTGTCACCGGCTTGCTACTGGGGAGCGCAACCCCTATAGGTATGAGGTTACAGCTGGTCGGCAAGTCTCCCGTTACCGGGGGATGGGGCGACTCCAATGTTGGTGGCCACTTCTCTCTTGAGCTAAAGTCAGCCGGCTACGATGCCGTTTTCTTCAGTGGCGTCTCGCCCAAGCCGGTTTATCTATTCATCAATGATGGCCGGGCGGAAATTAAAGACGCTACCCACCTGTGGGGTAAAGACACATACGAGACTATAGAGACGGTCTGCCAGGAATTAGGCGACAAAAAGATAAAAGTTGCCTGTATCGGTCCTGCCGGGGAAGCCAAATCACTACTGGCCGCGGTCATACACGGCGTAGGTGCCGCCGGTAGGTCGGGGCTGGGGGCAGTGATGGGCTCCAAGCGCCTCAAGGCATTTGCCGTTAGAGGCACCAAAAAGTTCCCCACAGCTGATAAACCGCGGTTTGATGACCTGCGTAAAGACTGCCGCCAAGAGTACAAGGAGACGGAACATGCTTGGAATGTTATGCTGCGGACCTGGGGCACCAACTCCTTTACCACTCCTTGTATCACCGCCGGCGAGGCGCCAATCAAGAACTGGACTCTCTTCGGTGAGGAAGGGTTCCCCAATCACGGTAAATTAAATGGTGACGACGTTATTAAATACCAGGTGAGAAAAGCGGCTTGCACTAACTGCCCCGTAGCTTGCCACGGTGTGCTTAAACAGGATAAGGGTACTTATCGTATAAGCGGCGAGGTATCTAAGCCCGAGTATGAGACCCTGGCTATGCTCGGTACCAATTGCCTTAATGATGATGTGGGGGCGGTAATCAAAGCTAACCACCTTTGCAATATTTACGGGCTGGATACCATAGGGGTGGGCAGTGTGATTGGCTTCGCTATGGAGTGTTACGAGCGCGGCGTCATAACTAAGAAGGATACCGACGGCGTTGACCTTACCTGGGGTAATGCCGAAGCGATATTAACTATGATTGAAAAGATAGCCCGGCGAGATGGATTCGGGGCTGTGCTTGCCGACGGCAGCAAATTCGCTGCTGAACGTATCGGCAAAGGTTCTGAGAAGTGGGCGATGCATATGGCTGGTCAGGACATGCCCGCCCACGACCCCAGGGCGGTCCACACCGTCTCTTATGCCTGGGGCTATCTTACCGACCCTACCCCGGGACGCCACACCTTGAATGAGCAGATGAAGAGCGCCCACCAGGGGCTGTCAGCCGGTTCACCCGACCCCGAGCTACAGTTCCCCCCATGGGATGAGCTTGATTACCAGACCAGTGCTCCCATATACGCTGCCTTCAGTGATTTCCATTTGTTGCTTTCGGCTGCCGGTTTCTGTTACTTCATGTCATGGCCCGGTTTTCGCCTGGCTGATTTCATATCGGCGGTAACCGGATGGGATTTCACTATGGCTGAAGGACTAAAGGTAGGGCGCCGGATTAAGACCCTGCGCCAGGCCTTTAACATTCGTGAGGGAATAGATACCACCCAGTGGCGCTTGCCGGAAAGGATAGCTGCCCCCCAGCCTACAGGGCCAAACGCTGGCCGGAAGATAGACTTCAAGACCATAAAAGAGAAAGGCTATGAAGCCCTGGGCTGGGATGCTAAAACCGGTAAGCCATTGGCGTCAACCTTGAAGGAGCTGGGGCTGAAAGAGCTGGTGGGTCAGCTGTAGCTTGGTGGCTACCAGGAATAATGCTGGGAGGATAGTTGCTGGAAGCAATAGAGGTGGCTCATAAGGCAGTAGAAGCTGCCAGTGATAAGAAGGCTATCGATATTGTGTTGCTGGATACCCGCGGGGTATGCAGCTTTGCTGATTACTTCGTCATCTGTAGCGGTGATAGCGGCAAACAGATTGAGGCTATCCGTGATGAAGTCGGGCATACCTTAAAGAAAGAGGGTATTTTACCTCACCATTATGAAGGTACCGTGGACTCAGGCTGGCTCCTTCTTGATTTTAGCGATGTTATCGTCCATATTTTTGCCCCCGTTGAGCGGGAGCATTACCAGTTAGACAGGCTGTGGAGCCGGGCTATCCCGGTAGTCAGGATTCAGTAGCTGAAAATTTCATCCTCACCAAAGAACAGTTTGATTTCCTCGGCAGCAGTTTCTGTTGAATCGGAGCCGTGAATGGTATTGTGTTCAATATCTACCCCAAAATCGCCCCTGATAGTCCCTGCCTTAGCTTTAGTCGGGTCAGTTGCCCCCATCGTTTGCCTGATTACCTCCACCGCTCTCTTGCCTTCAAAGATAATGGCGATTATCGGCGCCGAGGTAATATAGTTGACCAGGCTGTTAAAGAAGGGCTTATCTTGGTGGATAGCATAGTGGCGCCGGGCTAATTCCTTGTCCATATGGAGCATCTTAGCCGCCACCAGCTTGAGTCCTACCTCTTCTAATCGGCGGATAATAGTCCCCACCAGCCCCCTCTCTATAGCATCAGGTTTGATAAGAACTAGAGACCTTTCCATTTTAATCTCCTCTGGATTTTGTCTTGGACCTGTCCATCTCATTGACTTCCGAGCCGACATACTGCATAGCGGTACATTCGGCGACTAACGTGCCGTCCGTCAGGGTTACCTTGGCCTCGGTCTCAACGTATCTTCGGGCATTCCTGGTCACCGAGGCGGTGACGATGATAGGCTCGTCGACCATAAGCGGTCGCTTGAACTTGGTCTGCATGCTGCCGGTGACGCACTTTATCCCTTCGTAGAAGGCAGCATAACCCATAGCCTCATCCAGGATAGTAGTTATGACGCCACCATGGACAATGCCTGACCAACCCTGGTGGAGCTTGGTGGGAATGAACTCGGCTCTGACCTGTTTACCATCCCACTTGAACTTTAGTTTTAGTCCGCAGGGGTTGTCCTTGCCGCAGCCAAAACATAAATCGCTGATGCCAATCGGTATTTCTCGTCCAGTTACCATTTTGTTACCTCCATCCCTTACTGGTGTTTGCGTTTAGTAATTGGTGGCCGTCTGAGGTATAGCGGGTGTAAGGTGGCTGGGTGGTCATAATTGCCTGCCTCCAGCCGCTGTTGCCCGAGTTCGGCTAAGAAACTGGCTCGCCGCAATCTGGCTGGTGACGATGATATTACGGCTCTCTGCTTAAGCTGCTTTCTTAGCTCTCCAGCCAGAGACGCGGCGAATTCACCGCAAAATAAGGTCTTGGTCGTTATCTGTGAGCATAGAGTGTCAACGGTAGTGATATGCTCGCTAATAATCTGTCGCCACTCATCATCTTTCATCTGGTAGATAGCGGTGGCAATCTCGCCTCTGCCGGCATTAAATATGGGACAGATAGGCAGATTAGTTTCAGCGTGCTGGTAGGCTTCTACCTCCAGGGTGCTGATGCCAACGATAGGAATCCCCAGGCTGAAGGCCAGCCCTTTAGCCGTGCTCACCCCAACCCGTAGGCCGTTGAAGCTTCCCGGTCCCTTGGCGACGATAACGCAGCTGATAGATTGAAGACCTGACTTAGTCTGACTTAGCAGGTCAGCCAGGCGAGGTAGCAGTTCAACACTGTGGTTTTGCTGGCAGCGCCAGGTCAGTTCAGCTAGCACCTGGCTGTCCTGGACCAGAGCCAGGCTAGCGGTATCGGTTGAGGTATCTATCGCCAGTTGCATTAGTTTTATTCCATCCCTTTCGGTGAGTTACGGGTGAGTGGTTTCAGTTGGGTCAATAATTCTTGGTAGCGTTTGCCCCTGGGTTCGAGTCGGAAACTGCGCTCGGTATCGGAAATAAAGTCTATTTGAACCAGCAGGTGCTCGGCTGGTAATACAGTTAACCCCTTTTCCGCCCACTCTACGACGCAAACACCTTTACCATATAGATAGTCGTCCAGGCCTAATTCCTCAATCTCTTCTATATGGTCTAGCCGGAACAGGTCGATATGATATAGAGGCAGCCTGCCATAAAGTTCCCTGATTATAACAAAGGAAGGGCTGAGGGCGTATTCTTTGGTATTCAGCCCCCGGGCAATACCCTGGGTGAGGCAGGTCTTGCCCGTCCCCAGTCTGCCGACGAGGAGGAAAATATCACCGGGCAGGGCAAGCTCACCGATACCGGCTCCAATTTTTTGGGTCTGCTCCGGGCTATGGCTGACTAAATCAAGGTGGCTTAGTTTCATCTTGAAGTAAAGTGCTCCCAGCCCTTTTTATCAAGTCGAAACGGGTTTCCCTGGCGGTCAACCAGGGTTATCCTGCCTGTCTTATCAGCTAAGATTTCACCGATTACCGTTATCGGGCAGGAGGCGGTGGCTCTTACTTTATCAATGACCTTGGTGCTGGCAGTAAACAAAAGCTCGTAGTCCTCTCCCCCCGATAGTGCCAGCTCAAGGGCTCTATCACCGAAGTTAGCCTTGACTGCAGGCTCAATGGGCACGCGCTCAACTTCTATTCGGGCGCCAACCTGGCTGGCTTTACATATATGGCCCAGGTCTGAAATCAGCCCATCGCTGATATCTATGGCTGTCTTCACCCCCTGGTCTACCAGTAGTTGCCCTTCGGCTATTCGGGGGTAAGGGTGCAGGCAAGCCCTCTTTAAACCAGCGGTAGCTTCGGGGTCAAATTGAAGCTCTTGGGTAAGCATCTCCCAGCCGGCAGCCGCCGCCCCTAAATAGCCGGTAACCGCTACCCTGTCACCGGCCCGGGCTGCGGAGCGGGTGAGGATATTACTCTCACTTCTGGCACTACCCAGAATAGTAATATTAATCGCCACCAGTGGCGCACTGCTGGTATCGCCGCCGACTATAGCCACGCCAAATTGTTGCGCCAGCTCAATCATCCCCTGGTAGAGGGCGGTAACATCGTCTACTTCAGTATGGTCAGGCAGGGCTAACGATATCAGGGCGTATCCGGGCACGCCACCCATAGCCGCAATGTCACTCAGGTTGATGGCTAGCGCTTTCCACCCCAGCTCTTTCCACGGGGTGATAGCTAGTGAGAAGTGGATATCCTGGATGAAGGAATCAACGGTAGCCAGTTGAGTTAGGGCATTACCGTGCCAGGCAGCAGCATCATCACCGATACCGATAATGAGTTGTTGGCTGGGTGCCATCTGTTCGTGGACCATTTTAGCCAGGAGGTCAATCAGTCCAAATTCCCCTAGCTCCGAGACCTTCATAGCTGAATTATAGCACGCTTATATTCGGCTCACAATCAACCTGTTTAATTACCAGAGGATGAAGACAAGCCGAGCTGTTGCATCATGCCCAGGTTGTCCATCTCACCCCATTCTTCGACAATCTTGCCGCCCACGATGCGCAGGATGCTGATTCCGGTTATCGTCACCCGCTTACCGGTAGGGGCGACCCCCATGAACTCACCTCGGTGTGTGCCGCGCCAGGTCCAGCGGACGGCGACCTTGTCCCCTTCGGCAACCATATCCTCAACGGGGCATTCAGTGTCGGCGAAGGGAGCCATGGTCACGGTTTGTTTGTAGCCCTCCCGGTCAGATGCCACTCCGGGAGAGGCATAGTTAAACGTGAAGTCGGGGGCGAGAAGCTCGTCTATTGCCGCCAGGTTCCGCTGACCCCAGATCTCCTCACTCCAGCGGCGGGCAATAGCCTTATTTTCTGCTATTGACATCGGAGTCCTCCTTCAACTTAGATTTGTCGAAATGTTGACCGTAATTTCCCGCATCAACTACCGGGGCTATGTTAAGCCCCTGCTGGCTGGCTGTCAATACCTCTAACCAGCCCCAGGTAGTAAGGTTAATCGCCACCGACTATAGCCACGCCAGATTGTTGCGCTCTTGAAAGGTTCTCTCAAGGAGGTATATTATGGGCTATCACTTTCTTGACACAGACTCAGAGTGATTGCTGACGTCGGAGCCAGGACCAGCAAGTTGACCGAACTGAGAATCAAGGGTAGAGTTATTTGAAGTGGAGCTGAATATGCCACTGTTTGTTTTGCTTCTGGGGGGGATAGTCATCCTCACCATTCTTATTAGGCCTGGTCTAAAGCGTATAGGTATGCCTCCAGTGGTTGGATTCCTCGTCCTCGGCATCCTAATTCGGCTAGCAGACTTGCGTTGGGAATTTATTTCCACTGAGTTCACCGAATTTTTTGAGCTCTTAGCTACCGTTGGCATCATCCTCTTACTATTTCACGTTGGTCTGGAAAGTAATCTGACCCAGCTAATGCGCCGACTCAAGCCGGCAAGCGTTATATGGGTATCGAATGTTTTCGTCAGCGGCAGTATCGGATACGTAGCGTCTTGTTTTCTACTTGGGCTGGACCTGATTCCTAGTCTGTTTATCGCCGTTGCGTTCACCGCTACCAGTGTGGCTATATCCGTAGGCGTGTGGCAGGGGGCAGGAGCCTTGAAGTCTCCCATTGGCCAATTATTAGTCGATGTTGCCGTAGCCGACGATATCTCTGGTATAGTTCTTATGTCGGTACTTTTTGCTGTCATTCCAATCCTGCGAGGCGGTCAAGAAGCAACTTTAGTACCAGTATTGGGCGAGACGGTAGGGCTTTTGCTAGTCAAGTTAGTCGGCTTCGGAGCATTTTGTGTCTTCCTTTCCCGCTATGCTGAGCCACGTATTACCAACTTTCTTAGAAGATTTGAGCCGGTTCCTGGCCAAACGCTGGCCCTGGTGGGAGGCGGATTGATCATAGCTGCCCTAGGTGGGTTGATTGGTTTTTCAGTGGTGATTGGGGCATTCTTTGCCGGGTTAGTGTTCAGTCGTGACCCCCAGGCAGTCAGGTTAGATACACCCTTTACTATCCTCTATGAGCTTTTTGCCCCTTTCTTTTTTATTAACATTGGCTTGAGTATTGATCCCGGCGCGATGACGGTGGCTCTAGGCTTGGGTGGTGTACTGCTGGCTATGGCTTTCATTGGCAAGGTAGCAGGTGCTGGAGGTCCTGCCGTGCGCACGGCAGGATGGAGCGGTGGACTATTACTCGGTTTCAGTATGGTGCCGAGGGCTGAAATCGCCATGGTAATAATGCATAGAGGCCTTAAGCTGGGTGATTGGGCGGTGCCTACTGATGTGTTTTCGGCAATGGTTATGGTCTCTCTGGCAACTGCCATCATTTCGCCGATTATTATTCGGGCATTATTGAACCGGTGGCCGCAGACGGAGAGTAAAAACTCGTGATGTATCCTTATTGAAGGGATGATAAAGGGGCGTCTAAGAGGGGCGAAGCCCCTCTTTCAATAATCTTTCCCCCCTCTCCTTTGAAGGAGAGGGGGATACAGGGGGTGAGGTAGATAGAAATCTCCTAGCCATATCGGGCAAAAGCTGTTATAGTTTTAT
>Ga0209636_10004497_pt1 | contig 14219 bp, 12 predicted proteins | sample DeeMarSWOR152_54_FD_187464 | JGI IMG/M metagenome (GOLD analysis project Ga0209636, IMG submission 187464) | Marine sediment microbial communities from White Oak River estuary, North Carolina - WOR-1-52-54 (SPAdes) (version 2) | ecosystem: Environmental > Aquatic > Marine > Intertidal zone >...
CCGCCGTTCTGCTTCCATTGCGATTATCGGCTTTCTGGCTGCCATTTTCACTTACTTCGGCGTGAATTATATACTCGCCGGCTTGCACAGCTATGTTTGAACAGAAGCCTTCGTTCCGATAAGACTTGAATATATGATATAAAGATTTGACAAGCGGACCCAGCCGATTTAAAAAAAGGCGCGACGCTGACGATTGCCAGGGCTGGCCTTGACCGGACCTGGGAAGATTGGGCCATTCGGACTGGGTGAAAACATGAAGAAAAGATCCACAGATACAGGCAAGAAAAAGAAAAAAAGAAGAATAATCATTCTGGCTAGCATCGGAGGTTTTCTTCTTCTTTTATTATTAGGCTCGATCGAAGTCACCTCTCACTCAAACTTCTGCTCCACCTGCCATTATATGAAACCCTTTTACAGAAGCTGGGAGACATCTTCCCATAAGGATGTGGAATGCAGTACCTGTCATTACCCGCCCGGTTTAAGGTCAAAGCTGAGAGCAAAAGTCGAAGGACTCATGCAGTTAGGAAGGTACTGGACCAAGCTCTACCTGAAGTCAAAACCATGGGCTGAAATTCCTGATGAAGCCTGTCTCCGCGAAGGCTGCCATGACAAGAGACTCCTGGAAGGCCGGGTGAATTTTTCGAAAATCGTATTTGACCACAAAATTCACTTCGAAGACCTGAAAAGGGGCAAACGCCTCCGCTGCACAAGCTGCCACTCCCAGATCGTCCAGGGTGAGCACATCACCGTGACCAACAGCACCTGTTTTATCTGCCACTTCAAGGAGAGTGAGCACTATCCGATGATCAGCGAGTGCTCCCACTGCCACAGCCGTGAAAACCTGATCTCAGAGGATACTTCAAGATACAACCATTCGCTTGTTTTTGAAAACGGATTCAATTGCGACAAGTGTCACAGTCACATCATCATCGGAGACGGGGATGTCCCCCGGGAAAATTGTTACAAATGTCACTGGGAAACAGACAGACTGGAAAAATTCGATGATACCGACCTCATGCATTCCACCCATATTTTTTCTCACAAGATTGAATGCAACCAGTGCCACCTTGAGATCCAGCACAAGATCGTGAAAGATATTGAAACGTTAGCGAACTGCCAGGCATGTCATACGGATTCCCATAAAGCCCAAAAGATCCTTTTTACCGGTGAAGGGGGCAAAGGAACAGTCCATCCGATGCCCAATATCATGTTCGAAAAAGGACTGAGCTGCAAGGGCTGCCATATCTTCCATGAAGAAAAAGGAGATCAGGTCATAAAAAGCGAGACCTTCACTTCCCAGGCAGCAGCCTGCGAATCCTGCCACGGAAGAGGCTTCTCCAGGATTCTGAAGGAATGGGAGATCTCAACGGAGAGAAAATTAAAACAAATAAAAAATATCTACGCCGGCGTCCGCGATGAAATCGCCCGCTCCGGAGACACGAACAAGCCAAAGGCCCAGGCGATGCTCGAAGAAGCCGCCTTCAACATCGATGTCGTGGAAAGGGGAAAAAGCGTCCACAACATGACGTATTCCCTGGAGCTGCTCAAGGCTTCCTATGATATCCTGGTGGATGCCCTGGGCCTCACTAAATCCGCCTATCTGCCCGAGGCTTTTATCGGCGCTGCCGAAGAAGTTCCCAGTCAATGCTCCAGCTGCCATGCCGGGATCGAAGAAGTCAACACTCAGGTATTCGGCCTGAATTTTCCTCATAAAGGGCATCTCACGGAACAGAAGATCCAGTGCAGCGTCTGCCATTCCAATGCCCGAAAACACGGAGAATTCATCGCCACAAAGCAGAGCTGCGCTGCCTGCCACCACAAGGACCCAAGCAAAGATTGCACGATATGCCACCGGATACAGACACAATTCTACCAAGGAGGCCAGATTGCCGGTGACAAAATCCCGGAGGATATGATGTTTGAAGCGGAAGTGGAGTGCTCCGGATGCCACCTCGACTCCCGGAATCAAATCAACCGCTCTGATAAGGATAAATGCCTCGACTGCCATGAACAAGGCTATGACGATATCCTGCTTGAATGGCAGAATTCCATAAAAGAACTGGTCAGCAGTCTCGAATCCTCCTTAAAGGAAACCAGGGGGCTCAGGCTCTCCCCTGCTCAAAAAGCGCAAATCCAGAAAATGGAGCGCATTCTCCAAGAAATCAAACTCGACGGAAGCCTCGGCGTCCATAATTTCTCGTTCATCGAAGAATTCTTGACAAATTCCATAAAAACACTTAAATCTTTACAAAAAGAACTTCCCCATGAATAGAAGAAATTTCATCAACATCTTTCTGGGTTCCAGCCTCGTAGGGACAATCGTCTCTTTTCTTTACCCTGTCGTCCGCTATATACTGCCAGCCAAAAGAATCGAGGCCAGCATTAAAAAAGTGACTGCGGCCAGGCTGGGCGAGCTCGCACCGAACAGCTACAAAATCTTCAAGTTCGGGACCGCGCCAGGAATACTGATTCACACTCAGACAGGAGAACTCAGGGCATTCTCTGCTGTCTGCACCCACCTCACCTGCAATGTTCTTTATGAGAGCGAAACAGAAACCATCCTCTGCCCCTGCCACAACGGAAGGTTCGACCTCAGTGGAAACGTCATCTCCGGTCCTCCTCCCGCTCCTCTCGAATCATACAACGTTGAAATATCAGGAGAGGAGATCATCGTCTCCAGGAAGACATAACCCCATGAACAAATTTCTCAAAGAGGCCTTGGCTTACATCGACGACCGTTTCAAGCTCTCTGCCCTCCTCGAATTGGCTAAGGAAAAGAAGGTTCCCGAACATAAGCATTCGATCTGGTATTACTTCGGAGGCATTTGCCTGTTCCTTTTTGTTATCCAGGTCATCACCGGCATCCTTCTTCTTCTCTACTACAGTCCTTCTGTGGACTCCGCTTACGAAAGCGTTCAGACTTTGATGAGCCGTGTCAAATTCGGCTGGCTGATCCGCTCTGTCCACAGCTGGTCAGCGAACATCCTGATCGGAGCGATCTTCATCCACATGTTCAGTGCCTTCTTTCTCAGAGCCTACCGTAAACCCCGGGAGTTCACCTGGATCAGCGGTTTTTTTCTGCTTCTTATCTTTCTCGCTTTCGGGTTCAGCGGGTATCTTCTTCCCTGGAATGAACTTTCCTTTTTCGCCACCCGGGTTGGAACCGATATCGCCGGTACTGTTCCCTTGATCGGACATGCCCTCAAGAACTTTATCCTCGGCGGACCTGAAATATCAGACATAACGCTTCCCAGATTCTTCTGGTTTCACATCGCCATCCTTCCTCTATTTACAGTCGTCATACTCGGAGTGCATATCATCCTGGTTCAGGTCTTAGGCATGAGCAAACCCATAAGCCTAAGCGATAACAAAGTCAGAGAAGTCCCTTTCTTCCCTAATTTCATCCTGAAAGACATGCTGGGCTGGCTGCTTATCCTGGTGCTGATAGGCGTGCTCTGTGTGTTTTTACCTTGGGAAATCGGACAGAAGGCTGACCCCTTTGCCGGGACACCGCTGGGGATAAAGCCCGAATGGTACTTCACCTTCATGTTCACGACGCTCAAAATCGTCCCTTCTCATATCCTTTTTATCGAGGGAGAGGTTCTGGCCATCCTCGGGTTTATGGTGGGCGGCTTGCTGTGGATGCTTGTTCCTTTCCTGGACAAAAAAGCCTCAAAGGAGAAAAAGAGTCCATTTTATACCTGGATCGGGGCGTTCATCCTCCTTTATATAATCGTCTTCACGGCCTTGACCTATCTCGTGCCTGATATATAGCAGAACGATGAAACAAAGACATAAAAAATCAAGCCTTGTTTTTTTTCTGGTAGTTCCAGCTGTCATGCTTTCTGCCCTGGCAGTCTATCCCCAGACCAACAGCTGTATTGCTTGTCACCGGGAGATGGGAGATGAGCTGGCCGTACCTGTAGAAGCATTCAAGCTGGATGTTCACCAAGAATTCGGCCTGAGCTGCAGCGACTGCCATGGCGGCAATCCCGCGGAAGAAGACGTCGACCTGGCCAAGGACAGGACTTTTGAAGGGGCTCCGTTGAGAGAGCAGATTCCCGAGTTCTGCGCGTCATGCCATTCGGACTCCAGCTACATGAGGCGCTATAATCCCAGCCTCAGAGTTGACCAACTGGACCTTTACCTGACGAGCGGGCACGGGAAGCTTATCAAAGAGGGGGATACAAAAGCCGCTGTCTGTACGGATTGTCACGGCACTCACGGCATCCTGGCTTCCAGCCATCCTAAATCCTGGACATTTCCCTGGAATATCCCTGATACCTGCGGCCGATGTCATGCTGATAAAGACTTCATGAAAGGATACAGGATCCCCACCAATCAGTTAGAAGAATACGAGCAAAGCGTGCATGCCTATGCGCTCTTTGAAAAAAAAGACCTCTCTGCTCCAGTCTGTAACGACTGCCACGGGAATCATGGAGCTGCTCCGCCGGAGGTCACATCCATCGCCTTTGTCTGCCGTCAATGTCATCCCAGCACAGGGGAGCTTTTCTCAAAAAGTCCTCATAAAACCGCCTACGACGAACTGGGAATCTCAGAATGCGAAGCCTGCCACGGAAACCATAAAATCTTTCCCCCTTCGGACGACATGCTCGGTACAGGGGAAAAAGCAGTGTGTATTGAATGCCATGACCCGGATTCCAAACCTTATAAGATTGCCTCCCGGATAAAAAAGCTGCTCGATGATTTCGTTCAGAAGACCGACTCTGCTCGAGATTTGCTGGAGCAAGCGGACGAAAAAGGCGTGGAAGTCAGTGACCCGAAGTTTAAACTTAGAGAGGCCCATACGCTGCTGATCATGGTCAGGAACCTCACCCACAGTCTCGATATCCCAGCCATAGAGGAGAAAATCCAGGAAGGCGAGAAAGTGATCCTCGAAGTTCATGAAGCAGGACAAGCGGCTCTGAAGGAAGCCACATTCCGGAGAAGAGGCCTGATCATCAGTACATTTTTCGTGTTTCTCCTCGCCATTGCTCTCTACCTCAAAATAAGACTGATCGAAAAGAAGAATCAGGCGAAGTAAAAAAGCGACAGCGCTTCCTCATCCTCGACAAAACCGTTCATCCACGCTGGAAGTCTCCTGAACATCGTTGTGAACGATAGTTCCTATGGAATATTCCCGAGGCAATATTTTTTGGCCTCCTTCCTTTTTTATGAGACTGATCTCTGGCAATGGAAAAGAGTCCGTTTCTCCAGCGCCCTTAAAAAAGCGCTTTTTCAGTTCGGCAAGAGCGGCCAAAACATGAGAAAATCTATAATTTCTATAGATAAAATATTGACTTGAGCGAAGTTATGGATTAATATAAACTTTAAATAAAAAAGGAGGATTGGATGAAGAAAATACTGTTAGTGTTGATCATTATCCTGACTCTTGCTCTTATTGTTTCTCTCTTCAGCGAGGAATTCACCTACGTCGGCGCAGATAAGTGCAAAATCTGCCACAAAACCGACAAACAGGGCAAACAGCACCCCATCTGGGAAGAGAGCAAACATTCCAAATCCTTCGCCGCCTTAAGCTCAGAACAGGCTCTTCAGATAGCAAAAGATGCAGGGATGGAACAGATGCCGGCCGACAGCCCGAAATGTCTCGCCTGCCATTCTCCTCTTTTTGAGAAGGCTGCCGAGCTCAAGGAAGAAGGCGTGACCTGTGAAGTCTGTCATGGTCCGGGAAGCGCCTACAAAAAGCTGAGCATCATGAAAAACCGGGAAGAAGCAGTACAGAATGGGCTCATCGTCTATGCCTCGTCCGATGCCATTAAAAAGCAGTGCTTGAGCTGTCACGAGAATGCTCACAACAAGCCTTTTGACTTTGAGGCGAAATGGGAAAAGATCAAGCATCCAAGGCCAGAAAAAGAATAAAATATAGTTTTATTCCCGACAGAATATAAATCGCTTTTTCTATTTACATAACCAAAAAATAAAGGATTTGTCCCCAAGTGAGAGGAATCCTCCAGATTATTTGGAACAATATTGGCAGCTCCCTGAAAGACAAATCTCATACAATAATGATGTCGTCGAGGGCCTTGCGAAGCATTCTCGTAATTAACAATGTGATGAGATTGCCATGCTCCGCTCGCAATGACAATTGAAGCATTCTTTTTGCTCTGGACACCTCAATCCCGACACTAAGGGAGAGGCTCAAAATAGAAAATATGAATTTTATTCTTATCAACAAAGAGAATACGATGGCTAAATTCAAATTATCCCTGCTTTTCCTTTGCCTTTGCCTGATTCTATCCTTGTCAGGGTCGGGCAAGCCTCTTGCCTCCGATGTGAACGCAAAATGTCTCTCCTGCCACAGCGTTGAATCCGGGGGCGAAGACAGACTCAAAGTCAACGAGAACAACCTCCTCTCCTCCGTTCACGGCACACTGGCCTGCACAGACTGCCATCTGATTTTACCAGGAGAAAAAGAAGCGGGGATCCCTCATAAAAAAGACATGCCCGATGTGAACTGTACGGCCAGCTGCCACCGGGAACCAACCGAGCATAAACCCGGCGCCGGCCCTCTCTTTTACCCGGACAGTGTTCACGGCAGAGCTTATCTGGAAAGAGGAGTACAGGAAGTAGCCAAGTGCTGGGACTGCCACACCAAGCACAACATCAAGAAAGCATCAGATCCTGAATCCATGGTCTACCGCAATAACATACCTCTCACCTGCTCCATCTGCCATGAGAATATGCAGGTGGTGATCAAGTTCAACATCCACCGCGAAGCGCCCTACCAGGAATACCTGCAGAGCGTCCACGGCAAATCGCTCCTTAAAGAGGGGCTTTATTCCTATGCGGCTGTCTGCACGGACTGCCACGGGGTGCACGACATCAAAGGAGTGGGCGAACCTCATCTCATGGCTAAAGAGCCTGATACTTGCGGGAAATGCCACACCGTCGTTTTCGATAAATACAAGGAAAGCATCCACGGCCAGGAAGTCCTCAAGGGTAACGTGGACGCGCCACTTTGCGTTGACTGCCACGGCGAACATAAAATAATCTCTCATTTAATAAAGGAAGCCCCTACCTCTCCCCAAAACATTCCCGACACCTGCTCAACCTGCCATTCCCGGCCGGAAATAATGGCCAAGTACGGAATCCCGGAGGACCGGATTGAAACCTTTATAGAAAGCATGCATGGAATCGCCATCGGCTACGGCTATGAGGCTGCGGCCAACTGTTCGAGCTGCCACGGGATCCACGATATCCGTCCGGCCAGTGACCCCCTCTCCAAAGTCAATCCGGCCAACCTGGCGAAGACATGCGGCCAGGAAAGGTGCCACCCAGGCATGCCGGATAAGATCGCCGAGTCGAAAGTCCATATAGCCATAAGCCAGAAAAAATCCGGCCCTCTTTACTATATCCAGCAGGTTCTTATCTGGCTTGTCTTTGTCACGGCGGTGATCACTATCGCCTGGTTCGTTCCTGGATTCATAAGAAAAAGAAGATTTTTCAGAAGAAAGAAATGAAAAAAAAGATAGTTCTGCGCACAGCTGCTCTGCTCACCGCTTCTCTACTGTTCACGCCGCTTTTTTTCCTTTCCTCTCCTTTCCTTATTCAGTCAGATGAGGACTGTATGGTCTGCCATGAGGACCCGGAGCTGAAAACCGACGATGGAAAATCGCTCTACGTGGACAGTGAAAATTCCCAGTCCTCGATCCACGGCGAAGCGGGCTTCTCCTGCGTCGACTGCCATTCGGACCTGAGAGAGACAGAAGAATTCCCTCATCCAGACAAACTCAAAGCCGTCAACTGCAGCGAATGTCACGATGAGGCGGCCAGAGAATACCAAACGGGCATCCACATTCATGCCAACCCTGAAGAGGACTGCTGCGCTGTGACCTGTGCCGATTGTCATGGAAAACACGATATTAAAAGCACGACCGATATTTCTTCCCGCGTCTACCCCCTCAATCTTCCCCAAACTTGCGAGAGTTGCCATCTGGAGAGAGTCAAGACCAAAAGGGGCGGAGAGTTCATCAAGCAGTATGAGATCAGCGTCCATTTTAAAGCCCTGGAAAAGGCAGGACTGACCGTCTCCGCCAACTGCAGCCATTGTCATGGTGCCCATGACATAAAATCCGTGAACGACGCCTCATCCCGGGTTTCGCGGAAGAACATCATCCGCACCTGCGGCCAGTGTCATGTGGGGATCGAAAGAGATTATCTGCAAGGCGTCCACGGCAAGGATTACGCCAAGGGAATCAATGATGTCCCTGTCTGTACGGATTGCCACAGCGAGCACGACATCGCCTCGCCCCAGGATCTGAGCTCTCCCGTCTACACCACAAAGGTGGCTGATGTCTGCTCCCGCTGTCATGACGACGCAGTCTTAGCCCGGCAGTACGGGTTTCTCACCGAGAGACTGAAAACATACTCCGGTTCCTTCCACGGAACAGCCTCAAAATTCGGCGAAACACGAGTCGCCAACTGCGCCAGCTGCCACGGGATTCATGACATCCGGCCTTCAATCGACCCCAAGTCCTCTATCAACCCGGAAAATCTGCCTCAAACCTGCGGCACCTGCCATCCAGGAGCGGGAGAAAACTTCGCCCGGGGAAAGATCCATGTCGTATCGGAAAAGACCGGTAACAAATGGGCTTATTTCGTCAAGATGTTCTACATCATCATGATTGCCGCGATCATCACTGTCTTTCTTGTCTTTATTGCGGCCGATTTATTCCACCGACTGAGGCATGATAGAGTGAAGCCATGAGTGCGAAGGAAAATGAAGCCAACGGATCAAAGGCAATGACAGAAAATCCTCCTCTTATCCGGGACGATGAAGTTTTTCTGCGGATGAACCTTGCCGAGAGGATCCAGCATATCGTCCTCATAACCACTTTTCTCATCCTCATGCTGACCGGCCTGCCGCTGATCTTCTATGACCTTAAATTTCTGAAGCCAATCTTCTCTCTGGAAAAGAGCTTCTACGTCAGAGGGATTCTGCACCGCATAGCCGCTGTCGGCCTTATCCTTAACGTGATCTGGCATGTATACTACACGATATTCACCAAAAGAGGCAGGAATAATTTCAAAGAGCTCCTTCCGGGGCTCAAAGACCTTAAAGATGCGTTCGAGCTTTTCTGGCACAACCTAGGGTTGATACGATTTTTATACAGAAAAGGATTTTTAAAAAAATTCTTCAAAGCCCATCCTTACTGGCTCTTCGAAAAAGCCCCGGAGTATGGTCGCTATAACTTCATCGAAAAATTCGAGTACTGGGCGGTTGTCTGGGGCTCTGTGGTGATGATCATCAGCGGCTTCTTTATGTGGAACGTGGAGCTGTCACTCTCTCTGTTTCCCTTATGGGTCCATGATATATTCGTCATCGTTCACGGCTACGAGGCCCTGCTGGCGTTCCTGGCTGTCATCATCTGGCACATGTACAATGTCCATCTCAATCCTGAAGTCTTCCCGATGAGCAAGGTCTGGTTGAACGGAAAGATCACCGGAAAAGAACTGCGCACGCTCCACCCCCTGGAGTACCGCAAGATCCTGGAGGAGAGAAAACAAGATCGGATTCTTGATAACCAGGCAGGGAACTGATAGAATTCTCTACCGAAATCAACGGGGAGAAAGACCATGATCATAGCCAACTTTGCCATCTTTCCCACAAGCGAAGGGGTGTCGGTCAGCAAGTATGTCAAGGGAGCCATCCGCGTCATCGAGGCTTCCGGGCTTAAGAATGAAACCGGCGGGATGTCCACGGTGATCGAAGCTCCGGACCTGGCGACTCTTTTCAAGGTGATAGAAAAAGCCCACGAGACCATGGTGAAAATGGGAGCCAGAAGGATTCATATCGACCTGAACGTCGACCACAGGCTGGATTCGGATGCCACCATCGATAGCAAGCTCAAATCCATCGGCAAACGATAATATTCCCGTCCCCTTCAGTATTTTTGAGCATCAATCCCCTTCTCTGAGAAGCGGCCGGGTGAGGCAGGTCGGACCACCAGCTCCTTTTCTCGATATCTCCTCCCCTCTGTACTCATGGACTTCAACGCCGGCCTCTTCAAGCATTCCTCTTGTCAACGAATTTCCCTCCATCATGATGCAAAGGCCTGGAGCCACTGCCAGCACATTGCAGGCCATGGTCTCAAACTCTGAATCCGGCACTTCAATGAGATGAATCCCCTTCTTCAGGAGCCACTCTCGGAAGGGCACGGGCAGGAGCCTGGAATAGACCACAGCCACGTCACCTCTTACAGGACTGATGAGGGACATCAGATGCATCACTCCCTCAGGTCCTTCCCAGTGCGGCAGGGGAACTTCAACACACTCATCCGCAGCGTCTGCCAGGAGTTCCCTGAATTGACGCAGGCCTTCGCTGTTGGTGCGGTATCCCAAGCCAACAGCCAAGGTTCGCTTGTCGAACCAGACGACATCCCCGCCCTCCAGCTTCCCTTCGCCGCCGATAGAGCCGAGCACGGGGATCCCCAGCTCCTCTAGAAATTTCCCGGCAGCAGGGGGTTCTGCCACTCGCTCCTCTTTTCCCATGGAGCAGAGGACGGCTCCTTTATCGGTCATGAGGAGCGAGTCATGGACATAGATGGAATCCATTCCGGTCTCATCGTCCGCTGGCAAAAAATGAATCTCCGGAATGAACCGCTTCAAGATCCCCCAAAAACTGTCGTACTCCTCGATAGCTTTTCTAAAGTCCGGCGGTGCGGAATAGTTTAGCTTTTCCCATTGGGCCTGGATTCCTTCCTGACTCCTGAAAGCATCCCTTGGATGCTTGAGCAGAAGACTCTTGATCGGGTCGATCTCGGACTGGCTTCCGCATCTCATCAGCTTAACCATTTATAGGAGTCATTACAAATTCCGTTATAGAGAAGAGCTCGGGTTAGGTGGCAAAATAACCGTATGCTCAGCCTTCATCCAGCCTGAGCGATAATTTTTTCTATCACGGAAAATGGAGTATTTACCCATTACCGCTTATTATAAGCGCAAAAAGGTGTCTTGGGTAGGAGAAAGTTCCCCTTTCCTCACTCAGCTTGACATGCTTCTTAGCGGTCTTTAGAATAATGGACTATTTATCGAAAACATATCTTGTTTAAAGTAAGGAGGCTCAAGGATTGAAGAAAGAGTTCATCCCTGGATGGGTACTAATGCTCTTAGTCGGGATAGGGGCCTTATTTCTGTCCAGGCTGGTTGTGGTTGGAGGAAAAAATCCAGTCGAAGCGGCGGCTCTGGCAGTGATACTGGGCATCCTCTTAAGAAATATAGGAATCGTGCCCACTGTCTGTTATCCGGGAATTAAGGCGTTTGAAAAAATCCTAATCCTGGGAATCGTGCTCATAGGTGCTTCTCTTGACTTTAGAAATATTGGCTCTCAGGGCTTAAAAATGCTAGCTGTCATCCTGACAACTATGTTAGTAAGCTTCTTCGTTATCTATTTTCTCGGTAAAGCGTTCAAACTTCCAACATCACTCGCAGTACTCCTGTCCGTCGGCACAACTATCTGCGGTGGCTCAGCCATAGCCGTAACAGCACCCCTTATCAAAGCCAAAGAAGAGGAGACCTCTTACGCAATCGGCACTATTGCCCTCTGGGGACTCATTGCCATCCTGTTTTATCCCAAAATTGCCCAGGTCATCGGCGTGACAGATATCAATTTCGGCGTTTTCGCGGGCACGGCCATCCATTCCACTCCGCAAGTCGTAGGAGCGGGCTTCATCTTCTCAGACCTCGCCGGCAAAACCGCTACAGCCGTCAAACTCGTCCGAAATTGCTTTATGGCCCCTCTGGCCTTTTTAATTGCCATCTATTACACAAAGAACATCCTCTCAGGCCATAAGAGGGAAGTAAGCCAGGTGAATGTCGCCAAAGCTTTTCCCTGGTTCCTGTTTGGCTATTTTGTTATGGCTGGACTGAATACAAAAGGGTATTTATCCGAATCCGGAATCCACGCCTTTAACACATCAGGTAAGTTTCTCATCCTGCTGGGGCTGGCAGGAATCGGTTTGAATACAGTCTTCGCATCCTTCAGAAAAGTAGGATTAAAGCCTTTGATCGTAGGATTGATCGGTTCACTCGTCGTTGCGGGATGCAGCATTGTCATGATCATCCTAATCCTGTGAATAGTAATTCCACTATTTTGTATTCATGTCGAATAGTATAAAATAAGCGGGCTTTTTTATGGTTAATGCTAAAATGTGCTTCAAGGAAAGGGATAGAGATGAACAATAAAATAGACGCGATCCGAAAATTGATGAAAGACAACGGAGTGGAGACCTATCTCGTGCCCAGCTCCGACCCTCATCAGAGCGAGTACGTTCCTGAATTCTGGCAGAGGAGAAAATTCATCAGCGGCTTTACAGGCTCTGCAGGAGATGTGGTCATTACCCGGAAAAAAGCCGGCCTCTGGACGGATTCCCGCTATTTTCTCCAGGCAGAACAGGAACTGGATGGAAAAGTCTTCACTCTCTTCAAGATGGGCCTGCCCGATGTTCCCCACTTCGATGACTGGCTCATCAGGGAGCTTAAGAAAGGAGAATCCCTGGGCCTCGATCCCCGGGTGGTCTCGCATAAGAATTATTCGGCCCTAAAGAAGAAGCTGGAAGACAGAGGAATCCGCCTGAAAACCATCGAGAAAAACCTGGTGGACGAGCTGTGGGAGGGAAGGCCGGAGCCTCCCAGGGGTAAAGTCGAAGTCCACAAGGAAAAGTATTCGGGCGAGACAACGGCGAGCAAACTGCAGAGATTGCGCGCCAAGATGTCTGAAGAAGCGGTGGATGCCCATGTGGTGGCTATGCTGGATTCAATCGCCTGGCTGTTCAACATCCGCGGTTCTGACGTCAAGTACAACCCGGTGACCATATCCTATGCCATAGTGACCCAGGAGAAAGCGTTCCTCTTCGTGGACCCGGGCAAAATGACTGAGGCTGCTAAAAAGTCCCTGAAAGGGATCGTCGAGGTTCGAGGCTATGACGATTTCAGCTCCGGGCTTCAAATCCTGGCCAGGAAAGGCGCGAAAGTCTGGCTTGATGAGGGCAGTGTAAGCCAGTGGATCGTGAGCAACCTTGAGCGAGGCGCCAGTTTTTTATTCAAGCCCAGCCCGATCAAGATGTTCAAAGCCGTCAAAAACAAAACGGAAATATCCGGATTCAGAGCCGCTCATATCCGCGACGGTGTGGCTATGGTCAAATTCCTCTTCTGGCTGGAAAAAAATGCAGGCCATGACAGGGTGACAGAGGTCTCAGCCGCAGAGAAAACGGCTGAATTCAGAACCCTGGATAAGATGTTCAGGGGCATGAGCTTTGAGACGATTTCTTCTTACGGTGCTCACGGAGCTGTGGTCCATTATGCGCCGAGCCCTGAGACCGATGTTCCGCTCAAACCTGAGGGCATCTATCTGATCGACTCGGGCGGACAGTACCTGGACGGGACCACAGACATCACCCGCACCATAAGCCTCGGGAGCCCGACAGAAGAGCAAAAAGAACGTTTCACCCGGGTTCTGAAGGGGTTGGTCGACCTTCTGACAACATCCTTTCCTCAGGGAACCGTGGGCAAGCAGCTGGATACGATCTCCCGGCTGCCCCTTTGGGAAAAAGGATTGAATTACGGTCATGGAACCGGACACGGCATCGGGACCTATCTCAATGTCCATGAAGGCCCTCAGGCTATATCCTATTACCGCTGTATCGGTATCGCGCTGGAGCCGGGAATGATCACTACCATTGAACCCGGTTATTATAAGGATAACGAGTACGGCCTTCGCGTGGAGAATGTGGCTCTGGTGGTCAAGGACGAGGAGAGATCGAGCGAAGAATCCGTTTTTTATACGTTCGAGAACCTGACTCTCTGTCCCATCGACCTCCGTCTGGTCAAAAAAGAACTTTTGACTCAGAGGGAGATCGACTGGCTCAACGGTTATCATCAAAATGTCTTCAAGACCTTAGCTCCCCTCTTAGACGAGCCAGAAGTCGACTGGCTGAAAAAGGCGACACAAGAGATTTAACAAGGAGAATTCGGGTCAGGGCTCGACATTAGACATTTTTTGTGAAAGGACATTGAATACAATCTTTTTTAGTGTCCAATGAGTACATTTTCCATATTGTGGCTTGTGCCTGAGCAGTTCTTCCTTTTAGCCAATGATTGGATGTCTAATGTCGAGCCCTGACCCCTTTTATGATGCCTCCGCCCACAACCACATCTCCATCGTAAAAGACCACGGATTGACCAGGAGTGATAGCTCTCTG
>Ga0209636_10004498_pt1 | contig 14219 bp, 11 predicted proteins | sample DeeMarSWOR152_54_FD_187464 | JGI IMG/M metagenome (GOLD analysis project Ga0209636, IMG submission 187464) | Marine sediment microbial communities from White Oak River estuary, North Carolina - WOR-1-52-54 (SPAdes) (version 2) | ecosystem: Environmental > Aquatic > Marine > Intertidal zone >...
GCTCATGACGAGCTTGAGCATCGAGTCGCAGTCCGGACTGCCGAACTTCTCAAACTCAACGAAAAACTGAACAAGGAGATTATTGACCGCAAACGGATAGAGAAGGCGCTTCGGGAGAGTGAAGAAAAATACCGGGCTATCTTTGAATCCTTCCATGATGTTTACTACCGAACGGAAAAGCAAGGTTTAGTCACCATCATCAGTCCGTCGGTCCGCACTCACGCCGGATATGATCCCGAAGATATCATCGGCTATCCGGTGACAGATTTTTATCTCAATCCGGAAGACCGGGAAACCTTCGTCCAAAAGCTGAAGGAAAAAGGAGCCGTTAACGACTATGAGCTCAAGCTCAAGGCGAAAGACGGAAGCGTGATCGAGACATCTATGAGCGCGCATATCATCTTCCGAGATGACGGAGAGCCGGCCGGAGTCGAGGGCGTGCTGCGGGACATCACCGAGCGCAAACGGGCAGAAGAGGCACTCAAAGAGAGCGAAGAAAAATACCGGGACCTGGTTGAGAATCTGACCGAAGTCATCTATGCCCTCAAGCCAAGCGGTGAAGTAATCTACGTCAGCCCCGCGGTAAAATCTCTCATCGGCTATTCTCCCAAAGAGATCAAAGGCCAGTCCTTTGCTGGATTGATGCATGAGGACGATTTGCCGCAAGCCTCTAAGCGCATTCAGAAGATTCTTTCTGGAGCGAGCGTAACCGGCGAGTATCGAATCAGAGCCAAATCTGGCCAAATCAGATGGATTCGCACATCAAGCCGGCCGGTTTTTAAGGAAAAGCAAACCACTGGAATCCAAGGAATACTGACGGATATCACCGAGAGCAAGGAAGCGGAAAAAGAATTAAAGGAGAGTGAAAAAAAATACAGAGAGCTCATCGAGAAATCTCTCCAGGGAGTCGTTATAATTCAAGATTCCCGCATCGTATTCGCCAACAATGCCCTGGCCAGAATCACCGGATTCACTGTCAAAGAGCTTTTATCCCTAACACCGGAGAGAATGAAAGTTCTCATTCATCCTGAAGACCAAGAACGCGTGTGGGGACTCCTCGAAAACCGCCTGGCAGGAAAAGCGCTGCCTCCGCACTATGAATGTCGTGGTATCCGGAAAGACGGCTCAGTCATGTGGATGGAGATATTTGCCCACCAAATCATTTTCAACGGAAAGCCCGCCCTACAGGGAGCCATTATCGATATCACCGAGCGCAAACACGCAGAGGAGGCACTCCGGGAAAGCGAAGAGAAGTACAAGACTTTAGTGGAGACTTCTCCGGATGCAGTGACCGCCACTGATCTAGAAGGAAAGATCACCTACGCCTCTCAACAGACACTCAATCTCTACGGTTATAGAAATGCTAAAGAATTGATCGGAAAAAGCGCTCTTGATTTGATTGCACCTGAAGAACATGAAAGAGCCATGAAAAACCTGAAAAGAATCTTGAAAGAAGGGATCATCAAAAATGAAGAGTACATCTTGCTGAAGAAAGACGGCACACAGCTTTTCGGTGAGTTAAGTGCCGCTCTGGTTAGAGATTCTGAAGAAAATCCTAAAATGTTCATAGTGACAATAAGAGATATCACTGAGCGCAAAAAGGCAGAAGAAGCCATGCAGTTCATGCAGTTCTCCATCGACCACACAGCGGACGCGGCCTTCTGGATGGGGAAGGATGCGCGCTTCACCTACGTTAACGATGCCGCCTGCCGCGCCCTGGGGTATTCCCGGAAAGAGCTGCTCAATATGTCCGTCCAAGATATCGACCCGGATTTTCCGGCTGAGGTCTGGCCTGAACACTGGAAAGAAGTGAAGAGACGCGGCTCTTTTTCCTTCGAATCCCATCACCGCACCAAGAAAGGCAGAATCTTCCCGGTAGAGATAACTGTCAATTACCTGGAATTCGGAGGAAATGAATACAACTGTGCCTTTGCCAAGGATATCACAGAACGCAAGCGCACAGAGGAGGAACTACAAGCTAGAGAGGCCTATCTTGACCAGCTTATTGAAACCGCTCAAGAAGCAATTGTCATGGCTGACAATACGGGCATGGCACTCCGAATCAATCAAGAATTCACAAGATTATTCGGATATACGAAAGAAGAAGCAGTCGGACAGAACTTGGATGAACTGATTGTCCCCCAAAAGCTTAAGAAGAGCGCAACTCTCATCACTGAGAAAGTCGCCAAGGGAGAGAAAGCATCTTTCGAGGCCATCCGCCGTCACAAAAATGGACAAATGATTGCCGTCTCAGTCCTCGCGTCTCCGATTGTCGTCGGTGGAAAACAGATCGGGACCTACGGCATCTACCGGAACATCACCGAACGGAAAAAGGCTGAAGAGCAGATTAAAGCCTCGCTCAAAGAAAAAGAAATACTACTGCAAGAGGTTCATCACCGGGTGAAAAACAACATGCAAATCATATCTAGTCTTCTCAATCTTCAATCCAGACATATTAAAGATGAAGAATCCTTAGAGTTGTTCAAGAGCAGCCAGAACCGTGTCAAATCCATGGCTCTCATCCATGAACGATTGTATCAATCCAAAGACTTCACACGAATCGACGTGGCTGATTACGTTCAAAACCTGACGAATCATTTATTCATTACATACGGAATCAGCAGGGATGATATTAAATTGAAAATAAACATCAAAGATATTTTCCTGGATATCAACACCGCCATCCCTTGCGCTTTGATCATAAACGAGATTGTTTCTAATTCTTTGAAGCATGCCTTTCCGAATGGTAAAAAAGGAGAGATTAAAATCTCCATGCATCCTCTAAGCAAAGATGAGGTCGAACTGGTTGTCGGTGATAACGGAGTGGGCATTCCAGAAGATGCGAACCTCAGGAACACGAAGTCCCTTGGCCTTTATCTTGTGAGCATGCTCGCCGAAGACCAACTTCACGGCGAGATCAAGCTGGATAAAACAGAGGGGATCGCGTTTCGCTTTCGATTAAGAGTAAAAAAATGAATGAAGAAGGAACTGAGAGCGGATTTTCCTCGATGAGAGTAACCGTCAATAACCATGAAGGTAATCTTATGCTTCAATTATTAAAGAATAACATACTGTTTGAATGCCATTATTAAAGAAGAAACCATGATAGACGGGATCGCAAAAATTATAATTGTTGAGGATGAGCGAATCGTCGGCGAGGATATCAAAGTCAGATTGCACAGGCTCGGGTATTCGGTTCCATCCATAGTGCGTTCAGGAGAAGAAGCCATAGAAAAAGCAAAAACCATACGCCCCGATTTGGTGCTGATGGATATAGTTCTTGACGGAGAAATGGATGGTGTCGAAGCCGCATCAACAATAAAATCTTTTTATGACATCCCCGTTGTTTACCTCACTGCTTATGCAGACCCAAAAACTCTGGAACGGGCAAAAATAACCGAGCCATACGGTTATATTGTCAAGCCTTTCGACGACCGAGACCTGAATATCGCTATTGATATTGGACTTCACAAACACCGAATGGAAAAAAAGCTAAGAGAGACTGAGGAGAGACTCCGAAAAACACTGGAGGACACGATCAAGGCCTTATCCTCAGCCGTTGAATTAAGGGATCCGTACACCGCTGGTCACCAGAGAAGGGTGTCGGAGCTGTCCTGTGCCATGGCTGAAGAGATGGGTCTCTCGTCAGAACAGATTGACGGCCTCCGCCTGGCCGGGCTCATCCATGATGTGGGGAAAATTCGCATTCCAGCTGAAATACTTAGCTGGCCGAATAAGCTCACTGAACTCGACTTCAGTTTGATTAAAGCCCATCCCCAGGCGGGCTACGAAATAATAAAGACAATCAGTTTTCCTTTTCCAGTTGCCCGAATCGTTCTTCAACATCACGAAAGAATCGATGGGTCCGGCTATCCTGCGGGGCTGAGTGAGGATCAGATTCTTTTCGAGACAAAAATTCTGTCAGTCGCGGATGTTGTGGAGGCCATCGCCTCTCACCGTCCTTATCGGGCGGCACTCGGAATCACTTACGCATTGAACGAAATTTCAAAGAATAGTGGCCTTCTGTTTGATTCCAGTGTTGTCGAAGCTTGTTTGAAGCTCTTTAAAGAAAAAGGTTTTCGGTTTAATAGCCAATAAAACACTTGTTATAATGAATACGTAATAATAAGTATCTAACATTTTATAAGGCGGAGAAATGAGACGGACTCAAAATTTTCATCTCTCATTTCAACCGCCCACAATTGAGTAATCGAGAATAGTATGAGGTGGACATGAAATCGCCAGGCGGGTTAAGAGATAAGCAGTCCCCTGTTTATTTCAATTCCCATTCCTTTCAAATTTAACTCCCCGCCTGGCGATTATTCTCATAGAAACGGAACCGCTCACTTCAACAAGAGCTCCTCTTCCACGACTGCCAACTTTGACTCCCAACTTTTTTATCACGCATCCTCTCATCAAAAGATAATCGGCATCAACAGCTAAGGGATTTCAGACTTTAATGTGGGGATGGAGGAGTTATCCATAGAAATTCCCGTATCGCTTCTCAATATATTTAGTCTGTCTTGACCACCAAAAACGTAAAAAAAAGGTTCTTTACCATTTATTGTGAGTAAATGATTAGATAGCATTCAGGGATGTCCTTGCTCCAGTCAGATTTTTCACGCCATTCCCCCATCAACCTTCTCGGTGGATAAGCGAAGGGCAGTGGGTGAGAAAACCGTTTGAAGGCGGAGCGGGCATGGTTCCTCACCAAAAAGGTGAGGAGAGCGAAGAGTGAAACCGTCTCTGCCTTGATTTTTTTTTCGGATTTAAGAAAAATAATAGAAGAAATCTCAGTGATTAACGCAAACACGAAAAGCCATAGGGAACTGAAGAAGGAAAATGAGTTGACACCAAAAAAAAGAAAGCCAATCATCGCCGCCCTCTTGTCTTCTGTGACTCCCGGACTCGGACAGGTGTATAACGGCCAGATGATCAAGGGGATCATCTTTTTTTGTGCGACCAACCTGCTCATCGTCTTGCTCTCTTTTACCGGGTTGCAGTTCTCTTTTTATGGCTTAGCGGCCATCATCATGCTTGCACTCTTTTTCTGGCTGTTCATAGTCCTGGAAGCGCTCTTCGCGGCCATGAAAATCAAGGAAACCAGGATCAAGCTCTACAACAGGTGGTACGTCTATCTGCTCCTCGCTCTTCTGACTTTCGGAATGGATTTTGTCTCTACAGATTTCTTTATTGAAGATATCCTGGGGATCAAAGGGGGTAAATTTCAAACAAGTTCAATGCAGCCGACTCTCCAAAAAGGTGAATACATAATGACCAGCCTTAAGCACTATAAGACAAGAAAGATGCAAAGAGGAGATTTAGTCCTATTCAAATTCCCGGAAGATCCATCTAAAGACTTCCTTTATAGAGTGATAGGCCTGGAAGGAGAAAAAATCGAGATAAAGGAGAGACGAGTATTTATAAATAACCGCCCTCTTCAGGAAGATTATAAAATCTTTACAGAAAGCAGAAGGAACTCTAAAACGAAGGGCTCCACCTCTCCTGACCTCTTCAGAGATGAATATGGTCCGGTGATGGTTCCCTGGGGCACATGTTTTGTTCTCGGAGACAATCGTGACAACAGCTATGACAGCCGGTACTGGGGATTTCTCCCCTTAAAGAACATTAAGGGCAAAGCGCTCTATATATATCTCTCTGGGGATATAACCCGGATCGGAAGGAAGCTAATATAGCCGCGAGTGGGAATAGATAAACATCTGGATCATGATCAAGACGAGATAAACACGGAGGCCAATAAAATAGAAAAGAATGAAGAGGTTTGAAATGAGAAGAAAAAGCTGGCTGTCCTAGGGAAATAAGCAAAAGGGGTTATTGGTGGGTCAAATCCTGTCCAGCCAGCCAAACAGAATTTTCTATTAGTATAGCACAAATTATATAAAATTTGTAGTAATAGTAGGATTATTTTAAAAAAAAAATCAGAAAACCTTAAAATGGCTATTCATGAGCCAATCCAAGCACGAGGAAGATTGCCCCTGATTAAAGAGAGGGATAATTAACCAGGATGGAAAAAAGGGGGCGCTGGCTGTTTGAGGGGAAAAGAAGCAAAAGGGGTTGACTGTGAATAAACCCTGCCCAGCCAGCGTAACAGGGTCATAATTTTAGTCGCAAAAGTGACGGAAAAATTGAATAAAGTGTTTTATCAATTTTTTTTCTATTTTCTGGTAAACTATAACTCAATTCGAAAAGGAGGTTTCAGATGGCAACTTACATCATCCTCAGCCGGATTTCTCCTGAGGCATTCAGTGACCCTTTTGAGTTTAAAAAAATCGCCGAAGTAGTGGCGTCACGGATCAAGAAGGATTGTCCTGATGTCGTGTGGAAGGAGAGCTATTCAACAACAGGCCGCTTTGATGTCGTTGATATTGTCGAATCGGAGGACCCGAAACAGATTATGAAAGCGGCCATGATCATCCGGGCCTATGGTCATTCCACAACCGAAACACTGGCAGGAATTCCCTGGGACGATTTCCTCAAAATGATCTAGCCGGCGCCTGGTCCCTTTGAGTCCCGGCTGTTATTCGACATTTTATTTTCAGCGGAATGAATCCTAAAAGTAAAAAAAAGGGAAATGGAGTGTTCCTCCATCTCCCTTGTTGCGCGAAAAAATCTGCTTATGCTTTACTCGAACCAGACTTTTACTGAGACATTCTCATCGTCATCATTGATCTCGATAAAAACCATCGGGCCGTGTTTCTTCAGCTCTGTGAACAATTTTTTCAGGTCTATGTCGCAGTCATGATCATGGAACTTGACGTGATCATCATGGGCACATGCTAAAACCATTTCAACCACGGCTATCGGCAGCGTAATCTTGACTTTGGTCTTTCCTGTATCGTTATCCGTGATCAGTACTTTGAACCACTGCACTTCCTGCCCGGGCGTGTAATCCGGATTCTTCTTCACGGCTTTCTTGATTTTCTGCAGGTCGTTATTACCATCAGCAAGAAGAAGAGTCGAGAAAACAACGGCCAACACAAACAGGATTAAAATTAAAAGAGCAACTTTTTTCATCAATGCCTCCTATATTTTATTCTATCCAGATTTTGATCACCGTTCCCTCTTCTGGATTTTCTATCGTTATGGCTCCCCCTTTTTCCATGAGAGTCTTTGTTATAGTTTCTAAATCATACCCTTCATTTCTCAGCTCGGCTTTTTCCTCCTCTGACATGGAGCCAAAGACAAGGTCCGCCAGGGCCCAGGGAATGTCGATCTTCAGAGTCAATTTGTCGTGTTTCCAGGCTCTGATTTTCAGCAGCCTTGCTCTTCTCTCGGGCATCTCGTCTTCCAAATCCTTCAATGCATCCGGGTCGATCCGGAGCAGGGCGATCTTGGCCCTGTCTCTGAGTTCATCGTCTCTTTCGTTCTGGATGATCTCCTTGAGGACGGGAACTGCCTGGGTCGCAGTTTTTTTATCCTCCACCTGGCTCAGCCGAATAGCCGCAAAGTACTTGACCACTCGGTTCGAATGAGTCAGCCGCTCTTTAATTTCTGATAGATACGAACTTCTCCCTTTCTCGTAGAGCTCATAGGCACACTCGATAATATCTGTTTCCGCATCTTCGGTGAGACTCCTGCTCCGGTCTCTTCGTTTGATGTAATCCTGGTAGGCTCTCAAGGCCTCCCTCTCTTTGCCTCCCTGCTCCTTCAGACACTTGGCTCTGTAGAACACAGCATGGGAAAACCAGCGGCTGTCCGGATATTCATCCATGAGCTGTTCCAGCTTTTCCTGGGCTTTCGTCCACTCCTTATCGAAGATCAGTATTTTTGCTTCTTCGAAGAGCTTCTCGTCCGGCTGCGCGTGAGCGTAGGCATGAAGGAGAAAGATTGCTAAAAAAAGAAGCCCGATGTATAAAACCGATTTTTTCATTTTACATTTCATGTTGCTTCTCCAGCTCTTTTTTTATCAGATTTATCTTCAGTAAAACCTGTTTGTCTTCGATCATTCTCTGAAGCTTATTGACCTCTTCCGCGGAGAGATGGACGCTTATCTGAGTCAATTCGAAGAAGAGGAATTCAATCTGGTCGCAGATCGCTTTGGCTTTGGCCAACTGGAATTTATCCAACTGCGGATTGATGTATTTTTTCTTGGTGAGCAGGTCTCTGGCCTGTTCAGCCGCATACTCGCTCTGCCAGAAGTCCGCAGATCTTTCGGAAGATGACTGGACAAAATCCAGGAGCAGGTACTGGCTTCTCTCCAGATAATCCAGAGTATCTCTCCTGGCCATCTCCAGCTCTACGTTTTCCAGAAAATCCTGGGGAGCAAAGAATCCTGTATCCGCTATATCGGTTGGTTGAGAGACTCTGAAGACCATGAACGTGACTAGTGCACCCAGCACAACACCGATGAGGAGACCCGCATAAACTGGCTTCAACCTGGGCTGAAGGAGAAATCCTGCAGCCTTCGTCAGCCAGGAGTCGCGATGACGACGGACCTCTTTCCTGAAAACATTTCTTGATATCTGCGACGGAAGAGCCTCCCAATCGACAGTGGCCATGGCCTCATCTATATCTTCCTGTAAAACATCCGCAGCCTGAGTGACCCTCTTGAGTTCTTCGAGTTCTCCCCTGCAACCGGAGCATTGGTCGAGGTGAGCTTTAAAAAGCTCCCGTTCGTTTTCCTCAAGCTCTCCATGCAGGAAAGCCACCAGGTCTTTTTTTATTCTTTGACAGTTTATCATAGCTGTCCTCCCATATACGGGGCGACTAAGCCTCTTAAATTTTGAACAGCCTTATAGTGAAGAGATTTCACCGTTCCTAGAGAAATCCCTAAAACTTCGGCAATTTCCTTGTATTTGAGCTGGTTATAGTGCTTCATCACGAATATCATTCGCTGTCTCTCCGCCAGCTTCTTGATGCAGGCCGAAAAAATCCTTTTTAGATCTGAGGAGACCTCCGGATTATTTCCGTTTTGGAGGGGCAGATTCATCTCTTCGACAGGTGTATCGGTCTTCAGTTCCCGGTTTTTTCCGTAGTTTTTCCGGTAGTAATCGACGCAGAGGTTTTTGGCGATCTGGAGAAGCCAGTTTTGAAAATTCTCGCCCCTCCTGAACATGTTCACTTTTTGATAAAACCTGAGAAAAGTCTCCTGAACGATGTCCAACGCATCATCTCTATTCCGGAAAAAAGAATACGCCAGAACGAAAACCCTTTTCTGGTAACGGTTGGTCACGGTCATGAACGCTTCCCTGTCTCCTTCTTTGATTCTTTCGATAAGAGCATAGATATCCTCATGGGGATAGATTTCATTTCCTTCCAGCTTTTTGTTTTCAGCCAATTTTTTTTTGCACTCGAATGTTTCTTCTAATACAGCCAAATTAAAATCTTCCCGATTGAAACTTCATAGTGTAGAACGAGAAGATTTTTAAAAAGGTTCACTCCTAATTTAATAAATTTGGGGCCGCATCTCAACATTCGACATTTCTCAGTAAATAGTCAACCTGATTAATGATCAAGGCCTCTGAGATCAAAACTTTCCAAGAGGCCAAACTTTATCATGAATCGAGATTCAGAGGAAAAATGTAGCTCTTCTCTCAACATGATGAAGAACCTTATACCTAAATGATCCAAAGGTCCAATCCCATGGCAAAGCTAAACCCTATGCCAATTAGAATAAAAGAAATGTTAAGATGTGGCCCCTTTTATTTACTAAGTTAACAGAGATGTTAAATGTTAAGACGCGACCCCTAATTTATTTATACCGGAGCCAGCGGACGATCTCTGCGAATTTCGGGGGCTTGCCGTACATTAAAATCCCCACCCTGAAAATCTTAGCCGCCAGCCAGGTCATCGCGAGTACGGCCAGGATGAGGAGGACGATTGCGCCCCCAACCTGAATAAAGGGAGGGAGCAGGACGGAAACGCGGAGCATCATGATGATCGGGGCAAATAACGGGAACAGGGACAGAACCACAGAGAGCGCACTGTCAGGGCTCCTGATGACAAAAATCAGGAGCAGCAAGGGGAGGACCAAAAACATAGTAATAGGCATGATGAGCTGCTGGGCTTCTTTTTCTGAATTCACCATCGAGCCTACAGCGGCATAGAGGGTGGCGTAGAGAAAATAACCCAGAATGAAGAAAACCACAAAGTATACAAAAATATACGCCGGGATGCTCACCAGGTTGAAATCTGCCCCGGCAGGAATAAGCGTTTGACTGAACTGGGTCGCCGCCAAGCCGAATACGGCCCAGATAGAAAATTGAGTCAATCCCACAGCCCCGATTCCCAGGATCTTTCCCAGCATGAGCTGAAAGGGTCTTAAAGAGGAGAGGATGACCTCCACCACCTTTGAACTTTTTTCCTCGATAACACCCCTCATGATCACAGAGCCGTAGATTAAAATGGCCATGTAGAGAATGAGTGCCAGAATGTAGGAGACCATAAATGTCCCCATCGTGTCTTTTTCTTCTCCTTTTTTCGTCACTTTAATGGGTGTCAATCTCATACGTTTGATATACTGTGAGACCTTCTGGGGGTCCAGGCCTTCATTCCTCAGCCTCTTCTCGATGATGACGCTGTTCAAAGCCTCGTTGAGTTCCGCTAACTCCTGAATATCTGTTGTATGCTGTGCGACATACTCCATATCTCTACCCTCAGATTTTTCTTTTTTCGCGGCTGTCTCTGTGTCTTCAACCTCGAGCACATCTTCGGGAATCAGTATATAGGCAGAGAGTTCCTCCTTCAGGACTTTTTCGTTCAACTCTTTCTTCAATTCGTTGACGCTGACTCCGGGAAGAAGCTCAATCTTCTTGAGGACATAACGGCGAAATCCGTCATCAAGCCTGTAGTCCTCCTGACCGAGTTTGCCATCCAGGTCCAGAAAGATTTCCCGGCTGAGATCAACCACTCCGATGGTTTTCTGCTTGTCCACTGCGACTGTACTCATAACTACCGGAACGACAAGGATAACAGCCATCATGACCGGGCCCAAGATAGTTCCGATGATAAAACCCTTGGTCCGGACGATCTGAATATACTCTCTTTTAATGACTGACAGTATCTTCCTCATCTCTGACTCCTTTTCCACCTACTTTATCGATAAATATGGCATTCAACGAGGGTTCCTGGACTTCATACTTGTTGATATTTATTTTCCCCACCAGGTTCCGGAGAAGAGCCTGGGGGTCGGAACGCTCTTTAAGCTTTATCTCCATGAATTTTCCGTAATCATCGATTTTCTCCACCTCAGGAAAATCTTGGATGAAGCTGGCATCACCATCGTAATCCAGGACTACGGTATTTTTTCCGTACTGCTTCTTGATCTGGCTCAGATTTCCCTCCAGGACCATCTCCGCTTTATTGATCAAACAGATGTCATCACAGATCATCTCGACCTGCTCCATGCGGTGAGTGGAAAAGACGATAGTTCTTCCTTTTCCCTTCATCTCCAGCATGATATCCTTCAAAAGCTTGGTGTTCACGGGGTCCAGGCCGGCAAATGGCTCATCGAGAATGATCAGCTCTGGCTGATGGATGACAGTCACGATAAACTGCAGCTTCTGCTGCATCCCTCTCGAAAGCTCTTCGACTTTTTTGAGCTTCCACTCCGTGAGGTCAAACCTCTCCAACCAGAAATCAATCTCTTTCCGGGCTGGATCACCTCTTAAACCTTTCAGTTCAGCCAGGAACAGGAGGAGCGCCCCCACTTTCATCTTGGGATAAAGCCCCCTGTCTTCAGGAAGATACCCTATCCGCTCTTTCATTTCGTCGTCCATCCTCTGATCCAGGATTTTAATCGAGCCTTCATCGGGAATGATGATGTTCATCACCATGCGGATAGTCGTTGTTTTTCCCGCTCCGTTGGGCCCCAGAAGGCCGTAGATCTTTCCTTCCGGGATCTTGAACGAGAGTTTTTTGACCGCGTAAAAATCGCCGAATTTCTTTGTGATGTTTTCAATCTCCAAGGCATTCATGTCATTTTCCTTTTAGAGGTGAGATTATTCTTGTGAATCGGATAACGCATAGACTCATCAAACAACTCATCCAAAAAAAACACATGATTGTAGTGAATCTCTCTCATACGAACTATAAATATAACCTATATTTATGCTAAATCATAACTTTCTTTCTCTGATTTACGTAGTTTATATATCTTATATACGACTATAATTAAGTACGGTTTTCTGTTATATTTTATTCGCATCCAAAATCGAGAACATTTCCCCGTGGAAGAGGAGAAAAAATGAAAAGAGGAAAATACATACTGATCATTATTGTGATATTTATCGTTCTGGGCCTGGCGGCTATCCTATCGCTCTTTTTCTATGAGTTCGGAAAACCTCCCACCGTGAAAACCCGCTCGTACCCGGAACTCAAATTATCAGGACCGATTCAAGAGAGAGCGGTTCCGGATTTCATGATGACCATGTTTACAGGAATGCAGCCTCTCTCGATGCACGACATCTGGATGAACATCCAGAAAGCCAAGGTGGACAGCCGGATAAAATGTCTTGTCCTGCAGATCGGTACCCTTCAATGTGACTGGGCTAAAACGAACGAAATAAGGGAGGCCATCCTGGATTTTAGAAAAACAGGGAAAAAAGCCTACGTCTACATAGAAGAAGCTCCCGAGTTTGATAAGGAATACTATCTGGCTACAGCCTGCGACCGGATCATCCTCCATCCTCTGGGCTTTATGGGCATCAACGGCATCGGAGGATACATCCCCTTCTTCAAGAGAACCCTGGATAAACTTGGAATCGAAGCGGAAATCGAACATGTCGAAGAATACAAGACAGCCTACAACATGTTTACAGAGGAGGGATTCACTCCGGCTCATCGAGAAATGATGGAATCTCTCTACAGTGACCTTTACTCCCACTATGTCAAAGGGATAGCCGAAGCCAGAGGAAAGACCGAAGAAGAAATCAGAGAGCTGATTGGCCACGGCACATTCCAGGGAGAACAGGCATTAGAGGCAGGGCTGGTGGATAATCTTCTGTACTGGGATGAATTCGAAGATATCCTCAAAGACAAGGGAAGAAATTTGCACAAGATCACTCACCAGCAGTATGCGAAAATCAAGCCGACTTCTCTGGGTTTATACAGAGGAAAAAAGATTGCCCTCATCTACGGAATAGGGCCCATCCATACAGGGGAGGGCGCCTATCAAACCATGGGCGGCTCGACAACCGCCCGCGCCTTGAGAAGAGTCAGAAAAGACAAATCCATCGCTGCCGTCGTCTTCAGAGTGGACAGCCCGGGTGGCTCGGCCGTGGCATCAGACGTGATCTGGAGAGAAGTTTATCTGACAAAAAAGCAAAAACCGATAGTCGTCTCCATGTCAGATATGGCTGGCTCGGGCGGGTACTGGGTATCTATGGCTGCCGACAAAATCGTCGCCCAGCCTCAGTCACTCACCGGCTCTATCGGAGTGATCTCGGGTAAATTCAACATGGCCCGCTTCTACGAAAAATTGGGCATCACTTCAGAAAGGATCACTTACGGGGAAAGGGCGGATCTGTATTCGTCTCACAGGAGTTTTACTTCTGAAGAAAGAGCTCTCCTCAAAAAAGAGATTCTGTGGATTTATGACAAATTCCTCGCCAAAGTCGCAGACGGAAGGAATATGACCAAGGAGGAAGTCGACAGAATCGGGAAAGGACGAGTCTGGACAGGAAGCCAGGCTAAAGAAAAAGGCCTGGTGGATGAGCTCGGGGGATTATCGCGATCGATTGAGCTGGCTAAGGAACTTGCAGGTATCCCGGCTGAGGAAGGAATCGGGCTTGTTATCTGGCCAAAAAAAATCTCACTCTGGGAAGTTTTCATGGGGAGGTGGTTCGCTACGACAAAAACCGGTCTTCATCCTGAACTGGAAAAAATGCTTTCCGTGTTTAAAATGCTGGGAAGTGAGAAAAATTTAGCGCTCATGCCTTTCTGGTTCACCTTAGAGTAGAAAAGGAGGGGTTGACGCATCCCGCCCGCACAGTATGGAAGAGAACTATTTCAATACGCATAGGACGAGGGACAGATCATCCGGAAGTCACAAAAACTGCAGTTGTGCCAATCGGGACGGGCAGCGAAATCATGAGCCCGGATACCCGTTTCCGCCTCTTTGATTTTCTCCACAGCCATATCCAGCTTCCTTCCTTCTTTTGATGCATGTCCGATAATATCCGACTCTAAAAAATGGAGCTGTGTTTCAACAAGAGAAGCCTCTTGTGTTTTGAGGAAAGAGAGAGCATACAAATCCATCT
>Ga0209636_10004499_pt1 | contig 14219 bp, 6 predicted proteins | sample DeeMarSWOR152_54_FD_187464 | JGI IMG/M metagenome (GOLD analysis project Ga0209636, IMG submission 187464) | Marine sediment microbial communities from White Oak River estuary, North Carolina - WOR-1-52-54 (SPAdes) (version 2) | ecosystem: Environmental > Aquatic > Marine > Intertidal zone >...
TGATGCTGTTCCGGATGCGGGTTGGTTGTTGGATCATTGGCTGTTGGATGGTGGTGATGTTGGGGCTGCTGATCCGTACGTGGTCACGATGGATGCTAATCACACCTTAACGGCCGTCTTCGTTGAGACGGGGGGGCCTTTGCTATATGTTGATCCTGAGGAAAATGTTGCAAATCCCGGGGACTCCTTCACTGTGGACGTCGATATTCAAGATGCCAATGATCTCTTCTCGTACGAGGTTAAGGTGGGCTATAACCCGGGCATTCTGGAAGTGGCTAGTATCGAAGAGGGGCCTTTCATTAAGGATCAAACGACGGCTCCTCTGGGGACAATTTGGTCAGTTGTCTACGGCGACGACTTCGTTTATGCTGTTTGCTGCACGTGGGGTAAGTATCCGGGGGTCAGCGGCAGCGGAAACCTGTTCAACGTAACCTTCAACGTTATAGATGCTGGAGAATGCGACTTGCGGCTCTATGATACTATTCTACTGAATTCCGCTGGAGCACTAATCGCACATGGAGTAGCAGACGGACACTTCTACACCACATGGCCAGTGGCCGATTTCAGCTACTTCCCCAACCCACTCGACAATCCAGACCATCCAATCCAAGGCGAAACAATAACTTTCAACGCTTCATCAAGCTATGACCCCGACGGAGGCGCTATTGTGAGCTATGAGTGGGATTTCGGAGACGGAACATCGGACACAGAGCAAATCGTAACTCACTCCTACGACACTGCAGGCTCTTATTCCGTCACCCTCACCGTCACAGACGATGACGAAGAGACTCACTATACATCACAATCAATCGTAGTATTCCTCCATGACATAAGTGTGGTTGAAGTTGCTGTCGATCCTACTGAAGTCGCTGTAGGCGATCCGGTTAGCATCAACGCCACGGTTCTAAACAATGGAAGCCACCCAGAAACATTCAACGTAACCATCTATTACAATGACACGCCCATCGACCCAGAGACATACCAAGATCTAACGCCCACAGAGAACGCCATACTAAACTTCACTTGGAACACAAATGTCGCATCCGGTGAATATACGATAAAGGCATACGCCTACCTCGTTGATCGATGGACCCTAGAATCCCGACCAGACCTCGAGACCAATATGGAAGACAACACTCTAATCTACGGAACAGTCAACGTAGTTGGTCCAACTTATGATTTGACTATCGCTGTTGTGGGTTCGGGGACGACGGTGCCCGCGCCTGGGGTTCACCCGTATGCTGCGGGGGCTGAGGTGAGTGTTGATGCTGTTCCGGATGCGGGTTGGTTGTTGGATCATTGGCTGTTGGATGGTGGTGATGTTGGGGCTGCTGATCCGTACGTGGTCACGATGGATGCTAATCACACCTTAACGGCCGTCTTCGTTGAGGAGGCAGTCACCTACGATTTGACCATCTCTGTTGTGGGTTCTGGCACAACGGTGCCCGCGCCTGGGGTTCACCCGTATGCTGCGGGGGCTGAGGTGAGTGTTGATGCTGTTCCGGATGCGGGTTGGTTGTTGGATCATTGGCTGTTGGATGGTGGTGATGTTGGGGCTGCTGATCCGTACGTGGTCACGATGGATGCTAATCACACCTTAACGGCCGTCTTCGTCGAAATGCCTCCAGTTCACGACATTGCAGTGTCAAATGTCGTTCCATCTACGCTCGAAGTGGTCGTTGGCGGTTCTGTATATGTTGATGTCACTGTTATGAATGAAGGCAATGTCGAAGAAACCTTCACAGTCAATGTCTACGCAGGTATTGGGCTCGCTGATACATCGATAGCGACGCTTGGCACTGGTGCGGAAGACACATTCACACTCACCTGGACAACTAGCGTGACTGGTAGTTACATCATTAGAGCTGAAGTTCCCCCAGTTGCAGGGGAAATTGACACCGCGGACAACGATTTCACCGACGGCGAGGTGAACGTTATACCTCAGACAACTGAGTACCCTGCTGAAGTTGATGGCGTCACCTTCCATGTCATCCTCGAGAGCAACTCCACCGTCTCAGACTTCACATTTGATCAGGAACAGAAACAGATCAGCTTCAACATCACTGGACCAGAAGACACAACCGGCATCTGCAACGTCACCATCCCCAAGGACTTGCTTGGCGCCCCATTCACGGTTCTAATCGACGGCGCCGCACTATCCTACGACCTGGCAGAAAACGCAACACACTACTTCCTATACTTCACTTATAACCACAGCACACAGACTATCCACATAATCGGCATCAGTGTAGCTACTCCGCCAATCGCTTCCTTCAGCTATTCCCCCGCGTCACCAACCACTGGTGTAACCGTAACATTCGATGCTTCCGCTAGCTACGATCCGGATGGAACCATAGTTAGCTATGATTGGGACTTCGGCGATGGAACATCTGGAACCGGAGAGAGCGACACTCACGCTTACACAGCAGCTGGCACATACACTGTAACATTAACAGTCACCGACAACATTGGCCTATCCGACACAGCTGCTGATGATGTTACCGTTACCGAAGTAGCTGTCCTGACTGCCACAGTCAACATTGAACCTAGCACGCTGAATCTGAAGAGCAGGGGTAAATGGATTACCTGTTACATAGCGCTTCCAGAAGGCTACGACGTGGGCGACATTGATGTTTCCACGATAATGCTCAACGGCATCATTCCAGCGGATTGGGGCGAAACAGTTGGAGCCATTCTCATGGTCAAGTTCAGCAGAGCTGATGTAACCCAATACATAACGGATGTGTTGGGAGCACTAGACCATCAAGTTACATTGACAATAACCGGGAGCCTCATACAAGGAACTCCCTTTGCAGGTCAAGACACAATTAGTGTGATCTGGCGCCCGCGCGAATGACCCCGTGAGCATGCCCCTCTTTTTTTGTGTGCATATCTACATTGCATATAGGCTAGTGTCTTCGCTTGGGTCTTCGTTTGGGCCTTTGCTTAGGCTTGTTCCACATCCAGACGAAAACCCCTATGAGAGCGATCATCACTAGTATTATGAAGACGGTGTGGATCGGGAACGAACTCTCTGCTTTTTCAACGTCCACTGTTATCGTATCGCTGGCGCTGTTGCCCGCGGCATCCCACACTGTTAATGAGACAGTGTAGGTCCCTGGATCCGTGTAAGAGTGCGTTGCTATCACGCCATTTCCAGCGCCGCCGTCTCCAAAGTCCCATTGGTAGATAACGATGCCCATGTTATCATAGCTGTAACTAGCATCAAAAGAAACGCTTTGGTCCTCGTTGACTGTCAGATCTTGACCTGCATCGGCAACAGGAGATTCCGTGTCACTTGCCCAAAGATTACTATCGATAATCATCTCTAATATCGTGAATCTTGTCGTGTAGTCCCCGTCGTAGATCACAATGGTTCCAGGCCGCTCACAGAGGATGCCCGTTGCTTTGTCCCAATAGTAGTTAGCATAGAATACTGTAACCTGGGATCCTGTAACAACATACGATGATACATTCAGATGATTTACATCTCTGGGGACTCCCAAGTATGTCCGACGAACCGTTTCATTTACCCAATAATCTTCAAGCGTGGAGTACACAAGGTCATTCTTTTCAAGATTCGATGGAATAAACATGAAAAGGCCGTCAGAGGAACTCTCTCCCGTGTCTAGGTCTATGTACTCGACGTTCTTTGTTTCCGTGTTGTTGCTGTAATGAAACACTCGTTCAAACGTTACTTTCCCACCGGAATTGTCTACGACGACATTCTTCACCCATTCCGTCTCATTCATTTCAATCAATTCCGATGGCATTTGCATATTTGGATCATCAGATGAAAAGGTGGCCCAACTCTCATACTTAACCCAATCATCAACTTCCACGCCCACCACGCTCTGTGCAAGAACCGGTGTACCCAGCGTCGCAGATCGAACTACGAAAGCCACCAATAACAGCGACGTCGAAGCAAAAATGATGAACTTCCCGGTCAACTTCATCAGAATGATTAACTCAATTCCGCAATATAAGTCCATACATCCAAGAATACATTACCCCGGAGAGCCAAAAACCACATGGGCCCCGCAAATGTGAGGGCGCATGCCTGCATGCCACGTAAACGTTCACACTGCAGACTGCATATACTACATGTATTGCATATAGAAAAATCCTTCACAAGTCTTATATGTGTTCAACAGGGACCGATTAGGCGCAAGGATAGTCTGCCATCCTCTGATGGCCCTTGCTGGAAAGAATGAATTAATGGAAGGGAGAAAACTGAGAAGAATTGCGTATTTGGCTTTGGTTCCTTTGATGCTACTGGTTCTGTTTGCCCCTATGGTTTCAGCTCAGAACGGTCCAGAAACCGACGTACTAAGATATCTGGTGATTAGAAGCCCTAGCGCCCAGCTCCTCGCTATGCAATATGGCCAGATCGATGTCCTAACCCAGAGAACAAATCAAGACCATATCGAGGATTTAGATTATGAAGGCTTCACAATAACCTCGACACAAGGTTTTCACATATGCTTCATCGGCTTCAACATCCGATACAACCAATCGTATCGTCGTCCAGAAATTGACTTCTGGCCGCTGGCCGATGTGAATTTTAGACATGCCTTGGCGCACTCGCTCAACAAAACGGAAATAGCGGCAGAATACGGGGGGTACGTGAAGTCACCGTTAGACAGCATGGTGCCACCAATCTATGGAACGTGGCATAATCCCTACGTAGATGGGCATCCGTTCAAACTAGGCCACCCAATTAATTCTCCACCGACTGAACACTCAACATGTGGCTTACTCAAAGCTGCTGGCTACAAGTTTCAAGACGAGTGGCCGCCACTAGTGGTAGATAGTCATGACTACTGGTTAACGCCTTTCCCTGACGAATCCCCTCTGCCACAAATGAACGTTCTCTCGCCACTTGAATGGGTAGATCCACAGAAATATGGGGTCGTTAATGAGTGGCTCCAAGATTGTAGCAGCATCGGGCTTGCTGGAACGGTCGATAACGGTTTTAGCGGATTAGTACAACAGTCAGGTCAATTCTGGGGATACACGCAGAATGTTTACGATGCAGGCCCACCTTCTGCCCACTTTGATGCTTTCATCGTTAACTTCAAACTCAACAGGTTTCCCGACTACCTCTACGACTGGTTCCACTCCAGTCAGGACTCTCGCTTGTTCCCATCCGCATACAACCCGTTTGGTGTGAATGACACTCTCTGGCTCAATGGTCTCCTTCAAACGTTGAAGTTCGGTGTTGTCCATTCGGAAAAAGTGCAGGCGTGTCGTGCTGCGCAAGCGTGGCTGGCTAACGCATCCCAGCCCCAGGGCATCCCTGTCCTCCCAGTGTACACGATGTGTTACTTCGACGCGTTCAATTCAGACCTGCGAGGAATTGTGAGGTCACCTGGTTATGGCACTGGCGACGGCGGATGCATTGCCCTCAAAGAGCCTGACGGACCTATTCCCTCAATCTGGACATACACCAACATTCGTTGGGCGACGGGAAAAGAAAGACATGAAGATGTGGATGACGACGGTTTTCCCGAGACTGTTGTAATCTGGTGTTTGGGTGACGATCCCGAAACGCTCAATCCGTTGTATGCCGGAACTTCTCTCGCTTGGGAAATCATGGATCGCGTGTTTGACCCGCTCATAACTATGAACCCCTACAATCACAACGATGTTCCGTGGGTTGCCACTGACTGGGAAGTGGAATATACACTAACGGGCATGAACGTTACATACCACTTGAGAGACGACGTGTTTTGGCAGGACGGCTACCAGTATAACGCCTCGCACGCCGAGTTCAGCTTAGAGTTCATACGAGATTGGCAGATCAATAAGTACAAGCCCGCTTGGGAACCAATCGTAGACGTCGAAGTGATCAACCCCACCACCTTTAGGGTAGTGAGCAATCGGAGAAGCCAGTTCCTCCTGTATGACTGGGCTGTTCTTGCGACTCTGCTTCCGCCCCAAATCTGGGACAGAACTTGGCCAAGTCAGGCTGCGGTCTTAGCCTACAGTCCAACAGCATTTGCCTACGGCGATGACATGGGTGATGGTAGCTACACAGGTCATGGTCTTTACGTGCCTGGACCTTGGGCGGATCAAGTGCCAACCAACCTGTTCGGAACAGGCCCGTGGATATTCCAATTCTACGATCCAGTGACTATGCACAGCGACTTATGGGCAAACAGGAATTACTTCATGACCACCGCGAACATTGAAAGCTTGAAAACAGAGATGTTCTGGGAAGTCGGTGATTACAACCGAGACGGCGTCATAAACGTGGTAGACCTTACTTACGTGGCCTTCGCTTATGGAACCCACGAAAGTGATCCAGACTATGACCCCGATGCGGATTTCAATCAAGATGGCTGGGTGAACATGATAGACTTATCCACCTGTGCCTATCATCTGCTCTGGCAAAAAGAATACCCATAGACATTCAAAGCGCCAAAACGAGAATTCCATACTCCCCTCTTTTTCTGAATCAACCTTGACGAAACGCGATCATAGATCAGAAGACGTCTTCAGAAGGAGGGATTCATAGACCACATACGCCCTAGAAGAACTGTTCTGATTTGATGTATGCATCCCAGTCGCACCCTCTTCCTGACTGCTGACATGTCTATCACCGCCTACTATACGCTGGCGCCCACAGGAGACACGGGAAAGAATTCCACACAAAGGGTTAAGGATCAGTTTTCCTAGGTCTCTCCGAGATGATAGGCCACAATGACGAGGTCCTGCATGTCTACGACTCCGTCTTCATTTAGGTCTGCCTCTGGATTGTAGCCCGGTTCGCCTCTGAACAATCCATAAGCCAAAGAAACGATGGTTAAGTCTATTACGTTTACTATGCCATCGCCGTTAACATCACCACTGAGTGTCACGTGGACTGTGCCATCTGTTGTGTCATGCGGAATGTGTACTATACTGGAATCGTCGAGAATGGAATCGTACAGGTGTAGGAGGGATGTCCCAGCTCTTACCACGTTGAAGGTTACGTTGAAGAGGTTTCCGCTGCCGCTGACTCCAGGATAGTTGCCCATGGTGAGGCAAGCAACATGGACGAACCCGTCTTCGATAATGGACAGAAAGAATGTTCCCGAAGGCGAAGTCGTTTGATCCTTGATGAAAGGCCCCTCTTGGATAGTAACTGGTTCCAGAATACTAGAGTCATAGCTTAGCTTAGTCTCGTAAGAGAACAGGTCGACAACATTTTCAATGTTTACGTTGACAGTGAATGATTCGTCTGTGGTCATAGTGCTTACCGCAGGATCTACATAAAGGGTGGTTCCAGAAGCTTGCGCTCTTCTTAGACTCATCATCAACGCTAAGATACCTGTCACTAGCATTGCTGACATCACCAGAGTAACTATTTTCCTCTGCAATGCGATACTCCCCTTCACTACAGCTATTATGCTCGCTAATCAACTTATACGTTACGGAATAATTCTCCTTGAGCCAGAGGCCAAAGCCTACTTCCCAACGCATCAGCCTTTAGTAGGCGTCTGAATATTTAAGCGGAGGAGTCATAGCGGATTCAAAAGAACGTATTATGCTACAGAGAATCGCTAAACTGTAATATGTGCCTGAGCAACCGAGTAACCTAGCGCTGTAGATCGAACTGGCAATGCAGAACAAGAGAATCGCTCTTTTGGTCTCTTTCATGAGATTTAGCGTTGATCATTGAGCGTGACCACGCAGAAGCGCGCTATCGTGTAAATGCCATTTGTTATGGAGCTTCGAAGATTCTATGGAGCTTCTCTCTTTCGCCGACTTCTATAGATAAAGTGTTTCATTTCGGCATGCACATCAGGCAAGCTTGCTACAATGAATGGAGATGAGGCCATGTTCCTCTGCGACTATAGAAGTTTGTTTCAGAAGCTTTATAACGTACATGCAAAGAATAGAGATGCGTCAAGACGTCATCTGGGTAACTTGTTTAGCTTATCTATGATGATTCTTGCTGGAAAAGCGTATTGAAAGGAGAAAAGCGAAATGAAGAGAATTGCGTATCTGGCTTTGGTTTCCTTGACGTTGCTGGTCCTGCTCACTTCGATGACCCTAGCGCAGACTGGTCCCAAGATTGACGTACTCCGATACGAAGTGCTTCGGAATCCCTCCTTTGACTTCTACCCCCCATGGAAATGCTACTTGGTGAAATCGATGTCACAACTCAGTTGACCGAGCCGTCAGATCTTGAAGATTTGCATGCTGCGGGGTTCACAATAACTCAGACAACAGGCTTCCACATATGCTTCATCGGCTTCAACACTAGAGCTGACCAAACCTATCGTCGTCCAGAAATCGACTTCTGGCCACTGGCCGACGTGAACTTCAGACATGCCTTAGCCCACTCGCTTGATAAACCAGGGATACTGGCGGCTATAAGCCGGTTCATAAAGTCGCCATTAGACAGCAATGTACCGCCATCACTAAGCCGGTGGTACAATTGGGGAGTAGACGATCATCCATTCAATCCCGGTGACCCATTTGCCAACACATTTTATCCTGAAGACCACTCAACATGCGGCATCCTGCGGTATGGAGGCTATCAATTCGTAGACGCCGACTACAGCGGTGATGTCACCCGCGAGGATTACTGGCTATGTCCCAATGGAGATCCACTCCCATATATGGAAATCTATGCACCAAGCGGAAATAACGATATGCAGAAACACGTATTGATTCTCTCTTGGAGGAACGACCTATACGACATAGGGCTCTGGGGTAATTCTCAGAACGGCTGGAGAGGACTGTCGCTGGACCCTGGCGAGCAGGGATACGAGTTCAGAACCTACACCAGCTGGGTTTACGATGACGCAGACTTTGATGCCTTCATCGTCAACTTCAAACTCAACAGGTTCCCCGATTACCTCTACGACTGGTTCCATTCAAGCCAAGACTCTCTCGCATTTCCAGGAGCTTATAACGCGTTTGGCGTGAACGATCCTACACTCGACGCGCTTCTTGAAACACTGAAGTTTAGCCTAGACCATACTGAAAAGACACAAGCATGCAATGAGGTTCAGGAGTGGCTGGCTAACCCTGAGAATCCTCAAGCCCTCCCAACGATACCATTCTATTGGAAGAGCCTTTTTGACTCTTTCAATTCCGACTTGCGAGGCATTGTACGATCCCCAGGTTTTGGCGCGGGAGAAGGTAGTTGTGTTGCCCTCAAAGAGCCTGACGGACCGATGCCCTCAGTCTGGACATACCTCAACATCCGTTGGCAACCTGGCTACGAGAGAATCGAAGCTGGAAGGACTGTTGTAATCTGGTGCTTAGGTGACGAACCTGAAAATTTCAATCCGCTGTCTGCCGGAACGGCCGCGACTTGGGAAATCTTAGATCGAATGCTTGACCCGCTAATAACAGTACAACCCTTCAATCACGAAGACGAGCCTTGGCTGGCTGAGGATTGGGAGGTCATACAGACACCTACCGGGATGAATGTTACATACTATCTGAGAGATGACGTAGACTGGCAAGATGGCTATCAGTTCACTGCTTACGATGCCGAGTTCAGCTTGGAGTTCATAAGGGACTATCACGTCCCGAAATACCGACCAGCTTGGCAGAACATCTCAGATGTGGAAGTGATTGATCCCTTCACCTTTACGGTGCAATCCAACGCGACAAGCCAGTTCCTGATCTATGACTGGGCTGTCCTCGCGACGCTGCTTCCACGACAAATCTGGGATAGAGCCTGGCCATCTGGTCAAGCTGTTCTAGACTATGATCCAACCGCACATCCATACGGCACTGATATGGCTCCAGGCTACGCACCTGGACCTTGGGGCGGGCAAGTTACAACAAACCTGTTTGGAACAGGGCCCTTCATATTCCAGTACTATGATCCAGTGAATATGTACTGCGACCTGTGGGCCAACGAGCATTACTTCTTGACCACTCAGGAAATAGATGACCTGCTGACAGAGATGTTCTGGGAAGTCGGTGATTACAACCGAGACGGTATCATAAATGTTGTAGACCTCGTTTATGTGAGCTTCGCTTACGGATGCATGGTTGGCGATCCCTGCTACGACCCTGATGCGGATTTCAACCAAGATGGCTGGGTGGACATGCGGGACTTAGCCACCTGTGCCTATCATCTGCTCTGGCAAAAGGAATACCCATAGACCGTCGAAGCGTTAGAACAAGAATTCTCTATTCCCCCTCTTTTTTTCTGAGTCACACGTGAGGAAACACGGTCATAAAGACAAGAGAACATCTTTTTTGGAATTACTAGGATTGATCGCCATCTCATTCCTTTGTTGAGAACGGCTTTTCCCCTCTAGCCATCATGCATGCATGTGAAAGGGCCGAACACGATATTGCTTCAACCTGTAAGGTATGTGACCACCAAATGTAGTGTGTGCGCATTCTGCAACTTGTCGAGAAAGCGAGAAGATTTTTTGTGAGTGTGGTTTTGCGAAACCCTTGTTCGCTGACGCGCGATTCGTTTGCTTAATTGGGCATTAGCTAGGGTCACGAGCAAGTACGTCCGAGGTTACTGGCCACAGTCACCAAGTCTCGCATGTCTACGAGGCCATCCTCATTTAAATCGGCATCGGGATCATAACCAGGTTCGTCCTCAAAGAATCCGTAGGACAGCGCGACGATGGTTAAGTCTACGACGTTCACGATGCAATCACCGTTCACATCTCCTTGCAACTTCACTTTCACATCGCCGTCAACGTACACGTTGTTCACGGTATTCGCTTCGTCTGGGACGACGCTGGCCTCCGCTCTTATTGTATAGTTGCTGCAGGGATGCATTTCCGAAGTGTCCCAGTTGAACGTTAAAACTTCAGATGCCCCGGCAGCAAGAGCACTCACCGTTTTCAGTTGGATTTCCGTGGTATTGTAAAAGGTCGTTACGTTAAAACTCTCAGCAACCTCGCCATAGTTGTGTACAGTCACCGTGATGTCTACCATCTCGCCGACATACACGACCGTCTCTGAAGCCGTCACATCGGTTACGGCTACATCACGTGGAACACGTGAACTACTGGACAAAGTGAATGTGCCTTCCCCGCTTGCCCACTTCACCAATATATAAGCGCGGCTTGAAGTGCTAGAAGTGAACTGTATAGCATCGTTCACACCCGAAGAGGCATTAACACTCTTGGCTAGGATGACAGGTTGCCCATAGCTGTCAGGCACACCATTATACATGAACAGGTCGCAGTCTGCCCCCTCTGGAACCGTCAGATTGAACGTGTATGCAGCTCCTGCCTCTATCTCAACCTGTCGAGCCCAGACTTTCTTGTCGGAGGCACCTGCACCAAGAGTGTCACTGGCTTCTTCGCCTACAGTGTAGTTCAGGGTTGCAGCTTCTATGACTGCATCAGCGCTAACTCGCCCATAACCTTCTTTGCTGTCTTTCCCTCCACGATCCAACGGCGGCACATTCGTACCTTCTCCTGCCTGTGTTTCAAAAGCAGTCATACATGTTAACATTTTCACTTTCAACGCTTCTTCAAGAGTCCAGTTCCAGTTGCCTAAGGCTTGAGCAGCTAAGGCGGCCAATCCGGCAACATGAGGTGCAGACATTGACGTGCCCCCCATCTGCTGATAATCATCTGGGTTCTGGTCCGGGAGACCGCTGTACTCGCCGTCATCATCGCTGCTATCGGCTGAAATAATCTCGTTTCCGGGCGCTGCAACATCGGGCTTGATCAATCCATACTCATTTTTCAACTGGTTCCCGTTGCTGCTGTATGAAGTAATGCCGTTCTGATCGTTGGTAGCTGCAACTGTTATGGCATAAGCGGCGGTTCCTGGCGAACCTATTGTATGACTTGGATAGCCGTTGCCCGCGGAGGCTATGGCTATGATTCCATTTTGCGCCATGGAGTCTGTCTTCTGGTCTAGCGTCGTGTCGGTTGCTCCATCTTCTAGTGATAGGCTCATGCTAGCAACAACTATGTGGTAATTCCGCCGGTTTTCGACTATCCAATCCATTCCGTCTATGAGCATTCCAAGTGTTCCAGAGCCTGTGTTATCGAACACTTTAACGCCTACGAGTTTTGAGTCAGGAGCCACTCCCGTGAAGAGATTGTAACCGTCGTTGGGTCCTTCGTATGGATAAGTTTCTGCGCAGGAGAAAGGTGAGCCAGAAGGACCGATGTAATTCCCAATGAGCACCATGTAGCGCCCCGTAGGATAGGAAGAGCCTTCAGTTGAATACTCTAGGGTTAACGGTGGGGTCCCTCCCAACACTTCGTCCACTATGGTTGTCTCAGTAGGGTCGTACAATCTCAAGAGCACAATGTTGGGTCCACTCCACTCCAAGCTAAGTTGGATAAGACCTGGAGTCATGACATCAATGTAATCTATGTAGCCGTATCCACCGATAGGCAGAAAGTATGTGAATGTGATGTTTACTGCCCCGTAACCTTGCAGGTTGTTTGCTACTCCCGTTCCACCTGCTATTCCTGCAACATGAGAGCCATGCTCCCCATAATCTTCAGGCGCTGGTGAATTATCAGATGTTGCGTCATACCAGCCTACAATCTTTGCGGAGAAGTTCAGGTTTTGATATGGCCCAAGGTCTGGGTGAGAATCATCGAGGCCTGTGTCAATGATAGCGATAGACTGATTGGGAGACCCCCTGTACCCATACGTATTCCATACGGTCGGTCTCGCGCGAATGAGGGATGTACTGACATCCAAATGATAGTGGAGAGGCGTATCGTGCTCGATCATGGAGAGTCTCTCTCCTTCCAAACCTGCAAACAATGACAGGTTAGATGCTGGCACTACTCCTGCAAAACCATAGGTCACATAGTCGTAGACGTATTCGACTTCTCCACCCACCCTTCTGAAGTGCTCCAAGTCTTGAGATGAAACCGGACTGAGGAGCGTAATCACCACGGGTAGAGCGCTCTCGTTGACTTGCAGAGTCTGTACGGCCAAGCTTTCAAGTCGATCTTGAATCTTGTTACAATCGCGATCCATAGTTTCTGCCTGGTAGATCACTGGCACGACGAAATCATCCGTTGGTTCAGCGATTGTTGGGCTAACACTCTGGTTGCTTTGCACGTTCTCTGCGTGAGAAATCGGAATCGCGGTTGCTAACAGAACTAGGACTAAAGCTGCGAGATACAAGGTCTGAGGGACACTTCTCTTGTTCAAGCTGTACCCCTACCTATACGATGCGTGAGAAGTTGAAGCAAGCATGCACCCTGATCTGCCCGTTCGGCTAACATGTTTTTCCCAGGTTACTAGCTACTTCTACGAGGTCTCGCATTTCCACGATTCCGTCTTCGTTCAAGTCCGCGTCAGGGTCATAATCTGGCTCTCCCTCGAAGTATCCGTATGCCAGAGAGACTATAGACAAGTCAACGACGTCGACGACACCATCTCCGTTGACATCACCTCTCATCTTAACCTTCACTGTGCCGTCGCTATAGACGTTATCTGTGACGTCTGTTTCATAAGCTACTGCACTCGCTTCAGCCTTAATGGTGTAATTGACACATGGCTGAACATCTGTGGTGTTCCAACTGAATGTCAAAGTGACGTTTTGTCCAGCAGCCAAGTCGGTGACTTCCTCTGTTCCAATAGTCTCAAGGATTCCAAGGGTTGTGTTTTCGTATCTGGCGGTGACGTTGAAGGTCTCTGTCGCGGTTCCTTGGTTGTCCGCGACGACTGTGATATTGATCGTTTTTCCCACGTAGGCTTTCGCGGCGGATGCTGTGACGTTGATTACGGCGACGTCGTGGATGATTCCCCACGGCGTCATCAGGGGGTATCTATCCCTGTTCATCGGGTCAATATTGTACGGGGTGTCGCCTATGCCGTCTCCGTTGGAGTCGGTGCCTGTGTAGTCGCTCCAGTAGTTTCCTTTGCTGCCATCATCCCATGTGTTTAGGCAGTCTGGGTTCCAGACGACCTGTTCGGTGTTGTCAATAAAGTTGTTGTGGTAGACTAGGTTGTTGTCAGATTCGCTTTCTGGGTCGACGCCGTAGGTGTTGCAGGACAGCACGTTGCCTTTCAGTAGATTGTTTGACGAGCTGTAAAGCGTGACGCCCCAGTCGTTTCCAACGATTGTGTTGTTCTCAATGGTGTTTGAGGGCGCTGAATACGCCAAATAGATAGCGTACGAATTACCCGTTGCGTTGTTGCCGAGGACCGTGATGGTGTGCGAGGTGTGAAGTTGTATGCCGTACGCGCTTTCAAAGATCACGTTGTCGCTGACAATTATGTCGTGACATAGGTAGGGGAAGATGCCG
>Ga0209636_10004501_pt1 | contig 14216 bp, 12 predicted proteins | sample DeeMarSWOR152_54_FD_187464 | JGI IMG/M metagenome (GOLD analysis project Ga0209636, IMG submission 187464) | Marine sediment microbial communities from White Oak River estuary, North Carolina - WOR-1-52-54 (SPAdes) (version 2) | ecosystem: Environmental > Aquatic > Marine > Intertidal zone >...
TCTTTCTGGGAATAAAAGCATAGACATCAAAAGGATTGGTGCACTGAAGCTTGAAACACTTGATCAAGGTGTTAAAAACAGGTTGAGGCATGGGTCCGATTGTTCCGTTATTCATCATGATCACTCCGTCCTGAAAAAGAAAATGCTTTTCAATGGCATCCCAGTAAATCCCATCTGGTGATTCATCTTGGATGTATTTTTGGTTTAATGAGGTTATGCTCTGATAGACAGCGGCATTCAGTCTGTTTAAAGAATAGACAGAAAGAGCAGAACTAGCCAGGAAAAGCTTCACAAAATCTCTCCTTGAAACCGCGTGCCCAGGATTTGTCCTTTCCTCTTGAATTTTCTCATTCATCGAACTCCCTCCTTGTTGAGATTCAGGTAATTAATAATTGAATAGATTTATTCTGTCAACTGGATGTGTTCTTAGAAATTCCGATTTTATTTACAGCCAGAGGGTAACGAAAAAAACATGAATTCAGGGTCTCTTTCCATAAGAAAAGATGGGATCGTTTTTAAGTTAGCCTGTTCACAAAAAGAGAAAAAAACATCAACTGTGTAAGATAAGCGAATATATAAATGAAAATAAAGGAGTTATGGTTGCCAGACTTGGGATTCAAAACAATTCAGGATGAGAAACCAGATGCGAAGTAGGGATTCTTCCTGAAGTCAATTTTGTATTTCTTTATTTTCTCATTAAGGGTTGTATATTTGATACCTAAAAACTTAGCTGCATCTTTTTGGTTCCCGTTGAATTTAGATAAGGCCCTGAGAATGATACATTTTTCCAGGGTCACGATGAATTCTTTAAGCGGAAGCGTTTCCTTCTTGCAGAAAAATTCAACAATGAATTTATACATTTCCTTCCTGATTTCATCTTTGGTAAGGGAATCTTTGACTTTTACATACTTCTTATCCGATTTATCCAAAAAATCAAGGGCAAGGCTCTCGATAATTGCGGAGGGGAAGTTTCCTTCAAGGCTAAACAATTGTAAGTCCTCCTTTTTTTCTCGAGGAACGAGTTTTGTTGAAGCCATTTTCTCCTCTTGAGAATCCTATGTTGACCGAGAGTTGTTCTCTGTATCTCCTCCAGAAAATTTTACTTTTTTCTTTGTCTCTTCGGCTAATAGAGGCAGCCCGTCTTGGATCTTGAGTTTGCCTATTTCTCCGTATTTGAGATTTTCGCAGTATTTAATGAAAGAATACCAGCAGGGATGAACACGGATGACTCTCCACTTTTGAAAGTCTGAGGCGAGGGATTGTATCCTATCAGCCATGGAATGCTTCCTTAAGCCTTGCTCTAGGAATTCTTTTCGAATTCAAAAGACAGTCTATGGAACGATTCAAGGCTTCTAGGTCCAGGGGTTTCACAAAGAAACTACCAATGGAGAGGCGATTCAACTCCTTTTCATTGATTAAATCCGGATAAGCAGAAATCATGATGACTTCACCTTTGTACCCCATTTCTCTGAATTTAGAAATCAACCGCAGTCCATTGATATGAGGCAGCTTAAGATCAGCAATTATCAAATCGACCTTGGCCTTCTGAAAGCGTTCCAAAGCCTCCTTGGAATCTTTAGCTAGATAGACGAGATACTTCTTCTGTAGGATTAAGAAGAAAGTCTTCCGGATCGTCTCATCATCATCGACGACAACAATTTTTTTCGGCGACATCTTTCGATCTTCTCCTTGTTTTACTCCTATAATTCATGCATTTTTTGTGCCAATTAAGAAAAAAGGCTTTTTTAGCCTATAATCGTTAATTTTGAATGCTTTTTCTCGAAAAAATATTTACAACAGGAGGAAAAAAATGTTTACAAGAGAAGAAAATTCAAATTTTTCAGCCGCGGGAGAAATGCCCTAGACTTCCAGTTTGTATTCTTTTATTTTTTTATCCAGGGTGGGACGGCTTATTTGCAAAATCTGGCTCGAGCGAGTCTTGCTTCCTTTAGTGTAATTGAGCACATGCTGAATATAGTTCCTCTCAACCTCTTTTAAAGGCACCAACTCCTTCGAGAATAGCTTCTTCTCCCCAGATTCAAGGGGCAGATTTTCAGCCAAAATGACATCCCCTTTGGCCAGGATGACAGCTCGGATTAAAGCGTTCTCCAATTCCCTCACATTGCCTTTCCAGACGTGGTTTACCAAAAACTTCATCACTTCAGAAGGGACTTTTCTCACACTTTTGCGGAGCTCAAGATTGATTTTTTCCAGCAAATAGGCCACTAAGTCTGGGACATCCTCTTTTCTATCCCGAAGAGGGGGCAATGTAATTTCAACCACTTTCAGCCGGTAATAAAGATCTTCTCGGAATTTTCCCTTCTCGATCGATTCTTTGATGTTTTGATTAGTGGCCGCAATGATTCTCGCCTCAGTCTTCAAGATCTTCTCCCCACCCACTTTCATAAAATCTCTTGTTTCGATGACTCTCAGTAACTTGGACTGCAAGTTTGGAGAAATATCACCTATCTCATCCAGAAAAAGCGTCCCTTTCCCGGCAATTTCAAACTTTCCTCTGGTCTCACTGACTGCGTCCGTAAAAGCCCCTTTGACATGCCCAAAAAGTTCACTTTCCAAGATGGTATCCGTTATCGCCGAACAATTGATAACAATAAAGGGCTCACCGCTGTAAGGACTGTTGTAGTGAATCGCCTTGGCGACCAATTCTTTACCAGTACCACTCTCTCCGTGGATAAGGATATTGGCCCTAGTATTGGCCACAGACCCTATGAGTTTAAACACATCTCTCATTTGAGGAGAATGGCCGATGATGTTATCGATCTTGTATTCCTTTTGCTGCTCTTCAACCAGATAGCTGAGCTTGTCTTCCAGGCTTCTTACTTGAAAAGCTTTGTCGATGGTCAGGTCCAACTCTACATAGTCCAAGGGCTTGACCAAGTACTCGAAGGCCCCTAGCTTGACCGCTTCCACGGTGGTTTTCATATCATCATAGGCAGTCATCACGATGATACAGGCTTTCTCATTCTTTTCTTTTATCTTTCTCAGGACTTCGATACCAGGAACATCAGGAAGACGGATATCCAGCATTGTCAAATCAGGAAGGCTCTCTTCGTATTTGAGAAGCCCCTTCCCTCCATCTTCTTCTAAAAAGACTTCAAACCCTTTCTTGGTTAAATGAGAGGAAAGGGTTTTTCTGATCAAAGGATCATCGTCTATGATGAGTATCGAATTCATTCTTCTCCCCCACAGGGAATGAGAACTTCGAAGGAAGTTCCTTTCCCCTCTTTTTTTAGAACTTTTATAGACCCCTTATGCTGTTCTATGATCTTGCGGGCTATGGCCAAGCCCAAGCCGGTCCCGGTGGCCTTGGTGGTATAGAAAGGCTCAAAAATGTTTTCCCAATCTTTCTTGGGAATGGCCTGGCCATTGTTTGATACGACAACCCGAATCTTTTTGGCTTGTTTTTCTGTCTTGAGAGAAAGAGAAATGCTTATCTTTCCTTCTTCAGCAATAGCTTCATAAGCATTACGAAGAATATTCAGAAAAACTTGTCTCAATTTATCTCCATCAACTGAAACCAGGGGTAATCCTGGCTTAAAATTTTTCTCCAGGATGACCTTTTTTTGATCCAGAGATTGGGTCATCATCTTGAGGGACTCGTCCAGTATTTGTTCGATTGGGAATCTATCTAGATTCAACTCAGAAACACGGGTAAAATCCAGGAGTTCCCGGATAAACATCTCTATTTGGCTTATCCCCTCTTGAGATATCTTCAAATGCTCTCCTTCAAGCTCATCCAATTGAGCGCTCCCCAGGACTTTCTGAATGTTCAATTTCACCGAGGTCAGTGGATTTCTTATTTCATGGGCAATCGTAGCCGAGATGCGACCGATGGAGGCCAGTTTTTCAGCCTGGATTAATTTCTTGTGAGCGTCCTCGATTCCTTTTCTTGACTGGAGAAGTTCTTGGCTCATCCTATTAAAACTCCGAGCCAAGTTTCCAATCTCATCTTGAGATGCTATGTCGATCTTATGAGAAAAATCACCCTTGGAGACGTCAACAGTCCCCTTAACCAACTTTTTCAAAGGTCCGGTTATTCTTCTGGCTAAAAGTGTTGCGCCCGCGATTCCTGCAAGAAGTCCTCCTAGCCCAATCAAAATTAAAACCAAACGAGTCCTTCTGATTTCTCGGCGCATGTCTTCTAGGGAAAGACCTATTTTTATTGAGCCCCATTTGGTTGGTGATCCTCGGGCGAATATCGGAACCTCGATCTCCAGGATCCTGATGATTTGATTTTCGTCTTGAATTCTTATGCTTTTAGATTCAAAGAAATAACTGTCTTCGTTGACCTCCCCTTCCAAGCGACTGCAGCAGTAGATGTCTTCATAGTCTTTTATAAAATCATTAGCCACTATGGGTTCGTTGTAGCCGTAGATAACAACATAAATGAGCCTTCGGTCTATTTGTTCGGAAATATTTCTTTCAACAGGTTCTAGATCCCAATAGCTCAGAGGCTCCAAATTCAAATAAGCAATGTTTTTGGCCTGCAATATTCCTTTTTCCCTCGATTCTTCAAAGATGGCGTTGACTTCCTTCTTTTCAATAACAAAGAGAATCGCTCCCACCAGTATAATCAACAAAAAAATCACCGACACAATGAATCTCGTTGGGAGTGACATTCTCAAAGCCATGGATATTATCTATCTGAGAATATTTTTCTCAAACCATATCTTTCTGGTTTCAAGATAATAGAAACCCAAAGGATGAACTTTAATCCCTCTGACATAAGGCTGAACGGCAATTCTTTGTTGGTTGGAAAAAAGAGGGATGGCCGGGACATCCGAGAACAAGGATTGCTCAATCCGCTGAAAAAGTTTTATCCTTCTCGTCCAGCTTCTTTCGCGATCGGTTTCTTCTAAAAGCCTGTCCAATTCAGGATTGGAGTAACCGTAAACATTAAAAATAGAATTCGAGAAAAACAGAGGCCGGATGATATCTTCAGGATCTGGAAAATTCATGTTTCTTTCCATGAAGACAAGATAAGGCCTCTCAAATCTCTTGATTTCTTCAAGGTCTCGGAAATACCTCACTCTTAATCTTATTCCCAGAGCATCGAGCTTCCTCCTTAACTCCCTGTAGACTCTAACCTTGACTTCTGCCCTGGGCGATTCAATAAAAAGAGTGAGGGGAGGAAATCTATGCTCATCTGAGAAACCTGCCTTCTGAAGCATCTCCTTTGCCTTTTCAGGAGCGTAGCCCTCTCCATCACCTACAAGAAAAAAGCTTTGCAGTTTGGCCGGGATAAAGCTATTGGTGGTCATGGGCATGTATCGAATATCAAAACCAGCCAGAAGGACTTCTCGTTTATCGATTCCATGAAAAATGGCTTTCCGGACAATTTTTTGGTCAAGGGGAGGGATATGGCAACTCATCCCCAGAAAGGCCAGGTTAAAGGAGCCCCCTTCAAAAACCTGGCAATCTGTGCTCAACAATCTCTCCGATAGAATCGGAATAATGTCAATCTCTTTGTTTAAAAAATGATCCAGCGTATAATGCGGACTGAATTCGACAGCATCCAGATAGGGCCTCCCCCTGAAATAATCATCATTTCTCTCCAGTCTTACTCCCAAAATTTCCAGCTGGGGGCTTCTTATCCAGTAGGCGAATTTGAACGGGCCCGTACCAGAAGGCTGCGAAAAAAAACCTCTTCCGCGGGAAAGCAAGTGATCTTTGGGAAGAATTTTACAAAAATGCATGCTCATCAGATAAAGAGTTGGCACATAGGGTTTGATCAATCGGACCTCAAAAACGTATTTATCCCGAACAATAAATCCTGCCACCTCACCTGATCTTTCTTCCCGAAAATCTTGAGCCCCCACAACTCGGGTAGTCAAAAACTGGTAGTAGGGGGAATCGGTCTCCTTCTCAATGACCCGTTCTAAAGAAAATTTCACATCTTCAGCGGTAAGTTCTTCTCCATGATGAAACTTTATTCCTCTCCTTAGATAAAAGGTGTACTTCAAGCCATCAGAAGAAATCTTCCAGTATTCGGCCAGGGAAGGGACGATTTTCAAATATTCATCCAGCCTCACCAGTCCATCATAGAGTTGTTCGGAGACGAAAATGTAAGAATCAGGACTCGTAGGATCGAGTTGGTTTCTAAAAACATCGGTAAAGGATTTCACCCGAAGAATTCCCCCATAGCGGGGCATCTGTTTGATATCTTTTTCTCCAGGAATAAAAAGAGCGCCAGAAAAAAAGAAGAAAAGGCAAAAAACTGCCAAGATAGAGACGATATATTTCTTTGACATGGGGCTTTCCTAAATAATAAAAAATAATCGGATTAAAGGCAAATTAAAAAAGCAAATTTTGTGCCAAAAGAAAAAGAGGGTAAATCTATTATTATGAATAAGTTTGAACAGTCTGGATCTTAAAATTTTGACTTTTTTCTGTAAAATAATTTTACAATTATGAGCTGGGCGAGACCAGTCTTCAGGTAAAAACCGGGCTGTTTTTGCCGGGCAAGGCTGGGAGGCCTTTTAAACAGGTTGGTGAGCTTGGACAGTATTTTGCCTATCTCTGCCTTACTCTGGTTGACAATCGGCTTGGCGTTTGGCTGATACATCGATGACTTCTTTGAAGACGCGCATGATGTTTCCACCCCAGATTTTTTGAATCTCTTCCTCTAAATAGCCTCGACGGACGAGCTCTTCTGTAACACGGGTCAGCTGGCTCACATCATTGCAACCATCGACACCTCCTCCTCCGTCAAAATCAGTGCCAATTCCGACATGGTCAATCCCGGCCACCCTTACTGCGTGATCTATATGGTCAACCAGTTCGGCCACATTAGCCATCTCGGTCGGATATTTCTGAAAAACATCTCGGTACTCTTGCCACATTTTTGCCCTGAAGGCTTCATCCTTTGGGCCTTTCCAGGCCTGATATTCCTCCTGGATTGCGGCTAGAGCTTTGTCTCTTTCTGGATTCGGATCTGGTTTTTTTATAAAGCTGGAAACAAAGCAAACCTGAATGACGCTGCCGTTTGAGGCCAAGGCCCTGAGCATCTCATCCGTTAAGTTCCTGGGGCTGTCGCAGAGGGCCCGGGTACAAGAATGGGAGGCGATGATTGGAGCTACAGAGACCTTCAAGACATCGAAGAAAGACCGGTCGGAAATGTGAGAAACATCCACCATAACTCCCAAGCGGTTGCATTCCGCTACCACATCCTTTCCGAAGTCGCTCAAACCGTTATCCTCGGGATTCAGTCTATCCGTTGAAGAATCACAGATATCATTATCCTGCGAATGGCAAAGGGTGACGTAGCGGACGCCCCTTTTATGATAAAGCTCCAGCAAAGACAGGTCTTTCCCGATTTGATAGCCATTTTCCAGGCCGATGAAGACGGCTCTTTTCCCTTCCTTTTCCAATCTGTAGGCATCATCGGGAGACACGGCCAGTTCAACCAGGTCAGAGTAATCTTTGGCCATTTTATGAAGGGCCTCCAAGTAGAGCAAGGCTTGTTCCTTGGCTCTGGCATATCCTTCAGGAGTCCTCTCCTCCTGGCCATAGTAGACAGCAAAGAAAGCTGCATCCAATCCACCTTCTTTCATACGAGGAAGGTCAACCTGGCCGCTTTCTCTCTGGCCAAGGTCATGACGAAGGCTTATATCCCAGTCCGGCCTCAGGAGCTGGAAGGGAGTATCACAATGGGTGTCCACAGTCAGGACTCTCTCGTGAATTTCTCTGGCTCTGGCTTTAAGCTTCTCTTCATCCGGTATCTTCCGGCAGGCATTCAGCCAAAATCCTGAAATAAGGATGAGCACGAGCAGAGAAGCAAGATTATTTCTTTTCATTCAAAGACTCCTTGGGAAGATTAGGAAGAGTCTATTAAAAAATATTTCTAGCCAAAAAAAAAGATTGATCAATCAGCTTGTTTCCAGGCTTCGATGAATTTCACGGCGGCTTCAACCATCTTCATGACTGTTTTCTCACCGATTTCACGAGTTGCTTTTTGGGGATCGCTGAAAGACCAGATGCCATTGCTTGAGAGTTCTCGGCTCGAGCCTTCTTTCTTTGTCTCCTCAGGTGTGGCCAACAATGAACTCCAAACCACCATTAATTCCGGATATTTATCAGCCAATTCCCGAAGTTTTTGCATTCGCGGTGGAAAATGAATTTTAGGTTTTTCAGCCCTTTCCATCTTGACCAGTTCAGGTTTTAAATAAAGCATGATAGAGGTTTCATTCACTCCCGCATGCCAATCAAAAAATTCCCCCTCTTCTTCTTTCTCGATTGGAGAGCCGTGTCCGATAGCCACAGCTATGGCCTCAGTCATATGGTTGATCCGGTGAATGATTCTTTGCTGGACAATATTATTCCCCCCATGGTAGTTGAAGAAGAGAAAGCGACGAAAGCCGTACTTCATCAGCATCTCCACGGTTTCGAACAAAACTTCTTCCATAGTTTCTGGCTTTAGGCTCAAGGTTCCAGGAAAACCCGAATGATACACGCTGTACCCAGCTAAGAGCACTGGAGCCACCAGCACTCCGGTTCGAGCCGAGATGAGTTTTGACATACCCAGAGCCTCATAATGATCTGTTCCCAGGGGCATATGCGGCCCGTGTTGTTCTGTGGCCCCCAGAGGAATGATCACCATATCGCAATTTTTCAAATAATCCCTGACATCTGTCCAGGTCATCTCTTGAAGGACAAAGGCTTTGGGTGGGCCTTGAGCAAAGATGAAGGCCATGAATATTAAAGAAGTAAAAGCAAAGATGAAGATTTTTAAAGCTTTAGATCTCATGGTATGACTCCTGATTGGATTTTAATTTCTTCAGAATATAAAAATCTCTTTGGCGATTATTTATCCTGATCGATTTGAAATCAAAAACCTTGTAGCCCCTGTGTAAATAACTTTGGAAAGCCTTCCTTGTCTTCAACCTCCATTCTAGGGGAATTTCTCTGATTCTTTGATCTTCGACATCCGTCTCCCTCAGCATCTGGAAAAAATCGAAAGGAATTTCAATCAACAGGAATTCATGGTCTAAATCGATATTCACTCCTTGAATGATATCAAGCTCCAGCAAACCACCCATTCTCTTTATCTCAGCCTGCTCAACTTCTGTCACCACCTGCTTTTTCTCGAACAAAGATTTTACATCCAGAACAGGCCTTTGCGGTTCCTCTCTCAGATCCCATGACATCACAAACCTGTCGCTGGGAATATCTCTTCTGTTCAAGCGACCTCCAAAATCAGCATACAAGGCAACTTTGTACTCCATAACCTCCATCCTCAAATGGTGGATGTTCCGGTAGGCGTTAACTCCTGTTAAAGGATCGTAAGTGCAGGTTGATGAATAGACTCCGAATAAATCTATCAATTTTACTCTCTGGAATTTTTTAATCAAGATCCCTAGGCCAAAATTCTGGAAATCCTCTCTCACTCCTGTATACATCGAAAAGAATTGAAGATTATCCACAGACCTGAAGGCAATTTCTTTATCCTTTACACCCACATACCCGTAAGAAAAACCTACCAGATGAGCCCTGTCTTGTCTGGCAAAACCACCTTCCTCTGCTTCTGAAAAAACAGCAATGAAGAGACTGCTTCCCTCATGAAAAAAATTTTCGCAGATCATATTGCGTATTCCGGCCATGTTATCCTCAGGAAATCCCCAAATTTCTTCCCTCAACTCTTCGTACTTTGAGTAGTCGTTTTGATCTTCTGAACTCTCCACTTTGAACAAAAATCTTTTTCCCTTTCTCTCGATAATTTTTTCTAATCCTTCCATTATTCTTCTCATTATTTAACCATTTTAATTCAGGGCAAAATGATTTTATCCAAACCTTCTCGGTAATGCAAACTCATACGAGAGGGGTCAGGTCTCCAGATTCAACATACGAAAGGGATCAGGTCTTAACTTTTAACCTTTTTGTCATGGCGAGCGAAGCGTGGCCATTTCATAAATAAAAGGTATTGATTTTTCTTTCAATGAGATTGCTTCGGCCTTACAGGCCCCGCAATGACAATATTGATAGTTTTTCTCCCTGGCCCTATTGTCTTTCTTATATAATAAAAGTAAAAAGTTAAGACCTGACCCCATATGAAATTTAAACAATTGAACTCCTCCATTTTTTAGTATATGGTAAATAACTCTTAAGAATTGATGATTTCTTTTTCATGCCTTTAAAGGAAGGAAGAAAGCGATGAAAACCATAAAGAATTTATGTTTCTCTTGGTCAATAGTGTGTTTCCTCTTAATCCCTCTTCTCCTCCTAGGCGAAGAATTTGAGGTGAAGTCTATCCAGAGCTCAGGGGATTTGCCTGAGAAAATTTGTAAACAGTGGAAAAGAGGAGATTTTTTAATCTCTGACGGGAAATATCTGGCTTTGATTGGTAATGAAGCAAGACCTCTAAAGCCCACGCTCAGCAATCCTAGAGCCAATGCCCGGGGGAGTATTCTCAGCTTCGTTCCCGCTGGAATGAATCTGATGAGTGACCTGGGTATCGGAGCACCAGTTATCAAGATAAGTCACCGAATGAAATTCCTGACCTATTCCTCTCTAAAGCAATCAAAAAAAAGCGTTCCTGAAGGAAGTCTGGGCTTCGAAGCTGAGGCCCAGTACGAAGAAAAGGATGGAAAAAAAGGACAGATCAAGACTCTCTACGTCTTTTCTTTCCAAAAGGGAAGGATTGATATCATTTCTACCTTGAAAAATACAGGAACTCAAGAATTCAAAGACCTGAGCTATTACCTCTTTTTTACTGCTTTTCACAGCTACTATTCCCATCCTTTTGATCAAGAGAAGCATCCGAACCTAAGGTACCGGTTCTATCAAAAAAAGGGGCATTATTTGGCTTGGCTAGACCTGAATCCCTATCCAGAAACTTCCCATCCAGGAAAGCTGGCTCCAGGAGAAGATTATAAGGTGCAATACATTCTCTTGGTTGATGTCCAACCCGAGAGACTATTAAGAAAGATCTACCGAATTCTAAAAATTGATGCCTTTCCGGTCCAGATTCAATTCGAGGATTTCGAGGGAAAGCTCTTGGAAGTTCTCATCAAGGATGCTCACTCTGATTCTGTCTTTTATCGTTCATTCTTGCACCAGCCCTCTTCTCTTGAAATTCTTCTACCCGAAGGTAGCTATTTGGCCAGAGCCAATTTTTTTCCTGCGGTCTGCGAAGAGTTCTTCACCGTAGGAAAGGATACCAAAAATTCATGCACTCTCCATGACCGCCCTCAAGGGACTCTTAAGGTTAAAATACAGGACAGCAGGGGAGAATTCGTCCCCGGCAAAATCACTTTCTTCGGTTTAGAGCCCTTCAAATCCCCCTATTTTATGCCTGAAAACCCAGTAGAGACTGGCAAGGAGTGGGAAATATACAAGAATTCCGTCTACCCTTCTCAAGAAGGGCAGGAAGTCAAATTACCTGTCGGAACATATCTCATCTCTGCTTCAAGAGGGCCAGAATACTCACTTGACCAGAAAGTTGTAGAAGTCTTAAAGGGCCAAAACCTGGAGATTGTATTTGTCATCGACCAGGTGGTTGATACGTCAAACCTTCTCTCGATGGATCCCCACCTGCACACCCAAAATTCTGATGGAGCCCTGCTCATCCCTGAGAGGATAAAATCAGTGATAGCCGAAGGAGTGGAGGTTGCTGTGGCCACCGACCATAACTATATAACCGATTATTATCCAGCCCTTAAGAAGCTGGGCTTGGATAAATACTTGGCCGTTATCGCTGGGAATGAAGTGACTCATAACGGAATTATCCACTTCAATACTTATCCCTTAAAAACCAGGCCAAAAGAGGAAAATAGCGGCGCCATTGACCCCCGGGCAGAAGAGGCATCCCTCCTCTTTAAGGCCAGCCGCAAAAAAAATCCTGAGGCGCTGCTCCAAGTGAATCATCCCCGTAGTATAAAATATGGATATTTTACTTACTATCATCTGGACCCGGCATCAGCCGCCTATGCACTCAATACTTTTGACCTTTCCTTCGATGTATTAGAAGTCATTAACGGTCCCTACAGGAACAATTCTGATCGCGTGGCTGTCAAGGATTGGCTCAATCTTTTGAATCGAGGTTACTACTTTCCCCTCGTCGGTTCTTCTGATTCACACGGAGCAGATACAGAAGAACCAGGCTATGCTAGGACCTATGTTTATTATGAAGGAGAAAGAGGCGAGAAATTAAACCGGACAGCAGTTATGGAGTCTTTAAAAAAAGGACGCTCTTTTGCCAGCACTGGCCCTATCATAGAATTCAAAATTAACGGAAAATATACTTGTGGAGACTCTTTCACTACCGAGAAAGAAAAAATTCATCTCTCTCTCCAAGTGCAAAGTGCGCCCTGGGTAGCGGTGGATGAAGTTAGGATTATTATTAACGGAGAAAGGAAAATGATTTTACCAGCGAAAAACGAAAAAAAGTTGATTCTGAAATTCAACCAAGAGATCGACCTGAAGTTAAGGCGCGATTCCTACCTAGCCGTTGAAGTTCTGGGAAAAAAGAGTCTCTTTCCAGTCCTCCAACGCCCGTCAAAAAACGGTGACCTTGACGAGGCGGTCCTTCCTTATGCCCTGACCAATCCTGTTTTTATTGATGTGGATGGGAACGGCAAATTTGATCCTCCTCTTCCTGAAAAAATAGACTTCACAGCAGATCTCCCTAAACCAAAAGAAAAGCCGGAACGTTATTAACATATGAAGCTCTTGAAAAAGACCAAGTGGCAAAAATGCATATCAACAGAAAGAGAATTTTTTCGTATAAGAATATGAAAGCGATTCTGTGACCAAAGAGTCTATTTTCTACTTATCGCATGAATGAAAAACAATAAAAATCAATCTTTCCCAATCCTTCCAGAAACGAAGGTCATCCCCTCTAAAATCAGAACCTTGACCTTTGTCCTAGAAGTCGCTCTAATCATTGTCCTCCTCTCAGTGTGGTTCAGTTCTGAATCTATCCGAGAAAGTAAAAACCTATGGATCTTTTTCTTCTACGGTTTTCCGGCTGAATTCTTGATCGCTCTAGTCCCGCACGAGCCTGTTCTTCTTTACTTTAGTAAATTTTATTCGCCGCTAGCTGTCACTCTGGTTGCTATCGCCGGCACAGTGCTGGCGGAAATGATTAATTATTCTGTCTTTAAGTATGTTGACGATCTGAAACCCTTCAACAAAGTCCGCCATACAAAATGGGTTAGTAAGATCATCGAATTGTTCAACAAGGCTCCTTTCGTAGCTCTCCTGGTGGCTGGGTTCACTCCTGTGCCTTTTTATCCCTTCCGCTTCCTGGTTGTTATGGCGCGCTATCCTTTACCGAAATATGTGCTGGCTATTTTTCTCTCCCGGACTCCTCGCTTCTATCTCCTGGCGCTCTTAGGCCACATTTTTAAAATCCCAGACTATCTGTTCCCTGTTATATTCATTGCCCTCGCCATCCCTCTTACCTACCCTTTAGTGAGAAGCCTGTTAAAAAAACAAGGGAAATAGACCCGGTGCCTTCCAAAGCTTTGGTGACTGGATCCACTGGTTTTATCGGCAGTCATCTGGTCGAAACTCTTGTCGCCCAGGAATGGGAAGTCGCCTGTCTGGTTAGACCAACCAGCCGAGTAGAATTCCTCAAAAAGTTTCCAGTTCGATTTGTGGCCAGCCAATCCGAAGAGCTCCGGAGCTTAGAAAAGGCAGTCAAAGGTCAGGATTATATCTTCCATCTGGCTGGGCGTATCCGCTCAGCCAGACGGGAGGTCTATGAAAGAGCCAATCATCTTCTTACCAGGAATCTTGTTCAGGCCTGCCTCTCCAAGAATCCAAACCTAAAGCGTTTTGTTTACGTCTCCTCCATCTCAGCCGCAGGACCTTCCCTTCCCGGTCGCTACATGGATGAAAACGATCCCTGTGCTCCAACCTCTGAATACGGAAGAAGCAAGCTCCGAGGCGAGGAAGCCGTTCAAGAATCCTGGGATTCCATCCCGGCGACTATTATTCGTCCTCCCAATGTTTACGGGCCTCGCCAGCAAGAAACCGATCTCTTGCTCAAAATCATCAGTAAAAGGATTGTTCCTCTGCTCAAAGACCGAGGAGAAAAAACAAGCCTGATTTATGTCAAGGACCTGGTAGAAGGAATCATCCAAGCCGCCCTTTCGTCAAACACCAGGAATCAGATCTATTATTTAACTGATGGAAAAGGCTATTCTTGGCGAAAAATCATTTTGATCATGAAGAAATATATCCTTGGAGAGTCA
>Ga0209636_10004503_pt1 | contig 14214 bp, 13 predicted proteins | sample DeeMarSWOR152_54_FD_187464 | JGI IMG/M metagenome (GOLD analysis project Ga0209636, IMG submission 187464) | Marine sediment microbial communities from White Oak River estuary, North Carolina - WOR-1-52-54 (SPAdes) (version 2) | ecosystem: Environmental > Aquatic > Marine > Intertidal zone >...
AGGGACGGCCCCTGGCAAGAAGCTGCCTGGTCAGATCTTTGCTCGTATGAATTCCCAGCCTGCTTAGTGAGATTCGTTGTCTCACGCATACTTGTAGTCTTGGTAGGACCTAGTCTCAGTGGTTAGCCCCCTACGCAGTGTTCCCCTGGGGCCCGTGACAGGCCACCACGACGCAATGCCGTAAATTACCGAACTGATGGGGCGGGCTGTCAGCCTGAGCAGGAAAATCCCAAACTCTATAACCCAGCGTATTGGCGGGTTGTATAAAAGCCAGGCTGTGACTAGACCAACTATCCGGGTAATGAAAGCGACAGCCTTTAGTATGCTCCCCAATGGTGGATTGTACAAAAGCCAGGCTGCTGCGGCTGAAATCCCCCTGAGGTAAAACAGGAGGGCTGCTATTAGCCAGCGTAGAGGAGGGTGGTAGAGAAACCAGGTTATACCTAGAGGAATCCCCAACAGTATTTTCCCGAAAAAGGCAACAATACGAAAACCAATGTCCCAGAAGAAATTTCTGGCCAGAGGCCAGCCACGGCGCCATAACCTCACCAGCCATACCACTAGGGCTAGTAAGAGCAGAAAGAGGAAGATCGCTCCAAAGATTAAGACAGTGATTGGTAGCGGTATTCCTAGCAGTGGTAGTGTGAAAGATGGGACATTAGGAATAACATAACCTATGCCAATGCCTGCCAGTGTCAACACAAAAGCAAGAAAGATGAGGTTTCTGAGTTGAGCTGACCATCTCCCCATCCGCACCAGCCAGGGATAGATAATGCGCCATATGAAGAGAAGAGCTAGCGGTATCAGAATCAACGATAATATAGCTAGAGGGATCGCCCCGACCGCCAGGAAAAAGGATATCAATGCCCCGTAGTACATGAGAGCGATGAATATCAGCAAGAGCATTAAACAACTCATATCGGCTTAATCTCCTCGGAGCACTGAAAAAATTTCACCTTGTTTTTCTTTATCCCACCGCGTCCGCGTTTTAACACAGACTCATGATAAAATAAATATCAAAATACTCAAAAAAGCCGTAGAAGACATTACCATAGCACCCACAAATGAACCGATGACTAAAGTGAAAACCGCAGCAAGCATAGCCATCACGCCTGCGACCATACTCATGAACGTGGATAGGAGTATCAGTGGCGCGAGCAGAAATAAGCCTATCATACGACACCACGCTCCCTACTGTACCGGGTTGACATCATTTTGCTGTTTCTGGATAATTTCATATCAGACTGTACAGTTGCCCACAATCAATTTTGCCCTCGCTCCCAACCTAGTAATCTTCCCCACTGCCAGCCTTACCGCAGAACCGGGAGAAAATTTTAACCGGTTGAGCTTATTCTGTTACCTTAAACTTTGTTTCTCGATAGGCCACGACCATGAGCCCGACCAGCACTACCAGTCCCACTACTACCCATACCCAGGTTGGGATCACGGATACCGTGAACGTGCTATAATCCGAAGCCGAAAACTCGCTCTCGTTGCCATAATTGTCTACTGCCTTAACCCGCCAGTAGTAGGTACCATTGTCTAAAGCTTTAGTCAGTGTATAGCTCAATTCCGTGGTACCTGTATTTGGCTCGGTCATGACGCTACTAAAACCAGAGTCTTTGCTTTCGCTTATCTCTACAATGTACGTAATGTCGCCGCTACTCGTTATCCCATACCAGCTAAAAGTCGCCTCCCCTGATCTTAGTGTGCTGTCCTTGGGCGAGATGCGCAGTGGAGTGTCTAGGACTTTCTTCGTTACCGTGAAGTCCTCTTCGGCAGTAGCCACGCCATCAGTCACCTTCACCGTCTGTTTGCCCAGAGTGCATTTTGGCACTTGAAAACTGATGACCACATCGCCATTGGTCTTGGTCTCAAAATTCTCTTTCGCCTCAACCCCACCAACAGTCACCGTTAATTTCTGACTACTACGAAAACCGCTGCCGGTGAGGCTAATGAGGTCTCCGCGAGCTCCCCCTTTCGGGTTAGGTTCTTCTATTTTGGCTTGAATGTTGAGGGAAGTCGTCACAGCAGTCGTCGTTATGTCACCAGAGGCTGAGACATCATGGGAACCATAGGTGATGGCCTGCAGTTCAAAGGAAGATTCCCAGGTCCCATCTTCTTTAGCGGTTATACCCGAATCCTTAACCTGCTCACCAAATATAACCTTAATGCCCGTTTCCTTAGATGGGAAACCACCTCCTTTAACGGTAATAGTATCACCCACATAATGAGAACCCGGCGGCTCAACCAATATGCCGGCGCCCACGGTGAAATCCTCAATATCGGGTACATCACGAGCACTGGTATCCTTTCCTGAGGCATCAATGGTATGGTAACCCCCCGTGAGAGGAGGAATAAGGATGATGGCATTCCAGGAGCCCTTCTCAGTGACCTCGACAGGGCTGGTTGGCTCCACCACATCCCCATCGAGGGTAATCTCAATGTCTTTTTCTTTACTTTGGAAGCCCGTGCCGCTTACCTCAATCGTGTGCCCCACCGTTCCCGAACTCGGCGCAGTGATTTCGGGGGTCACCTCAAAACCCCTGCCCACCAAATCATACCATACCGTACCTTCCTGAAACTCAACCACGAAGGTATAGTCACCACCTGGGGTTTCTGGGATGGTATAAAGTATTGTCCAGATACCCGCAGAATTAGCTGTACCGGTCTTCGTATCGCCCTTCTTTACCTCACCCTGGAGGAAGTTAACCCGGACGTTCTGATTGGCCTTAAAACCACTGCCGCTGATGGTTACTTCCGTGCCCACCGGTCCCTCATCGGGCGGATCCCTTCCGGAGTCAATCTTTACGAAAAGTAAGACTTCAAAATCAGCCTCCGCTAGTTTGGTATAATCTTCTCTGGTTAAATGAACAGTATAAATGCCCTTCTCAGTGTCGGGGACAGAGAAGGCGACGGTGTAGCTTCCAGCCGCGGATGCTGTGAATGTCACTTTACTATGCGTTGATGTGAGGGTCGTTGTTGTCTCAGGAGCCCAGCAGATACGATAGTTGCCGGCCGCTCCAACGGTCGCCGTTACTTCGATTAGGTCGCCGCAGTAGCCACAATAAGCGGAAAGGCTAATGGCATCCTCTATTAACTCGAGTGTTGTGAAATAGTAGTATGCGCTGCCATTGTCATCAGTGGTAGTTCCGTAGGTGTCGGTAGATTCAACGAAATAATAGTATTTTGTGTCCGGCTCTAAGGGGTCGGGGTCTAAGCCGATGGTTATGGAATGCTCAAAGACACCAGCGCTACCAGGCTCATGCTTCATCGGTGGTGTGGTCTTGCCGTAGTACACCTCACCATCACTGCTAGTGTTGGTAGTCCAGGTGATAATGGCGGTAGTAGCGGTGATATCCTCCGCTTGAACATTTGATATCTCCGGCCCAGCGGCCAGAGCCAATTGAGGCAATACCAGCGTCAATAACAGAAGCCCGGCTATGATGGGAGCCCGTATTCGCTTTATGCGCACTCTCAACTCTCGTAACAGGTAAGTTTTCCCCAAAAAGTGTGTTGGACGAACTTACTAGAATATGGCGAACTCTATGACTGCTTCAGGAAAACTAAACTCTTACCACCTCTCTTTAATATTTAAAAGAGGCTCTTTAATTTCTGGGCATTTTTGTAGTTGCCTCACTTATCGGGCTTGCTTGCCCAATAAAATCTTCCCAGCCCATAGGTAAAATAAATTAGGCAACTACATTGCCAAACAGCCTCGTTTACAACATAATATCTTTACTTTGGCAACTTTGTCAAGACATGCCCTCGGGGATTATTTTTGTAAGCCGCGGTAATAATGTCTTGGGGGACTTGACAACCCGTTCCCTGTAGCATATACTTTAATTAACAAGATCTTAACATTTGCGTTTTGTCCTGCTTTATGTAGTCTGGTCAACCGCAATGGGCTAAGAGCCCGGAAAGGAGGTGTCCAGAGGGGTTCAAGATAAAATCGTGTATCATCCCCAGCCCGGGAACTTGGGATGGTAAGAAGTATCGAAATATCAAAACAAAGGAGGTTTAGGTGAAAAAAATAATCAGTATTGGTGTTGCGCTGGCGGTATTGGCTATGGTAGTGTTGCCTGTCGGAGTAGCGGCCGATGACCCTCCGCCGACTTATGCCAAAATCCCATTTACAATTATGGGGGAAAGCCTTACGCTGATAGGGGACCTTATAGCTTCGCTAGACGCGAAGATGGACTTGGGGCTGCCGCTTGATGTCTCGCAGGTCACAGCCCCTATTGCCGTCTTCATTCAGGGCCCGCTTTCCTACACAGTCGATCTGTTAGCATGGGGCCTGGAGGTTCTGGAGCAAATACTCGGAACACTCCTCACAGCGTTTGATATGACTGACTATATGTGGATGGCCGACGTGGTGACCGATATAGCCTGCAAGCTCTACACGCCTTTTGGAAATGTCACCGGCCCGGCTTTCAATCCTTGTGGATAAAGAGCGTAATAACCTTAACAACGGCATAATGTTCTCGCTCGGTTGCCGGTGACTGAGAGAGGAATCTCAATGAGATTGTCAGGTTGATTTCCCGGGGCCGGCAATTTTAGAGATGCTCGGACTGGCACCGAAGGGAACTGCTAGAGGTTAAAAGAAGGGGGCAGCTTCAAGCTGCCCCCTTCCGGTGTTTAAGCGGATTTGATCTGCGAGTTTATTTAGCAACCCCTGTGGGCGCCACGAGCAGGTTAATAGACAATTTCGTTTACGTTTGTTGGCATAAACTTCAGGGAAGCTTAAAATCCTGAGGAGCAGAGAAGTGGTCATCGGTTGGCTTGCTTTAGCAGCGGTATGAATGGTAGAGTCAATAGACCGAATAGTCCTGAATATTCCCATGGGCCCCCGAAACTGTATCGTGGTTTGTTAATTCGCCAGGACTGATATGATCGCTGCCCGGCTGTGAGTGGTAATCACCCTGGATATTTAAGGCGATTGTGCAATTTGTCTGTCAGGTGTACTTCGGACCTCTGCCTCGCCGCCTTCTTGTCCAGGCCGCCAGCGCCACGGAAAGCAACGCTAACAAGCCTACTATGGCCGTCTTCTCGCCTGGAGTAGTATTGACGGCTACTGTGCTCATGGCTACAGCGGGCAACAACCCAGCTCTCACTATTGGCTTGAGGCCGGGATGGGCAACTATGAACTCAGCTAGTGGCGGGCTGACCTTGTAGTAGAAATCTACCAGCGCTTGTCCCACCGGGTTGGTGAGCAGGTACGCATCTCTGAACTCACGGAGAATTTCTATTTCCTCGGCCATTGGGCTGCCATAGGTGGCTGTGGCGATGAAGCACCGGGTGGATGATAGTGCTTTGCTGCCTCCAGTGGCGACCACGGTGCCGTCGCCCTTGAGTCCCACTGTGTGCCACTTTCCTGCGTCGACTTGGATGATGTCTGTCCAGTCAGCAACTTCACATTGTCCCCAATTGTGAGTCTCGGTGGTTCCCACGGCGACGCAGGTGCCGTCGGCCTTAAGTGCCGCTGAGTGATAGCCGCCTGCGGCAGTCTGGTTGATGCCCGTCCAGTCACAGACTTCGCATTGTCCCCACTGTGTATTCCAGGTGAGATCCGTATCGTAACATCCTACGGCGACCACGGTGCCGTCAGCCTTAAGTCCCAGAGTGTGCCAGGCGCCTGCACTGACCTGGATGATGTCCGTCCAGCCGCCGACATTGCACTGCCCGTACCAGTTTCTGCCTATGGCGACTGAGGTGCCATCGGACTTAAGCCCCACTGTGAAATGGCGGCCTGCGCTGATCTGGATGATGTCCGTCCAGTTGCCTACGTCGCACTGCCCGAATTCATTCCATCCCACGGCGACCACGGTGCGGTCGGCTTTAAGCCCCACCGTGTGCCCTGCGGCATACGCGCCCCCGGCGCTGACCTGGATGATGTCCATCCAGTCGCTGAGATCGCACTCCCCATGCTCGTTTCTGCCCACGGCGACCACCGTGCCGTCAGCCTTAAGCCCCACCGTGTGATAGCCGCCCGCGGAGACCTGTATGATGTCCGTCCAGCCGCCGACATTGCACTCCCCGTAGTTGATACCTACTTCGTTGTCTCGCACGGCGACCACGGTGCCGTCGGCCTTAAGTCCCACTGTGTGCCGGTAGCCTGCCTCGACCTGGGTGATGTTTGTCCAGCCACCGACATCGCAGCACCCAAGGTTGCTGTCTCCCAAGGCGACCACGGTGCTGTTATCCAGGACGGGCACAGGTGCTGACGAAGCTTCAGCAACTGACGCGGGAGGAATAAGGCTGAAGACCAGAGCGGTAGAGACTAGAGCTAGTATGAGCATTCCTCTGTTTTTCACTGCTGCCTCTTATTATCTGTCATTCGAAAACTGAAACGACTTTCGTGCGTAGAAAAATCTCCTCTCCGGTAATAATTTAGTTTTCCCAAAATCTTAGTTCTTATTGTATCACTCCCGCACTGTCCAGCGTTTGCTCTAGACTTTTTTGAAGGACACTCCCCCTGTCATTGCGAGCGAAGCGAGGCAATCGCATGCCCCCACCGCGAGGTTGCTTCGGCTGGCGACGACACCCCCACCAGCTACTACGCTGTGTCTTCGCTCTCCAATTGCTGGAAGAAGCAAGTCCGGTTGCCGGTGTGACATACTGGCCCCGTAGGCTCAGCCTTGATAAGAAGGGTATCGCTATCGCAGTCCTTGACGATGGATTTCAGCCTGAGAAAATTGCCCGAGGTTTCTCCCTTGTGCCACAATTCCTGCCGGCTGCGGCTATAGAACCAGACGTCTCTGCTGGCCAACGTGCGCTTGAGCGACTCTTTGTTCATATAGCCCAGCATCAGGACTTCACCATTCCTGGCATCCTGGACAACAGCTGGAATCAAGCCTTTATCATCAAAGTTTAACATTTGCCTCCTAAGCTAACCCCAAAAAGTCGTAAAACTTTTTGGGGATCCCGCTAAATTTGTTTTAAATATTAACTTGGCACCTAATAAAATCGCAAGATTTTTTGGGCTGGTTTAAGTTCCCAAATTGATTATAGCTTCTCCCAAATCTATATCCCCGGTGTAGAGAGCTTTGCCTATGATGGCTCCCTCCGCACCGAGCTCTTTAAGCCTCCGTAAATGCTCCAGCCTGGAAATCCCCCCGGCCACAATGACGGGGACATTTGCTTCAGCCAGCACTCTATTTATCATGTCGAAGTTAGGCTCGCTAAGGGTGCCATCCCTCTTTATATCAGTATAAATGAGGCGCCTCACTCCGGCATCAACCATCTCTCGGCTTAACTGGAGAACCTCAAAAACCGTATCCTCCTGCCAGCCGTGGATGGCTATCTTGCCATCCCGGGCATCAAGGCTCACCGCAATAGCCTCGCCGAATTGATGGCATAGCTTTTTTACCAGTTCCCTGTTCTCTATCGCCGCAGTTCCCAGAATTATCCGGCTTATCCCCTGACGCAACAGTTTTTCTGCCACCTTTTCTTGCCTGATACCGCCGCCTAATTCTATTAACAGACCACTTTCTTTAATTATCTCCTCAACCACCTCCATATTTTTGGGCTCACCAGCAACCGCCCCGTCCAAATCGACAATATGGAGCCACCTTGCCCCCTGGGAGTACCAGGTCAAGGCTGCTGTCACCGGGTCCTCATAAAAAACAGTTTCCTGTTTATAATCACCCTGATATAGCCTCACGCACCTGCCGCCCCTGATGTCAACGGCTGGGATTATCTCCATCTCCGACTCGACTGTTTTTTCTTTGCCGATAGGTTGAATGTCGGCACTAAACTATCATGGCCAATCAAGTTTTACCCTATCATACAATACCCTGTATAATCAGACAAGCTAAAGAAGACACACCTGGCCCCGAGCGCTATGAGGCATCCACGTTTTGAAAAGCGCTTGACAGTGCGAAGGGGGTGATATAGCATAAGCTAGGATTTTAGGAAGACTAAGCTATTACCCTGGACAAACTAAAAGCCCACCCACTTGAAACGTTCGAGTACAACGATGGAAACAGAAGAACTAAAAGCTTTCCTAGACTCGAGATTCCGACTTCCCGTAGTTGAAGGTGAAGATAAGGTCTGCCCCCTTGATGAAGCTATAAGAGAGCACGTTAAAAAGGGAATGTCCATCGGTTTTGCCGGAAGGGGCGGAGCTCTATTCAACCAGCTTGTCAGGGAGTTCTGGGACAAAAACCCCGAGTTCACCATTATAAATAATGGCATCACAGCCACCGTGCTGTCTCTAATTCACGGAAGACTGGCCAAGAAAATCATAGCTAGTTACATCGGTGACGTATACCCATCGCCGGGACCGAATCCCGTGGCTCAGAAAGCCTATCTCTCCGGTGAGGTGGAGTTCGAGAACTGGACGATGCTTACCATCCCCCAGAGACTTCTGGCTGGAGCCATGGGCTGGAGTGTAATTCCCACCAGGTCAATTGTAGGAAGCTCTATGGAGGAAGAAAACAAGGAATCATTTAAGGTCATTGATGACCCGTTTGCCCCTGGCGGGAAAATAGGGCTCATGAGCGCATTGAGACCAGATATAGTGCTGGTTCACGGTGCTGCTGCCGACCGCTGCGGAAACACAATCATTACCTATCCCCTGGGGGCTGATGTCTTCGGGGCCTGGGGGGCAAAACATGGAGTCGTCGTCAGCGCAGAGAAAATCGTTTCCACGGAATATATACGTACTCACTCGCATCTTGTCCGAATTCCATCTTACATGGTCAAGGCGGTCTGCGAAGTCCCTTACGGAGCGCACCCCGCGGGAATGCCAAATTGCGGCCTGCCTGAATTCGAGCACTACTTCGACGACTACGACTTCCTCACTGAAAGCAGGGAAGCATCAAGGGACGACCGAAAATTCTCGGAGTGGATAAAGTACTGGGTTTTGGACTGCAAGGACTACAACGAGTATCTTGCCAAACTCGGTAGAGACAGGCTTCTTTACCTTAGAGGGAAGGTTCATTCGGATTCGTGGAAAGACGAAGCAGTGGCTGAGATACCAAATCTGGATTTCAACAAAGAACCGAACCCGCTGGAGAAGATGGTGGTCACCGCTGCGCAGGTTATAAATGACAAATTCGTTGCCGGAGGATACAAGACAATACTCGCCGGTGTCGGGCTGCCACATCTGGCAGGGTGGCTGGCAACCTATAGACTGAAAGAAAAAGGCTATGACGTTGATTTAATGGCTGAGATAGGCATGTTTGGCCACCTTCCCAGAGCCTCAGACCCGTTTATATTCAGCTATCACAACATGCACACGTGCAAAATATTGAACAATAATGAGACCATGCTGGGAGTCTTCGTCGGTGGCTCGTCAAATCAATGCCTGGGTATTCTGGGAGGAGGGCAGATAGATAAATATGGTAATGGGAACTCTACAAAAGTTCCCGGCGTAACATATCTGGTCGGCTCGGGAGGAGCCAACGATATAGCTAGTGGTAACAGGGAGACTGTATTGGTAATCAACTCGGGAAAGCAAAGATTAGTGGAAAAAGTGCCCTATATTACCTTCAATGGCAAAAATGTGACGACACTGGTAACAGATGTCGGCGTTTTCGAAAAGATTGGCGGCGAAGAAACCTTTACGCTGACAACCTATATCCCATCCAAACCAAAACAGGCAGTAACAGAAGCCATAGCCGGGATAAAAGAAAAAGTTGGCTGGGAACTTAAGGTCAGCCCCAATTTAAAAGAGGCTCAGCCAGTAGCTAAAGAGGAAGTGACTTTATTAAGGCTATTCGACCCTCGAGGGTTCTTCATATAATCGGCGGGAAATCAGCCCCACCTTCTCAGGTGACTTGTCTCTTGAGGTTTTGTTTTTCTTACGCTTCTAAGCGGTTGGGATAAACTTGCAAAGCAGATTGGTAGCTTTGGTAAGTCCGAGAATCAAAGAGAACAAACACGACATCTTTAAGGGATGTCGCTTGCTCCTTGAGAAGTGAAACGACGGTGCTTACTGCTATTTTTGCCGCTTCATCCACGGGGTAGCCATAGGCTCCAGTGCTTATGGAAGGGAAAGAAATGCTGGCCAATTTGTTCTCGGTAGCTAATTTCAAGCACTCGTAATAGGCGCTTCTCAAAAGCTCAGCTTCGTTTCTGCTGCCACCATGCCAGACGGGGCCCACAGTATGTATCACATACTGTGCTTTGAGATTTCCCCCTGTGGTGATTACAGCTTTGCCTGTGGGCAATCTTCCTTGCCGGGCAACAATTTTTTTGCATTCCTCTAATATTGCTGGTCCGCCAGCCCGGTGTATTGCCCCATCCACCCCTCCGCCCCCCATTAAGCTGGAGTTGGCAGCGTTAACGATGGCAGCGGTAGCTTGCCTGGTGATATCTCCCTGGACAATAGAAACTTTTGTTTGATTGATCGTTACCTCCATCTTCCCTCCTTGCTCTGAAATAATCCCACTAACAAATTCTGTAATTGCCTGATTTATCAGACACAGGCATCCTGTAAACTTGAACAGCCTCTTAATAAGGAAAAGTAACACAGGGGGGAAGTTAAAGCAAATCTTGCGGCTTATTTAGAAAGATTGACGCATATGCTTAGTGTAAGGTAGATTTAGGTGGAATGAAGGCTGTTATTCTGGTTGGTGGGGAAGCGACCAGGCTGCGTCCCCTTACCTGTAACACTCCCAAGATAATGGTTCCCGTGTTGAACCGCCCTTTCTTTGAGCACTTTGTGGGCTATCTTAAAGCGCACAATATTATTGACATAGTTCTCGCTGTCGGAAAGTCACCTGAGCAGCTCCAGGATTAATTCGGCGATGGCAGCAAGCTCGGTGTCAGGATAACTTACTCGATAGAAAATTTTCCCATGGGAACGGCAGGAGCAGTGAAAAATGTTGAAAGGTTCCTGGACGATTCCTTCATCGTTTTTAATGGCGATGTTTTCACTGATATTGACCTGAGCGTGATGATGCGACTACACCGCAAAAATAAAGCTATAGCCAGTCTGGCTTTGACACCTGTAGATGACCCTACTATTTATGGAGTGGTGGAGAGGGATAGCCAGGGCAGGGTCAAACGTTTTATAGAAAAGCCAAGTCGGGACAAGGTCACTACGAACATGATTAACGCTGGTATTTATATCTTGGAACCTGATATTCTGAGTTACATCGCTCCCAACGCTTTCTCCATGTTCGAGCACGATGTTTTCCCACCGCTTTTGGAGAGGGGACAGGCTATATATGGCTATCCGTTCCAGGATTACTGGATTGATGTAGGCACTCCGGATAAGTATTTGAGATTGCAGCACGATTTGCTCCGACGCTATGTGGGCAATAATGGTATTAAATTTGAAGGTGAAAGTTTTGTGCACTCTTCAGCTCAAATTGAGGGGCCAGCAGTAATCGGCGAAGCCTGCTTTATTGATAGGGATTCCATAATGAGGGGGCCTGCCGTATTGGGGACAAGGTGTCGTGTAGAAGAAGGCGCTGTAATAGAGGGGGTGGTATTATGGCAGGATTGTAAAATCGGCAAGGGAGCCAAGCTGAGGAACTGCCTGGTTGCCTCCCGTTGTCGTATTGGTGAGGAAAGCGAAATACTGGATGGCTGTATTCTAGGTGATGATGTGCTAATCGGAAGGGGGAGTAAGCTATCTAATGGAATCAAGATTTGGCCGGGCAAAACTATCGAGCCAGGTACGGTTTCGTCCTAAAATTTGAATTTAATGCAGCACATGGTATTTATCGAAATCGCTTCGTATAGCGTTTACAAACTTATTAACCTTCGTATTCCTTAGCGGAGAATTAATATGAACAGGAAGGGGCGATTCACCATCCTTGAGAATCCCCTGATTATTCAACTCCGCTAAAATCGCCTGCTTCACTTTCTTATCACACAAAGGTGAATGATAAATGGTGCTCATTGAGGATAGTAATATCTCATTAAGATGCTGATTTCCTCTTTCTTCATGCAGGTGGGGGTTTCTGGTCTCAATTTGGAGTATGTCTATTCCTTGCTCTATCACCTTTGATTCTTTGGTGGGCAGGATGCCACCAAAATTTTCGAATAAAGATATTAACTCTTGAGATTCCACAGCATATCCCGAGGCGTAAGGTATGATTTCCGCTAGCTGCATGCTCATGGCATGTTCACCGGCATTGGCCGTTGTTACAACCTCGGTTTCAAACCCAGTTTTAGTAGATATCAGGCTATTCAGGTATTTGTTGGTGATCTCTGATATCCTCCCCCATTTTCTAAAGTATAACCCAGCCGAGATCTTGGGCTTATATCGCCACAATATCCTCACCATGCTGTAGGGAGACTGCGCCAGGCTGAAGCCGGCAGCGTAGTTCCTCACATACTCCAGCACCGACCCCGGGAAATAGTTGTCAGCATCAATGAAGCCGACATATTCCTTACCCGCTGCCTTGGCCGCAAGCAATCCTATTATCATGGCTTCACCCTTGCCATCACGCACTAACCCTTCTTCATCCAGGAGGTCGTTATAGTCGGCCTCCATTGCTGCTTTGGCAATAGCCGGGTCTTTCTGATGAATAATTAAGGCCTGGCGAAGGGTAAAGCGACAAAGCTGGTTCAGGGCGTCGCCTTCTATTCTAAATCTGTCGACCTTTTCCCTTTGGCTATCGGAGACTACTATTACCAGGCAATCATGAGGCACCCCGCTAACCACTCCTTCCAGAAGCCTGAGTTTTTCATCTTTAGTTGGGATAACGATTGCCATCCTGTCCTCAAAATGCCGAATCGTTTCCTCATCTATCTTTCTTACTCCTATGGCGCCATGGGAAGGTAGCCTTCTTTTCACCCCTGAGTCTAAAGATATCACCCTCTGTACATGGCTCATTCTCACTGAACCAAAGCGTTCTGTGTACCTCGGACTCTCAATAAACATCTCCCTACTCCCTCAAGGCATAATACCAAACTTGCAGCTGTTGTCAAAATTTGTAAGCTAATTTGTTACCCCTGGGAAACGAGGTTTTCAGGCTCTAGATTTATCTAGGGGCATTTCTGAGCTGCGCTTCAACCTCCGAATATCTCTACGATTGCTCTACTCCAGCCTTCAGGACCAACCCCCTGGACTTTGCGCAAGCGAGGCAAATTCATATCTTCCCAACTATAATCTCTTTTCTGTACCAGGATAGGTATATCAACTTGCGAAAGCATAGGTAAGTCATTCAGACCGTTACCTAGCCCAACGGTTCTTATCTCCCCCCACATTTTGCGATATAAGCCACTTAAAATTTCCACTGCTTTCCCTTTATCGCCACCTCTCATAACGTGATAAAGCCGTCCTCCGTAAGCCCAACTAAGACCAGCTTCTCCGAGCTTTGCCAGGAACTTACTTAAGTCCCTCTCTCCCGAGGGGTCAAACTCTACTGGTTCATCATATTCTCTTTGCTTGGCTAATTTAGCAAATTCTAAATTCAAGCCAGTTATTTCGGCTACTTCGGCAGCACTCATATCCCCCACGCCTCTGAAGCGAAGGTCATTCTCCTTGCCAATTTTAGCCAGCAATTTCCTGACTCTACTATGGGGGATTGCCAGTTCGATAACCAGAAGGTCGTGCACAGCTTTATGATAATCAAATGGAAAGGGGAAATAGGCCCGGGGGATGAAAATGGCGCCTCCGTTTTCTACTATAAAAGGGTGAAACAATCCTAATTCACGCCGGTATATCTCCTGCTCTGCTCTGGTCTTGGCTGAGCAAAATATGATAGGTATGGCATTTTCCTTAAGTCGGTTTATCGCAGCCAGCGATTTTTCGTAGGAATAGGTTTCGGAGTCAAGGAGGGTGCCGTCTAGATCAGTAAATATTAGGTGGTGTAACATTGGACTGAAATTTCTCCGGGCAGAGATATTTTATAACACATCTCACCCAATTTATGAGTTTTTTACCGAATGGTGATGAAATTGTGAAAAAATCTTGGGAAATCAGGGAAAAGTATTGACAAATCCTTGAAAAATAGTACAATAGTACTACAAGAGGTGCTACGAGAGCCAGTCTCGTATGAATAGAGCGTAAAATGGGGTCAACTCTATTTTGCTCTGTGTTCTATCGTTGCCAAATTGAAGAAGTCGGCAGGCGTACGTGGTGGCATAGTTCATCTTCGCCTTACCTTAATCTGAGGGAAAGACTAAACTGCTACAAGGGGGGCGGAGTATGAAGATAGTACTTAGTTCGAAGAGACAACATTATATGAAAAAATTTAGCATTTTTTTGGTTACGCTAGCCTTAATTGTGGGAATAGCAGGCTGTGATGG